>Ga0315287_10000165_pt1 | contig 56100 bp, 46 predicted proteins | sample YL17G11_0_MG_FD_205037 | JGI IMG/M metagenome (GOLD analysis project Ga0315287, IMG submission 205037) | Sediment microbial communities from Yellowstone Lake, YNP, Wyoming, USA - YL17G11_0 | ecosystem: Environmental > Aquatic > Freshwater > Lake > Sediment | place: USA: Wyoming | collected...
CGCCGTTCCTGAATAGCTGGAATTCGAGGTGCTGGTTGTTCGCGCTGCACGACTGCGACAGCGTACAGATCGTCAGGTACACGCCCGCAACGTCGGCGATCAGCTCATCGGTGTTGAACGTGAAGCCGTTGTTGTCGCCGGCAACCCACCCCGACACGATCTGATAGAACGTGCTGGCCGCTGTCATCGTCGTGACGGCGGAAGCGGACGTGGTCATCTCGCCGTAGGCCGCAGCGCCAGGCTGCGCCGGGGATCCCTGCGGCCCCGTCGCGCCGGGTGGTCCGATGTCCCCGTCCAGGCCGTCGTCACCGTCCAGGCCGGGGATTCCCTGCGGCCCAGCCGGACCTTGGATGCCTTGCGGTCCCGTGAGACCCTGGATGCCTGGTGGGCCAACGTCGCCGTCCTCGCCTTGATCGGCAGAGAGGAACACCGCAGGACCGACAGCCCCCGTATCTCCGGTCAGGCCGCGAGGACCGGGCGGACCTTGGTCGCCGTCCTCAGTGTCACCGACGAGGAACACTGCCGGGCCGACCGGACCCTGCTGGCCAGTGAACCCCTGCACGCCAGGGGGACCCATGTCGCCGTCCTCGCCAGCGTCGCCGACGAGGAACACCGCCTGGCCGGCTGCGCCAGCTTGCCCTGCCGGGCCGGTGCCGCCGCTGGTCAGCAGCTCGCCGTTGGCGTTGTAGACACGCCACCCGTCCTGGTCGACGGTGGCCCAGCCGTTCGCGGGGATCGTGAAGCTGCCGCTGATGCGGTTCGCGTCGGCGGTGCCGTTGACGAACAGCGCGACGCCCGGCACGGGGATGCCGGTCGTGTTGGCGAGGTGGATCGTCTTGATCAGCGACGTGATCGGCGAGGCCGGACACGTGTAGAACGTCGCGGCGGCGTTGCCGAGCTGGCCTTGCGCGAGCACCTTGTACGTCGGCACGCCGACGGAGACTTCGGCACCTGTGATCGTGTACGTGACGGACGCGCCTGCGCCCGCAACACCTGCGACAGTCTCACCGCCGGTCAACGTCAACATCGACTAGACGTTCCCGAGAACGGTGACGGTGACATCGGGGTGTGTGGTGGTCGCGTCGTGCATGTGTTAGCCCGCCATGAAGAACAGGTAGCCCTCGTCAAAGCGCACCGATTGTAACACGATAACCTGAGGCTCTAGATCTTCACCGTCTTGACCTGGAACACCGGGAGCGCCGGTAGCCCCTGTCAAACCCTGGGGTCCGGCGGGGCCGGGCACGCCTGGCAAACCATCTTCGCCTGACTCGCCGTCAACGCCCTGTACGCCTGCAGGGCCACCTGGACCGGTCGGCCCAGCCGGTCCAGGGCTGCCGCCACCGCCACTGCCACTGCCGCCGCATAGGTCGGATAGTTTGCCGTCGCGAAAGGCCATGGTTTACACGGGTGATTGTAGCGTAACCCGGCAGATCAGCGCATCGGTTGCGCCTGTCGTGCGAACCACCAGCATCTGCTTAGCTGTGAGCACGAACGACTCGCATTCTGTCGTAATGAAGTGGGTTTCGGTTGTGCCGCACATGATCAGCAGCTCGTCACCGATAAGATCGCGCTTGTGGACGGTCCACTCGGATTGGCCGCCGAGCCTGAGCTCGACCGACCGGACAAACACGGGGGCCGATAGATCTGGATCGATCAGTCCGCCGACCGGTCCAGGTGGATAAGCCTCGAGGCTATCTCGACGAACAGCATCGCCGATGGGGGCAGTTCCCGAGAACTGCCCGCCAGCGGTTACTCGCTGCTCGATCGTACGAAACCCAAGACCCACGGCTTAGAACTTCCCCAGGGTGATGTCCGCCGCCAGTTTCGCATAAACCAGGCTATGGAGGGCGTCATCCGGTTGGTCGATCGGATGGTCGTACATCATCGTTCGGGTCCGATCGTTATACTCGACGTACTCCGCCAGGATGTCTTTGGCGAACGGCTCGAACTCCTCCCACGCCGGGAACATGAAGTTCCCTTGCTTGATGTCACCGAAGAACTGTGACAGGGCGGCGTTCCGGTTCACGATGAATTTGTAGGCGTTGGAATCCCAGCGCTTGCGCTCGCCCAGGTTGGCCGAGTAGGCGAACTGCATGACACCGTCTCGTCCGCGACTCTTGAATAGACGGCTGTTCATGCCCCAGCCGTGACCCCAGTCGGCTCCGATGATCTCCACGTTCCAGTGCGCGCAGATGTGCTCGACGTCGGGCAGGATGAGCTCGGGGTCGACCTCCTTGCCGACGTACCGCTTCATCATGAAGGGCCAGAAGATGGCGTCGTTGATGTACGCACCGAGGGTCAGGACGGTCCAGGATGCAAACTTCTTGCGCCCCGAGTTGACCTCGCCTTCCTCTCGACCCTCGCCCCAATCGATGCCGGCAAAGATTCGCAGGCCGTTGTGGGACGGCCCTCTGGAATAGGTGAACTTGGAGCTGTCGTTGCCCTCGTACTTTTTGGATGGCCAGCAATTCTGCTGGATGTCCATGCGAGTGACTGGGGCTGAGGCGTTGTCGTAGGAGATGCCCAAGATCTCGTTGTTGAACTTGGACTCCGGCCACTTCTCATGGGGAAGGACGATCTCCGTGCGCCAGGCATCCTCCGACTGCTTCCACGGAACCATCAGCTGTGAGATGTGGTAGCCGATGTAGAACTCGTTGGGCGCGAAGCTGACCCACTGCCCTTGGGCTGGGTTGATCGCCTTGCCGCACTTGGAGCAGATGAGCCCCTTTTTGCCGATGCTGCGGGCATCTAGGTAGTTCCAGTAGCGACCGGCGTCCCCGCCAGCGCAGTCACAGGGAACCATCCACTCGTTCTGGGTCGACCACTGCCAGTACTCCTCGAGCGTGTTGGAGAACGTCAGCGGCGTACCCGTGATCATCTCCTTGCCCGGAACGCCCATAGCCAGGCGGGACGCCGACAGCGACTGGCTGATGACCTTGATGTTGTCCTTGAGTAGGTCCTGGGCCTCATCGAAGAACACGCGACTGGCCGGGATGCCTCGAGCTCGAGCAGCCGTGAGGAAGGCGTAGCGCAGGAAGATGTACGAGCCGTTGGCCAGGGTCTTCTCGAAGACCTGATCGGTGACGCCCTTGCCGAAGAGGTACCGAGAGACGAACGGGGAGTCGGTCAGCGTCGGCCGCAGCTTCTCGTTGGAATACTGCCGCGTTTGCAATGCGGAGGGGGAGACATAGAGCGAGCGCCAGTGTGGGCGGATGATGGATTCCAAGATCTGCAGGTTGCAGACGGTCGTCGACTTAGCCACCTGGCGCGAACACTTCATCACCAACCGCTCGTCATCATCGTTGTAGATGGGGAGCATGAAGGCGTGGTTGTCCAGCCTGAGCGGACGACCCAGGTGGTAGAGCACGGCTTGGGCGATGTCGCTCTTGCGACCCTTGAACGTGGGGCGCTCCTTGCCCGGGCGCTCCATCTGCGTGAGCCGCGGCTCCCAGTCGTATTCGCCATTCCACTTGACGTCGTTCGAGAACGACGGCGGGTCGATTTCCTTGCCGGTGAAATCGAACGGGTCGGCCTCGAGCTCGGCGTTGGGGTCGAGCTGACCCGGATCTTCCATCACTCGGCCTCGGGCGGCTTGGGTAGCTCCGGAGTACCAACCTGCCCCTGGAGGTCGGCCAGTGAGATGTGATTGGACTTGGAGATCTGAACCGTGAACAGCCCGTTGAAGTCGTTCGGGATCGACGTCTCCACGACCTTCTTGGGAACGTGGGCGGCCAACGCCACCGCTGCCTTGGAGGCCATCTCGCCCCAGCGAAAGGCGTCTGCGGCGGCCGGAATGGGCTGCTTCATGGCCAGGTCATACTGTTCAATAGACGTGTTCATCAACCGCCTGAGCACGGCGTCTGGCTCCAGGGCATACTTCATGCCCAGGATGCACTGGACTCCCTCGAGGGTCGGATTCTCGAACCCAAGCGCCAGATAGTGACGCTCATCCCGTTCCATCGTGTCGATCAGCGCCTCCCAGCTGCCGGCCGGCATCGGGCGCGCATCCCAGAAGATGTTGCGGTATGTCTCGATGGCGTCAGGGGTGACGTCCATGTCGAAGTGGGGGGTGAGGCTGTCAGAGATTTCCGTGGGGGTGGCCTTGGAGAACAGGAACAGGCCAATCCGGATCCTGGCCTGCCGGTTAGCAAAGATCCGCGTCGCTACGTCCAGCTCCGGCGAGACCGCACGGCAACCAAACTCCGGCTGAATCTCCCATAGCGAACGGAAGCCCTCGCGTTCCGCCCAATCAAGGACGCCGACAGTCGTCGCGAGCTCGTCATCGTCTGAATCTAGATGACGAACGACAGCGTACGGCGCCACCTTCCTGAAGTCGGACCTGGTATCGGTGAGCCATAGCCCGCCAACGGGCGGCAGCCCGTAGCGCTTCAGCGTTTGGTTGACGTCAACCTTGCGCGAAACCAGGAACCTAAGAAATCGCTCGTAGGGGTAACGCACACGTCTTCATCGAACGAACCCGTAGGGGCTCGCCGCCGGGAGGAGACGACCGCCGACATGCGACCGGGACGACTGCTTCACGGCAGACGTCTTCTCTTGGGTTTTGCTGAGCATCTGGAGTCGCTCCAGACCCGACAAGATCTTCTGGATGTGGGCCATCGCCCCGCGCACGTTCTCCTCCGGAATGTCCTCCATGCCCAAGCGCGCCGCCAGGAGCAGCTTGGCCAGCATCTGGCTCACCTCCTCCAGCATCGGCTTGGCCGACGAGAAGCGGGTGATGTTCTCGTTGTTCACGAACCCGAGCGAGAGCACGGCATCGACCGCCTGCGCATCGTCGATCGACGCCGCACACTTCAGCAGGTCGACGATTGGGGACCGAACGGAGTCGATGAACGCCTTGATCTTGGGCGAGGCGGTCTTGATCTCCCTGGCAACCTTGGGGAAGCGCAGGTGGTGAACCTCGAGGCGGATGTGATCCTTGGCCTTGTTGAGGACCTCGGCCACCTTCTCCGAGCCAAGGCCCCAGTATCCCAGCAGGAACTCGGCCTCATGGCGTTGCAGGCTGTTGAAGTCGAAGGACACCTTGGCCATCGGCCTGGCGTTGGCGTTCGGGGTGCCGGGGGTGATCGGCATCGGCGTCTCGGCCTTGGTATCCATTGCAGGGGCCTTGGCAGTCACGGGAGGGGCAAGCGGCTTGATCTCCATCGTGTTGCTGCCGGTCGGCGCGGCATACTTGGCGATCGGCCCGCCCTTGAAGATGTACCTACCATTGGCCGTCGCGACCTTGATCGGGTTCTTGTCCAACCACTCCGCCGCGATGCGCTTGAAGTCGTCGGGGCCTTCGGAGACCTGGCAGAGTCGCGGCATTCGGACGAAGAACATCTTCGCCGACACGATGTAGTTCTTGCCTGCACCCATGAGGGGACGAAGCGTCGACTTCTGCTTGTCGTCGATGGCGACGATGCCGTCGACATTTGGCGAGATGATCAGGTTGGCGATCTTCCCCTGGTAGTCGATCACGCCCAGGCTGCGCAGGTTCTTGTAGACCGTTACCGAGGTGACCTGGAAGGGGCAGGTCGCCATGACGCGATCTCCGTCTCGGTAGACGAGCGTCCCCATCTTGCCGGTGTCTGGGCGGTCGGCCTCGAGGTTCACATCGGCGTCGTCATTGAGGGCGATGCCGGCGATGCGGCCCTGCATGGAGGCCAGGGACTTTCCCAGGAAAAGCTTGATGGGCTTGGTGGCGCCGTCGAAGTCGACGACGTTGGTGATCACCCAGCCCTTGGCAAGCACCCCGTCAGCATCCTTGACGCCGTAGCGTCCGAACTTGTCGACGGTGCGGACGATGCGGTCGTCCTGCAACGGATCGAACACCCAAGGGTTCAGGTGCTTGCCCAGGCTGATGTCGCCGGCCGGTCCGTCGACCTCCTTGCCATAGACGGTCTCGGGCGGGATGACGGTGAAGTGGCCGAACTGGTCGATGCTGTTGAGCGGGTCCTGCTCGTAGTCCCAGAGCTCGGACCTGCGCAGGTTAAGGAAGTTCCTCAGTCCTTGGCGGTCCGTTGAGATCATGACCGGGTCATAGACTTCGTCGGGAGCCGAGAAGAGCCGGTACTGGTTGGGTCCGTCCTTCTTGACGGTGAAGACCTCGGACGCGCGCTCCTTGTTGGAGTCGTCCTGTTCGGTCTGCTTGGGCGCCTCTGCGGCGATCTTGTGCAGCAGCCGATCAGTACCGCGGCGATGGTAGGCGCTCAACAGAGCCGGCGTGGCGGCAATGGCCGTCTTGAACATGCGCAGATCTTCGGCGCCCAGGGTGCCGCTGATTGCCTTCAGCATGGAATGAGGCGAGGAGTACGAGTACTTGCCGCCCAGTGGAGGATTGCGGACCTCTGCAAAGCTGTCATCGGCCATGCTCGGCGGGGCGCCAACGGGCGCCAGGCCGGTGCCCATGCTGGACTGGTAGAACACCTTGGCCAGGTTGTCGTCAGTCAGCGGGTAGACCTTGTTCTCCTTGAAGAACAGATCGATCGGCGCCAGGTTCCAGGACTTGACGATGGCCGGGATGCCGATCGAATTGCCGCTCTCGTCAGACGCGATGGCGGAACCGATGGCGTACCCCTTCTCGTCGTCGACCTTTTGGAAGGTCACGACGACGTTGAGGCCCATATCTTTCGGCAGCTTCTCGGCCACCAGGGCGGCGATCTCCTGCTGCCACTCCCGGACGTTGTCCGACAGCTTCTTGTACTGCACCCGACGAAACTGCGGGTCTTCCGAAAAGAGGTTCTCCATGGCGTTCTCCTAGACGAGCGGTATCGGCGGACCCGGTGCGAAGGGCTGCACTTTAACAGCCCCCAGTGTAAGCCCAGCGATAACCTGAGCCAATCCGTTTGCTTGCTGTTGTGGGGTGGCGTCTGGCGGCTGCGGGCTGTTCACGATCGGCGACAGCGGCAGGAACAGGGACACGGCTCCGGCCTGGGCGGGTACCGGCAGCCCCAGCCAGAACGTGTTCAGCGCCGATAGGAATAGCGACGGACCAGCCCCGGAAAGGTTTGGATTGAACGCAGTCTCCAGACCCGAGGCGAGCGCAGATTGCTTTGCGATCGCCGCCGGAATTCCACCCGCCGCGACGTACGAGACATACGCCGCTGCCCATGCCTTGGCCGATGCGCTGGTCGTGACCGGTGATGTCTCTGGAATGAACATCGGCAGGAACCCCGCGGTCAGGACGGATGTGACAACGGATACTGGCATCAAAGTTTAGGAGGGGTCTTGGAGAAGAACGCAAAAGTCGAGAGGATCTTATCAGATAGCTCCGCCTTCAGCTGTGCCAGATCGACCGGAGTCGGTGGCAGCGGAGGCGTAGACGGCCCCCATGCCGTCCCGACCTTCAGTTGCGTGATGATGTCGATCAGCTTGGAGAATGCTTCTACCAGCGCGTTGCCCAGCACTGCCGGCTCGTTGGCTGAAGACCCACCCCACTGGTACTTCGGCCCCTCGCCGACCCATGACCCGTCGGCAAAGTAAGTCTCCCTGGTCTTGATCTCTGCGACTTCCTTGCTTGATACGACCTTGACCGACGCGAGCTCCAGCTTGCGCCTGGCTGCCGAGTCCAGGTTTCCGTGAGTGATCTTGAACCTGTCGTAGGTCGACCCAACCTGGTGCAAGAACGATTCTTCATGGACGGTCTCTGGCTCGGTGCTTCCTGGCTTCTCGCGTCCACGCTTGGCCAGATACCCTTCCGCGTTTTGGCGAAAGTTAGCCGATCGGAACGACGCCTGGTTGTTGAGCGGGTTGAGCACTAGCCCGACGCCCGGACCGCCCTCCATGACCATGGCGCCCCCGCGCTTGAGCAGCAGACTCGCACCCCCGGCCGTCTTGTAGACCTTGTCGCCGGCGGTATCGCTGTCGTCTGGCGCACCGACCACTGGCGGCAGATCGGACTCGTCGTCTACCGACGGCGAGCGAGCGAAGCCAATGATGAAACACTGTGCCCCGTTCGTGGTCATTATGGCCACGCAGGTTGAGCCCGGCCTGGGCCGCGTGTGTTCGCCACCGCCGCCAGAGTCAGCATCGGGGCTGAGTACGTGGGCGTCGTTAACGACAATCCCGCAGGTCGACGAGAACCTGTAGATCCCCGCCCTCTTTGGGTTTTCTTCGCCAACAACCCCGAACAGGATCTGCCCGCGTGGCTGCCCCGCACCCTTCCAGAATTGGTTGTTCACGGCCTCATCCTACCCAGTTTCCCCGGCATAAGGGTTTTGAACGCAGACACTAGGTCTAGCGCACCCACCATTTCAGTCAGGAGCCACAGTGAACATCCAGTTTTTCTCAGGGAACTTGGGCAAGGACCCAGAAACCAAGACGGTCGGAGATACGACCGTCACCAAGATCACCGTCGCCTGCGGTGAGCGGTGGAAGGACAAGGACGGCAAGCCACAGGAGAAGACGGAGTGGATCGAAGTCTCGTTCTGGGGGCCGCAGGGAGAGGCCCTGGCCAAACATCGCAAGAAGGGCGATGGCATCGTGGGATTCGGCAAGACCGAGACCAGGGCCTATGACGAGAAGGGCGAGAAGAAGTACTACCGCTCGGTGCGTGGTAGTCACTGGGAGTTCCCGCCCGGCCGCAAGGCGCCAGGCGAGAGCTCTGGCCATCACGACGATAACGATGGCCCGCCCGCGTCGGCCTCTTCCGGCGACGACATTCCGTTCTGAAAGGAGAGGCTATGTATTACTTCACCCACCGTCAAAGTAATGGCACCCCCTCCAGCCTCGAATTGGCGCTCGGCGACTTCGTCGTGACGCCAGGCGGGGTGATGGCGTGGCTGCAGCCTCCGCTTGGCAAGCTGTCCCGTCATTACCCATGGCGGGCGTTCCCGTTCGCCATGTCCGCCATGAGGACGCTGATCGATCTTGAGTCAGATCCGGACCTGCTGTGCAGGCTCTCGAATCGTCTGAGCCTGAGCGTCGACGAGACGAACATGCTCAGTGAGAAGATGGAGATCGTGACAGAGGATACGAACAGGCTGATCTCATGGTCGTATGAGATCGCCGATCAGTGCCCCCACAGAGAGATTGCCAACATGCTCAGAAATGTTGGCAGCATGGGGTCAAGGGAGCGCGACGGCTTCGTCGCTTCATTCCTGGACTGATCGTCAAGGGGTCGATGGAGATGGCGCAACGCGCCATTTTCTTAGCCAACCTTGGCGCCGCGGTAACCGCGCTGCGGATTGTTCAAGCTCTTGATCGTGTCCGAAAAGTAAGCTGACTTGCTCGGCGGCTTGGCTTTCGCCGTCTCCTTGGCCCTGGCCGATGGATTTGTATTGGGGCGAGTCGTCTTCGGTTTTGGGGCCGACATGCCCGTGTGCCAAGCCGCGCTGGCGGATGCGCGCAGCAGCCCGGGAGATTGCACCTCCTTGCCCGCAGTGGCAGCGGTCTTCTCGGCAGCCGCATCTCCGCCGCGCAAGGCGGCCAGCACCTTCTGAGCGATGAGAGTCGCCAGCATGGGGGTTGCTGCCGCCAGGGCATAGGTGCCGTAGGCGGGAAGCAGTTCTTTCGCGGTCTGCGCAACGCCGGGGCCGAATTTGCGAGCGCCGACCAGCGCGTTCTTCGTCGCCCTGGCCTCCTCTAGCAACTGCGGCACGGCTGTCGCCCCAACCAGCAGTGGGGCGTGGTCGCGCGCAAAGCCACGAGCATCGGTCTCGTCGTCCTTCGCCGCCGTGATGGCGTTCAACATTAAGCCAGCTCGCGCTGGCCCGCCGACCAACCTGACGGCCGCCCCGAAGTTCTGCCAGATATTGCGCAGCAGGGTGCTGCCGAGGATCGGCGAGGCGTGGCCGATCTCATGCATCATCACCGGGACCGATCCCAGCCTGGTGACAATCTGCTCCTCGGCCAATCCCAGCGGAAGACCAAGTCTGTCTGACAGCTTCTTGGCCTCGGCCGGGTCCATATTCCTGGCTACCATCGGCATCCCAGGAAAGAACATCGCATTGCCAGGAACCCCGCCGGCCATCATCGGAGTCGTTACGCCTTTGCTAGCCGCAAAGTCTGTCAAGTCCTGTACTTCTTTGCGTGTAAAGGCTGAGAGCTGCTCCAGTGGAGTTCCTGTCACCTCCGTCACCGGACTCATGGCATTCCACCTGTCCGAGATCGCCCCTCCAAGGGCGCGCTGCCCCATCTTCCCAGCCTGCAGCGTTGCCAACATCGCCGCCACGGACGGCAGGGAGCTCCTCTGAAAGCTTGGCGCGGGTGCCGGTTTGTCGCTGTCGTCCGCCATCAGTAAACTCCCTCAGTCTTCGACCTGCCTGTTGGATCTTCTCCGAATTCAGCCCCATAGGCAAAGCCGGGGATGGGCGAGTACCCATGCAAGTCAGACTCGGCGCCACGTGCAGCGCCCTCGACAATGGCGGACTTCAGGCGTCGATAGCCCATCTGGCTCATCCAGTCGTCGCGCATCATGGGAATCTCCTGGATGCCCTTGAGGAAGGGGCGGTGGAGGATGGGCAGCGGTCCGGTCTCGACCTCCGTGAGTCCCGTACGCTCCAACAGCTTCTTGACCCGGTCGTTGATCACGGTCCCCTTGGGGACCCCGGGCACGTCCTCCTGGAGCGTCATGCCGTGGGCGTCTTCCAGACTCTTCTTGCCGAGCTTCTTGGCGTTGTAGTCCTCGACCACAGTCCAGGGCGCCACGTCGCCGGGAAGGAAGTCGCTGCCGCCGGGGTCCAGCACTCGAGTCGTATTTCCGACCGACCGCACGACTGTTTCGATGGCGCGCCGCTTCAGGTCGACACCCTGGCTGGCATAGGCAGACTGGATCTCGTTGGAGAGGTACTCCTGAGCGGCGCGCATCCCCTTGAGGCGAGCGAGCTCATCGGGCTGAGCCAGGCCCTTGGAGATGATGTCTCCCTTGGAGATCTGACTACCGACGCGAATCCTGTCCGAGTCCCACAGGTCGTTGGGGATGTAGTGATTCTTGCCATCGATGCTGACGTCCCTGCCGGTATCGCCTACCGACGACGTGACGCTATCGACCGTGCCATCGTTTTGCGCGAGGGCGGCCTTGCCCCGCTTGATCTCCGGCATCTTAAGCAGCTTGTCGATCTTGTCGTAGCCAGAGATAACGCCGCGAGTGCCGGAGATGCCACCGGAGTGGAAGGTGCGCATCGTCATCTGGGTCAACGGTTCGGACATCGCCTGTCCGGAGGTGGCGCCAACGTTGTCGCCAATCGACGGCGACATCCCATGCTCGTTGATCCCGTAGCACTTGGCGCAAACCCCCTTCGGCAGCCTACAGGTGATGGGCGAGCGGACGTCCACGGTCTTGATCTTGCGATCGCGCAACGTGCTCAGCAGGCCAGATGTCACCTGGCTGCCTGCATGAGCGACGACCTCGCCCTTGTACAGGATGTCCTTGGCGAGGAAGCGGTCCTCGACGTCCGACGAATTGATGTCGACGTCGAGCCCCTCATGCGTGCCGCAGTCGTCCTTGGCGATGACCGTCGACACAGCCGAGGCCATGATGTCCTTGTTGAACTCGCCAGGCTTGCTGGTCTGGAGCTGCTTGTCGACGGCCGTGGCGCGAGCTCCATAGAGCGTGCTCCAGTAATCGGAGAACGGCAGCCCCTCCGAGAAGGAATTCATGATCGGGAAGGGGGAGGCGTTGCCACGATGGTCGTCGACCATGAACGGCGTGGACACCGTCTGCTTGAGCTGGGTCATGTTGCCGCGCGCACCTGACCGGACCATCAGATTCAGATTATTGGTCTGGGCGTTCAGGCCGGACGTCACAGCGGCGTCGAGCTGCTTGCCGGCGGCACCCATGATCTGTCGCCCCTCCTCGCGCTGGGCGGGATCTGACAGGTCTAGCTTGTTAAGCGCCTTGGTCGTCTGGTCGAAGATGCCTTGCTTGCCGGGGATCACGGGCGTCAAGTCTTTCATGCTGACCGTGAAGCCTGTGCGGTAGGTGTGCTCGTCACCGAGCTCCTTCAGCTTGTCGAGCACCTTGCCGTAGTCGCGCGGCATGGTTTCGGCTAGATCCATGGTCAGCGCGCGCAGACCCTTCTTATCCAGTTCGACATCCTTGAACTTCTCCTGCATCGAGGCCGGAAGCAGCGCCGTGATCGCACCCCGCTTGGCCGGATCCTTCGACATCAGGAATAGCCCCAGGGCAGACTCATTCTGCGGCGTCATCATGATCTGCCCGGTGCCGGGGTTGTAGAGATTGTTGGATGGCAGCATCCGCTTCGCCTCCTCGACCGCATCCGGCAGCACGGGCACATGGACCGTCATGGCGTCGCCGTCGAAGTCGGCGTTGAAGCCCTTGACCACCAACGGCGGAATCTTGATGGCCTTGCCGTCGGTGATCTGCGGCATGAATGACATGATCGAGAACTTGTGGAGAGAGGGGGCGCGATTCAGGATGATCGGACGCTCCTTCATCTCGGCGTCGAGCGCGGCCCGTGCGCTGGGAGTGCGGTCCTTGACTTCCTTGGACGCCTCCGTCGGGGATTTACCGGCGGAATTGACCAATCGTCGCGTGATGAACGGCTGGAAGATGTTCCAGGACATCTCTTCCGGTAGGCCCACCTCGTCCAACCCGAGCTTTGGCTCGGGAATGATGGTGCCGCGCCCGACCAGGTCTTGATTGCGCCGCAGCACGCTCTTGATGAAGAAGCCTTCTTTGGCAGCCTTGTCTCCTTTGATCTGCCGGATGATGCCTTGAGGCACCCGCGACTTGGGGTATTTGGCGATGGGATCACCCAGCCCATAGATGGCGGCGACGCCGTCGTACAGATTCTGACGAAGGTCCGACTTCGACGACTCAGGGATGTAGTCCACCCCCTTCTGCCAAGCCAGCTCGTTGTTGACCAGGCTGACGTCACGGTAGAGCGTGTTCAGTCCTGGATTTGAGATCTGACCGTCGTCGCTTTCCACGATCTGCCGGAACTGCGGGGGGATGATCGGAATCTTGCTCTGGACGTAGGCGTCCTCGGGGCGCACCCCCGTCTTCTTCAGAGCGTGCAGGTACTTCAGCTTCTTGTTCGCTTCATCGAGCTTCGCGGCGGTCTTGGACGTCTTGGCCTTGTCCGTCCACGTCTTGATATCGGCATCAACATCGATTCGGCTGAGCATCTTCTGGAAGGCGGGGCCTCCCGTCAGCCCCTTGTCTGCCCACTCTCCGGTGGCGGGATCGACAAACAGGTCTCCCTTGACCAAGCCCTTGTACTGCGTGTCCGAGATCCCCGTCAGCTTCTTGATCGGATTCTCGAAGACAGGGTTGGCGATGGGTTCTGAGAGCTGGATATGACCCCAGCGGTCACCGAGCTTGCCGCCAAAGATCTCCGGATCCATCAGCCCCCCGACCTCTTCGCGCAGGTCCTTGCCGCGCACGAAGATGGGCTCCTTGATAGCCCCCGAGCTCATGTTCGTGACCTCTTTGTCGGTCATCGGGTTGATGATCATCCTGGAGCCGTTGCGCTTGGTATTCACGCCTGCGCCGTTCAGGTATGCCTCGAATTTCTTGTACGCGAAGGTAGGCTGGGGCGGTGGGGCGATCTGTCCGCTCTTGTGGCCAGCCGACAGCCAGTTCCAAAAGTTCTCATTCTGAGAGCCCTTGTATGTCGCCATCTCGCGCAGGTTTGCCCGACTGCCGTGAGACAGCATCGAGTAGAAGGACAAGAGGTCCAGCGCCTTGGCGCCATCCTCGCCGCCTCTGAGAGGAGCGCGGTTGATGTCGTACTTTCCGTCGCTGCGGGCGGAAAACTGCGAGGTGGCCTGCTTGGCCAACTTGAGAACGTACTGCGGACCTACCAGCACATCGCCCAGCGGCTCCTTGCTGTGCGCATCGAACAAGGTCTCGGTATCGGAAATCTTGTTCTTCGCCAGCTCAGCGGTCATGTCGCGGGCGTAGTCGGCACCCGTGAAGTTGTCGACGACGTACGGCTTTCCGTTCTTCTCGGCGATCTTGGCCGCTGCGGTCTCGAGGATCTGCGACGGGTTGATGCGCGTGACGATGCCGTGCGGATTTAGGAGGATGTCGACCTTGTTCGCCGTGCCATCAGCGTTCTGCGTATAGGGCGCTTCCCCGTCGGAAATGATCTTGGTGATGATGCCCTTCGCTCCGTGCCTGTTCGTGAGCTTGTCGCCAATCTGCGCTGGCTCGTTGGTCTTTACATAGACCTTCACCTTCTTGCCAGCCTTCACGACATCGACGACCGTCCCGTCGGCATCTCCGGTCCATTCCTCCATGTGGCCACGCCGAGGGTTCGTGCTCGGGGCGATCTTTTTCATCGCCAGGTATTCGGGGTCGTACTTGTTCTCACGCGTCCCCACCCAGAGCGGGTCGCCCTTCTGTAGAACCTGGCCCTTGCGGACGATGCCGTCGTCGTCCAGCTTGTCCTGCTGCTCCGGCGTCAGCGCTCCGGGCCTCCAGGCCATGAATGCGTCCTTGGAGAACGCATCGCCTTTGTCGGCAGAGACCGAATGCTCGTGCATGTGCTCGCTGGCAAGCTTCTTGGCCGCCGCCTCGGTGATGACGATGCCGTCCTCAAAGTTGTAGCCCTTATACGGGACATAGGCCGCCCGCAGGTTGGTGCCGATGGCGAGGGTCCCGTCGCGGGTGAAGTTGGAGTCGGCCAGCACGCCGCCCTCCTTGACCACATCGCCTGCGACGACGGTTGGGTCAGAGTGCAAAAATGACTTTCCGTTCAGCGGCAGATTGTTGTAGATCGGCTGCTCGACCACTCCATCCTTAGTCCGGACGGTAATCCTGTTTGGAGTAACCTTCTCAACCACGCCGTCGGCCAACGACCTGACCGAGAACCCCTCGCCAATCGCATCCTCGATGGTCCCCTTGCCGACCTTGACCTGAACCAGCGGCGCTTCGCGGCTAGTCAGCGGGATGGCCTGCTCGATCATCTTCGTAGCCATCTGCGCACGCACGCCCTGCGCCGACGCCAAGAACGGGATCGTGTTGGAGGCGATGGAGAACGCCTGCTTCGCGGACGAGAGCACTGCATCGACGTCGGACGCCTTCACCGACTGCATCTCGCCCTTGATCATGACCTTGACCTTGTCGGCGATGGGCTTGCCATTTCGATACTGGTCGGGGAACGCCACCACCATGTCTCGCATGTCAGACGGGCTGGCCCAGCTCTGAGTTCCGTCCTTCGGGTTGGTCACCCTGGTCTGCAGGTCCTCTTTGTCCTTCGACGTCCCCATCGGCAGGTTGAGCACGATGCCGATGTTGCTGGAGTCGGGCGTGTGAATCGGGTCAATGAACCCCATGTGCGACGGATGAAGCGAGTGCTCCTCATCGCGAACTGCTCGCTCCGACTGAACCCCGCCCTCGCCAAGGATGGTGACCTTGGAGCTCCCGTTGATCATGTTGATCGGGTTGGTCTGGTCCGTCGTGTTGGCCAACGACGACTGGGTGAAGAAGCTGGTGAAGATGGAGCTCAGTTCGTTAGAGCTGACCAGCTTGGAGATGTCGGTAGGCGGAGACTTGCGATTGTTCAGGCGGTAGAAGATCTTCTTGCGCAGCTCGGACAGCTTCGGTGCGAGCTCGCCGGATTCCTGGATAAGGCGTTCGCCGATCAGGTCGGCGGGCCCCAAGACCTTCTTGTACTCAAGTGCCTCGCGGTCATCGATCCCTCGCTGCCCCCTGGTCAGCTTGAGCAATTCCGATGACCCGTCGAGCAGCGCCTCTGGCCCTACCCTGTCGTAGCCCCTGCCGAGCGTGGCCTTGGTGACCTCAGGACGAATCTCTCCGTCTGATTCAAAGAACCCGTTGATGGCCTCGGCGGCCGCAGCAGGTGAGTCGTGCTTGGAGCGAGTAAAGTACTCGCCCGCCTTGAGCACGGCCTGCGTGGACTTCTTCTCGTTCAGCGCCTTGTTGACCTCGAGCACATCCACGCCCCACGCCTTGGACATTGCGGAATCAGAGACTCCGATCCTGGAAAGGATGGGATAGAGCGGCACCCCCGTACTATCCTTTCCACCCTTCATCAGCTTGAAGACGCCGCTGGCGTCGTCATATTTGATGTCGAAGGGGCGTCCGGCGATGTTGATCTCGGTCTTCTTCTCGCCGTTTTTCTTCTCGGTGACGTAGATGCCCGGCTTGCGGCGCAGCTGGTTCTGGACCTGGTAGTGCTTACCGTCGACAATGAAGCTACCCAGGTCGGTGGTCTTGGGCAGCGTGGCGATCTTCAGCTTGTTCGTCGACGACAGTACCTCTCCAGTCTTCCGGTCGACCAGGTCCATCGCCACGTAGACTGGGACGCCCCAGGTCCTGTCCTTACGGACTGCCTCGCGCTGCGACTCCCAGTCGGCTGAGTCTTTGTTGTCGTCTACCCATACGTTTTTGACCACGATCTTCCGGCCAGTGCCGGTGGCCTGGATGTCCAGGGCCTTCGAAAAGGACGAGACCACGTCCTTTTTGATCTTCTCGAACTGGCTGGCATGGTCAAACGGGTTCATTGGGCCACCTAACCCCCGCGGGCATAAGGATTTTGAGAACAGAGCTTACCCGTAACCGTCGTCGGATTGCTCCAACATCTCAACAATACTCAAGCATTCAGAGGAGGGCTACGCCATGTACTTCTTTCCAGCAAGCTCAGGAGGCGCGAACGACGGACGCTCGTCATTGGCGGGGGATGCCAAGAATCGTGTACTGATCGCGATCGTCGAGGCAAGCCTGTGGACGGTCGCCAGGGCGGCGGAGATGTGGCTGCTCTCGTCGGTGTTGATCAACCTGTCCGGCAGGCGTTCGTCGCGTAAATCTTCAAATCGAAACCAAGCATAGGAGGAGACCCAGGCATGTATTTCTATCCAAGAAGGCCACCGTTGGCAGATGACGGTTCTGGCGGATTCGTCAGCAAGGTTCTAATGGGGCTATCCGCCACCGCGATGGTCCCGGCACACGGATTCATATTCCAGGGTCGAGGAGCGGTTGCTGCAGCGCCGAGCCCGCTGGGAATGTGGATGAGGGCGTTCCTGGGGGCGTGCGCCTGGGGATTCATGATTGCTGCGGGCAGCCTTGTCTACAACCACTTCGTCAAGAAGTGGCAGTCGAGCGGCCTGCCGATGCTCCCTATCGCTGCACTGGTGTCAGGAGCGTCAACGATACAGCAAAGCATGGGGCAGGCTCCGAGCCAGCAGCAGGCGTCGGCCGGCGGGCTCGGTAGCGGGGCACCTCAATTCACCCGAGCGCGCCAGCCCGGGCAAACATCATTCCTCGAGGAGTACGAGGGCTAGTTGAGTAGGCTGGCGATCAGCACGCCTGCCAAGATCGATGTCGACACGCCCGCGATCGTCCACGCCACCGGGGAGCCCCATGTGGGCTTCACCCGTTCCTGTTGGTACTTAAGGTCCAGATCCAACAGCTGTTTCGTCAGGTCAGAGTTTCGCTGTACGAGAATTGATTGGCTGCCCGCATACGTCGACACCTGCCCCTTCAGCTCAGTGAGCTGTAGGTTCATGGTCGCGGTCAGGTCGGCATCAATTTTTAGCTGGATGCGGGAGTGAACGAGCTCCGCGTCCGACCCGAGGACGAGCTTCCAGTCCTCGATGTCGAGGTATCCGCAGACGTCGCCAGCGGCAGTCTTGTAGACCTTGCACGCCGGCAGTGTCTGCGGCTGGTAGACCGGATCAGCGAGCGCTGGGGTCGATGTCACGCCAAGAGCGAATGCTATCGATAGCACGCAGGTCAGCCGCATATCTGCTCTCCTCGGCCCTGATGTCGGCCTGGATGATCCGGACCTTTTCCTCGGACGCCGCAACAACCTTCTGCGACTCCGCGATCGCTGCCGAGTTGGCGGCAATCTTGGTGTCAACGATGTCCTGTGCGGCCTTGACCTCGACGACGAACTTCTCATGGCGGAGCTTGGCCAGCTCCTGGTTGCGCCGCCAGGAGATCCACGCCCAGACGGCAACACCGGCCAAGGCGATGCAGGCCAGGATCAGCGTCCCGACCCAGGACTTGCTGTTCCCGGTCTTGGGATCCTTCTGCGCCGTGCCGGCAGCCTGGAGCTTGGCCAGGAGTGCGGTTGGGTCAAAGCCCGGGAGGTCCACTACGCCTTCGTTTCTTCAGTCCGCAGCTCGAAAAGGTGCGCTTCGATCAGCCCCTCGAGCTTCTCGCGGGCCATAGCGGGCAGCTTCTGCTGCTTGGCCATCTCGACCGCCCAGCCAGCAGCCACTTCCATGACCTCGCCACCCGGGAGCTTCTTGCCGTCGGTCAGGTCCTTGCTCTTCTTGCGCGCCCACTCGCCACCTCGCAGCGCCGCCTTACGAGCGAGCTCGCCCCAGGCCGCGGCGGTCTTCTCACCGACGTCGATGTGCAGCTTCTGCTGAACCTTGCGCAGGATCCAGGTGGCCAGGGCGCCGATGAGCGCCACGAACACGGGAACCAGGATGTTCATGATCTCCGACGTGGCCGAGGCGATGGCCGTGTCGGCCAGAGCAACCGACGGGACCAGCAGGATGCAGACAGCGACCGCGCTAGCCCACAGAACGTTCTTTTGCCCAGTCACGTCGCGCTTCTTTGACATCAGCATTGCTGTCTCCCTTGTCGAGTTTCGGTTTCTTGATCCAGTAGTGAACCACAAGAAAGACTTCTTCGGTCGTTGTGACGGTCGCATCTTCACCGTTGCCGTCGCGGACCGTAGTCTTGCGCGTGTACTCACGGATCTGCTCAATGTAGATACCCTGGGAGGCGTCGTTGGCATTGGTGCGCAGCAGCGCGTACTTGCCCATGTCGTCGTCGTCGAACATGTTGTAACGCCCGACGATGAACTCGCCGAGGTTCTTACCGCCTGTGGCGACCTTGACGTCACTGACCTTGGCAGCCATTAGACAGCTCCTCCGCCGCGGCGAGGCGGCGCCATCTGGGGCGCGGGCTTGTTGCGATCTTCAGCCTGCCCCGCGGTTTCGCCAGTCTGCATCTGAGCCAGTAGTTGCTCGACCAGGCGAGCCATGTTGGGCATCTTCTGGCGAAGGTCATTCAGGACACCCTCGCGCTGGTCGGGTGGCAATTGGGCGATGCGGTTGGCCCAATTCTTAGCCACCTTGGACGCATCCATCTGCACGACCTGGCCGCCGGCCGAGGTGCCCGTCTCGCCCTCCACGTTGGCCGGCAGCTGCGCCGCGCCCTGGAGGGCGGCTTGCTGTCCCATCTGCTGATCAGCGGCCTGCTGGTCAGCGGAGGGTGCGTCCTGCGCCATCTGGGGCTGACCCTCCTGCGGCTGCGCCTGCGGCTGCTGGTCGCCCTGCTGCATCTGGCCCTGGCCCTGCTCGCCTTGGCCAGGCTGACCGCCCGACTGGCCACCGGACGCTTCGTTCATGGCCTCCTGGGCACGGGCCTGGTACTTGGCCTGGACGATAGACGCCTCGCCCTGCGCCTCGCTCTGGGCCTTCATGGTGACGGCCTGGATGCGGTTACGCTGGTCGGCTTCCTTTTCGATCATCTTGAGCTCGTCGTCGTAATCGAACCCAAGCTCGGTGAGCATCGTGTGGTCGGAGATCTTGTTGGCAGCATTGAGCTGGATGACGATCTGCTTGCGCTGGATATCGTCCGCCATCTTGAACTCGGTGAAGCCGATTTCGATGTCGGGTAGACCCAGGTACAGCCGGATGCGATTCTTCGCCCAGTTGACGAAACGGAGCAGGAGGCGGCGGTGCATGAGGAAGTGGTTCTCCAGGGTCCGCAGGGAGACCGAGGAGCCGGACCAGGATAGGCCGCCGAACACGAACTCCAGCGGCACGCCCATGCCGCCGGTGATCTCCTTGTTCGTGACCTCGATCTCCGGGCCGAGCAGCAAGGCGCGGCCATCGCCGCCCAGGCGCTCGAAGCCGAGTGGCACGGCCACGACCGAGATGTAGTTCGGGTCGGTGCGCCACTTCCGGATTTCGTTCTGGACGGTGCCTTGCCAGCTCGACAGGTTGACGTGCTGATAGGGGTCCTGTTGCGCGTTGGCCTGCGGAAAGATGAACTCGAGCGGCATGATCCGCTGGAGCGCAATCGCCTCCTGAGCACGACGCAGGACGTACAGATAAAACATGCGGCCCATCGAGTGGATGATGAGCGGCTTGCCCCAGCCCATGTCCGCCTCGGCCAGGGTCGGGCGCTTGAAGTGAAAGAGGTTTTGGTCGGAGAGGGCGATGTCACGCTTCTGCTTGAGCGCCTGGAGAAAGATCTCCGGAATGTCGACCAGGATGGCCCGCTCGCCGCCCTGGATGGCCTTCTGGATCTTGTTAGGAATCTTGTAGCGATACTTCGACCGACCGGTGATCGGGTTGTAGTGGATGTCGATGTTCTTCGGATCCCAGCGAACGAAGTTGATGCCGGACCGATCTCTCAGCGGCTTATCAACGATCTTGGCGACGCAGCTGATGCCGCAGTCCTGGCACTTGATGTTGAAGCCGAAGTTCTGGAACTTGTACTCGACCGCGGGATCTGACAGGCGGTGCAGAGACTTGCATCCAGTGCACTGCAACCAGCGCACGAACGGCAGGTTGATCGAGATGAAGGCGTTGCCGTAGCAATTCCCGGTCAGGACGCCGTTGTCGATAGTGAAGGTGTGGGTCTCCATCTCGACGCAGCAGAACACCTCGTCGACGAGTCCGGTCTCCCTAACGTCCTTGATGTGGACATATGAGCCATACCTGGTCGGCTTATAGTTCTCTTCGAAATTGGACCGATGACGGGATAGTAGAAAGTCCTGCGGAAGCAGGTACTGCTTGAACAGCGAAAGGAAGTGCATCGCCCCTTCGTATTCGTAGACCTTCTCGCCGTACTTGAAAGACGTCGATCTCTCGTATCCGCGAACCTGGCCGGCGATCATGCCAATGCGTGGCAACTGATCGGCCACAGCGTCCAGGGTGGCCTTGGCCTTCTGGGTTAGTACCGCACAGCCGTTGACATCAACGGATCCGTCGGCGGCCAGGAACCCGCACAGGAATCCGTACCAATAGCTGGCTGAGTTGGCGTTTGGAGGGAGCTCTTTGTAAGCAATCGGCAGCCCGTGAACCATGACGGTGCCGTCGGCAACCTTGATAGCCGGCGACCCATGGCCCTCGAAATACTTGAGCATCTCGAGGTCTTTTTCGCCGTAGAAGTACGCCTTCGCCTGCTTGCCATCGTTATAGAGGCAGCCGTCGCCAAACACGAAACCGTGACGGACGCCTTCGTAGAAGTCTGCGTTCTGCTCGGGACGTGGTGCGACATTGCGCAGGATTCGCTTACCGGAAAGCTCCGTCGTCGGAACCCTCACTGTCTTGCCGTTGGAGTTGGTCACCACCCATTGATGCTCAGGGGTCGCCAGGACAGTCCGCCCGTCGTTAAACTCAACCTCCAAAAGCTTTTGCCTGCCGAATGATTTGAACTCGGCGGGGCGATAGGTGCCGCCATCCGACAGGACATCCACCGTCTGGCCGGCCAGCTCTCGGAGCTTGAAAACCCCGTTCCTGGTAGTCACCTTGGTGTCGCCGTGGAAGCAGAAGAAATCGAGGCCGATTTCGATCAGGAAGGGCTTGAGGTTGAGGGTGTCCTCCATCAACTCCTTCCACCCGTCGCGGACGTGCTTCTCCTCGGCGTTGTAGACAAAGTCGGTGACCGGGTACTCGGCCATCTTCGTGACGACCGACCCGATCATCGGGTCCTTGTAGAAGAAGTAGGCGCACCACCGGAACAGTTCCTTGACTGTCGGCGGCATGTAGGTCTGCGCAATGTCGAAGAACGGGGACGGGTATACCGTTCCCCGCCTCCGATCTGCACCGCCCTGACCTAGCGAGATATCGGACATCAGTTACTCAGATGATCCCTTGGCCGCCGGTGACAATGCCATGTCCTGTGACGACGCGCCCGCCAACGATGGCCACAGCGCCAGCATTGATCAACTTCTGTTTCTCATCCCCCGATAAAGACTTCCATCCGCCATCCCGGAACTTGCCCCAAGATCCCTTGAGCGTGACATCGCCGGCATCTCCGCCCTTGGCGTTGAGACCGCCCTCCGCCTCGTCTACAACGTCGCCCTCCGCCTTCGTTGGCTTTTCCTTCGGGGCAGGGGACTCGGCAGCTGGCGCCTCGGCGGGCTTTGCCGCCCTGGCCGCATCCGCTTCCGCCTTGACCGCATCCGCCTTCGGGGCCGCGGTGTCAACCTTCGGAGCCTTGGGCGGCTTGGGCGCGACGGCTTTGGGTGGTGTAGCCGGCTTGGGCTTAGGAGACAGCGCCGCAATGGCGGCATCGTTCTTGGCCGTCTGGCTCGCGTGGAAGGCGGCTTGGTGGCCGGGGTCAGGCTTGAAAGCCTTTAGCCTCGCGGCCTCAGCCTGCAGCTTGGATAGCTGGGCGGGGGCGTCGGCCTGAGCCTTCATGTTCTTGGCGAGCTGAGATCCTCGGAACGCCTCCCCTACCGACCCCTTCGTAGGTTTGAGGCCCTTCAGGCGGTTCGCCTCAGCCTCCAGGGCGGTCTCCTCAATTGCCTTGAGCTTCTCCCCGCCCTTCGCGACCCGCGCGGCGGCGGCGGTCTCTCGTGCTGTCGCCTTTGCGATCGCGGCGGCCTCGGCGGACCCAAGCCGGATGGCTCTGGCGCCACTAAGCCCGGCCTTGATTTCACCACTCAGCAATTCGCCAACGCCGGGGAGGGTGATCGCCTTCTTCTCCATTGCGGCCTGGCGAGACAGGTCAAAGCCAACCTTCTGGATCTCGTTCTTTAGCCAGGGGTGAAGGCTGGGGTCGATCGAATCAGAGATATGATCGTAGGCCGCCTGCATGTCGCCGAGGATGGCCGCGCCTGCGACCTTGTCGAAGATCTGGGCGTACTGCTTGCCGCTGAGCTCGCACTGCTCATTGAGCTGGCTCATGTAGGCGGCTGCACGCTTCTGCATCCCGCAGTTCATGCCTGACTCGCCTGCCGACTTGAGAATTCCAATGTCCCGATCTAGGCGGGATGCGATCTTCTCGAAGGTGGCGCCCTCTAGAAGATTCTGCATAGCCGTCTTCATAATCGACTGCGAGGCGATCGGTCGACGGGCCTCGGCCTGCTCATTGGCGACCTTCTGGAAGAAGTCCGCGTCGTCGTGCTGGATGAGATAGGCGAAGTGCTTGTTCATGGTCATTCTCCGTCGACCCACTTGGGGCCTCTGCCGCGACCCCTAGCAGGGTCAAACCCCGAGGATTCTACCTCAGATACTTCCTTCTCAATCGCATTGCGAACCCGATCTATGACTTCCTGTCGAAACTCGGAGATCAGGTCTGCCACCTGCCTGGCCGCGTCGACGCGTTCCTGTTCCGGGTCTGTCATGGCGTCACCGGCGGTGATGTCCCCGCAGATTGGGAGCCTCCTGGAACCTTCTCGCGAATTGCCTCGCGTTCCAAGAGGTAGCGCTTCACAACTGCCAGCTTGACCAGATGGACGTCCAACGGGTTGGATTCGTCCCATTCCACCTCGGATGGGTCAACGTCCTTGACCTTCTCCCACGCCTGCTCAACCTCTGACTTGAAGCCGCCGAGCCAAACCTTTCGATCGATAACGGCCTGCGCTCCCGCGAACCATTCATCGGGGGCGTAGACGAACCCGTTCTCCTCGAGGACCGCGGCGATGTACGCCTTGACCTCCCAGGAGAACTCCTCGTCCTCTCTGATGGTTCGCAAGATCTGCACGCCGAAAGCGGCCTGCATGGGAGTGACCGGCTGGAAGGCGCCGAAAATCGGGATGATGTCGTTCCAGGCCAGCGCCGAATTCTCGAAGGTGTCCCAGTCCAGCCAGGTAGCATCGGTGACGGCCGTCAGTCGCAGGGCCATGATCTTGTTGCGAGCGACCTCGCCCACGGGACCGAAGTCGCGGCGCAGGGCCCACCATAGAGTCTCGGGCTCCCACTCCACCCAGTCCTCGCGGTAGCGCATGCAGAGAACGTCGTAGATCTGCTGCGGGTGGGCCCGCTTGTCCATGAACAGTTTGCCATGGGTCAGACGGGAGGGAAGCGGCGGTTCGGCCGGAGTCTCGGCGGTGGCCGCGGGCTCCTGGTCGGTGCGCTCGAACCCACCCACGTCAACGCCCGCCGCCGACTGCTCCAGGGCGTCCTGGTCAGAGGAGTCGGCCTCTTCATCCGAAATAGACCCCTGGTCGGGCGCTGGAGCCTGCGGGGCAGTCGCCTGCCCCTCCAGCGCCTTGAGTGAAGACGGAGAGACGGACTGGACGCCCAGGATAGCGGCGGTGTCGGGCTCAAGATCGGCCGCGCGCTTAACAAGCGGCCCATCCTGCAGCATTGCTGCGAAGAAGCCCGCCTCCGCCTTATTCGGCGAGTGGCGGCTCATGGGTCATGCCTCGCCTGAGGCGATCTGCTTGATGACCTGCTTCTCGGGATCTGGGAGGGAGTCGTAGATCTCCGTTGGGTTCTTCTTGAACTGGTCACAGAACGCCTGCCCGAAGTAGCCGACCAGCTTGCCTGAGTCGCATACCTTCTTCAGGTCAGCGCCGGTGATGGTGTCCCCGTCGACCTCGTCCGACCAGTCCTCGGCGATCTTGCCCATCGTGCTGGAGTACGGATCCGAGAGACCCTTATCGTAGTAACGCGTCAGCCCCGTGGCCTGATCGAACACCTGCAGCGCCTCAGCCATGTCGGCCGGCGTGGTCTCGCCCAGCGAGGCCGCCAGCTTGTTCAGCACGTCGCGAGCGGAGGCGTTGCGCGGCAGCAGTGACTTGCGCTGCTCCAGGTGAGCGCCAACGTGCTGGTTCCAGGAGGTAGACGCCCACTTCGCAATGCCGTCGTGACGAGACACGTCGACATCCAGCTCCTCGGCGCGATTGCGCACCGACAGCGCGAAGCGATGGCGGTACTCGGGCTGCAGATCCATCGCGTACTTGTCGAAGTACGCTGCGGCCGTCTTGACGTGGCCCGCGTCGGGCATCGCGTACTTGCGAATGACCGAGCCGTCGCCGGTCTTGATGACCAGGGCGAAGTGTTCGTTGGGCATTTCGATCATCGCGTTGACGCTGCCGACGTCGGCGGTCTTCTCGATGAGCTCGCGCTGGGCCAGCTTGCGCAACATCCAACCCTTCTCAGATCCTTCGACGAACGTGTTGGTGGAAACTTCGTCGTCGACGCGTGAGGCGTAGGCGTCAACCTGGCGCGAGCTTGGTACCCCGTAGGCATCGCACGCCGACTTGATGAACTTGGCGGCGACGAAGCGGGCGGGGAACGCCAGCTTCTCGCAAGCCTGACCGAAGTACTGCGCGGACAGCCAGGCGTTGCCCGGATCGTTCACGGGGAACTTGCGCAGCACGTGGGCGCGCTTGGTCAGGAGGATGAGCCCGAACTCGGAGTCGGGTAGGCTGGAGTGCTGCTCTGGCGTGAGCATCGACACCCTGACGTCCCGCATCTCAGCGGGCATGGCGATCTTCGACATGTGCTCATGGGCAGTGTCGTCGTAGAAGTCAAGCACTGAGCTGGCGGTGGACATAGGTGGGGACTCGCTCCTAAGCGAAAGGTATCACGCCTGTTTCAGGGGGGTCAACGAAGCGACCACTCACCAATCCCAGGCATAAGAGCTTTGAAAGGAAAGCATACCGTTTTCCTGTGCGCGCGCAAAAAGGGAGAATCGACATGTCCACCGAGATCAAGGATACCGAGAAGAAGTCCGCGAAGGCCGAGAAGCGTGAGGCGGGGATGCTTCGCCGCGGGTACGAGTGGCTGGGCGACCAGGCCAACGAGCACCGCGGCATCGCCACCGGCGCTGCCGTCGTGGGCGGCATCGCGGCGGAGAAGTTCGTGGTGACGCCGGGCATCAAGAAGCTCGTGAGCCTCGTCGCCAAGAAGAAGGCGACCGATGCCACCGGGCAGGCGGCGAAGAACGCGATCGGCGGGGGCCTCTCCTCCCTCGGCCGCGGTCTCAAGCTGCGCTAGGCCAGGCAGCGGCCTGGCGCCGGAGGGGGTTACTCCCCTCCGGCTGTTTTTAGCTATCAGACCAGCGTCGAGAAATCGGCGGTGATTAGAGCCGGCACGGTGATCTCCTTGCGGAGGTTGATGATCGGTATCTCGAGTAGGACGACGGCGCCCTGGATCAGCTGAATCGAAAATGCGCCGTCATCATCGGTGAGCGCTTCGATGACCGTGGACGCAATCCCTGCGCCGCCTGCCAGCTGTCCGCCCTGGTCGCCCTGGGTTGACCTGATCGTCGCAGATATCGGAAGCCCTGCCGCAACAGCAGATCCGTCCAGCATGCAGATGGTCCCGGTGATCGAACAGACAGCAGGAGCTGGCATCAGTTGTCTTCCTTCTTCTTGCGAGAGTCTTCCATTAGCCGCTCAGCCAACCGGAAGGCGAGATGACAGTAGAGCCCCACGACCAGGGAAAGCGAGCTCGAGACGATCAGGATGACCTCCTCGGGGACCGTCCCAGTGATCTGCCAGACCCCGGTCGCGCAGATCCAGATCAGCAGAATAATGCAGGCGCAGATGCCCAGGCTGATCGGATTGCTCCGCTTGACCCACGACCGATAGAACCTGAGTAGGATAGGTATCCATGTCAGGATTCCCAATCCCGCTACCACCAGATACGCCGACAGCATTCGCCCCTACTTCGCAGCCCGTGTCTTGGTCGGCGGGTACCAGGAGATCCGCTTCTCGCGGTTCGTCTTGGCAGCCTCCATCGGGATAACGCCGAAGCGCATGCTGTGCGTCCGCTCTGCTACCCGGCCAATCTCTGGCAACGCCTTCGAGGCAACGTCTTCGGTCTCCTGGGTGCGTCTCCTGCCACGCCTGGAGGCCATGACCAGCCCGACTACCATGGCGGCCATGAAGACGGACCAGACGACGAACGAGAAGGTGCTGGCGTCCATGACTACTCCCTGTCGGAAATGACCGGATGAGGACCGGTGCCCCGGCTGTCTCGGTACTCAATAGCCTTGGCGATGATGGTCATGGCCTGCATCAGCGAGGCCAGGAGCTCGCTCTGCCGGTCCAGGCGGCGCTCCAGGCGGAGCATGAACCACATGGCCACGAACACGGGAAACCCGAATTCGCGCAGCAGCCCTGTGATCTGGTTAAACGCCACGTAGCCAGGCTATCACGACCTAGAGGTCCGTGAACAACACTGAGCTCTGGTTAGGAATCGTGACCTTGCGGTCGTATCCCACTGTGTCGATCTCTAGACGGAAGATCCCACCGCGAACCAACGGCAGGTCAAAGTCGCCGGTCACGTTCGTGTAGGCGCGGGACACCCGCCCGGACTCCACGGCCCGGCCCGACCCGCCGTTGTAGACCGGCATCAGGGTGGCCTCGACCAGGACGTTGGGGATGGGCTCGCCCTGCGCCGATACAACGGTTCCCTGTACCGAGCAAAGCGTCATCTCGCCGGCTGCGGCCATCGGTCCAAAGACCAGGTCGCGATACTCCAACCGCGGCGTGGCGACGTTGGTCAGCTTGGCCACGTAGTCCTTCGACTGCGCGAGCAGGTCGAAGGACTGGTCGAAGTCGAAGTGGTAGCGCCCCGGCAGGTTGACCGAGTCCGTCTGCGTCATCGCGTTCTCGACGATGGTCGTCTGCCAGATGCCATCCGACACCTGAAACCACTTCCCGTCGGACAGGCGCTTGATGGCCGCCGTCGGCGACTGGCTGATGACGCCCGCCCCAGACGCGATGATGTCAAGGCTGAGGCGAGCGACGGAAGCAAGGGGGTAGCGGCTAATCACTGGTTGGCTCCTGCGTGAATCACGGGTCGGTGAAGGTGAGGAGTACGCCGTGGATTCGGTTCAAGCCGCTAACGACCAGGTACCTGAGTAGCAGATAGGTCGTGTTTGTTATCAGCGTGTTGACCGTAAGCGTCTGCGACTCAATCGCGCTGCCGGTGCCGTCTGCGGTGCCGGCGACAACAGGGGAGCCGGCGCCGCCAGTCGTATAGGTTACTTCCGTTACACTCGGGGTCACGGAGTTGACCGACTGCGGGCTATAGAAGAACTGGGCCGTCTTTAGGTATTTACCCGCCTCCAGTGGAACGTTGGCTACGAGGTGTCCGGCCGCACCGGCGTTGCCGTAACCGCCCTGAGTCGCATAGCTCATAGCCGACGACTCGCCGACAAAATCCCAGGCGCCGACGTATACGTACCTGTCTCCGTGCTTGTAGCGACCGGTTCCGCTGACGGTGACGTGCTGGTTGACCGACGCCGTCAGACCAGCCTGAGCAGTGATCAGGTCGAGCGCATCGACGGTGTCAAGGAACGCCTCAAACCTGTTAGCAGCAACGCCCGTTGCGCCAAGTGCGCGAGTCGTGCCGTCGGTCAGGATGTTCGCGCCCATCGTGAGCGCGCCTGTCATCGTGTCGCCCGCTACCTTCACGCGGGCATCGCCAGCGGCGAACACAAGCGGACCCGTCATCGTATCGCCACCGACCTTCACGCGCTCGTTGACGGCGTCAGTGATGGTGTCGGTCGAGACGCCGTCGAACTCCTTGTGGGTGGCGCTCGACAGCTTGATGCCGTCGTCTGTGATGGTCGAGGCGCGAGTGTTGTCGTCCTCGAACTCGAGCTGACCCAGCCCCTCAGGCTGGCGCAGGCGGCGACCGACGTTGCTGATCAGAAATGCCAGCGAGCCCGCTGAGCCGCTGACGCGACCCTCGCAGCTCGACATGAACACTGGGGTGGTGCGGGTGCCGGCGAGCTCGTAGATCACTTTGGTTGAATCGGCGGCGTCGCTGCTGCAACCAATGAGGTGAACATTTTGAGAGTCATCGGAGATGCTCAGCTTGCCCTTGCCGTCGGCAAATTTGGCCGAGCGGATGACAGCACCGGAGGAACGCAGCAGGCTCAGAGACGCGTCCGCGGCCGTGTTGACGACCTTGGTCAGGTCTAGCCCGTCGACCATGATCTCCAAGCAGTCGCTGACGGAAATGCTGGCAGTCGATGGGCCGATCAGCTTGACGCCGCGAATCACGGGGCGGTTGAGATCTCCCAGGGAGACAAGCGGCGAGGTATCCGCGCTGGTGCGGGCGATGGTCAGATTCTCGAACCGCACGCCAGACGCATATAGCCGTGCCGTGCCGGCAACCGGCGCCCCAGCCGCGCTGTTCTCTACGAGAACCCGAGCGAGCCCGGTCGATGGATGCCATCCCAGGTTGCGCAGGACCACGTGCTCGCCGCTGCTCAGTGCGATGACGTCGCCGGGGCGGGCCAGGTCCAGGGCGATGTTGGCGGTGTCCGTCAAAACACCGCCCGATGCCGTGACCGCGAACCCGGCCGCAGCTGTTCCACGAACACTGGCACCGATTGCGGCGGCCCCCGTGAAGTCGGCAACGATGACTGCCGCCCCCTCTCCGCGAACGGATGCGCCACCGCCCAGGAGCTCCACGAATCCAGTGACGTGGTGGATGCCTGCCCGCAGGACGACCTCTCCACCGCCCAGGCGAATGGTCTGGGCGATGGCTTCGGCGTAGCTTCCGAACCCCTGGAAGTCGCCGTTTTGCCCGACGACGATTGGGTAGTTCATCTTCTTGGGACGGGTGTTAAACACCTCGAACCGCTTACCGTGACCATCGATCGTGGCTGATGCCGCCGCCGGGACCGACCAGGTACCCAGGTACAAGTCCTTGGGGTGGCGCATCGTGGCGCCGGCGGCGCCTAGCGCAAGGGGGGCGAACTTGGCGTCGCTGCCCATCAGGTAGGTTGCCGCAAATTCGCCAAGCGGCCCCCGTCGCAGGGACAGGTCGTTGAATGAGTCGCTCGTTCCAGATGAGTTGAAGGCTCCGGTTGCCGCCTGCAACGGCTGTGGCACGCGCCCACTCTTGAGGAGCGGGGTGGCCAAGGTCAGCGAGTAGAAATTGGTCTCGGCCGGCGCCGAGCTGCTGGTCTTGAAGGCGACGCAGATCTGTCCCGCCTCTCCAACATCAGCTGCCAGGCCGACGATGCCGTGCGTCGAGAGGCCGGCATCCAAGCGCACTAGCTGCGGCTGGACGTTGAGAAGCTTGAATCCCAGCTCACGCCCGAACCCCTTCTCATAGGCCAGCAGGTAGTCGGGCCGGGTTCCAGCCGACAGACCGGCGGTGAATACGTAGGTCTCGTCGTGCGGAGTGACGACCACGGCCGGTGTACGAACGTTAAGAAATGCAGTACCGACGGCTCCGGTGCCGACGGTTCCAGCAAGGCCGACTGGGCCGGTGTTGCCGGAATCGATGGCGACGTCGGCTGCTGCAAAGACCAGGTCCTGGTTGACCGTGTTGCCAGCCGCATCGATGGTGGCAACAACGAGATCGCCGAACTCGTTCGTCCCGGTGCCGCGAATATGGGCGACCGTGATCGTGCCATGGCTGTCGACGCCGATGCTGGGCCAGGTGTCGTTGGCTGCAGTGTCGGAGCCGTTGACGATGCGGGGCGCGATGTCAGCCAGCCCGAAGCCTGCGCCCGCGGTGACCTTGCGGCGGGTATAGTAGACCTGCTGATGCGGGCCGCCCTCGGTGTGCTCGAAGACGACGTGCAGGTTCTCGTTGTGGTCCAAGACTGCGCGGGCATGTGAGATCTGTCCCGGCAGCGTCTCGAGCGTAAAGGGGGCGTCGACCAGGGCTCCGCTCGCCGCATCGAAGCTGACCAGCCGCAGGTTGATGCCATCAACGTACAGCAGCAGGACAGCCGAGTCGGATGCTCGCTGTCCCGGCAAGACGGTTGACGTCATGACGCCGCCGGACAGCAACGTCGCTAGCGGGAACCCGCCGCCGGTTGGGCCTCCGAGGATCTTCAGCGCGAAGGCATCGCCCCAGGCAAACCACTGTTGGTTCACGCTGCCGCCGCGACGGGCAAAGTAGGCGGGGCGTGTGACCCCAACGCCGCTGTCCAAGATCGACACGCCCGAGCCTCCGATGGCCGCGCCGATGATCTGCTTGACCTCGGGCGTGACGGCGTCGACCTGCCGCAGGACGATATGATCGTTGCGATCGAAAGAGGTGCTTGGGCGAACCGGGGCCTGGTCCAGCGACCGACCGGTATTTGACGCTCCGGCCGGCAGCGGGCGACGCTTGCCGGAAGGGTCGACAACTAGTCCACGGTAGGCCGACATCGACGTAACAACACCGGCGACATCGCGCTGGTCAGCAATGCCGAGATCGACCTCGCCGCCCACATCGGAATCAGTCTCCAGCGCCGAGGCGACATTGACGCTTTCGGAGTTGGTCCAGCGACCGTTCGTCTTGTAGGCGACCACGACGCTGGCCGCTGCCAGGCCGGCGTCGGCGGTGACGGAGAATGAGATGCCGCTGTCTGGGTCATCGTCGGGAATGGCGGCCAGCAGGAACCAGGGCTCGGCTGAGGTCGGGACCGCGATACCCGTGGCGGGCGCCAGGCCGGTCGCAACGATGCCACGCTGCAAAATGGTAGCGGGAGCTACCGTAACAACAACGGAGTCATCGGAGGTCTCTCCGCCGCTCAAGTAGCCGTCGCGCCCCATCAGCAGGCTGGTCAGCCCTTGGAAGGTTGCGCCTGTATAGGGCGAGCGAAAGGATACGGTTTTGGTGGCGGCGACGGTGACGGCCATGACTACCTCCGTACCACGACGCGGATCTCACAGCCGCCTGCGAGCTGGTCAACTCCAGCAGAATCAGTGAACAGCGCCTCGAGTTGCGGCGAACCGGTGAGGCTGTCAGGATTGGCGTTCAAAAGCGCCAGCGTCACCTCCATTTCGGTTGACCTGACGTAGAGCGATGGGACGAGGAATGGTGCGTGCTTGCGATCTCCTGCGATCGGCGCGATCCCAGTGATGGCCAGGCTGGTCATGAACTCTCGCCGCACGACCGGCCTGTAGACGACCCCTGAACCAATTACACGACACCAGACATCAACCGACGCTGGATTGGCTCCGAGGTTGTGCACGAAGCTGGTCGATATTCCGGCGAGCCACCCGGAGTCGACTGACCCGCCCTGTGCAAAATTAGTAGGCGCCAGCAGCGCACCGGTCTCAATGAACCGGCCAATGTAGACCCGCCCCTCGACCTTGGGTGGGCGGGCTGTCGCCGACGTGCTTCCGGTCGAGACGACCCCGAAGTTTGGGTGCCAGTTGTCGCGAACGTGCCATGGGAAGCCGGTGACAGCGGCCGGGAACACGCCCTTGATCGTCAGGTTGGTTTCTTCTGATCCGCCGACCAGGCCCTCGATCACGTATTCGCCCTGGGCGAGACCTGACTCCACCACCAGGACGTCACCCGGCTTGACCTTGCCGATGTTGAGCGGAGCTCCAGTGAGAAACTTGGCCGATGGCGAGGTGAAGAGGTTGCCGCTGGAGGAGCCGTCGCTGGCCGCAACTTCGGGTTGCAGTTTGCGCAAGTCCCTTTGCGCCGGGGTTCCGCCCGCTCCCGCAAACTTGAACAGCGCCGTGGGCGTGTACCCGGCCTGAACTCGCTCGACATAGACCCACGCGTAATGAGTGGGCGTGACGCCGAGGCCGCTGTAGTCCAGCTCGACATCTTCCCTGAGACGGAAAGCGTAGCCGTCGATATTGAACAGGGCCGCGGTGCCAGAATTGAACCTGATCTTGTACGCCCCAACCCCGGTGATGAACGGGCTACCGCCGCCGACTACCAGACCCGGCTCCCATCCGCGCAGATGATGAGGCGAGGAGGACTGCTCCAGGCTTCGGCCGAAGCCGCTACCGACCAGCGCGAGCGCGTCGGCTACCCCGCCGTGCGGGTACCCTTCGACCGACGTGCTGACGGCACCGGAGTGAGGAGATCCTGCCCCGGCGCTGCCAAACGCCGGAATCGGAGTAAACCTACCGCCATCGACCGGGGCTCCTGCCGCGTACAGCTGGGCGTCGGTGTCGTTCAGTCTGGCCACTGGAGAGCCAAAGCTGCCGGTCCACGCCGACTCGGCCATGTCCAGGAGGCCGGGGGACGACGACAGGTCCAGTGTGCCGTCGGCATTGATAGAGACGTCCAGGCGAGTGGCAAGGCTGCCCAGGGAGCCGCGGAGGGCGGCCCAGGTTGGGGTGGCGGATGTCCCGATCAGCGAGTTCGACAGATCCTCGCAGAAGTCGTCGATCGACTCCATGTTCTGGTTGACCGGCGCGTTCCAGCTATTCACGAACTCGTAGAGCTCGGGCAGGATCAGGTTCAGGAAGTTCGAGCGAGAGGACATGCAGCTTCTCCGTTAGGTCGAGGCGACCGTGATTGTCCAGGTGATCGTGATGGTCACGTCCTCGGCGTTGTCGAATGACGCGGACTTGAACGTCCGCGTGGACAGCATAACCTCGTCCGGATCTGGCTGGTCGGGCAGGCTGAGCGGAACCCTGTTCTTCTGCCTCCTGTCTCCGCCTCCGGTCAGAATGCCGTCGCCGATGATGAGCGACGCCTCATTGATCATCTTGGCGGCCAGCTGGTAGCTGGTCGGATCGACGCCCACGGAATTGAAGCTGCCAACGAAGCGCATTGAGGTGGCGGTCGGCGTCGTGAACACCGAGATGTCCTGGCGCAAGATCTCATGATAAAGGTCGGTTCTGGCCGGCCAGGTAGCGTCTGGAAGCTTAGGGTTGAACAGCTCGGTCGGAGGCGTGCCGCCGTCACCTACTGCCATCCGGAAGATGGAGCCAGTAAAGCCGGCGCCATTGGGGCCGATGAGCAGGTCTCGGATGGCTTCGAGGCCGACGTTGACGATGAAGTTCTTGCTGTCGTGGATGAGCTCCGGATCGGAACCCGCCACCTGGCGCTCGACCTTCACGTGACCAATGAATCCCAGGCCCTCACGGATCGGCTTGATTCGTGGCTCCAGGAATCGCAGGAAGGGCGGCAAACGCATGATTGACCTCGGATTCTAGTCGTACGCCTGCCGCACCGTCAATGAAACCCCCACTAGATGGCGAAGGCGTCGGTCACCACAGGCCCAGCATTGTTTGTCCGTTTCAGAGCACAGGAGCAGATCGCATGATCTTGTACCGCAACCGCCGGCGGCACGCCTACGCCGATCTCGTAAACTGTCAGGTCTGCCGACGTGATGGCCTGGACTTCGGCCCCGACATTCGACAGGTCCACTAACAACAACGCCTTGACCTCTTCAGCGGTCAGCGACGTGTCGGCGATGTTGGCGTTCGATTTTGTGTTCAAGATTGACGGGGTCGAATACGCCGTCCCTGACAGGTTGACGTTTTCTCGACGTAGATGAACTGCATCGTTGTCTGGCAAGCGCTCGCTTGGGATGACCACGTAGTCGACTCCCAGGACGCCTACGATCAGCGCGTCGGGGATATCCAGGGATAAGACCGATGGGCTGATTCGCCGCAGGACCTGATGGTAGCCCTGGAAGATGCCCGACTTGATCTGGACGACGTCGAATCGGTCCACGCCCAGGGCGGCAAAGTTGAGGGACGAGTCCTGAAAGTTACCAGTCAGCTGAGTGCCGCCACCGATCACGGTCCCGGTGGCCTGTTGGACCAGGAAGTTATTGAACTGGTAGGACTGGTTCCACTGGTTGTTGCTAACAGTGGTGCTCAGGTCGAAGTTGATTTCCGTTGGGGGCAGGTCCTCTGACACCAAGAGACCCTCCGTCTCTTCGGAGGCAAACGAGAAGACGTACTGCGTCCACTGCGGCTTCATGTTGTCCAGAAAGGTCGTGAGCTCGTTGACGTTCACGACTGCGGTCAACGCCTCGACCAAGATGGACGGCAAGAACAGATGGTTCTCAAGCAGTGTCAGCGCCCGAGTCTCATCGCTAAGACCAGAACCCAGCGTGGCATTTGACGTCAAGAACTTGCTGATGCCGGCCCGCCCCAGGCGATTAGCCACAAACCCAGGCTCATTGTTCCGATCGGTGATCGTAACGCCGGTGGTCAGCGAATCGAATCTAGAGACGGCGTTGCCTACTGCGACCACGGCGGCGAGGCCCGCCGGGATGGAGTAGGTCAAGATCTGTCCACGGGAGTCGGTGATCCCTATCGAGGTCGAGGTAAGCGAGGTCACGGTTCCGTCTCGCTTGGCAAATGGAAGGCCGAGAAGGATGTGCATGCCGCGCTGCAGGTTGCCGGGGGTGGACCCGGTCCAGAACGTGTACCAGAGCCCCTGGAGCGCGAGCTTGTAGTTCTCGGAGTTCTCTCTGAAGAAGTCGATCAGGACACCGAAATTGCGGTACGGCGTTTCGAGGTTCAGCTTGGTAACCTCGGCCCACGCCTGCCGCTGACGGTTAGCCTCCGGGCCGATCTCCGACTTCAGGAAGGCGGCCCGAACGCCCAAGACACCGCCCGAGACGCGGTAGTCGACGTTTTCGACCAGGATCGATGTCGGAGAGTCGATCAGGTCCTGAAGGACGGGGATGGAGGCGATCGACGAACTGACGCGAACGCCGTGCGGGAAGGCGTTGATGGAGTAGCCGACGTCTGTGGCTTGGGCAACTGGGAAAAGCTCTGCGATCTGCAGCTCGGTAGGGCTGAGCACGGCATTGATGGAGTACGTTCCAACATTCGGTCCGCTCGTAATCGTCAACGTCCGGTTGGGCAACAACCCGCTGAAGTCGGCGGCCAGGTCGGTCAAGGTGCCAATTGCCACCGAGGCACGTGACCCTTCCATCTGCACCGTGACCGTTCCGTTATATGTGTATGAAACGGCGACGGTGGCGCCGTCTGGTATGGCCGATGCTGCAGTTCTGGCGATGGACCCGCGCACGGAATCGACAACGTAGTCCAGGTTCAGCGTGTACTCAGAGTGGCTGTACCGAACGGTCAGGATTTCAGTGGGCGGAATGCGTCCTTCGTCCAGGGCCTGGATGCTCCCATCGGACAGGTTAACAACGTAATCACGACCAGAAGTCAGCTCGATTGCGCCCAGCATGATCGAGATCGTGCCGGCGATGATCTTGCCGTATCTAAGCTGGTGCACGGCGTTGTCAAAGAAGCGGATGGTCTCCTCGTGGTAAATCTGCCCCGACAGCGACGTCACCCTGACCGTCTCAAAGAACGCCGTTTCCCGCGAGAGCGCGGCCGAGGCGGTCATCGCCAGCAAGACCTGGTCGGTCTGCTCGAACAGGTCGCAGAAATCCTCATTCATCTGGAAGCGATTCCAGCGCTCGGTGGAAAACACCGGCACCGTGGCCATCTGGGTCGACTGAGACATCTCCAGAATTCGATGCTCCAGGCTGGCAGCTATCTGGATCTGCCCCTTCCAGTACGACTCGAATAGCCTGCGGTCCTCCGTCGGGAGCAAGTCCCAAACGTCATCCAGGAACCGCCAAAGAAATGAGGACGAGATGCTCATCGTGCGGCCATGTACCAGCGGTTGTACTTGTTGCGATCAATCGGGTCCCTGGCGCCGGTGACTGACCCCTGGGCGCCCGCCACGATCTGTGACACGACGTCGCGTTCGTTGCCGATCCGCGACGAGGCCCTGCCGGGAATGCTTACCAACGCGTACGGCACGGCGCCGGCGCCCATCATGCCGGCCGGGGCCGAATTGGTGTTCATGCTAGAGGAGGTCTCGGTCTCCATGGCACGCTTCACCATGGCGTTAACCGCCGACAGCTTCACCAGTTCGTCTACAAAGCTCACGAGGTTCATACGACATTCCTCTGCACGGCGATGTTGCGGGCCAGGAAGCGGGCGATGCGGGGAGATAGCGGCTTGTCCGTTGGGTCGGGAATCTCATCGTCGGGAATCGACATCGAACCAGTTGAATCCGGCGTCCTGAACTCGACCGTCCCGTCATGGAGGTGAATCTCCCCGCGCAGCTTGTTCAAGCTGGCCAGGTCCACCCTTGAAGCTCCGTTGTTGTACATGACGTCGATCAGGTCCGAGAGCTCAAGGTCGTCGCCCTTGTCAATGTTGGTGACGAATCCTTCTACCAGGGCCAGCATCTCATCGGCTGTGATAGCAGTCGTCGAGGTGGCCGATGGAATGTCGTAAATGATGGCCGATGACGAATCCACAAACACCGGGATGAAGTGGCGGGCGAGCAGCGAGGCGGTAACGCTCTGATTGTCCCGGTCATCCATGAACGCCTGGATCGGCGGCACTGCGCTGGCATGCTGGTAATTGATCCGGATCGAGAAGCCGGTGTAGGCAGAGGCGAAGTCCAGGTACAGATCCTCGCGCTGCGAGTGGCGCAGCGTGGGCTCGTTGACCAGCATGCGATAGTTAGATCCGCCGCCGATCCCGAAGCCGCCTGTCCCGAACCCGCCAGATCCGAAGCCGCCGACAGGAGAAATCAGGGCTCCGGTCGGGTCACCAGAGATGGGGTCCAAGACCTGGATGGACTCGATGAACATGACGGGGACATCGGTAACCGTGTACGGGGCCCGCTCGGTCGTGCGAGGCGTGGCGACGATGTCAACGGCGACCGGGTTGTACTCATACTTGACCGTCAACAGGTCGTCGACCTGATAGCTGACGGCGGCAGCAGACCCAGCCGGGAAGCTGCCGTAGATCTCGATCACGTCGTTGCTGATGTGCTGCTTGACCGTGTACGTACCGGCGACGATGGCGGGGAGGCTGATGGTCAAGACCATGTCCTGGCGAACGCCTACGAAGCCGCCAATCTTGGTCAGCTGCTTGCTCGTCGTGACCGTGGCAGCGCTGCTGGCAACGTGAAAGATGGATGATCCTGCCGGACGGGACAGCAGTCCAGACGAGTCCAGGATGACGTAATCAGACCCCTCGGCGTAGGTGAAGGCGCCGTCGATGGTCCTGACGATGGGCGTCACGCTGGTTCGGTCAATCGGGGCGCGACCAAGACCGTAGGCAACATCCTGGACCAGGGTCACGACCGATGCTCCGCCCGGAGAGCGACGGGTCGTGTCGACCTCAAGACCGAAGATGTCCTTCGACCCCGCAACGAAATTAGGCGTCTTGACGTAGACGTCGGCACTGCCGCCGATGTGCGTGTTGTAGACGATGTCACGCATCATCTCGGGGTCGCCGAAGCCCACGGGGAAGATCTCCTCGATGGTCGTAAAGTTCTCCGTCAGCGTGACGACGATGCCGCGGCCGGTGACGAGGGCTCGCACAGTGACGGCGACCTTGATCCGGTCGATGAGCTCAGTGTTGGTTTCCCTGTCTCTGCCCTGCGCAACGCCGAACAGGTTTGTGACATTGGCGACGCCAACCGGCTCCGCTTCCATCGTCGTGATGCCGCCGGGGCCAACGTTAAACCCCGCCCCTTCTTCGAGAGCAACGATAGGGAAGTCCACGAAGTACAGAGAGCCATCTTGGTTCAGGCTCACTTCGGCGGCGGTCACCCCGATTGACTCCGAGTTGGTGTATCGCAGCCCCGCGGAGCTTCGGAAAACCAGAACCCCCTGCGCGAAGCTGAAGTCTTGAGGCTCGAAGAATCGCACCCTCATGACGTCTGAACCAATCGACCCAGGGTTGCGTTCGACGAAGACGTTCGACGCCAGTCCGTCAACGATGTCTTCTGGAAACGTGTCAGGGTCGGATGACCCAAGGATGGTCAAGATCGACTGACTGGCCTGAACTACCGTGAGCTCATTTGCAATCGGCTGCAGAATGATCGACAGGGGGTCGATAAAAAGGCTGGTCGTGGGGACGCCCGAACCGACATCGAAGCTCGGGTCGAACTCGAGCAGCTGCTGAATGATGAAATCTTTGACTGGGAGGGACATCAGACCACCACTGCGGCTTGTTGAGATTGCTGCTCTTCGTTCATTACCTGGACGATGATCTCGATCTCCGGCAGGACGGGGTCGGGGATAATGTCCAGCAGGTGGAGGTTGCGGAGTCGCTCAGGGGCGGAGCGGTTGGTCCTCTCCTGTTCTTCCTTTATCTGCTGTTCGATTCGGGTCGTCATCAACCGAAGATCGGCGAACAATTCCGATGGGTCCGATGGATCAAAGTTCTGGCCTATGAAGGACCTGAGACCGCCAGCGCGCCCCGGCTCGAAAATCGACCGGCCACCGTTGCTCAGAAAAAGAAGGACGACGACCTGGACCAGAAGGTCGATGCCCTCAACGTACTCTGGCGGCCTCGAGACTCCCGGCACAAGGCGTCCCGTGACAGCGTCTTTGGTGAGTATCTTCAGGTCGGGCATAACCTGTCGGAAACCTTATCACGGTCACTCGCAGAGGGGCACGCCGCCCTTGGGATGCTTGGAGTATTCCTCGAGCCCGCTGGCTAGCCGGCCGCCGGCCCCGACCGACAGCTTGTCCAGGTTAGCGGAGAACTCGTTGAACCCATCAGAAGCATTGTCCAGGTTGATTTGGAGCTGCTTGCCGATCTCTTTGAGGTCCGCGACGATGGCCTCTACGGTCTGCGCGTTGCGCTGAATGTCGGAGATCTGATTCTGCAACCCATCGACAAGCCTGCTCAGGCCCTGGTCGGAGGAGTCGGCGGCAGCGATGTCCTGGTTCGTGCGCTTAGCCACCAGCCCGTCACGGATGTTGGCGATCTGCTGCTTGGTCTGGGCGTCGTCCAGTCCGCTCATGGTTTCCGTCAAGCACTTGATGACGGTGCCCAGATAGGACAGGTCGTCCATGCCGCTGTCCAGGAACTCGGAGAAGGCGCCAGAGGCCAGCAGGTCAACTCCTCGATCTAGCCCCAGCTGACGCATAGAGTCGACTAGTTGATCAAAGTTCTCGCGGGCGCCTATCTGCAGCTTCAGGAATGGCAGGCATGCTGCCTTTTGCCGGCTGGCAACGTCGGACGAATCCGTGATCGACGAAACCTGCCCCAGGGCAGACTGCGCAACCAGGGCGTGGAAGGTGGCCATTTTGTTCGGATTGGTGGTCCCGGCGTCGATGTCATCGCGCACGCGCAGCGCGCCCTTGGTGAGCCCAAGGACCTTGGTCTTCAAGATCGTGGTGTCTTCGATGCCGGCAACCGTAGCCCCATCCTCGCTAGAAATGCTGGTCAGGTCATACAGGAGCTTGTCGAAGTTGGACTGTAAAATGGCGGCGTATCCGACGTCGAGCTCGGACCCTTCGATAAAGGACAGGTCCTTGAGCTGGTCCATGAATACGATCATGGACTTCACCCTCGACGACCAGAGCAACATCTCCCCGGACGCCGCCCTGGTTGATTGACGACGAGTGGCGGAATCCACCCTGAGTCGCAGATCGGTTATGCGCGCCAGGATCTCAGCGATGCCTCTGGCTCGTTGCTCTTGTACGACGCTGGTGTTGGCGGACGAGCGGAAGCTGTCGAGCACCTGGCCCAGGGCGCTGATCATGTGGTTTATGATGTCGGACTGCGACACGACGGCGGCCATCTCGGCCTCGATCAGATAGATCAGCGACGGAATCACGATGGTCGACAGCGCGACATTGGCTCGGTCCACGTGAGCTGCATCTACACTTCCGTAGGTAAGGATGTCAGCGACATCCAAGATCGATGTGCTGCCCTGGACCGGTGCCATCAACGCGCTCACCTGGAGCAGCGCGTCTCTCGCCCTGTCGAACGCCTGGGAGTCGAATGCGATGGCGTTGCCGACGATCCGCTGGCTGTTCGTTAACTCGATGATGGCCTCATTCAAGAAGAACGACACCTGGTCCAGGCTAGCCAGTGTCGTGTCCCTGTAGGTGTCCACGTTCTGGGCCAGAACGAGCACCGCGTTGGTCAGCTGGATGATGTGCTTTTTCATGCAATCCAGGTTGGCGATCTTCAAGTCGGCCATTTTGACAATGGTCTGACACATGTTCTGCGCAGCAACGTATGGCATGTCCGAAGCCAGGCCCATCATCAGATAGGCGGTGGTGGTTACCTGTTCGCCAAGGTTTCGGATCTGCTGCACGCGCTTGGTGACGCCGGGGAACTCCTTGGTCAGCGACCCCATCGCGCCGGTCAACTCGCGTTTCACGTACTGAGAGGTCAACCCGACAGCAGCGCCGGCCAGGTTTCCAAACGCATCCCCTTCGGACAGCGTCGAGACTTTGTCGATGAGTGAGTCCAGGTTTAGGTTAGCGGCAGCGGCCAGCGGATCGGTGAACCCCTGGACTCCGGACAGGATGCCATCCATCAGCGTCGACAGTTCCTTCGCAACGAACTGCGGGAAGATGGTCGACAGGCAGCCTACTGCATGCGTGAGCTCGGCTTCGGTCGGCACCTAGCGCTCCACGTTGGACTGACGATAGTAGTAGTCGAGCTTCTTTTCGATCTGCTTCTTGAGTCCGCGGACCTTCTGCGGGGACATGTTCAGGGCCTTGCCCAGCTGCAGCGGATCTTCTATGACGGGCTTGCCGAAGCCGCTGAACGTGTGCTCCAGGATGAGCTGCTGGTCCGGATTGAGCGATCCGTGCAGGAAGGCTGCCTGCTGCTCGACCATCGAGTTGCCGGCCAGGGTGCCCTCGTGTCCGGCGCTCTCAGCCAGGAAGTCGCTGCGCAGCTCACGGCGAAGCGTGCCGACCATCTTCGGCGTGACCGTCTTCTGACGAAGCGCGGACAGGTCGGGCATGGAGATCAGGACGTCGTCTGCCAGCTCCGCGTCGGAGGGCGGCCGGCCGTGTATCTCGGAGAGCTCGGCTTCGCGCTGCTTGAGCGTGCCGATCAGCCAGGAGCGATCTTCCGGGATGCGCCCGATGTTCGAGTACCGCTGCATGTAGCGGTCCATCTGTCGACCCAGGCCGTAGGTGATGTGAGTCGACAGCTGGGCGCCGCGAGTCGGATCGTAGGTGTCGATCGCCTTGACGTACCGCCGCATGATCTGGCCCTTGATCGCGGCCTTCGGCAAGTTCGAGGATGCGACGTACCTGTTCGTGGCGGAGTTGATGAGTGGCTGGTGGCTGTTCAAGAGCCAGCTGAAGTCTTCGGGGTTCGGGTTGGCGCGCCAGCGCTGCCAGGACTCCATCTCCTGTTGCTTGAGGTCGTCACGCGAGATCCCCTCAGCGGCCGCCTGCTTGGTCAGCCACTCCTCGAGCTCGCGCTCTAGATCTTCCTCAACCTGTGAATCCACGGGCGTTGGCCAATTCCTCTCGGTATGCCTCAATGATAGACCTGCGCAAATCTACCACTTGCTTCTCGGACAGTGGCTGCGTAAGAGGCTTGCGTTCATTCTGTTCCAAGCCGTCGCCGGTCGGCGCCTGGTCCTTGGGGGCCATGGTCTTGCACACGGTGGGGCGATGGCGCCCCTTGCTGGTGCGGGCCTCCTCCTCCTTCTTTTTCTTGGCCAGGTCGGCCACGCGCTTTTGCGCCGCGGCTGCCTGCTCCTTATCCGTCGCTGGGCGAGTTGCCCCTCCTTCGACCGAGAACCAGTCGGCATTAGTTCCCGGCGGAGGCCTGTCCGCCTCGTTGGCGTTGGGGCCATAGCCAGCAGCTTTCAACGACTCCTGCCATAGACGAAATTCGAAGTCGTACATGAGCGGGCGGCCGTTGTACCTGGGGAAGTCAGACGGTCCCGCCTCGGTCACCAGCAGCGCGTTGCGCGTCTTGACGTCGGTTGCCTCTTTGCCGGTGTGGATCTTGGTGTCGAAAATAGGGAATGCGCCGGACATCAAGTTTGGCGCCGGCTTGACGGCGTCGGCGTGTACAGGATCTGCACCGGACACTGCGTCGACCTCCAGGGTCGTGGAGGTGGCGGTTGGCGCCGTCGTCTTTCCTGTAGCTGTTCCAGAATAGCCGGAGCCGACGGACGCGTCGCCTACGAACCTGTCGAGACGAGCTGTTTTATAGTTGATCGTCCTGGACGCTGCCGGGCTTCCGTTAAAGGTGACGGGTACGTCGCCGGTCGCGGCGGCAAGCTCAACTCCATTGTCGAACACCTTGTCGGCGAACTCGCGAGGGGATGCGCCGACGAACCTGAATGCCTGGTCAATCGTCGTGAACGTTCGCTTGGTTCGCTCGGAGGCCATGTCGAACTCGTGACCGTTGTCGCGAGCTAGCCGGTATCGAGAGTTCATCTCGACCACGGCGTCGTGCAACTGGATCGCGTCGTTGGCGGGGATGATCCGATCGCGTAACGCGGCAGGGAGGTCTGCTTCCGTGGCCTTATGATCCTTGGTTGTCTTGGCGGTCAAGGCAGCGGCGATGGCCGCGTCCTGGACCTTGATGTCGGCAGTTTCCTTTTCTGTCGGCGGCTTGAACAGTACTCGCTGAACGACTCCGACGCTCTTTCCGAACCACTCCGCGTAGCGCAGGTCCAGCCCCTCCAGCGTTCGATATGCCTCATCGAACCACTCCGGAACCGGCGGCTGGTTGCCACCCTCGAACACCTTGGAGAAGTCGTAGTTGCCCGCAGCGTCTCGAGCCAAGTCGAAATCAAGCGGATCGCCAAGCTTAGAGCTCTTGAAGATGGGGCGATTGAGATCGATCTCGTCAGTCAGACGGGGGTGGCTGATCGTGTATGAGGTGATGGCCGTGCCGCCAGAATCGATCGAGTGCTGAATACCGTCGAGATAGGCGACGATGTTCATGTTGGCGGCTGAGTCGTCGAGGGCGAGGATGGGAAAGCCGGGGACGGGGCGAATGTTGTATGGCCCGGCCAGCGACGTCTGCCTCGCTACGTACTTGGACTTGAAATACTCGTAGCTCGCCACGTTCTGCAGATACTTTGGGACTCCTCCGGTGCGCGCCCCGGTTGGGGTGCGCTTGCCTGGGTCGGTCAGCGTGAGTGTCGAAGGGGCGGGTGCAAGATTGATGAATTCGTAGACGATTCCACGGATGCGCTCCTCGTTGGTCGTCCAGTCGTAGTCGGAGAATGTGGGGGTCTGGCCGGCACCATCCGCAAATTTCCCATCGGCAGATCGCTTCTTGATCGACTTGCGGTCCGGATCACGGACGAGCGCCTGGAATACCTCGAGCTCGGTCGGGCGGATGAAGCGGACCCCCTGGAGAGCCTGCGCGGACAGCATCGGGATCTGCGGCTGCATCTGCAGTCGCGTCGTCTCCTGCAGGAAGTTCTCCTGATACGCCATGCTGTCGTACATGTTAGGAAATAGGATGTTGCACGTCGGAGGCGACAGCGAATAAACGTGAGGCTTGAAGATGACGCTGCCGATGACATCGTCCTCGGCGGTCTCATATTCGAATAGGTCAACCTTGGCGACGCCGTTGACGTTGCGCTTTACGGTCTTCTTGTTGCGCTTGATGTTCCCGAACGAGTCCCGCATGAAGATGCGGGTCTTGAGGTACGGGGGCGCAGGCACGGAGACCCACTCATGCATGATGGAGCTAAGTAGCTGGTTGACCATCTCGGCCAGATTGGTCTGCCCTCCGGTGCGTCCGGCCAGGCCATCCAGGAAGTCGGACATCATCGCGAGCTCGAACAGTTTCGAGGTGGCGCCGGCCGGCCCGCGAATAATCCGGTCGGTCAGGCGAAATCGGTTACGGACGTTCGTGTAAAACGGGTTCACGTTGCCGACATCGTCGATGGCGGAAATCATGGTGTCCATGAATCGCTCTTCCGGCTGGTCTTTGGCCGCGCCCAGGCGCTGGCTCATGTAGCCGTACGACCCCGTCGAGTTCACCGTCCCGAGCTTGGCGAAACCGCCAGAGTCAGCGGTGACCAGCTGGTCGACGATGTTGCCGCCAGCTGAGGTCAGGTTCAGCCAGAACTGACGAGCCTCGACCCAGTAAACCGAGGGATCTGCGCACTGGACGGTAAAGTTTCGACCTCCGCCTTGACGGCTGAAGCCTCTGGAGATGACGACGCCCTCGAACAGGAGCTTGTAGTCAGACAGGTCGCCGGCCGGGCTGATGTCCCAGGGATCGGTTGTGAAAATATGGATCCACGTCCCGGGCATGATGTGCTTGATCGTGTTGGTCGGGACGAGCTCGATCTGAGCCATGGCCGGGGATCCAATGGTCCCGGACACGTTCGTGTGAACGAGCGCGTTCTCGATGAGCTGCCCCTCGAGGTAGATGCGCAGCTTGACGCTGGTTCCTGATCCGTGGCGGGCCATATGATCAGTCGTATGTAAATGGGATGATGCTGGGCGGCAGTTTTGATCCGGACGAGGTCAGAGAGTCTGACTGGCCGAACGACATTGACGAGCTGGGTCTCTTGGCATCGGTGGCGCCGGAAGCCGCACCGGGCTGCGCTGACTCCCCGGACGTCAAGTCCGTCCCGACGACCACTGTCACGTCGGCGGCGGGGTGGAACCTGTTGGCGAAGTATTCCCTCATCAAGAGAAAGGTCTCGATTCCGTCCTGCCCGCCCGTCTTCGTGACGTCGAGGGCAGCGTTGAGCGATGCGAATACCATGTCCTCGGATTCGGTGCTGCCCGACCTGGCGAACCTGGCGTCGAGGGCAGCGATTGGATTCAGGCTGGACCGGTTGATGACAAGCAGGGTGAACTGAAACGGCACCGCCTTGTCGGCCAGCGCCGACTGGCTGATAGAGCAGTTCATCATGTACCCCTCCACCATGACGTCATCGTATTGCAAGATCATCGTTGCGCGTTGCTTGACGGCCTGAGAACCGCGCAGGAAGTTATCGTAGTTGAACTGGAACTCGTTCTTCCAGTCATGGTTGCTGGCATTGAGGAGCGTACCAGAATAGCTATAGACCTCAGGCTTGCGACCAAAGAAGAAAGCCACCCACTCGCCGAAGGTGTCGATGACCTGGACCTTCTCCTCTCGGGTTTCGTTGACCTGCTCAAGGAAGAACTTGGTGTTCGGTGGAATCAGGTTGATCCACGGCACCTGAGATTCCCCCGGCTTTAGCGCCGCGATCTCCGCTGACTTCCTTCGCCGAATCAACCTGATCGTAGCCGGCTGATCTTTCTTCTCTGATAGCTGCCTGGCCAATGAGTTCTCGCGCAGATTGGTTTCGAACTTGGCCCTCTTGACAGGGGACGCGTTGGACAGCAAGTGGCGAGACTGACGATACGAGTCGTCATTCTGCCAACCATCAAACATGTCAACCTTGATGCTCGGGTCATCGGTCGTGACGTCGACCAGGGAGTTCGACCCCTCCGAGAAGGCGTCAGTGAGGAACAGGTCGTGCTGAACGACCTGGCCGTTGCCGACCGCTCCGACGCCTTCGAGCTGCGCCTGGGTCTCTTCCTTTGAGGTAGATGGCGGTAGATTTGCCATTACGCCTTTCCTCCCCCGTTCAGGCCAGATCTGGACACGGTTGAGTCGAAGCTGCCGGCCCGCAGCTGGATTTGCTCATCAACGGCCAGCGCGATTGAGCGAATTGCCACATGGCCATCCATGGTGCGTCGCAGCAGTTTCTGTTTACGGATACCGATAGGGCCGTAGACCGAATCGAATATTTGGATCGTTGGGTCCGGTGCGTCTCCAAACACCAGCTCGAACTCGGCGCTGTTGTACCGCGGATCCACCAGGTTGCCGTCATCATCGAACGCCGCCAGCGCCGTCAACCTGTATGTCGACCCGCCGCCGACGTACCGCAGGGTCACATAGTCAGGGTGGTTCACGTTGGACATGACCTCCACGATAGACAACGGCGCCGCGCCTTCGGAGACCAAGTCGATCTTCCAGTTGGGCGGGAACAAGAGGTTGCCATCCTGGCGAAGCGGGCGATTGAAGTAAGCGACCAAGACGTTCGGCTGCGGGTTGCGAACCTTGAGTAGCCGAAGACCTGCCCCAACGTTGAAGTGGTAGACGAGCTCGCTCGCCTCGTCGCTGTCGTCCTTGACGTAGACGAACACCTCTTGCCGGCTGCCCAGCGGGAACTGGACGGGGAGTCGGAGTTCGACGTCGATGCCGTTGCCATCGTTCAGCGCCGTAAACATGGTGGCGCCGTTCTGCGCAACTCCGCCCAGGACGTAGGTCACGGCACCGACGGAGATCCTCAGTGTGGCCTGACCTACCAGCGAGTCGTCGGTCAAGCGGATGAAGATCGGGGTGCTCTGCGCAACGTCGGACTCGTCGTCCACTGGTTCCAGTGGAGCGATGACAGGTGGGCCTGGAGGCGGAGTGATGCCCGAGCCCCACTGGGAGTCACCCCACTTGCCCTTGCCGATGCCCTGCGTTCCTGATGGAGGGGTGCTCATTTTCCGAAGTTAGCCTCTACGTGTTGGGCAGGCGGGGCGGCTGGGGAGGAGGTGCCTCCTGGCGGTGGGGGCATCCCGCCACCAGACGTACCGCCGCCGCCAGAGACGCCAGGAAGCGACGAGATGCGCTTATCCATCGCTTGAATCATGCTGGCGGTGCGCTGCAGTGACTTGTTGATCGCGGTCATCGCCTGCTCCTGTTCGCCGAAGCCGATGGCATGGGAGGCGGAGGCCGGGCCATGGCGCTTAGCCTTCAGCTGGTCGGTAGTCTTGATCTGGCCGAGGACGCCATCTGCGATGCTCTGTCCCTCCGTGGAGAAGTCCTTGTCAATCTTGGCCATCTGCTTGGCCTTGTCCGCCTCCGACAACTTCGGCAGAGGGACGCTGAACCAGCCCAAGTCCATCGTGCCGGTTCGGATTTCCTGTGCCTGCCTGTCGTGCTTGGCCACGCCGTCCTGGGTGTGGAACCTCTTGGTCACGTCGAAGTCCTTCATGTTCAGCTTCGCGACGTCTTCGCCGCGATGGTGAATCAGGTACGACTCATAGGCCAGCTGGGCCTCGGTGTTGGCGCCCTTGAAGTTTCCTCTGCGAATCATGTCCTCGACGCCACCCTTACCTGACCAATGGTCCTCGCCGCGCATTCCCTTCGCGGTGACGGTGGAGGCGTCTAGCGGACGTCCGTCGCCAAACGCCCTGGCGATTACGTGGCTGTATACCTTGTCATAGGCCTCCAGGGTGTCGGCTCCTGCGGCGCCCAGGGCCGCCGTGATCTGCAGGGCTTGACCCTTGAGCTTGTCCATGGGAACGCCTAGGGCGCGCAGCGTAGCGCCCTGTAAGTCATTCTCTCCGATCGCCCCGTTCTCAAGGCCCTTCATCGCCCGCGCCCTCTCCTTTGGATCCTTGATGGCGCTGAACAGCGAGCGCGCGTTGGCGTTGAACACGATAGCCGCATCCCTTGCTGCTTCGGCGCCAGGGTCCTTGGCGATGGTCTCGATGTTCTGGCCCATGGCCATGATCAGACGGTCCTGCGTGGAGAGATGGTCGCCGGTCTTGCTGATGTCAGCGCTCGCCTCTAGCTTGATCCTGCCGGACGCATCCGGATCCATCCCAACCTGGTAGGCGATGTGATCGGCGTAAGACAGCTCCTTCTTGGTCAGCGGCAGGCCTCCATAATTCATGGCCGCAGCTTGATACTGCTTGGCATCCCAACTCAGCCCGCCGGCTTGAATGGTTCCAACTCCAGCTGCGACCGGGGTCATTCCGGACAGGCGAAGCGCCGTCTCGGTCATGGCCGTCGCGCGTTTGCTGCCACTCGTCCAGCCTAGCGTCATCCCACTTAGGTCCGCTCCTGCCGTCCTGGCAGCGGTATCTGGATCGAAGTCGATGTATCCCATCTTGGCCTTGATGCCCGCCTCAGTCTTGTCGTAGGCGGCGGCACCCTCCATGGTGCGGCGACGGATCCCTTCTTCGGTGGACTCGAAAATGTTGCCGATTCCGTTAAAGACATCGCCTATGACGCCCGCGGCGGCACGAGCATTTTCAACAACAAGGCCAACGCCTGCTCCGACGATGGCGCCTGGAATTCCGCCACCAAGCACCGCTCCTGAGATGGCGCCCGAGACCGCGCCGCCCAGTCCAAAGCCGGGGCGGTCATCGCCCGGGATGGCAGACATAGTGGCGCCCAGCCTGGTGTCCTGGCTCCCATCGGCCAGAGCGGCAATCTGCCGACGCTTGGTCTCAGCGCTCGATCCACCGCCGCCGGGGCGGTGCTCCAGGCCGCCGATGTACGCTTCGGCCTGTGTGCCGGTCATGCCGTACATGTTCATCGCGGCCATACGCTTGGCTTCGTTGCCGGACATTCCCGGCATCAGGTCAGAGATGATGTCGCTCATCCCCTCGATCTGATTCATGGCCATGGCTCGGATGCCACTAGAGCCGATGCTGCGGCGATACTCGTCGCTGTGAACCTGGAACTTGCCCATGTTGGAGATCATGTCGCCGCCCTGGGACATGGCGTCGAGGGCCTGTCCGGGCAAGTCCATCATGCCCCCCAACGGCTGACCACCTCGAGCGGCCATCAGCTGCATCATTCCCATGGGGCTGGAGGCCGCCGCCAACTGCGTTCCGCCGATCAGCGCCGCGACTCCGGTGCGACCGCCAAGAATCGTCATCTCCTCACCGGAGATGCCGGACGCCGACGCCTGACCGAGGGCCCCGGAGAACAGCTGCCCGCCCTGCGCCCCGGTGAACCCCATGCCACGGGCCGTGGAGGCTCCCATGCCGTACATCATCGAGCCCAGGCCGCCATCGCCGCCGACGCCAGTAGCGCGCATAAACCCCTCTTCCAGGGTCAACCCCTTCTGGGTGGCGTTCTTGATGACCTGGGTGGCCTGCGAGAGAGAGCCGTGCACCATCTCCGCCCCCTCGCGGATGGCGGCGGCATAGTCCATGTACTGCTGCTTTGCCTTACCTGGATCGGTCGAGCTCGGAAGCATCCCATTTTCGCGAGCCAGGGCCATGATGTCGCCGAACTGGTTCGGGTCCATCTTGATAGACATGGAGGCATCGCGCGCAGCCAGCCCCAGCTCTGCCTGCTGCGTTCGCGTAAGATTCCGGCCGGAGCCAACGATGTCTCCCATCTCCTTGGCCGTCCCAACCCCTTGCCCGATGTCGGCAAAGTGGGCTTGGATCTTGTCAGAGACATAGTTCATCGCGACCAGCCCGAGGCCCACGCCGCCGGCCAGCCCGCCGATAGCGGCACCGGCGCCGGCTGCCTCGGCCCCGAACATGCTCGTCGCGGCAGCGCTACCGGCCCACCCACCGGCTGCTGTGCCGACCCAGGACCCGGCTCTGTCGGCAATGAGACCGCCGCCAATGGAGGCGATCGAGCTCTGCGCCGCCATGGAGGCCGCCTGGCGAGCCTGGATGGACCGTTCGATGTTGTTCCCGGTAACGGCCATGGCGAACTCGCCAGCCGAGACGCCGGGCGGGGCCATGCGCCCCGCCATCGCCATGCCATCCGGGCCGGCAACCAGGCCCTCCTGGGCTAGCGTAGTCTGCGCCCCCTGCATGCCGTAGTGCGGCGAGTAGGCAATGGCGGGGTCCGTGTAGGTGCCACCCCGCCCGCCGCCCATCCCGCCCATCGCCCCCATCATCTGGTTCATGCCAGTGGAGACGCCGCCGCCGAAATTGGTCTGAGCCAGGCCACCGCCGCCGAAGCCACCGCCGCCCAGGGCCATGCCGACCTGGGAACGGATCTCCGACAGGCCAGACATGATCTGGCTGGTGTCGAGGCGTGCGACGTAGTTGAACTCAGTAGCCACTCTATCTCCTGCCGACCGGCTTCTTCTGTTTCAGAACGTTCTTCATTCTCCCCCAAGATCCCTTCTCGAGCGAGTTTCCCACAGGGACGATCGAGTATGCCTTCTCTTTCTCTGCCTCCATGATTTCCATGGCTCTCTCGACCGCGTTTGCTCGCTCCTTGCCGACCTCTGGGAACATCTCCTCGATTAACTTACGCAGCGCTCCTTGCGCCTTGTCTGGATTCACTGCCGCCGTGCAGACCGCGATGGTCTGGTAGAGGCTGATTCGCTGCTGTTTCCTCCACGCCGCAATCGCTAGGCTCTCACTGAGGCTGCCGTACTCAACGTCAGTCCCTTGGACCAGGTGGAGGTACACCCGCGCCCATCCCGAGGGAGAGCCTAGGACCCCGAGAAGGAGTCTTCTTTCTTCAGGTGGTCGGTCAGGGCCTGGTTGAACAGCGTGACCTTGCTAGACACGATGTCGACGAAGCCTGATCCGCGCTCTTCGAACCACTTCATACGGTCGGTTAGCGATTCGCCGATCGACTGCCCGTCCAGTTTCTGGACCGCCATAGCGGCAATGGCCATCGCATTCATCTGCCGCAGAAAGAACTCGCTAACCTGCTTCTCTTTGCCATCTTTGGTCTTGGACCAGTCGCCGTTCATGATGAACGTGTCGATCTCCTTGAGGTCCTTGGCCTGCGACGACCTGACTGTGACGATGTGACTACCCAGGACCTTGAGGTCGCGGACCACATAGCCGCGGAAAATATAATCCTGTACATCGGCATCGGTGAAGGCGGCGATGCCAAGCTTCTTCTCGATGCCGCCATGCAACTGATCGAACCCGCATTTGGCACAAAAGGCGGCGCTTCGCGGAACCTCTGCGCGACAGAAGGTGTTGCGGCAGCTCAGGTCTTCCGCGGCCTCTGCCACAGGCGCGGCCTCCACCTCTGCCGCCGGACGTGTCATCCGCTTAACATTCTCGGGAGCCGCTGAGCCAATTCCGGCTGGCATGCTCGGCTGGCGTGACTTCTGCTTATCCAGCTGCTCTTGGATATCCGGGGGCAAGTTTGACATATCGATCCTTTTGATTCACCGGGTTGTAGCCGGTCCAGTGTAGGCCGCGACGACGGCCCGGTCAACGCATCCCCGGTCGTCCGGCATAAGGAACTCAAGGAGGATTCCATGTCCCGGTACACCATTTCTCAGTCCTATCAACCCACCCAAGATGAGCTCAACCGCTGGGCTCGGGAGGCCGAGTGCTTCGCCCACCAGGCCCCGAATCCCAATGCCCCGTCCAGCAGCAACGCGGCTCGAGGCTGGGGCGTCGCGCGCGACCTCAAGCCGCCGGTCGATGCCGTAGCCTTCGTCACCGGCATGTTCAAGCGCGACGTTGGCGGCGTTCCGACCAGCGCCGAACTCCGACCGGAGTTCATGTGGTCGATCTTCAGCATCTGCATGGCCCACTTCCTATGGATGCGAACCCCGCCAGGGGCCGAATGGCTGATGCGCCTGTTCGGCGTGGAAGAGGTTCCACCGTTCACGGCGGCGTACGTCTATCACTACCTGGACCGCTCCAGGCTGATTGCCGGTGAACCGACTCGCGTTCTGCTCGATGAGGGTAGCGGTGTCCAGCTGCGCATCTTTCGGACCTGCGAAAGGAAGCTCGATCCGCCCATCACCTCACAGCACGACGAGCGCATCGCCGCCATGCAGCAGATCTTGCGCAACCACCGCGACCCCAACTCCAACGAGCTCATCGCCGAAGGTACGCCGGACATGTACCACTGGGTCAGCGAGCAGCTCCAGGAGTGGTTCCTGGAGACCAAGGCGGACCCGAACTGGCCCAGCCGGAAGCCAGATCGCATCACCGGCCATCAGTGGGCCAAGTCAGTAGAGCGGCGGCCCGGCGTCCCATTCTACGAAGCGCTCCACTATGTGGAGCTCCACAAGGGCCGATGCTACCGCATGAAGGATTCACAGGGCGGCGTCCTGTGGTGCGGCGGAAGTGACATCCGGTTCATGTTGAAGCCGGACTATCACCGGGCCAACCAGGACATGTCCGAGCATCAGATCCAGTCCGTCTACAGCTGCTCGAGCTGCCGAAAGATTCGGCCCTGCACGCCGGTTACTGGCGGCCAACACATGTGCTGCCACTGTCTGGGGACGGTCTCGGAGCGGGAAGATCGCAAGACGCTCGACTGGTGCACGATGAAGGAGTGTTCGCGCTGTACCGACCACATCGAAAACAACTCAGACCTGATCAACCTCAAGAACAGACTGAACAGGGAGGCCGCCTTCCCCGTACGGAGATAGGGTGACGCATGCGAGCTCTGGTCGAGAAGGGGAGGATCCAGATCCACTTCGAAGGAGATGATGAAAGCATGATCAGGCAGCAGGAAGCCCTGCTGTCGATCGGCTCGATCACCTTCTCCGAAGTGGAGCTCGGCCGCGCGTCCTGCGCGCTTAGCGTACAGAATTTCAAAAAGCTGCGGCTGGCCGGCTGCAAGCTCGGCGACGACGACCACACCCGAGCGGTCGTTGCCAAAATGGCGGCCGGGCGGGGCGTCTATGACGAGGACACGGCCCGGGCGGCCAAGGCCAAGGCTGGGGTAGTTCTCGTCCAGAACTACAGCTTCAAGCTGCCGCCGTTCGACCACCAGAAGATCGGGTTCCAGTTCCTGCACTCGATCAGGGAAGCTGCTTTGTTCGGCGACTGCGGAACCGGCAAGACCTTCATGGTCCTGACCTTCGGCGACAGCCTGCTCAAGGCCGGAGAGCCTTGGGTATTCCTGGTCGTCTGCCCGGTCAACCTGATCAAGCACGTCTGGATCGAAGACGCGGGCAAATTCTCAGACCTGACCACGCTGTCCCTGCGCGAGAAACCCACCACCGTCTCGGCCAAGGACTGGAGAGCCGGAGCCGACAAGAAGGATCCGGGCGCCAAGGCAGCGGCGATGGTGGCGGCCAAGAAGCGTCACGGGGCCAAGCTGAAGGACCGGTTCGGGCAGGACGTCGACCTCTACGTCATCAACCCAGAGAACATCCGGGACGCCAAGAAGGAGAAGCGAGTCGTCGATCTCTGCAAACGCAGGCGGGCGGCTGGGATGCAGGTCTGTCTGATCATCGACGAGAGCTCCAAGCTGAAGAACCGAGCATCAGCTACCTACAAGGCGCTGACGCGCATCCGGGCTTACTGCGAGCGCTGCATCATCATGACAGGGACGCCGTCTCCCAATGGAGTCCTGGACCTTTGGTCGCAGTTCTCGGTGCTCGATGGCGGCAAGACTCTCCATCCTTCGTTCATCGACTACCGGGCCGAGGTGGCCAGGGAGATCACGCTACGCGGACTCAGCTATGTCGGGCGCGGAGGCAAGAGCATCCCGGTGACCAAGTGGGAACAGCGTCCCGGGGCAGCGATGGATGTCTATCGGAAGATCGAGCCCAGGATGATCAGGTTCCGTACCGAGGATTGCATCGACCTGCCGCCAACGCGCTTCATCATGCGCGACGTGACCATGAACGCGGAGCAGTCGTCGGTGTATGCGGACATGGAGGACATGTTGTTCGCCGAGCTCGAGGGGCAGCCGATTACCGCCAGGGTCGCGGCGACCAAGCTCCTGAAGCTTCGTGAGGTGACGGGCGGCTTCGTCATCGCGGACTCGGGCAAGGAGATGCCACTGGGAGCGGACTCGCCCAAGATGGTGGAGTTGGACGAACTGCTGGAGCAGTCCATCGCCGACAAGATCGGCGACGACGGCCCGCCGTCCAAGGCCCTCATCTGGGCGCAGTACCAGTGGGAATGCAAGACGCTGGTCAAGAGATACGAAAAGCTCTACGGAGCCAAGGGGCTGTTCGGTGGCATAAGCAGTGGAGGGAAGGACGCTGCCATCAAGGCGTTCAAGGAGGATCCGGCTTGCCGAATCTTGGTCTGCCACCCTGCCAGCGCCGGCCATGGGCTGACACTGATCGAAGCCAACTACGCCTTCTACTACTCGATGTCCTACAACTTCGAGGAGTTCTACCAGAGCTACCGCCGCATGACCCGGCCGGGGCAGAAGCGGCACATGACCTACTACTTCCTGGTAGTGCCGGACACGATCGACGAAGAACTCGTCGACGCTATCCGCGCCAAGAAGAACCTGTCCGACCTGATCACCGACGGCAAGTTCAGCCGAGATGAGCTAATCGGAAAACGGGGAGACCGCCCCACAACCATGTCCGTCGACTGGGAGGTGCCGCTTGCATCTGACGCCGATCCGACTCGACGAGCCGCTCCAGGAGAAGATCCTTCAGACCCTGCTTGATGGCTCGGCATCTACCTCGCAACTCTCGCAATACACCAAGCGCAAGCTGAGCCTGGTTCGCCGCGAGCTCATTCACCTGCACCACCTCGGCATCATCAAGATCGTCGCCGTCCACGATGTCCACGGAGGGATCCCAGCCAAGTCCTACTTCCGGGACTACGTTTGGGAGATGACCGACCATGGGCGGCGCCACGACAATCTCAGACGTGGATGCTTCGCCTGCACCATCCGCAGCCTGCGGTTACTACGAGCCGGAGGACTAGCATGAACACATCGGCCGCGCTGCGACTGCTGGCGGCGGCGAACGACGATGCGGTCCTGGCCTCCTGGGCGGCGGTGTTCGACGAGCACAAGATGTCGCCTGAGTGCGATGTCTCGCCATACGACTGCTGGGAGGTGCTCCAGGGGTTCCTGTCATCAGGCGTCCTGTCGCCGCTCGAGTACAACAGTGTCGACATGAAGCAGGCGTTCTTCGCCGGAGGGAGACCAACCAACGACTCTATCCAGGTCGTCCTCGACCGATTGAAATACCTACGTTCCAACCGAGAAATCAAAGAGGAGGTTTACGTGTCCAGTACGCCGCATCAGTTCGAGGCTTTCACAAACGGGTCTGGGCTGGCCACCAGATCGGACTCAGCCCTCTCTGGTCCTCCTCGACCGAGTGCTGCATTGCCCCAGGCGAGAGTGGCGCCGGGTGGGATGATCGCCATGCAGCCACAGCAGGCAATGCCGGCTCGCGATTTCAAGGCAATCGCCAGCGCCCCATCGCCGCAGATGCCCTGCCGCAGTGTCGATGCCAAGCTCTACCGTGGCGTAGACGGCGAGATCAACGTGCAGCTGCTCTGCTGTAACCAGGAGATCTCGCTGATCGCCGACGATGAAGACATCATCGACGACGAGATGATCGACGGCGAGGAGTACCAGATGCACGAGTACATGTTCCACGGCGAGTGCAAGTCATGCGGATCGATCTTCCACAACAGCATGGCGCGGTCGGTTCCGCGCGCAACCTACTAGGGGCGCGATGTTCCGCATGCGTTCGGACGATGAGCTCGTCCGCTATCGGATGCGCCCGCCCTGTCCTCGCTGTCCGCGCAAGACCTGGCCGACGTGCGGGCTCGATGGACAACTGGTCTTTCGCTGCTTCGTGCACGGCCACTGGGTGCCCGACGTGGTCGAGGATGACACGGGGCACCGACTGCCATTCTTCCGCTGGCGCATCTACGACTGGAGATTCCTCTAGGTGTATGCTGCGTCGCAATGACCCCCACATCACTAGCCGACGCCGATGAACAACGGCGCCGGCTCACGACCGAAGTCCAGGAACTCCAGGCCCAGCTTGGAGACAGACAACGATCAGACAACGCCGGGCGCAGGCTCGGCACCCAGGAATATTGGAGCTGGAAGCGGCAGGCCAGAGATCTGCTCACCCAGAAGCTGACCGACCTCCGAGAGGTCAAGGACTGGATCCGCGACAACCGCCACGCCCTGCCACCAGGTCCGCTGTCCCCCGACGCCTTCGCATTCGTGGGGCAGCTCGAGTCGCTGTACCTGATTCTGCGCGACCTGCGCAACGAGGACGTGGACTTCGACCAGGCAGAGATCGACAAGATAGAGGCAGCCAGGATGCTCTTGGCCGCCTCCGGAACCCCTAGACAGAGAGAACTCTATGCCCAAGATCAAG
>Ga0315287_10000167_pt1 | contig 55779 bp, 72 predicted proteins | sample YL17G11_0_MG_FD_205037 | JGI IMG/M metagenome (GOLD analysis project Ga0315287, IMG submission 205037) | Sediment microbial communities from Yellowstone Lake, YNP, Wyoming, USA - YL17G11_0 | ecosystem: Environmental > Aquatic > Freshwater > Lake > Sediment | place: USA: Wyoming | collected...
TCAGGTATGTGAACTGGGGACCGGCCTGAGTCCCACCACTTATGTAACTCTCAAGGCTACATCTGCCAATGCGACGATGTTACAGCGGGTGATTTTTGACGTCCCCGAAGACTGGCCGCCTGCAACGGTGGTGGACACAGGGTATAGTCAGATTCAGGTGGGCGACATAGTTGGATGGGTTCCTGGCGACGGCACAGAGACCGTCACGCGCGTCGCCGTAGATGTCGTGGTAGATGGGTACATCATTCCGTTCGCAGGATTGACTGGCGCGGTCCCCAACGTGTGTATTCAAGACCACTTCTTTGCCCGTCTCGCAACGAATGTTGGCGGAGGTGAGTACACATTTACGGAGGTTATGCAGGACGGGGACCCGCGAGAGGGGACGGCCACAGAACTTAACGGGACGGACAACCTGCCGGTGGGTGAGGGCACCGAGTTCGACCCGGGCACGGTCGTCCGTATCTTTATGACATATAACGGCGTCTACTACTTCAGCGCCACGAACCCCTCTAGTGTCGTATTGACCGGCATGGAGGGGATATATGCCAACGAGACGGCGCCAGGGGAGTGGGAAATATCCGTTGAACTCTCGGGCGACCCCGTGTTCCCCGGTCTTGAGTTTGACGACGAAGGTGAGTTTGCCGCCCTCAAGGCCAAGGTAGACGCCACCCGCGGCTTAGCCATTGACGGTGATGGTATATATGTTCAGATAGACGACGGTGAAGACGGGCTTATGTTCGATGAGGGGTTCATCAAAGTTGTGGTAAAGGCGGATTCAGGTATCGACACAGACCTATCCGACGGTCTTGCGGTTCTGCCAAATGGCGACGCCGGTGTTGGGGTTGACGCCGATGGTGTGGCGGTGTTGGTCGAAGGCAGCGACATCTTATATGCAAAACCCGATGAGGAAGATGGGTGGATTACTTTTGACGCCACCGGCAAAGTGGCGCATGGCGACCCACAGACGATAAAGTTGGACACTACTACCTTATGAGCAACCCATGGCGATTCTGAATCCTGAACTGAACTTCCGGGTAGATGCTCGCGGCCATGTGTTGGCTGTACAGGTATGGGAGTATGCGGAGTTCGGCGGCTACGATTACTGGTGGTACGACCTGGACGGCAGCCTGTTGTCCTCCGGTCATTCGGTGCCGCGTCCTAACTGGGTTCTGGCGCTTCGGGTTGATGCGCGTGGCCATGTTGTTAACCTCCTTGTGAGAGAGGACGGTGTTTGGCCACCGTACTGGTACGACCTTGACGGCTACGTTGTAGGAAGTCACATTGGAATATTCCGTGGTCTATCGGCCGTTCGGATTGATGCCCGCGGGCACATTCTTGCTGTGGCGGTCGCGGGATATGAGTACATAGAATGGTTTGACCTGGATAGTCAACGGATAGACGAAGAGGTATCCGTAGGAGAGATGGGGCTAGGGCAATGAGTGGGCAATTCCTATTCCAACACACATTTGGGAGACCACAATTTCGTGTGGCACAGGAAACTCTTGTGCAGGCCGGATTGGTACAGACCGTTCCGGAATACTTATGTGCACAGGGAGATGTGGTGCAGGAGTTGGTCTTTCAGACGAAGTACATTAGGGCGTCGTTCTTACTAGGCCAGGAGGATGCTGTCCAGGTCAACGCATTTAGAGGAGAGATATATGATTAAGCATAAGTTCGTATCCGGCAAGTCTGATGGGGGTGATACCAGTGTCGTGCGCCCCAGTAACTGGAACGCGGACCACGATGTTTCCGGGTCCGACTTTCCTCAATCGGCTATAACGGACCTCGTGGCCGACTTGGCCCTCAAGGCGCCCTCTTCGGGTATCGCTCAGGCGGCGGTTACGGACCTGGTTAGCGCGCTTGCGGCACGCTCTCTTACAACACATCATCATGGGGAGTTGTATAGAGGGTTTCCAGCCGCCGGCCGAAACATTTGGGTGTGTTCCCCCGTCACTGGTACCCCGTTGACTACTGGAATCCCTGCCCTCGGAACTCTACAGGCCACTCCGTTAATCATATCAAGAGCATGCACGATTGACCGTATAGCGGTCAACGTGACCACCCTCGTGGCTGGCGGAAAGATAACCATAGGTCTCTATACCAACACAGCCAATGACATGTACCCGGATGCTAGACTGGCGTATGGTGAAGTACTTACGGATACGGCCGGGGTTAAGGAGGTTGTCGTAAGTCTGAACTTGGAACCGGGTCTGTATTGGCTGGTGTACGTGGGAAACACCGCCACTACATTGATAGTCAGGTCGTATGCTGTTGCATCTATGATTCCCGTACTATGGTTCGGGTCCACGCTCCCAGTAACTCCGCAACTTGGGTGGTCCCACGCAAGGGCGTACGATTCAACTCTCCCTGTGGCGTTCCCTACGGCGTCCCCGGCGTTGATAGTTGCCGTACCCATAGCGACAGTGTTCGCTAGGATGTCGGCATAAGTCAGACGGGTAAACTTTGGCAGAACTGAAAGACCTCGGCTTTCGTGAGACCGCCGGGGTCTTTTCTTCCCGCGGGCACGGGTACCGCGCGCGGGGACGGCTTGATAAATGATAGAGCGTCGGCCAACTTGATGCAGTCGGCGTAGGCGTCTGTATCCAGCATGATGGATACATGCTTGAATCTCTCTGCAAGTTCCGCGATTAGAACGGCCTGCCGCGGCGTAGCACTCTTGCCAAAAAGCGCCACACCAAATACGCCTTGCTTACTACCGTATAGAGTCAACTTCATAGCGTCCATCGGGCCTTCCGTAATCACCAGGTGCTCGCCCCCTGGATGCGCGAGGTTTGCTCCTAGAAGCGAGTCGCGAATGCCCCCAGAGCCTTCCGGATAGGTCAGGTAGCGTAACTGCGCATGCTTCGTGATTGCTCGACTCGTCCATCCTAGCAACTTGCAATAGTAAACTGGGATAATGATACGGCACTTATGTTCTCCGGTCATTGTGTAGCGGAGGTCAAATATCCGTACGAGGGTGGATAGTGCTTTGTCTTCGTTGAACCCGCGGCGTACGAGGTAGTGCCAGAAGCGCTTTCCGAACCCCTCATTGTCTATCATCCGAAAAGACTTCGGCATACGTATCTTGTGTGGCGGCTCTTGTTCCGGCGGCTTATCAAGAAGTCTCTCCTTAACACCGTCGAAGCCGTCGGGCACGCGCTCGCCGGATTCTCCTAAGAGGCGTCGAGCCTCGTCCCACGAGCACCCAGCCAACCGCATAATCAGGTGATGGGGTTTGCCTCCTCGGTGCGCGTAGTCCCTCCAGCATCGGAAGGCACCGGTTTGTGGGTTGATATTTAGATGGTGGCTTGGGTCGTCAGAACAGAACGGGCACTTGATAGCAACCTCTCCGGCTCTCACGTTGGGGCCAGAGGTTACAAACTCAATCCCGAGGTCACTTAGAATCGTCTCAATATCTACCCGGAGCAGCATTGTCCTTCCTTTCCAATAACCGCCCCCTTTGGCCCGATGTAGCCTTGTCAGCGCCACCAAGTCAAATGGGCATAACTAGCCCGGCTAACGCCTTGCAACCGGCAGACACTTCTTCATATCGGGACTGGGTTGACGGGGTTGGGTCAGAGCCCAGATTCGTTTTGTTGTCCTATCCCTGCCGGGGATTTCAGGCGCTCGTGTCCGCGCTCCCGGTTAAGAGCGCTGCCTTATGGACAAATCCACACGCTTCGCTTGTACCGGGGTCGTGTGCCCGGTGTCAGAGGTTAGCGGGAGTGCCGATTTTAGCCCGAGCCCGTCATTGCTCCCGGCTCCGTCGCCGCCAGTCGTCGACTAGTCGAGCGACCGCCTGCACCTCTCTTGTACGCGCGAGGGCTTGAAATCAGGCTCTATTTTGAGGACCGTTCCTGTATAACTGTGTGAGAGGAGACGGGTCATGAAAAAGCCGGAAGCCAAAATGAGCATTATAGTTCGCTACATATCGACAGTAGCCGACGTGATGCGCAATGTCTCAAAGCAATCAAGCAAGCCCACGACGTTTATTGGAATCCATGAGTTGGTGCTTGTAAATGGTAAGTTCATGCCGACTGGACCGTTTCCAAAAGGCCTCAGGCGCGGAAAGATGGGGGAGTGCTTCTACAATGCGTTTAGGTTGACGATGGACAACCCGCGTAGATTTGTATACGTTGAGGGGTACGCATGTGGGAAGATTCCGCTACCGCTGGAGCACGGTTGGGTATGGGACCGAAAACTTGGCAAAGTGCTCGACCCTACCTGGAATGAAAGTACTGAATACTACGGGATACCGTTTAAGTGGGACTTTGTTTGCAGGACGGTCGTAGACCGTAAGAGATATGGAGTTATCGACAACATGGAGCAGAACTTTCCACTTCTCCGACTTCCGGAACTAATCAAGAGCGTTGTCGAAACCCAGTTAGATATGCCGCGCGTGCGGCTGAGCAAGGTCAAGTCGCAGACTCAGGGGTGGGTTGATGTCATTCGGGGGATGAAGCCATAAGCCTGCCCATCGGCCCGCGCGTGCGGCTGAAAGAGCACCGGAATACTCATAGAAAAAAGTGCGTAAAATCTTCTTGACTCTCGCAGCGCCTATGATACTATTGACTGCAAGGAGAAATGCAATGGCCAAGAAACAGTGGTGGAACGTGCGGCGGCTCTCTGCCGGTAGGTGGGAAATAAAAGAGAGGGGTTCGTGCGGCCACGAAACCTTTGCATATCTCGATGATGAGCCTACGGATGCGGAAGTGGTTTCCATCTCGCGGGCTCTGAAAGAAGAGGACTGCGTGGATTGCGCGGCCCGCAGAATGGGAGGTATGTCGTCATGTCCACAAGGGTAAAGTTGGATAGCGGGAAGCGGGTCCAGAAGGTCAACGTCCGGCGGCTCTGGACTTTGCATGACCTCACAAGGGTTTTTCATCGGTCGATGCAAACGGTTCTGAATTGGAGGGCCAATGAGGGACTACCATGTATTGAGATACCTGGCAGTCTTCGTCCGGCCATTCGGTACGAACCGAAAGCGGTGCTCAAGTGGGCTTTGGAACACGACAAAGACATCTACCAAGTAAAGCGCGCGTGACGGCGCAAGCCGTCTTAGAGTGCTTGCCATATCTGCCTCCCGATGTGTTGGCAGACGTCGCCCTTCGTGCGGCCATGCTTTCCTCCGGCAACAAGGTTGACCCGGCCACACTTGAATATGGCGCAATATGTGAGTGCCTTCGGGCCGTCGGTGTGGTGTCGCCGCCTATCTCGGTTGCCAGGCGCAACCGGCGCTTTGGCCAGATAACCGCCGGTCTCGTCGCCTCCGCTGAGTACATCGAAAGACATTTCCCCGTATCGACGCGTCCGCAACGCGCGGCCGTGCTAAAGATGATGATAGAACTCTGCATACGTGACCTTCGTCGGGGTGGCATCCCCGTATCGGTGTTCACGGTCGGGACGGCTCTCCGAAACGTGGGCAGGGTGATTGACTTTGCTTTTCCTGGTTACGCCGACGCGGCGCTTCTGTGGATTCTACTGCGAGGGTAATATGGACCCGGCTATCTACGGATGTATATGCTACTACGCCGCCTCAATCTACCCCGTGTTTGAGCGGGTGGGTTACCGGCGCGCGGAGTTAGCGGCAAAAGCCGCCGAGAGCGCTTCGGTGGTCTATCCCCTCTTTATGCGAGACAAGAAGGGCCAATTCCCAGAAGTAGACATACCATGCTTTGGTAAGAAGTCAACCCCATTCGCGGCGGCGGTTATGGCCGCGTTCTTGGTATGGACCCAGCGCGCCGCGGGGTTTCCGTTGCCCACGAGTCCCATACTTCAAGCGGCCGATGATGGGTACAACTTGTGGAAAATGGAACACTGCGGCTGTACAGTGCGCCGTGTTAAGTTAAACGAGAAGATGCTTAAACGGGTTCAATTACTAGATAAGTGAGGTGGTAGAGTGGCCGGGCTAACTGCCGCTGTGCAAGAGGGGTTGGTAGGACTTCTGTGCTTTGACGAAAAGACCGGTGCGTTGCTCAAGTCGATTATCCCGGCGGAAAACTTTGATGTCTACTACCGGTCATTAGTCGATGCGGCCACGAAGTTCTGGGCGCAATTTGGCAAGCCCCCAGGAGAGCACACCCTTGACCTAATCGACGAGTTGGTTAGGAAGCGGCCCAAGGACAAGGACTTGCTCAAACGGCTTATGCGGAGCCTTTTTGAGTCGAGAGACCGGTTAAATGCAGAATACTTGATGGGCCAGGCGGCTAGATTCGTCCGGCTCCAACGTATGAAAGCGGGGATAACCGAAGCGGTCGACCTGATACAGGCCGACAAGTTGGACGACGCGGAAACCGTGCTTGCGGCCGCCATGCGCAAGTCCTATGACCTGTTTGACCCCGGAACATTTCTCACCGATGCCAAGAGGAGTTTGGCATTTCTACATGACCATGCAACATCGTTCCCTACCGGCATATCGGAACTGGACAACGTAGGGCTGGGGCCGGTTCGGAAGGAGTTGCACCTGTTCGTTGCAAGGCCGAAGCGGGGCAAGACGTGGTGGCTCGTCAACCTCGGGAAGCAAGCACTTGTGCACGGGTATAAGGTTCTCCATGTCACACTTGAGATGTCCGAGGCCAGGATTTCGCAACGGTACATGCAAGCACTTTTCAGCATAAGTAAGCGCAAGGCCCAACACAAGCGAATCGCGTTCGTCAAGGACTCCCTCGGCCGTCTTATTGACCTCAAGGAAAAGGCCGTGCCTAAGCGCCCGGGTCTAAACAGTCCGGGCATAGAGAGATATTTACGGGCGTCGCTTCAAGGATGGGAGCGCCGCCCTCCGTTGCTTATCAAGGAGTTTCCAACAGGGTCGCTCACGGTGAAGGAACTGGAGGGCTATCTTGATATGTTGGAAGCGTCCTCGGGGTTCATGCCCGACCTGTTGCTCCTGGACTACGCCGACCTAATGAACATTGACACCCGTAATTATCGGCACGAATTGCAACGGGTCTATAAGGACGTGCGCGGCCTCGCGCTCACGCGCAACATCGCGGTGGCCACAGCGTCGCAAGCGAACCGAGAGGGCGGCAAGGCCAAACTGATTACAGATATGCACGCGGCCGAAGCCGACGCCAAAGGCGCAATTGTAGATACCATGATAACCTACAATCGGACGCCTGAGGAAAAACGGTGCGCGTTGGCGCGCCTCTTTGTGGCGGCGGCTCGCAACGACGCCGACCAATTCCAGATATTGATAAGCCAGAATTACTCAATCGGCCAGTTCTTTTTCGATAGTACCAGAATGCTAGGTAGATACGGGGATATTCTCCCGACACTTGGCGGCGAAGACGAAGAAGAGGACGAGGTGGACGATTGATTTCCAAATATGCAGCCCGGGCATTTCTCGACAGACCTCTACGTGATACGAACAGGTTTCGCGAGAAGTCACATCAGTGGGTGGCCAGCATGTTGGCTACCATGCACCCGACCCCTCGATTCGAGACCGCACCTCGGCATCATCAGAACATATGTTTTTGGCTGTGCATCAAGCGCAAGGAGTTGGTGCTTTGGCTCGACATGGGGACCGGCAAGACCAAGATAATGCTCGACGTCTTTCGGCAGTTGCGGCGGCAGGGGGACGCCAAGCGGTGCCTGGTGCTTGTGCCCACGCTTTCAACCGTCGAGACATGGAGAGAGCAACGTAAGACGCACGCACCCGACCTGTCGTTTAGGACATGCACCGGCGATTTGACCAAGAAGGCTAAGACCCGATTGATAGAGCGCGGCAAGGCCCACATTGTGGTCTTGACATACCAAGGATGGTTGTCGCTCGTTTCCAAGACAGTCAAGAAAAAGAAGCGCCGCCGGTGGACTCTTGATAAGCCTCTCCTGCGGCGTCTAGCCAGCCAATTCGACATGGTTGTATATGACGAGGTGACGGCGCTTCAGAACAACCTATCCCTGGTTTTCCGCGCGTCGCGCGCGATGCGGAAGATAATCACTTATCGGTATGGCCTTACCGGCACGCCCTTCGGCCGTCACCCTCAAGACATATGGGCTCAATTCTACGCCGTCGACGGCGGCGCTGCCCTAGGAAAGACCCTCGGCCTGTTCCGAGCCGCGTTCTTTACCAGGAGCGACAACTATTGGGGCGGCTACATATACAATTTTCGGAAGAGGCAGACCCGTGACCTTCGGAGAATGGTTGCACACTCGTCGATACGATTTGGTAACGAGCATTGTCCGGACCTTCCGCCGCTTGTGCGGCTCCGTCGGCCTTTGCGATTCCACGCCGGCGCGCTTGACCACTACGCCGACCTACGGGAACAGTGGCGCGACGCTCGTGGACGCGTCGACGTATTGCAATCGGTTTTTCTCCGAGCCAGGCAACTGGCCAGCGGCTACATAACTGGGGTGGACGCTCTCGGCAACCGGCAGTATGCACGTTTGCGAAGTGTCAAGATGGATGATTTCTTGGAGTTTCTTTGGGAGGTTGGTCCCAAGGAAAAAGTCGTCGTCTTTCACGAATACATCTACACCGGCTCATGGCTCTCCGAAGTGCTTGGCAACCAGCGCATTGGTCACGAGCGCTTGTATTCCGGCACGCGCGACCGCGGGGCGGTGCTCACGCGGTTCAACACAGACCCGACGTGCCGGGTACTTCTTGTGAACAACACCAGCGGCGCACTCGGCCTGAATCTCCAGAAGGCCAGATATGGGTATTTCTTTGAGTCACCTGTGGACCCCAAAATACGCAGGCAGGCGGAGTGCCGATTGCACCGGCAAGGGCAGAAACGGCGTACATATCTGGTGGACCCGTACATTAGGAACAGTGTCGATGAGCGCATTGTTGAATATCTCCGGCAAGGCAAAGACCTTTTCGCCGCGCTGGTCGACGGCCGCGAAGTGCTCTAAGTCCCAAAAGCGCTCAAAAAGGCCAATGTATTTGGCCTTTGGAACCCAAGTCCTTTGTTTACAAGCACTTGGGTTAAGAAGATTTTGGCGGACTCTGCCGGATTCTTATTGACCGGCCGCTGGGCCTGGTGTATAATTAGGGCAGATTTGACAAGTGAAGACGCACCCCGGAAGCGCAGGGGCGGCATTGCTCCCGCAGGTCGGCCTGATACTCGCAGGATGCGGCGGCGGCAGAGTGCCGGCGGAGACATCTAGTAGTGAGCCCGTCATAGATACGGGACGCGAAAGACCTCCGACCCCGAGCACAAGACTTTCGGAAAGTAACCCGCCCCGTTGACCAACGAAATGAGGCGCGGGAACCCTAGAGCAATCTAGGGGTGTGCGTGTGTGATATGCACACATAGCGCGTCGCGTCCCATTAAACGGAGAGCGACGGCGGTTAGCCCGCCTTAGATGCGGGACGCCGACCCGTCGGCTCGTCTAGCCTCGCGCGTCCGGGACCCGGACCTACGAGCACCAAAGTCCTTGGTGCTCCGTGGCCCGTGCCTCATGCCGAGACACGTACAAGGAGAGTGAGATATGAATAAGAAAAAGATTCATCTGGCCTGCCCGCAGTGTGGTTCCAGGGCTTTCGGGGCGTATCGTCGAAGCGAGACAATCAAGGTGCAACACGGCCGCGCCGTCAAGGTCGGTGACATGGTTCTGTGGTGTGAAGGGTGTGCATGGGAAGGACCGCACGCCGACCTCGTCGCAGTCAAATACGCGTAGGTATGAACCTGAGGGCATCGGACTTACCGGTGCCCGACGGCCCGTGCCTCATGCCGAGACACGTACAAAGGAGTAGATACTATGAAAGCGTTATCAGAGCGCGCAGTGATGGTTCGGCTCTCCATAAGTTTCTGGGCGGGCCGCAAGTTGGACCGGCGGGTGACCGCACGCGTTACGGACTTGTGCGGAGCCGCCAGCGACGCAGGTAGATGGAACAAGTGGCTAGTCCCGAAGGCGTATCGGGAGGACATGGAGGCCGCGATGATTCACGCCCGCGAAGTCTTCTACCGGTTCACCCTGCCGTGGGACGACGCGGGGACGCGCATCATGCCCATTGCCCATTTCGATAAGTTCTCGGCGGGCATGCGCAAGTACCACGACGCCTTCGACAAGGCCGTGGTTGAGTTCGTCCGGGCGTACCCGCAAGTTCTCACCGACGCCGAGAATCGGATGGGTGAGACATTCGACATCAACGACTATCCGGCCGTGGAAACCGTCAAGGCGAAATACGCGTTCAATGTTGATATTCACCCGGTCCCCGACTCGCGGGACTTCCGCATCGACATCGACAAGGACCGGCTCTCGGAACTCGGCCAGCGCATCGACTCGCAAGTCCAGGAGAGAGTCGCCGCGGCCACCAAGGACTTGTGGATACGGCTCCATGAGTGCCTGAGCAAAATCGTCGACCGACTGTCCGGAGGTAAGAAGATATTTCGGAACTCACTCATCGGCAACCTTCGGGAACTGGTCGCCATTCTGCCCGCGTTGAATCTCGCGGGCGACAAGGGACTTGCGGAGATGGTGACGCGTCTCAATGACGGCCTCGCGAAGTTCGACCCCGAAGTCCTGCGGAACAGCGACAAACACCGCGGTGCGGCGTCGGACGAAGCCAAGAAGGTGCTCGCCAAGATGGCGGGGTATGTTGGCAAGTAGATTCAAGCCCGAGGGCCTGAGCCTCATGCCGAGGACAGAGCGAAAGGAATGGTACAAATATGAAGCCGACTGAACTGTTCACGCTGTTGGTGGGCATGATTTCCGCGCGTCTGCCGGTCCTTATCAAAGGCGCGCCCGGCGTCGGTAAGACGGACATCGTGCGGATGGCCTGCCAGTCGTTGGGTGCAGACATCATCGAATCTCACCCGGTCGTATCCGACCCCGCGGACTTCAAGGGCCAGCCGTGGGTTATCCCCGGCCCGAATCCGAAAGAGGCGACATTTCTACCATATGGAGATTTGGCCAAGTTGATTAAGGCCAAAAAGCCGACGGTCTTTTTTCTCGACGACCTCGGCCAAGCGCCCTTCTCGGTTCAAGCCGCCGCAATGCAACTCATCTTGGGTCGACATATCAACGGGCATAAGATTGCCGACTGCGTCACGTTCGTCGCGGCCACGAACAGGAAACAAGACAAGGCGGCAGTGACCGGCATCCTGGAGCCGGTCAAATCAAGATTCGTCACCATTGTCGAACTGACCCCCGACCTGGACGACTGGATTGTCTGGGCCGTCGGCCACGGAATCCCCGCCGAGTTGATTGCGTTCTCTCGGTGGCGGCCGGAGTTGCTATTCAAGTTTGAGCCGTCGCTAGACATCACGAACAGTAGTTCACCAAGAACGGTTGCCAACGCCGCCGAGGTGTTGGCTCTGAATCTTCCGGCCCACGTCGAGTACGAGGCGCTGTGCGGCTCGGTTGGACAGTCGTACGCCACTGAGTTGACTGGATTTCTCCGAGTCTGTCGGCAGTTGCCCGACCCTCGCGAAGTCCTGGCGCATCCCGAGACCTCGCAAGTCCCGACCGACCCCGCAGCGCTCTACGCCCTCGCGGGCGCGCTCGCGCGTGCGGTCGACGAAAAGACGGCTCGGGGGTTCTTCGTCTACGCGAGTCGACTGGGTACTGATTTTAGCATCTTGATGGTTCGCGACGCGACTCAACGCGTCCCGGCAATCAAAGAGTGCCGCGCGCACGCGGCCTGGCTTTCCAAGCACGCAGACGTCATGGTATAAGGGGATGAAGAAATGACCAAGGCAATGGCGAAGGTGATGGCGGGCCGAGCCCGTCTTGTGCTCGACCACCCATTCTTTGCGACTCTGGCGTTACATCTTGGTATCGAAGAGTCTCCTTCCTGCGGGACGGCTTGCGTTAACGGCGTTCGGATGCGGTTCGCTCCGGACTTCGTCAACAGCCTTCTCGCGACCGAACTCGTGACCGTGTGGTGCCATGAGGTTATGCACTGCGCTCTTGGCCACGCAAGCCGCCGCTTCGACCGTGACCACGAACTGTGGAACATCGCAGGCGACTATGCTATCAACATTATTCTGGTTGACGCCGGTCTGCAAATGCCTGCCGGGGCGTACGTCGATGATGCCTTTCGGGGAATGACAACCGACGAGATATACCGAATCCTCGATGAACGCCGCCAAGAAGACGAGCAACAGCAACAGGAGTCGCCCGGAGCCGACGGTGCACAAGACGACTCCGGTGGCGGTTCGGACGACGGCAAGTCCGAGAAGGGCGGCAAGTCCGAGAAGTGTTGTGACGACAAGCCGCAGGGCCAAGACGTTGGCGGTGAAGACGCCGAAGACGACGAGTCTACCGATGAAGACGGGTCCGGTGGCGGTGACGGCGACAACGGCGACGGCGACAACGGCGACGGCGACGGGCAGAAGGACAACGGTGAGACCGCCGAGACCAAAGACCCCGGCCGAATGGGCGCGGTCGAAGACGCTCCGGTAGGCGTCAACAAATCTGAACTTGACGACACCTGGCGAATCGTTCTTGCACAGGCCGCCGTACTTGCGGCGGGCAATATGCCCGGGTCTCTCAAGAAGGTTGTTGATAGCATCATAGCGCCGCGGCCGCCCTTCCTCGCGATGCTAGAGGATTTCGTTGACAGGACCGCCCGCAACGATTACGATACCTCACGGCCGAGTCGGCGTTATTTGCCGTGCGGACTTATCATGCCGACGCTTCGGAGCGACGAACTACCGGCGATTGTTATTGCCATTGATTCGTCGGGAAGCGTGTGGCGGCATGTCGATAAGTTCGCCGCGGCGGTCAGCGCCGTTCTTGAACGGTTTGAGACAACTATCCACGTGATTTACGTGGATGCGGAAGTACGGGACTACAAGGAGGTGACTCGACATGACTTGCCGCTGGTTCTGGAGCCCAGTGGCGGCGGCGGCACGAGGTTCGGTCCGGCCTTTGAGTGGGTGGAAAAGCAAGGATTGACTCCGGCGTGTCTGGTCTACTTGACAGACCTATGCGGCAGTATGCCCGAGCGCGAGCCCGACTATCCGGTGCTTTGGGTGACGACTGAGGAAAAGAGTAGAGCGCCGTTCGGGGAAACCGTCTACATGCCTTTGACCGATTGAACCGGGAGCCATTGAAAGGAGTAGATGTCATGAAAACCATCATCGCGGCAATCTGTTTGTGGCTGGCCTGCCGGGTCAACATCGCCAGGAGCATCACGCACAAAGTCCAGTGCCTTCTGAAGGGCCACGACCTTTTCGACGTGTTCACATACGTCGCGGACCCCAGGACGGTCGAATACGGGCGGCTGGGCGGGGGCGGCATGGCTTTCCTCGTTCGATACTGCCGCCGGTGTGGTATGTACACGGTTGTGCGCGGCGAAGCGCCGGTGGACGCGGAGGCGCATGACCTCAAAGAGAAGCGGCCGAAGTCGAGAGAGAGGTGGCGTCTGATTCGCGTCAACGTCGGTCGGTGAGTCCCGAACCTGAGGGGACCGGACTTATCGGTCCCCGACGGTACGGGCCTCATACCGGGGTCCGATGAAAGGGTAAAGCCATGAAATTGGTGCTGGTTAATGACAAAGGTGAACTGTTTACCGTGACTGAGCAAGTGGAGAAGTACAACCTTGGATATGAGAAGGACATATCCGAGTTGGTGCAAGTTCTCCGACTCACCCGAATCGAGGTTGCCCAGGGTTCCGTAGTCTCGGACCGCGACCGGTGCCCGCAATGCGGGGAGTACACCAAGGACAGGCTCATATGGAGTGAAGAAAATACGTGTGTGATTTGCCAGACTTGCGGTACCAAGTTTGTGCCACCCAGCAAACACGGTGGCAACGACGAGAGCGACCAGACTTAGCACGACCCGGCACGGAAAGGAGGTGTATATATGGCCAGGGTTCGATTGAAGGCAACGGAGCGTGTCCCGCTTATCAACCGCGTACCGCTCGCGTCAACGGGAGTGAAGTATCAACGGTTTCAGATAAGGACTTGCACGGAGGTTGAAAGACTTGTGAGCCAACTCCAAGAGGCTTACAGGGCGTCGCTCGCAAGCGGCGGCACATACTCAGTCTACCGAACGGTTGGCGGCAAGGTGGTGCTTGCCGTTGAAATCCAAGTGCCCGCCCGATTCGGTCGGCGCGTCAAGCGGCTTGTGAGCAAGGAGCCGGACGATGAATAGACAACGCTTGATAAGACAACTTACCCCGGTCAAGGCTGGTAGCCCACTTGTCGGATGGACATTAAATACCATCCGCCACAACGCGTGGAAAGTCCGACCGCTCTACGACGAGGGCGACCTGTTCAACGAGGCCTTTTTGGTACATGCACATTGCGATGCAATGTACGCGAATGTGCGGGACGCAAAGCACTTCGCGGCGCTCTATCGTACGGCGTTTACGAGGCGAATCATTGCTCTCGCCGCGGAAGCGGCGAAGGCCAGGACTTGCCAGAACGTGGCCGATTACGTTGACGCGGTCCGATGCAAGAGCGCATCCGAAGAATCGCTATGGCAAGATATGTACGCCAAAGACCTTGAAGTGACAGCACCTCCGACGGTCAAGCGGCTTCTCGGATGTGTGGAGGTACTCAAGTTCCTTGGCAACATGCCTCGTGCTTGGGGGACCACCCGCAGGCACGCGAACAATCGGCTGTGTAGAATCGCAGGAATTAATCCGACTTTCAACGACCTTGTCGGTACAATTGAGCGATGGCTAGGGGTTGCCGTTACACCGGAGTGAGGCGCTTCGGCGGCAGCGACTACCAGAGTTCAGAGGACATAAGGAGATGCGAACATGACTATCGTAAAGGAGTTGGTGAAGGCGACGGGGCAAGAGAAGCAAGGCAAGAAGGAGTCGGACGCCGCGTTCTACAAGCGCGTCGTTGTCGCCGCGGCGGAGATGGAGGACAATGACTTTGCGAAGGTGAGCAAGCCCGCGCGGGACTGGGCCGACGCGGCCACGAGCGCCATCAACGCGAAGGAGGACATCCCCGCCCCGGACGAGGAGCCGGAAGAGGGTGACGACGTCGAAGAGGCGCAGGCCGAGGCCGACGACGCCGAGGACGCATCGGATGATGAAGATGAGTCCGAGGAGCCGGAAGAGGACGCCGACGACGCCGAGGAGCCGGACGAAGACGACGCCGAAGACGAGGCCGAAGACGAGGCCGAAGACGAGGCCGAAGACGAGGCCGAAGACGAGGCCGAAGACGAGCCGGAAGAGGAGGCCGAAGAGGAGGCCGAGCCCGAGGAGAAACCCACCAAGGCCAAGAAGACCAAGAAGGCATCCAAGCATGTCGACGACGAACCGGTCAAGAAAGGTAAGAAGGTCAAGGCCGAGAAGAAGGCCAAGGCCGAGAAGAAGACCGGCAAGGTCGCCGCGGGCAACCGGCTGCGCACCCTCTGCGTCAAGCACCCTCGCTGGGACTGGGCCACGATGTGGCACCAACTCACCAAGGAGGGGCTCGCCACCATCCTGTCCGAGAAGTGGGCCAAGTACCGGTACGACGAGGCCATGAAGGTGCTCAAGGTCGCCTCCGACCTGGGCAAGTTCAAGGCCTAATACTCATGAGCCGGCGGCATCCGGCTAGATGCGACGACGCCGCCCGGTGGGGTCTTTCGCTCTGGCCACCGGGCGGCGGTCGCTTAAGGAGATACCCGTATGAATCGCTCGATGCTTCTTTCGTGTCTACGTCGTGCCGAGTCAACCCTAGCGCCGACGAATCCAAATCGGATTCTCGGCGCTTTTTGTTTTGGCAAGAAAGGAGACGTGACTACATACGATGATGTGGTTGGAACCAAGGTACCGGTGGCCAAGTGGTTGGGTGAGAGCCCCGGCATTATCGGTTGCGTCGAGGGGCCTTTGCTCATGGCCCTTCTGGCCGCGTCGTCGAGCAAGGACTTGACAATCACGCCCGCCGACGCCGAAATAGGGCTTGCGTTCGGTCGGTCTCGCGCCCGCCTGCCCATCATATCCGCCGCCGACTTCCCATTCAGATTTCCCAAGACTGAAGATGTGCCGATGTTCAAGATAAGTACCGGTCTCTTGGACGCGTTTGCTCTCTGCGCGGAGACGGCGGGGAGCGACGACGCCCGGCCCGAACTGTCCGGTGTAACAATCAGCATATCGGTCGGTGAGGGGAGCAACGACCGTGTCGATGTGTACTCGTCGGACGACCTGACCACCACCTGGGCCAGCGCGGTTATCAAGGGACGTGCAGATAAGTACGGGTCTTTCGGTCTGCCGGTAGGATTTGTCAAGAGCCTCATCGGCCAGCCCAAGGATGACCAAGCGGCCACTCTCGGGTTCGGCAAGTCCGGCGCTGTCTTCGCGACGAAGAGGGGTTTGCGGTGCTTTGCGCGGTACACACACAAGAACTCGGACAAGACATTCGTTGAACTCTTTACGGGATATGCCGATAAGAGCAAAGGCGTCTCTGTGCCCGTTACCGAACGGCTTATCGGTTGCGTGGCTCGCGCCCAAATCCTTGTCGAGCACGGTGGCGGGCCGACTACGGAGTTCAACATATCAAGAGAGCACAAACGGTTGACGCTCCGAACGGTTGGCCCCGCGGGGGAGGTGACCGACACGATGGCGCTCCCCGCGAGCGCGGACTTTGGCGAGTCTTTGGTGTCGCTGCGGACGGGGCCTGGACTTCTCGCGCGGGCACTCTTGACCGACAGGACGGCGCGCTTTAGGTCCGACGCTGTGGTGGTTCAGGCCAAACACATGGTGCACTTGGTCAGCGTTGCCCAACATATCGAGAAATGACTATGGGATTTCAAACACGCTCCGAACAAGCATTTGGCCGAACGAGCCGCCGCCCCGCCGGTCCTCTGCATACGTCATTTCTTCGGTCTGCTGGTTGTGCGGCCTGTCCCCATCGCGGACGTGTTGGATTGAGGCATCCTCATATGGAGCCGACCGGGTCCGACGCGCCTTTGCTCTACGTCCTTGGCGAAGCGCCGGGCAAAGACGAGGACGCCGAAGGCTGTCAGTTCGTGGGGAAGACAGGCAGGATTCTACGCACATTGATACCAAAGGGGTTCTCACGTGTTCGGTGGAATAACTGCGTGCGCTGCCGACCTCCCGGCAACAAGACCCCCGAAGCGAACGAGGTCGAGTCTTGCCGCGCATCGGCGGAGAGAGATATAGAGGTCACTAAGCCGACGATTGTGGTAGGTGTTGGTGGCGTGTCTCTCCGCTGGGCAACTGGCCGCGACGGCATAAAGATATGGCGCGGCCGCCGGACACCCATCAAGGTGGGTAATCATGTCTGTTGGTTCTACCCGATTCTCCATCCGTCATTCATAAGTAGAATGCGCAATGGGAGGGACGAGGAAGGAATCGGGCCGGAGTGGGAGCCTGTCTTTAAGAGGGATGTGGCGCGGGTGCTCGACGACGCCACCAGGCCCGACACGCCGAGACCAGAAGTGGAGGACTTGAGGTATCTCGACTCGGGCATAACCATTTACGACAAGACGACCAAGGCCAACTTGTCGGCCATATGTCGGTTTATGGATACAGCACGCGGCAAATCCCCGCTGGTCCCCACGTCTATCGACTTAGAGACATCTACCCTCCGCCCGTATGCCCCCGGCGCAAAGGTCTTGTCCTGCGCCATCTCCATCGGTAGTAAGACCGTTGCCTTTCCTGTTGACCACCCCGAAGCGGCGTGGTCTCATGCACATAGAGCCCATCTGTTGGACAGTCTCTTTCGGCTCTTCCACAGTCCGACCATCATGGTTGCACATAACGCCATATTTGAGTTGGAGTGGCTCGCGTCCCTGTTTGGGACATCGGTGGTGCGGGCGGCGTTGTGGGTATGTACCCAACAACAGGCATACATAATTGACAATCGGAAGACAGGCAAGAAAACCCGCGGCGGCACGGGTCAATCATTGGACTTCCTGTGCCGCCTGTGGTTCGGCTTTGACCTGAAGGCGCAAAGCACGGTCAACCCTGCCCGTGCTGGAAGCGCACCGATAAAGAAGTTGCTTATGTACAACGGGAGGGACGCCAAATATGCACATAAGTTGGAGGGCGTCCAGCGCGATGCCATACAGGAAATGGGGTTGCTCGACGTCTTTAACGAGCACATGCGCCGCATCCCCAGCATCGTGCTTGCACAGGCCACCGGCGTACTGGTTGATACCGACGTGTCCAAGCGCATGGACCGGAAGTATCGACGTAGGATAGACAAGATAGGGACGGAGATTGCCCAACAGCCAGAGGTGCGCAAGTTCAGGAAGCGCACGGGGAAGGACTTTGAGCCGTCGTCACCAAACCAAGTGGCCACCCTTCTGCGCGACGTCGCTCATTGTCGCGAGGGCTTGACGCGGTTGGGCGGCTACTCGACAGGCAAGGCGGTGCTCGACAGGATTAAGCGGCCGATTGCCCGGCTCATTCTTAGACATCGGGAAGTGACGAAACTTCACGGTACGTACATAACTGTGTTCTTGCCCGGGAGCAAGGTTTTGTATCCCGACAGTCGGCTGCACACTCAGTACAACGCCAGTTTCACGGGGACAGGCCGCCTATCGAGTGAGGACCCCAATCTACAAAACATTCCATTTAGAACCGAAGAGGGTCGGCGGATTCGCAAAGCGTTCCCCGCCCCGCCAGGTCACGTCATGGTGGCGGCAGACTATGGGCAGATAGAGCCGCGGCTTATCGCGATGGCGTCGCGAGACAAGAACCTATTGGCATATATCAAAGACCGGCGTGACGTGCACGGTGTATGGTCCGAGCGCATCGCTCGTACATATAAACCGGTCTTTGAGAAGTTCTTGGCGGCGGCGGGCGGCGATAAAGAGAGAGCAATAGAGGACATGCGTACCGATGTCAAATCGAACTGGGTGCTCGCAGGGTTCTACGGGTCCGAAGAAGATGCGATGATACGTCGGTATAATCTCCCGCGTCGTATCGGCGGCCGTTTATATCGAGATTTCCGTGAGGAGTTTGAGGGCGTCTATCGGTGGCGGACTGGTGTGGTGAAACAGTACAACGAGATGGGATATATCGAGATGCTTACTGGGCGCAGGCGCTACGGTCCTCTAACTCTGAATATGATTGGCAACTCGGGGATTCAAGGCACGGCCAGCGACGTGCTCGTAAACGCCGGCGACCGTTTGTCGGAGCGCGCCCAAAAGAAGCGCGAGCCCTGGCTCCAGTTCGTAATGAACATACACGATGAGTTGGTATTCTACATACCCAAAGAACGCAAGACGCTGGAGCGGGCCATTGAGCGCGTGATTCGGACAATGCTCTTGGTGCCATTCTCTTGGGTGTGTGCTCCGTTCGTGGTGTCCGTCAAGACCGGCCCGACCTGGTATGACTTGCGCAGTATCGGCAAGTTCTATACCGATGAACTCTAGGAGCCAAAGACATGACTACCCTTACCGTTAAGTATCGGCCGACCCGGTTCGGCGACGTCGTTGGGCAATCGGCAGTTATCAAGTCATTACAATCGGTAATCAAACACGGCACGGCCCGGTCGTTCATTCTCACGGGGCCGTCGGGAGTTGGCAAGACCACGGTTGCGCGCTTGATTGCATCGGCGGTCGGTTGCTCGCCGGAGAACATCATAGAGATTGACGCGGCTACATATACCGGCATCGACTCTATGAGATTGATTACCGATACGTTGCGTTACCGACCTCTGGGGTCAAACGCGTGCCGCGTGGTAGTCGTCGACGAGGCCCACGCATTGAGCAAACAAGCCTGGCAGAGCCTACTGAAGGGAGTAGAGGAGCCGCCGCCTGGGGTTTACTGGGTGTTTTGCTCGACCGACCCAACCAAGATACCGGTCACAATCAAGACCCGGTGTGCTCACTATGACTTCAAGCCATTAAGTACCGATGATGTCATTGGTATTATAACCGATGTTGCCGACTCCGAGGGGATGAAGTTGTCCGAGGATGTCTTGGCGTTCGTGGCCGACCAATCGGAAGGGAGCGCGCGGCAGGCGCTTTCCATTCTTGCACAGGTATCTAGGTGTCCCGATGTGGACCATGCGGCCCGCATCCTGAAGACCGCGCAGGCAACCGATACCGAGGTGATAGACCTCTGCCGGGCGCTTGTGCGGGGCCAGCGTAGTTGGCCTAAACTTATGTCAATAATTAGACGGATGGGCGACGTCAACCCCGAGAGCGTCCGACAAGTGGTCTTGGATTACTTCGGCAAGGTGGCCATGAGCGCCAAGACCCCGAAGAGTGCCGCCGCCGCCGTTGAAGTCATAGACGCATTTAGCGAGCCTTATACCATCGGCCGAGGACCGGCTCCCGTGATTCTTTCGCTGGGGCGGCTCCTATTTAGTGAGTGACTTTCGGCCGACCGGTCTGTATAAGTGAGTGTCTAGGGCGTGGTAGCACGGGTAAGGTGCGCCGGGGTCGGGGTGTTCCCCCCCGCCTCGGCCTCGGCCACCGATATTAAGGAGCGGCCGATGTCGCACAAAGAGATAGGTCGGCTTGACGCCGCCTTAGCGGAACTAAGGGCGGGTCTACATATTGACAAAGAAGCACTTGACGAAGCACTCCAAGAGCAACCGGTTCAATTCGACCGCGCGGGCGCTTTGGTTGCCGAACGCACCGCACGGCGCGATCGTCTCAAGAACGAGTTAGGGTTGTACGACGCTAACCTATCGGCAAAACTCCGCGGACTCAAAGATAAGAAGTGGACCGAGAAGGGGCTTGCCGAGGCAGTCGAGCGCGACTCCGGACACCAGGAGTTGGTTGATAAGCACATCACTGCCAGTTACTACGTTGCCGCGTTCGCGGCGGTTCAGGAATCATATAGGCAACGTGGGTACATGTTGAGAGAACTGGCTAACTTGTGGACGGCCGGGTACTGGCAAGAAACGAGCGTCACGGGCACTCAGGCCGACGTTGAGAGAGTTGACTATCGGCGTATGCGGAAAGTGCTCGCGCGAACCCGGCTAGAGGGCTAGAAACATGTGGGCCGAGTCATGGCTAATCGTTGCCGGAGTCGTGATGGGTTCCGCAGTCGGTTTGTTCGTGGTTATCTACGTGCTCGCATATCTTGTCGGCTCCGGTCTCTTTGCAGGTAAAGCCTCCGCTGTGCGTAGGGCACTTCGGAAGGGCAAACGGGTAGACTTGTTCTGATATGAGGAGGTTCCAAAATGAAGCACCGTAAGTTTCACTACAAGCCGCGCGGTACCAAGAGTGTCAAAAAGCGAGCAAGTCGTCGGGGTGGGGGATACGATTCCCTTTTCAAGGACTTCCCCGAGTTCCGACCCGAGGCAGGTGACCATCGCGTGCGGATTCTGCCGCCGACCTTTGAGAAGGCAGAGCACTACGGGCTTGATATGTCGATACACTACGGCATCGGCCCGGACGAGGGCGCGTACCTGTGTACTCAGGTGATGCAAGGAAAACCGTGCCCGGTGTGCGACGAGCGCAAGCGGGCGGCACGACAGGGTGATGATGATTATGCCGGCACCCTTCGGGCAGGCAGCGGCGTTGCGGTGTGGGTAATCGTCCGCGGAAACGAAGACACCGGCCCGCAACTGTGGCGCATTCCCTTCAAGTTGGACAGGGAAATCGCCAAGCAAAGTATTCAGAAGGAGACGGGTAAAGCCCTCATGATTGACCATCCCGAAAAGGGCTATGACGTGTTCTTTACCAGAGAGGGCACCAAAAAAGAGAACACGTCATATACAGGTGTCTCGGTCGCCCGTCACCCGAGTCCCATCTGTGACGACAAGAAGACGGCCCGCCACTGGCTGGAGTTCATCGGGGAAAACCCACTCGACGAATGTATGAACTACTTTGAATATGACTACATCAAAGACATATTCGCCGGGACCAAAGAGCGCAAGGACGACGACGAAGACGAGGGCGAGCCGGACGGCGAAGACGACGACAACGTTAAGGGCGCCCGCGGTAAGCGCCGTCGGCGTCCGGAGCCGGACGAAGACGACGAAGACGACGACGCCGAGGACGCATCGGATGATGAAGATGAGTCCGAGGACGAAGACGACGAAGACGACGAGCCCAAGACCAAGCGTCGGCGTCTGAAGTCCAGGCGCGTTGAGCCGGACGAAGACGACGAAGACGAGCCGGACGAAGACGACGAACCCAAGGCCAAGCGTCGGCGTCTGAAGTCGGAGCCGGACGAAGACGACGAAGACGACGAAGACGAGGACGCATCGGACGATGAAGATGAGTCCGAGGACGAAGACGACGACGAGGAGCCGGATGAAGACGAGCCGGACGAAGACGACGAGGAGCCGGACGAAGACGACGCCGAAGACGACGGGCCCAAGACCAAGAAGACCAAGAAGGGCAAGAGCACCCGTCAACGCATCCACAAAGGCCTGAAAGGCTAAATCCATGCGGCGCGTCGCTCTCGACACATCGGTAGTGGATACCGGGGACAGTGGTGGCGATTACTTCTACGCCACCACTTCCCGGTCTTTTCCTACAGGATGCACCCTTCTTGATTGCGTGCTTAACGGAGGGTGGTCCCAGGGTCGCATAATCAACATTGTCGGTGACGCAGGGACCGGCAAGACCCTTCTAGCGATGGAGGCCGCGGCCAACTTCTTGGAGACATATCCCGACGGCAAGGTATTCTATGAGGAGCCGGAGGCCGTATTTGACGAAGAGTACGCCAAAGGCCTTGGGATACCAATGCACCGGATATGTCTTGGTCGACCTGACACCGTTGAGGATTTCTACGAGAGATTGACCCGGCGTCTTGAAAAGTATGCTGGTACCCCGATGCTTTACATACTTGACTCTCTCGACGCGTTGACAAGCGCGGTAGAGCGTGACCGGGCCTTTGACAAAGCATCGTATGGCGGCGATAAGCCGAAGCAAATGGGCCAACTGTTCCGTAGGTGCGTCCGGGCAATCAACGAGACGGACGCCACTCTTATCATCATATCGCAAACCCGGGATAACATCGGTGTCATGTTTGGGGACAGGCAGCGGGTGAGCGGTGGCCGGGCGCTGAAGTTCTACGCAAGCCAAATAGTATGGCTTGCACAAACCAAGACAATTAAACGCACCATTAAGAAGGTGGTGAGGACCGTCGGTATCCGCGTGCGGGTCAAGTGCAAGAAGAACAAGATTGGCCCGTCCTTCCGCGAGTGTGATTTCCCACTTATCTTCTTATACGGTGTTGATGATTTGATGGCCAACCTTGAGTGGCTTAAGTCGGTCGGCAGACTGGCCGACGCCACAGGGCCGGGCAGAAAAGAGTACGAGGGCCGCATAGAGTCGATGGGGCGCAAAGCCTATCGGCGCGAGTGTGCCCGCGTCTCTTGTATCGTTAAGGGTACATGGAAAGAAGTTGAGCATCGGTTTGCACCTCGGAGACAGAAATATGGGACGCATGGGGAAGATTAAGGGCGCCCAATTTGAGCGCAAGGTTTGCGTGGCTCTAAGTCTCTGGGTTAGTGCTGGCAAACGTAATGACATATTTTGGCGCTCCGCCATGAGCGGCGGCAGGGCCACCCTTGAGGGTCGCAAAGTATCGGCGCTGCCCGGCAGAGTGCGACTTCGGAAGCACCACTCCCAGGCAGGAGACGTGTCGGCTGTGCACCCGATTGGGGCCGTCTTCGTATCCCGATACGTTGTTGAGTGCAAGACGTATCGGGATTTGCACTACCAGTCAATTATCCATAACGCCGGGATAGCCAACAGTATCTTGGCGTTTTGGTTGGCGCTTCTAAAGAGCGCATCGGCAGACAGACACCCGATGTTGATATGTAAACAGAACCACGGACCGTGTTTGGTGGCGCTCGACAGTTATGGGATGGATTGTATGTACAGGGCGTATCGGCCCGTGAACCATCCGCCGAAACCCCCACACGTTGTCGTCCCCCGGTATGATATGCACATATACTTGTTTAACGCGGTTCTGGAGTCCGACTACGACCGGTTTATCGGGGGCTAACATGTACAAGATACTGGTGACCGCCGACTGGCATCTAACCGTCAATCCCATTGACAAGTACCGATGGGATTTCTTAGACTGGTTGCGGGACACAATCGTTGCACGCAAGGTTAACCTTCTTTGTGTGCTCGGGGACTTGACGCACGATAAGGACCAGCATCCGGAGACACTTGTCAATCGGTTGATGGGCTTTTTTCAGTCTCTCAAGTGCCATACCTTTATCGTGCCCGGTCAACACGACGGCCCTAATGAGGCCAGCCCCTTCTTTCGGTTTGTTGGTTATCCAATTAGGTTGGTAACAGAGCCAACAAATATCTGGATGCTTCGCCGCAGTTTCCTTCTCTTGCCATACACGCGCAACCCCGCGACAGCGTGGCGGGCGCTTAACCTCCGGAAAGAATATCACTACGTCTTCATGCACCAACCGATTGCCGGTGCTAAGTCGTCGAGCGGCCACCAAATCAAAGGTGCTTCGCCGTCACTCGCGTCGATGTTTGCATCCAACGTGGTGATTCTATCGGGAGACAACCACACCCCGTCTCGTGTTGGCCGTATCAGATATGTAGGTGCTCCGTATCCAACACGGTTTGGAGAGACACACCATCCTCGCGTAATTCTTATATCGGTTCCCGATTATGGGAATGAGCAGTGCACGGGTAACGACAGTGATATAATCAAGTCGATACATCCACCGTCGATTAAGAAACTGGAGTTGACGGTCGGCTCGTCCAAAGACCTGCGCACGTGTGGTAAGGTTCGGGCAGGTGACCACCTACGGGTACATGTTAAGATACACCGACGCGACTATGCCGATTGGCCAGCCATAAAGAACGACGTTGTGACTACGGCTGTGATGATGGGTGCAACTCTCTGTGGCGTCGACCTTGAGACGGTTGGTGACAGGGTACGGTTATCGGACATGCCGTCCGCGCCGACAGTCAAAGACCCCGTCTCACAGTTTCAAGCGTATGGTAGATTGATGGGTCTACCCAAACCGATAAGGACTTTGGGCGAGAAACTGGTTGGCCGGTCAAAATGAACATCACGATAGAGTCGGTACATCTAGAGAACTTCAAGACCTTCGCCAAGAGCGCGCGGTTCAATGTGGGCGGGGTTGGTAGTTCCTTTACACTTCTCACCGGCAGGAACGAACTTCGGCCGTCGATGGGCGGCAATGCGACAGGCAAGAGCACCATCTGGGACGCCTTATGCTGGTGTCTATATGGTAGAACGGTGCGAGGGGTTCGCGCGGGTAACGTCGTCAACTGGGCCGCGAGCAAGAAGTCCTGTCAGGTATCGGTAACAGTACGACGGGACGGGGTTCGTAGGATTATAAGCCGACAGCAATCCCCCAACAGGTTGACATGGGTTGCTGGCACCCGACTGTCCGATGTTGACCAATCACAGTTGGAGGACTGGCTTGGTCTCTCGTACTACGTATTTACAAATACCATTATCTTAGGCCAGTTCGGCCGGTTCTTCTTCGACTTCTTGCCGTCCGAGAAGTTGGCTCTGTTCAATGGCTTACTCGGCCTCGACGCGTGGCACGGCTATAGTATGGCCGCACGTGATAAGGCTGATGGGTACATCAAGACGTCTGAACAACTACGGCAATCGGCTGCTGAGTTGTCCGGCAAGATTCAAGAGGCGCGGAAGGGTCTTCGTGAAACCAGGTCAAGCGTGGTTCCCAGCCCCGCCCCCCTTGAGGACGAGAAGCGTAGACTTACCTATAAGTTATCGGCCGTCTCCGAGAGAAAAAGGGGGACCGTTGCAAAGTTGGACGCGGCCGAGAAACGGCTAAAGACGGCCGAGGAAAAACTTGAGGCATCCAGGGCGGCTCTTGAACAACCCACCAAGCGGTTGGTTGCTCTGAGGGTAACCCTGCGGGCAGCGAAGAGGGAAAGACGCGGTATCAAGAGGTCTTTTCCCTTTTGCCCCGCGTGTCGCCAGACAGTCACGTTGGAACATAGGGACAAGGAGTTGGCCCGATGTGACCGGAGGATACTGGGTCTTCGGCACAAGATTAAACCCGTCAAGGACGCAATCCTCGCGATTCATCAGCGCGTTGACCACTACTCGCGCATCTACGGGATTACATATTTCTCGTATAGAGCCCACGACACAAAACTTAACCGGCTTAACGTGAAGCAACAAGACATCGTCGGGGAGATACGGGATATATCTAAAGACTTGGATGTGCTGATGGCCAGACAGACCGCCGCAGATAGCACGGCCATAGTCAGGAAGGCCGCCCGGAAGCGACTACAGTCGTTCAAGGGCGAGCGCCACGAGTGCAGGGATAAGATGCGGCACGCGCAGCGCTTTGAGCACCTCTACAGAACTTTGGCTACTACCTTTAAGGACGTCCGGCTCTGGGTTGTTGATAACGTATTGAGAGAGTTGGAAATCTCAATCAACAACAACTTGGTGGACCTCGGCCTGGTTGGATGGGAAGTTCGGTTAGTAGTCGAGCGGGAGACCGCCGCCGGCAACATTTCAAGAGGGCTCAATGTGCTCATTCGGTCCCCGGACCAATCCGACAAGAAGATGGTTCCTTGGGAGGTCTGGTCCGGCGGTGAAACGCAAAGGCTTAGGGTTGCCGGTGCCGCGGGCCTGGCTGATATGATGCTTGGACGACTCGGCATATCGGTTAATCTTGAAGTGTGGGATGAGCCGACTCAGCACCTGCCGTCTGAAGGCGTGTCCGACCTGTTGGATGTGCTACAGCGTCGGGCCGAAGTCCGATGCAAGCGTCTTTTCCTGGTTGACCACCGGAGCCACGAGTCCGGTCTATTTGACAAACGTATATGTGTTGTGAGAAACAAGGAAGGTTCAGAATTGGAGGACGCCGATGGCTAGAGTGAAACTGGACACGTTGGCATTGCTTGACCCAAAGGTTGCGTCGCTTGTGCGCCGTCGGTTGGAGGGTGAGATTGTGCCCTCCTTTGACGCGCAGCCCTGTATAATTGGGCATGGTAAGCATCGGCGCGTTGTAATGGCGCGGCCGTGCGGAACATGTACACATGATAGACGGGAGCATAACTTTGGCAAAACCGGTAAAGCGTGTGGTGTTGCGCACTGCGCTTGCACCAAGTACCAAGCGGGTCCGCTTGTCTATCGAGTCGCGCTCCCGATTGACTTGCCAAAGGTTTGACAGCCGTCGCCGGTACGCCGAGCAAGTATCCAAACGGCTGATTATGTACCGGCAAGTGCTTGATGGCAACACGGGAGATTTCGACGCCGCTGACCCGTCTCCATATATATGGCCAGATGTGGCCGACGCCCGGTGTTGGAAGTGTGGCGGGCCGACGCGAGACACGCGAGAAAGGCTTTGCTTTCAGGGGATACACCACGCGGTGGTATATTGCCAAAAGTGCAAGATTAACACCCATGTAAGGATTTAGATATGCCGTCCAGCCACGCCGTTATCATTCTGGCCGCCGGAGAACAGCATAATTTCCACGGCCCCGAGGGGTTGATAAAGCAACTTATCATGCTCAAGGACGGGTCTACCTTGCTCTATCGGACGGTCGCGCAGGTTCGGCACTTCGCGAGCGTCGAGCCGATTGTGGTGACCCACCGACCGTTTTCGGAACTACTCATGTACAACCCGCTTGCCCACGGATGCACCGTCGAAAGTCTCTTGTCGGCGAGACGGTACTGGGCGCGTGGCGTTGATAGTACTACAACAGTACTTCTCGGGGACGTGCTCTACTCGTGGCACAGGATACGGCGAATCCTAGAGGACTGCCCCGCGGCTTTTTGGTTTCACGGGAACAAAAAACTGGCGGAGATATTCGCCGTTCAGTTCGACGCCAGTCTAAATAATCTAGTTGAGAAGATGTGTCGGGACGTCGTGGATGTTTTCACCGGGCCTCCCGCCGTTTATCCCGAAATGCCGTGCTCCGGCAAGTTGTGGTCACTTGCGCGGCAGGCCGTTGAGGGACAGCCCCGCGGTGGGATAAGCGATGCGATTGTTCAGTCGGCAGCGTTCGAGAACGGCGACGACTACACCCAAGACTTCGACAACTTCAAGCAACTAGATAACCCGAAGATTCCGTACACCGCGGAGCAACTGGAGTTATAGGAGAAGACCGATGAGTAAACGGCTTTGCGCATTCACATGGTTTGGTGGCAAGCAAAAGCACGCCAAGTTTCTGCTGCCGATGCTCCCTCCGCACACCAACTATGTTGAGCCGTTCGGCGGCGGTGGTGCCATTCTCTTGAACAAGAAGCCGTGTCGTGGCATTGAGGTATACAACGACGTAGATGGGTCGGTAGTTGACTTCTTTACGGTTGTCTCTGACCCGGACATGTTCGCTGAGTTCTATCGGCGAGTAAATCCGTTGCCCTACTCACGGGGGCTCTACGACAAGTATCGGGAAGTGTGGCGCGACGAGAAGAACATAGTTAAACGGGTAGCAATGTGGTTCTACATTGCTCGACAGTCCTTCTCGGGGGTGCCCGGGTCTGGTTGGTCTGCCGCGGTCGGCCGCAATAGCCAGTGTGCCAGACCTGTAACACTCAAGGTCACGGGCTGGGCCAGTTGTATCGCCGGATTGCCATACATCCACAAGCGCATAACTCGGGTGCAGATTGAGCACCGAGACTTCCGGGAGGTGCTTGAGATGTACAACAGTCGGGAGTATTTGGCTTACTGCGACCCTCCCTACGTGCACGCGACCCGACGGACCAAGAGCGTGTACGGGACAGAAATGAGCGACAAAGACCATAGAGATATGGTCAAGATTCTACTTGAGTACGAGGGCGCTGTTGTGCTCTCCGGCTACGCCACAAAGATATACCGACCGCTTGAGCGCGCGGGTTGGGACCGCAGAGAGTTTAAGGTGGTCTGCACCGCGGCGGGGAATACCAAACTGACAGGAATCCTCGGGCCAGGCTCCGCTTCACGTATGCAGAAGCGTACGGAAGTAGTCTGGAGAAATCCCGAAGCCATGCGCCGAATGATTCATCGGGTAAAGGGGTTCTTTACCGAACGGGTCACTTCTTAGGAGAGAGCACGTGCCAGAACTGTCAACATATGGAGAAATCGTTACCGCGATGCGAGGGCCGGGGATTGTGTATCTTGCAAGTCCCTACACGCACCCTGAGCCAAAGGTGAGACAGCAACGGTTTGAGGCGGTGTGTAGAGCCGCGGCCAGACTCATGTGTGATGGGGTTTACTTATTTAGTCCCGTTGCACACACGCACCCGATGGTTGTGATGGGTTCGCTGCCACATCATTTTGAGTACTGGCGGGAGTTTGACCTTCGATTTCTCATGATGTGTAGTTCTATCGCCGTGCTCAAGTTGCCGGACTGGTCCATGTCAAAAGGAATCATGCACGAATTGCGGATAGCCGCCGAGCGCCAGATGCCGGTGTGGTATCTAGAACCGCACATGATTCCAACGCCAACAGTTACGCAAGAGCGTAGGGTGCCGCACCGCAAGCCTCCTCTGAGGAGTCAAGGAAAGTGACCGTGAGAGACAAGAAAAACACGGCCCGGTTTTTCAAGTATATACGTATAGACCCTGAGACTGGGTGCTGGGTTTGGACAGGCCACCGAAACGAGTTTGGGTATGGGCGATTCAACTGTCAAATCAACAAGAAACAGGTGTGCTTCTATGCACACAGATGGATATACGCCGAACTCATCGGGCCAATTCCCGAGGGGATGCACGTGGACCACATTGTATGTGACAACCGGGCATGTGTCAATCCATTGCACCTTCGGGTTGTGAGCCCCACGGAGAACGACCGGCGCGCTAACGAAAAGAAGTGGCGCGAAGTCCGAGAGACGAAAGAGGGGGACGGCGATGGGTTACCGTACTGAGCAATTGGTAATCGAGAGGGTTCGGCTTGCCCACGAATGGCAGGCAACGAATGTGACTATCATGGACCAGACGGGTCTTTATGTTCGATATATCTGCCAGCGCTGTGGAGCAAAGGGCAGACGGTACGAGCACGACACAAACGTCCGGGGTAACAAGATATGCAAACCCAACGATAAGGAGCGAGAGCGTGACTAGCAAACATCATCCCAATTCGTGCCCCGCGTGCGGCCATACGCACAAGAGGCAACGGCTTGATGGAAAAAAGACGTTGGTATGTATGCGGTGCGGTGCTCTACACCGTCTCAAGGGTGTTGATACGGCGTCGTACCCGCCTCTTCCCAAAAAATCTGTGAATGTGGAGCCGGCAACCGTGCAGCCAACGATAGTAGTAGATATGCCGGTTCGCGCCGGTCCCTGCCGCAGGTTGTGGAACTGGATGGTGGGGAGATGAATACGAGAAGCCCGTATATACCTTCGTTCAAGAATGAACAACACGGCAGTCCGCATAAACAAGCGTAGATGTGGAGAGACATGCCACATACAGGCCCACTGGTTCCGGACGAAAGCCTCCCGATATGGGGAAAATGTTTGCTGCCTGATGGTACGACATCGAGATTTCTTTATACGGTGCAGATGGATGACGGTCTGCACGCACACCCAAAAGTTGTCGGCTACGTGTTACAGTTTCTAATGTGGTCGGACGACGGTTTGGGCATCGCGCTTACGTCATTGAACTAGAGGAGTCGAGATATGAAACTGTACACCGGCTACTTTGCCAAGCATGGTAAGTCCAAGCGCGCCGTCGCCATCACCCGACGAAAGCCGTCGTGGTTCAAGGGGCGGCATGAACCGAGACTCGCGCCAAGCACCGAACTGTTGGAGGCATGGCTTGGTACCGATATGACCAAGTCCGAATACGCCATACGGTTTCAGAAGCAATTGGACGCTCTGACTCCGCTCCAGATTGAGGACATCACGCGCGAAGCGCTCAAAGACGGGGACATATTGGTATGCTACGAAAAACCCGACAAGTTCTGCCACCGGCATCTTGTAGCCGAGTTCCTTCGGAAACTGGGTCACACAGTTAATGAGATGGACTAATGTCGCTACCCATCTACAAAGGTAAACTATCCCGGTCGCCCTACTATCTTGTGTGCATTGAGCCCGTCAGCGGGCGCAAACTGTTCAAGGCACTGTCCGGGGTTGAAGAAGTGGAGATAGTTGTAAACGATACCACTTTCGCTCTGAAGGGTGTACTCCTGACCGGCAAAGCGGCCACGCAAAAGAGAATGGAGTTGCGAGCCGCGGGGTACAAGGCGGATTAGCGCGCTTCTTTGACGCGCAACTCTGTATAACTGGGGGGCAGAGGAGGTGCAGAATGGCCGAGCACAAAGTAATCATCTTAATTCAATGCGGAGATAAGTACTGCGAGAAGTGCGATTACCGGCTTCTCGGTGATGGGGGAGCAATGGATTATTGTACCCTCTTTGAGGGGGAGGTATCATGGGACGGAACCGCCTTTCTGAGAGCGCCTGTGTGCATGGCGGCTGAACGGAAAGCCAAGGAGGTGAGCGATGACGATCGTTATCGTTAGGGTGCGGGAACAGTGGGACAAGAAGGTTGGATACCGCATTGTGAAGAAGTGCTGTCACACATGCGTCTATTCCCAACCCATAGACGCCCGTTCGTACGCGTGCCTGCGCGTCGGCGGAATGGTTGTCTCACCATTTGGGGTATGTAATCACTGGAAAGAAACCCCAACTGTCGACTGAGACGCGGAAGGAGAAGCCATGAGCGACAGAGGTGAGCAATGAACATACCGGACGGTGAATCAGAGTTTTGGGATGTGTTGATAACTCTGCTGATAATCGCCATGCTTCTGGCGGCGGCGTTTCTGTAGGAGGACGGAACATGGATGCCATCACGTGCGTTTTGGACGGCGTTCTTTGGGGTATCTTATCGGTAATGGGAATTATCTGCGTCACTGTGATAGTTACCAAGGTGGTGCTCTGCATGGTAAGGCGAGAGCCCCGACGGTGCACAGTAGCCCCCCGATACCGAAGCCCCGTACAGAGAATCATGGACAGGGCCAAAAAAGGGAGGTATGAAAGATGACTCCAATATGTGGGCATTGCGGATTGTTCTGCCGACCGGCCGACGAGTACACCGATTTCGGTTGCCCCGGAGACATGGAGCCGCCGGAATCTATCTTGCTATGTGCCAAATGTAGCAAGATAGCAGAGGACAAAATCGTGGCCGAGACTGTGCGCCCCATGAGACCGTACATCCCCTGGTTGCCCGGCAAGTTTCACCGTAACGCCATACGTAGATTAGGCATGGTGCTTGCCGGACCCAACATGGCGGCATGGTGTGAAGCGTTTTGGCCCGATGCTATCCCGAACGGGTACAAGGTATGGAGCAATACCCAATAGGTCCCATTAACCTGTAAGGATAAGAACCATGAAGCATCCGAGATATGAGTATTACCAGGACGAGGCCGGTCGGTGGCGCTTCAGAGTGAAGGCCGCGAACTGCCGCATCCTCGCGGACAGTGGTCAATCCTACCGAAGCGAGGGACACGTCTTACGGGCGATGGACAATTTCCGCGACACGGTGATATACGCGGCCCGGGAGTGTGTACGCGTCACAGGAAAGAGATAAGAGCATGAGTAAGACCAACAACGACACCACCAACCACCCCACTCACGGGTGCGCCAACTGCGGTCGCAAAGACCGTCCGCAACACAATGGTATATGTAATGGGTGCAGCCGGGATGGTATGGACATACGGGTATTCTCAAGAACCAATCGGGCAAGATGCGGAGAGTGGATGGGACCCAAGGATACACTGTTTCACCATATCATCGGTCTTGCCGGAGAGGTAGGTGAGTTATGCAACGCGGTAAAGAAGATGGACCGCGAAGGCCTGCCTGGACACGCCGCTCCAAGTCAAGAAGACGTGGCCAACGAAGTGGCCGACGTCTTTATCTATCTGGACCTTGTGGCAATGCACCTCGGCATAGACTTAGAGCAAGCGGTGATTCGGAAGTTCAACGCAACCAGTGAGAAGTACGGATTCAAGCATCGACTACCGTAAACCGAGGAGGGATAAACATGGCGCACGAAGGTAGTATACGTATGCCGTTCGGCAAGTACAAAGGCGAAGCACTCTCGGACATCCCCACCGAACATCTGGACTGGTGTATTGGTCAAGACTGGCTCAAGGACGACCTCAAGTCGAGCATCGACGCCCATTTGAGGACGCGCGCCGACTGGCTCCGGCAGGATGATGATTGATAACCGGCTATGTGCCGGTACTTCTATCATCCCATCTATATGTAATGTCCAAAGATAATTTCCTATTTTTGATTTGACACGGCCTACCTCTTGTGTCGATAATGCAGACATGCCTTTTCAGAAGGGACAAATCGCCAACCCTTACGGCCGCCCCAAGGGTACGTTCTGCGGTAGAATCCAAGCGTTGAATATACTGGATTCGATATGTGCAAACAAGAAAAACCAAGTGCTGCTCAAGGAAGCGCTGCAAGAGGAGTTTGAGGTAGACCCGTCTAAGTTCTTTAAGCAACTGATTATCCCGCTCTTGCCCAAACACCATGACATAACGAGTGCGGGTATGGCAATGTCTACCGTCACGCCCGAGCAAGTCCTTATAAAGATGGCTACGATGATGGCTCCGCCCCCGTCCAACAAACCAACCAACAAACCAACCAACAAACCAACCAACAAACCAACCAAGCGCGTGAGACTGAAGCCATGATAAGACGATATATCAACCCGTCTTATCGTGTGATGGGTACCAGCCCCGCGCCTACCGTGGCGTGGAGCCAGCACAAGTACCATCCTGAACAATACCGCTTGGCAACATCTACCAAGAAGTTTGCATATGTAACCGCAGGCCGCGGCTCCGGCAAGACCGAGATAGCCAAGCGCCGGCTAGTTGCATATCTAGCCGTCAAGAAGCCGTGGGACGACCCCCGTTACTTCTATGCGGCTCCCACATATGCACAAGCCAAGCGCATTGCTTGGCATAGCATCCTACGGCTAATCCCCACTGAGTGGATTGCAGCGAACGGGATAGACCGGTCGGAGTTGTGCATACGTACAATCTTTGGCTCCGAACTGTGGGTCGTGGGTCTTGACCGCCCCCAACGTATTGAGGGTGTACAATGGGACGGTGGAGTCATGGACGAATCTTGTGATATAAGACCCAAGACCTTCGACTTGTCTGTGCTCCCCGCTCTCTTGCACCGTAACGCTTGGTGCTGGCGCATTGGGGTTCCCAAGAGGTTTGGCATAGGTGCCGCCGAGTTCCGTAAGGCTTGGATGAAGGCGCGCAAGGGGGAATTGGAGGACTCAGACGGGTACACATGGTCCGGTGAAGACATCTTGCCGCCCGACGCTCTTAAGATGATTAAGAGCATGGTAGACCAGAAGGACTACGACGAACAGATAAGAGCCAAGTTCGTATCAACCGCCGGAGGTATCTTCTACGCCTTCGACGAGGACCGTAACGTAAGGCCGTGTACATATGACCCGAGCAAGCCCATTCTAGTAGGCTCTGACTTCAACGTAGACCCGATGTGTTGGGTGATAGCGCAGCGTCACGGCCCCGGTGATGTTGACACGGACTGGCTGGAAGTCATGGACGAAATCTGGTTGCGGGACACGAACACCCCGGCTACCCTAGATGTGCTCTGGGATAGATACCATACTCATAAGAGTGGGTTCGAGTTCTACGGGGACGCGACGGGCAAGGCCCGCAAGTCCAGTGCAAGCATATCGGATTACATGCACATCCGTAACGACTGGCGATTCTTGGATGGAGGCCGGGTCGTGCGGTACCTTAAGAGCAACCCGCCCAAGGCTGACAGGTTCGCCGCGTGTAACGGGTTGATATGTAGTGCGGACGATACACGCCGGCTTTACATAGACACAAGATGCAAGCATCTAATCGACGAAATGACTAGCCGGACATTCAAGCCCGGCACAAGCATCCCCGACGACAGTGACCTGGACGTGGGCCACATCACGGACGCATTGGGCTATCTCGTCTACAAGCAATTCCCAATCAGGTTGCGACTCACGAACCAGTACGAGGTTGCGATTACGGGCGCATAAGGAGGAATAGATATGTCCCGGAAGTCAGGCGGCAACGGCAGAGTCAGGCTCGCCCTCTCCAGTGAGGCACGGCAGGCCATCATTGGTCCCAACTGGATAGGTGAACCTATCTTGAAGGATGCCAAGGAAACCAAGCGTCCCCCTGAGGCTGTCGATAAGACTGAAGAGGCTGGGGAAATGACAGCCCAACAGGTTGTCGGCTCTGTGGGCATTGCCCTTGGAGGGATGCTCCCTGTAGCCATGCCCGTATCTGCAACCCAGTATCGCGTGATACGTAAGCACCCGACCGTTTCCCTCGTACGGCAATATCTAGCCGCGCCTATCCTTGCCGGGAGTTGGAGCGTCGATGCCGACGAGGACGCGCCGGACGAAGCCGTCGACCTCATACAGAAACATGTGCTCCCGTTGCGATACGACTATCTCATGGACTCCATCTTTGGGACGGTCGACTGGGGTTGGCAAGCATTTGAGAAGATATATGAGTACAAGGACGGGAGCATCGTCATAACCAAACTGAAGCCGTTACTTCAAGACCTCACGACGATTCTGGTGCTCAATGACACGGGCGCGTTCGCGGGGGTGCGGCAGGACTACCCGAGGCTGGTAACCCTTCTCACTGATAAGGTACTGCTGGTATCTTGCCGTGTCGAGGGGACCAATTGGTACGGCACCAGCCTGTTGGAGAATGTCCGGGGTGCGTACGACAATTGGAAAGATGTCAATGACTCGGCCAGTCGGTTTGACCGCAAGATAGCGGGCGCTCACTGGGTTGTCCACTACCCTCCCGGCAAGAGCGACTTCAGAGGTGTCCGTAACGTCGACAACGGTGAGATTGCAGACATCGTAATCGCTGCATTGGAATCGAGTGGCAGCATCAGGGTTCCCAACTCACTGGCCAACTTCGTGGACGAGATGAACACCAAGGCCGGGGCGACACAATGGATTATCGACATAAAGGAATCCAGCCCCGGCCAGACCAGCGGCTTCGTTGACCGGCTCAAGTATTGCGATACCCAGATGGTTCGCTCATTCCACATGCCCGAGCGGGTCTTGCTTGAAACGGAGTTTGGCACCAAGGCCGACGCCGGCACGCACAAGGACTTGGCAGTTACAAATCTCGAACTGTTGGACGGGCAATTCAGTTCGGCAATCAACACCCAACTGGTTGACCAGTTGCTCGCGCTTAACTTCGGCCCCGAGATGATGGGCAAGGTACGCATCAAGCCCAGTCCCCTCGTAGATGTTACCGCGCTCATGCTTGAAAGGATGTACACCCAGATTCTCGCCAACCCGCAGGGCTTCGTCGAGGAGGCCGGGAACGTTGACTGGGATGCAGTCAAGGACCGTCTTGATATACCGAAGTCTGCAACTACCACCCAGATGGGTGACCTCACGGACGAGTCAGAGGAGACGGAGGGCGGGGACGAAGACGGGTCCAATCAAGATAAGCCCATACCTGAGGGCATGGACACCAAAGAGATAAAGGAGGTGGCCGCGTCGCTCCGCCCTTTTGAGAGAGCCTTGCGGCTCGCAGGATTTGACCCCAGCCAAGTCAGAGACGAGTCGGGTAGATGGACAGATATGGGCGGGGGTGTCCATACGGTTGCTATGGAGCCATCTGCACGGTTCCAGAAGTCCAAGTATAGTTGGGCCAAGCCCATTCTTGAACGTCACAAGAGCGAAATTCAGAAGCACGGTAGGAAAGTTTCTCAGCCGTCCGCGTCGGCCCTTATTGAATACCAGAACTTTGGATATGAACGTGTTAACGGTGCCTTACGGCACGGTAGTTTCGGAGGGGCTCGGGACAACATGCGGGAAATCAGCGCGCTAGATAACGCAATGATTACTCCAGCACCGGAGTCGATGGTTCTTTACCGCGGTCTTCGCTCTACTGTTCTCCGGGGTCTGCGTGTTGGAAAGGTTTATACTGACAAAGGATTTATGTCCACATCTTGGGACCCCGATGTTGCCCTCCGGGGCGCGTCCGCCGCGGCGTACGAGTTGGATGAAGAAATGGTTTTAGATGTGCACGTACCTAAGGGATTCCCGTTGGCCTTTCCGTCCGCAATGGGTATCGGCGGCTGGCGTAGAGAGCGGGAGGTTATTCTGCCGCGCGGTACAAGATATATAGTTCGCTCAATAGACCGGGGCTATCATGGTGGCCCAGAGGTCGAGGTATTCCCGCCCAAGGGAGGGTTTAAGAAGACGAAAGTGGTGGCCGCAAGTCTTACAGAAGACGCAGACCCCGGAGAACAGTTTGGCGACGAGTTGACGGATTGTGATAAGTCGTGGGCCGAGGTCCTTGAGTCGGCAACAGGCGACGATGTGTTGTCCCTTGCAGGATTCGACCCGAGCCAAGCCAGGGACGAAGATGGCAAGTGGACCGCTCTTGGTGGTGGGGGTATTGAGACCCATCTAAAGCAAGGCGGCAAGTTACCAAAGCATATCACCCAGCGCATACCTCCGGCATGGACTGATGTAGAAATCAATCTCAACCCCAACGCCAGGAACTACGTGCGCGCCCGCGACGCGAAAGGGCGCCGGCAACTGATTCAGAACCCCGCATTTGTACAGGCCCAGAGTGATTCCAAGTTTACACGTGTACGCTTGTTGGACTTTGCAAAGATTCACGCCGAGACCGTCAAGGACGCCAAGACCGATGAGGCCGCCGCGGCGTTGCTCTTGATACAAGAGACAGGCATCAGGCCAGGAGGAGAGAAGGACACAGGGGCAGACGTACAATCGTACGGGGCTACTACACTACTCGCGGAGCACGTCAAAAAGGGCGGCGCTTTGTTGACATTCATTTCTGGTAAGTTACACCATGACCCCGACAAGCCGCCTAAGACAATAGACATGCCAATATCAGACCCCGTTGTTCGGGTCATGCTCAAAGAACGCGCCGCACGCGCGGGCAAGGGCGGGCGTCTGTTTAACACTGACGATACCAAGTTGCGAGCGTACACGGATAAATATGGTGCTCATCCCAAAGACTTCAGGACCGCAGTAGGAACGGCCACAGCCGTGGCGGCAATTAAGGAACTAGGCCCGCCGCCCAAGCCAACGGGTGATGCAAAGAAGGACATGAAGGCTTACAAGAAACACGTGGCGCTGGTGGCCAATCGCGTGGCCGCAAAACTTGGCAATACGCCAACCATTGCGCTACAGTCATATATCGACCCAAAGGTATTTCTCCCGTGGCGAAAGCCACTAGTCGCGAGTTTGGCGGGCTATGACCCCAGCCAACCGCGTGACGGGAGCGGTAGGTGGGACGAGACCGGGGCGGGCAGCGCTGTCAGTGGTGAAGACAAGTTGACGTCTTCGGTCAAGCGGTTTAAGACGGGCGACGAGTGGATGCACGCGATGCCGCTGCGCGCTTCGGGTCTAATATATAACTGGGTAGACGACACATCACGAATAAAGGATGACGAGAGCGCGACAAAGAAGTTCGAGAGTATTATAGCACGCGCCCCTCACCCGAGAGCCACCCTATATCACGGGGCCGCTTTTGCTCATTGGCATACAAGGTTTGCCAAAATACGGAAGGGTTCCGTAATTACCGTTGAACGTCCTTCATCATGGACGTCGATGCGAAGTGTAGCACAATCTTTTGGCAGAGGAGGGGTCGTTTTCAAGGTCAAAACCAACAAGGCGGCGGATATACGCGTTTTTAACCAAGAAGAGGGTGAGTTCATTGTTCCCAGAGGAACAAGGTTCAAAGTTGTAAGCATAAGGAAGGGTAGATATGAGATGTTCGTCAAACTAAAGGAGGCGTCGTGATGAGTAAAGACCGATTCACGGACTCGGACGACCTTGAAGTCGAGCCGGGTACAGATGTTGACATTGAAGACGGAGGTGTCGACGATGAGCCGACGGACTTTTTTGAGTCCGATGACGTCGAGCCGTTGGCCCTCGCACACGACGACGACGACGACGACAACGACCCGGACGACGAGTTGCTTCCGGAGACTGACCCGGAAGTTATTGCAACACTTGGATTCGACCCTCTCGACGAGTTGGACCTGCTAGAAGAGGGTGAAGTGTTGCAGTTAGCGGGATATGACCCCAGCCAGCCGCGCGACGAGGGTGGTAAGTGGACGGACGGCGGAGGTGGCGGCGCGCCGTCTACTGATGAAGAAGGGTTAGGCGTGCCCCCGAAGAACGCGCCGGAACAATGCAAAGATTTGTTCAGGGCACGTTGGCGCGCATATCAAAATCTACGTAAGGCCAAGACTGCCGAGGACAAGGTCAAGAACCAAGCGGCTTTCGACAAGGCTACAGCCGACCTTGAGCAAGCCAAGAAGGAGCACCCTGATTGGTTCGTGAAGTCGGAAGAAGACAAAGCGCGGTGGCGCAAGGCCAAGGAAGACAAGCCGGGACGTATCAAGAGTGGTAGAGGCGACACTCCGGACTACATGAGGATGGGTGCGATTGAATTGGAAGAAGCATTTAAGAAACGGTTTTCCGCTAAGCAGTTCGACGCCAGTGGCCCGGCCGCACTTGTGGTTGAGGGGGACCCGACTGGTGGTAGCCGACACGTCCAAACGGCTAAATATATAGCAGTGGAAGCCGAAAGAGTCGACGCTGAGTTCCCGGGCGTTGATTTGCGTATCAATTCTCCGTTTTCGACCGTCATAGAGCCAGTATCACGTGTGGACGGTCAATATCTGGGAACATACTCCGCCCTGGGGAGTAGGATTCGCATTGCCGGCAAAGGCGGAGACATATCCGCAAAAGAAGAACCGTTTACAATAGGTGCTTTCCACGCCACTCACGGGGATTCCAGCACGTGGCGGCACGAACTCGGCCACCATATCCAGTCTACCGTTGTGCAAGACAAGGCTCTTGACGGGAGATGGAGTGATATGTACGTAAAGCACTCCAGCACGTGGTGGGAAAAGAAGGTGTCCCGTTACTCCGCTACAAATCACCGCGAGGGGTTCGCGGAAGCGTTCGCGGTGTATACGTCGCCGCTCTATGACCACGCCCATCCCGCGCTTCCGAGAGAGATACATAATTTCATGAAACAGGTTACCGGACACATAGAAGAGGGTGAAGTGTTGCAGTTAGCGGGATATGACCCCAGCCAGCCGCGCGACGATAGCGGCAGATGGGATGAGACAGGGGCAGGCGGTGGGCGAGTGCTTGCGCTGCCTGTACCTCCTAAGAACGCGCCGGAGGCGTGCAAGGATTTATTCCGTGCGCGTTGGAAAGCATATAGTAATCTACGCAAGGCCAAGACTCCGGAGGAGAAGGCCGAGAGACAAAAGGTTTTCGACAAGGCCACGGCGGACCTTGACCAAGCCAAGAAGGACCATCCGGACTGGTTTGCCAAGTCAGAAGAGGACAAGAATAGATGGCGCAAGACGAAAGAGCCAAAGGAACCGAAGGAACCGCCGCGCGTTGAAGAGGGTGCCCAGTCGGATTTTCACGCGCTTCATAGCGGGCAAGCGTTGTCGGAAGAGTATGGAAGACGCTTCAAGACTACCGGGGGTGACAGTAGCAAACTGTTTATGGATGAGGGTGACAGTGATTCGTTCATAACAGCCCGGCACGTGGCTGCAAATATGGAACGTATGAATAGTGAATGTCCTGGTCTTGGGCTGTCGTGGCGCGGACCTGTGTCCGTTTCTATTACAAAAGGGGAAACCGTCCACATCCCCAAAACATGGTGGGCGAGTGAATCTTCTGATGCGTGGGGTACATATGCGGCCGCGATGGGTGGAACTATAAGGATGGGTGCCCGCGCTGATTTTACTGAGCAAGAATTGCCAATAACGGTTGGAAGGTTCCACGCCGCCAACGGCGACGCAAGCGTATTTAGACATGAGTTGGGGCATCATGTTGAGTTCGGTCTACCAAAAGAGGTTAATGAAGAGTGGCGTGTTATGTACCACACTAGGGACGCGCCCCAAGGCGGTGAATCACCGGCGCGCACCGCTTGGTGGACCAAAAAGGTTTCGAGTTACGCGGCTACTAATTATCAAGAGGGGTTCGCGGAAGCGTTCGCCGCTTACACGTCACCGTTGTACAACCATGAGAAACCCCAACTCCCGAAAGAAGTGCATGACTTTATGAAGAAGATAACCGGGCACAAGTAGATAGGAGACCGAACATGCTTGGCGAACCGAAGTGCTACACCAGAAATTGTACGCATTTTCAAGGGGTCAAGAGCGACGCGACGGACGACGAGCCGGAAAAGAACGAGCGCAACGTCTGCGATGCGTTCCCCGACGGCATCCCCAACGAAATCGCTTACGGGGACAACCCGCACACCGGGCCGGTTGAAGGCGACAACGGTATTACATATGAAGTGGCGCGTCATGCGGGTGCGTCCGATGTGCCGGAAGACGAACCTGGGGAAGACTAGTGCCAAAGGTAACCAACAAACAGAGACACCAGGCGCGCTTGCACCTACGGGACACGCGCGCATATGAACTCCTGGCCATACGCCTGGCCGCGCGCGTGGGCCTGCGCGTGCAACGCCGGGCACTTCAGGGCTACAAGCGCCAAGAGCAAGACTGGGCCAAGCACGCGCTGGATGTGTTCACAGAGGTCAAGCCGGTGCTTGTAGACGCGGTGATGTTGGCATATTTCAGGGGGTTGATTCGCGGTAATCTGTCCGGCGGAAAGACCCTCGCGCTTGCGCGGGGGTTCAGCGCCCTTGACCGCGCAGTGGACGCCGCCGCCGCCCGGCTTAAGGTGAGTAATCGAGTTGTGTCTGCGCTTGCTAGACTTGCAGACGCACAAGCAATCAAGGTGTTGGATGGCGTGCGTGGAGCCGTCGAGAAAAAACTAGAGGCCGCAGTTGTAGAGATAACCCGGCAAAACCTCCATGTCGATGCGGGGGTTAACCTTCTGCGCAAAGCCTTCTTTGCATCCGGCATAAAGCCCACCAACTCATTTCAACTAGAGGCGATATTTAGAACCCAGACACAACTGGCGTACCAGGCCGGACGTTGGCAGGCAAACCAGGAGCCGGAGATTCAGGAAATCTTATGGGGATATAAGTATGTGACAGTTGGCGACGACCGTGTAAGACCAAGCCACCAACTGCTGGAGGGTGTGACGCTTCCCAAAGACCATCCCTTCTGGTTGACAAACTGGCCACCTAATGGCTGGGCGTGCCGCTGCCAAGCCATTGAGATATTCGACGAGGTCGATGTGGTCGAGCCGCCAGATGTGACGGAGATAGACGGGGAATGGGTTGTGCCTGGTGCCGACGAGGGATTTGGGTACAACGCAGGTGAGTTGTTCCGGGCGTTTCTAGTCTAGGAGGACAGTAGATGCCTATTCCGCAACATGTGCCGATAAGTGAGGTGGCGAGCAAACTGGCGTGCAGTGAGGATACCGTACGCCGCATGATTCGGTCCGGCAGACTCCCCGCCATACGTCTTAACGGTGGGTACAGAGTGGACGAGGCGTCCGTGCTCGCGCTCGCGCTCACGCAAAGCCATGTAAAGAAGCCCGGTAAATGACATGGTATGCAAATGTACGAAAATTGTGCACGCGTTCAGGAAACTACTTGCCGGCGCTTCGTGAATGGTCGATAATGCTTACTGAAGAGTGGGACCGTTGCGGAGAGATGCTCATGCGGCCTTGGCGACAAGCAGAGGTATAGTGATGCCACACATAAGCAAACACGAGTGGCCCGAGAGCGCCGCCTTGTGCTTTGTCTACAAGGGCAATGCTGCGGTCGCTCTTTCCGCCGAGACGGTTGAGGAAGGCCATCCTGTCCGATTGTTCCGCAAGGGACTTATCAAGATTGGCGACTGGTTTAAGAGCGCGGACAATCTCTCATTCACAGTTACCAATGAGTCCCTCCAGCATTGGGCAAGGACGTTCAAGGAAATGGTGGCCAACGCTGTCGCCGTTCCCATCATGCTTGGCCACACGCTGGAGGCTGACAAGAGCAGGGGCAAACTTGTAGATGTGTTCGTGGATGGGGACGAACTGGTTGGCGTACTGAAGATGATAGGGCGGGACGGCATTGACCTGGCCCACAGGACGGATGTCAGTATCTACTCCCCGCCCTCGTACGTCGACGGCAAGAAGAACACTTACCGCTGGCCCATCACCCATGTTGCTGTGTGTGTGGACCCGGTAATCACAGGGCTCTCCGAGTGGAGCGCGGTGGCGGCATCGCTATCGCCGGCACTCATGTTGATGGATGCACAGGCCAAAAGGAGCGACGAAATGGACTGGTCCAAAATCAAGGCGGCGTTGGGTATCACTGAGGACATGGCAGACAAGAATGCGGAGGCGCTCATTCTGTCCCATGTCGAAAAGTTGGCCGTGGACAAAAAGAAGGTCGACGACGACATGGCCGCGCTGAAACTCTCGCACGCCGGGCGCACGGTCGACCCGCTGTTGGTCACCCTCGGCGCTGAGAACAGAACGGCACGTCTCAATGCGTTGGTGGCCGGTGCCAAGATTACCAAGGCCGTCCGCGACGGCCTGGAGGGCATCTTCATTGGTAAGGACGGTGCCGCCCTTTCGCTGACTCTCTCACGTGCACCTGTTGGCGATTCGGACCCCGACCGGTTCAACGCGCTCTGTCTGGAACTGGCCAAGAATGACGTGGTGGTGCTCAAGGAACAAAGCGGAGCCCAGTTGCTCTCGCTGGCCGGGGGCGGCGGTGCACCCGGCAAGGCCGACCTGGTGAAAGACGCCGAGGCAAGAGCCGCGGCCGCAAAAGCCTAGACCCGTCAACACGAGTTGATGGGATACTGTTAGCACCGGACAAGGAACCAGAAGGAGAGTAGACATGGCCCCGTACGAAGAGGAAGGCTCGCACCTGAGCGACGTAGTTGCATGGGAAGAGGACAACGATTACTCCCGTGCAAAGGTCACAATCGTCGCCAGCGAAGTGGTGGTACTCGGCACGATTCTGGAGGCGGTTTCGGGTGGCTACAAGGCCTGCGCGACCGAAGCGAACGCGTGCGCCATCGCGCTCGCCCCCGCATCGCCCGGCTCCGGCGAAACCATCGACATCCCTGCAATCGTGCGCGAGGCCAAGGTGTTGGCCGACGGCCTCGACTACGCCACCGATTCTTTGACCGAGCCCGAAACGAACGCCGCGCTTCTGGCAAAGGGCATCGTGGTTGAAGCGACGGTTGACTAGACCAACGGCGGACTAAGCGGTTAGTCCACTGCCGTATATTGATGTGAAGAAACGGTAGCCGGGTGACAAGGAGAGAAGCCATGCCTGTGACGCTAACGGACGTTTTCAATTCGGACACCTTCAAGGTAACGACCTTGACGGACTCGTTGACCAAACTACCCTTCAAGCCGTCGAGAATCGGCGCGATGGGCCTCTTTCAGGCGAGTGGCATCCCCACGACCACACTCGTCGTTGAGGAGAGGGATGGACAACTGGTACTTATCCCGACGCAACCTCGCGGCGCGCCGTCCAACAAACTGGCCAAGACCAAGCGCAGGGCGCGGTCGTTCCAAGTCGTGCACCTGCCGCTGGAGGACACCGTGCTCGCGGACGACGTCCTGAACGTCCGCGCGTTCGGCTCAGACCAGCCAATGGCCGGGGTCAACCAGGTGGTCAACGACCGACTTATGGTGATGCGTCAAAGCCACGAAGTCACGCTGGAATACCAGCGGCTTGGCGCGGTGAAGGGCGTTATCGTGGACGCCGACGGAGCCACCGAGATATACGACCTCTTCGCTGAGTTCGACATCGCGGCTCCCACCATCGACTTCCTGCTCGACGTCGACACAACCAGCGTTCGGCAGCGAATCATTGCCCTCAAGCGGCTCATGGAGGCCGCGATGGGTGCGTCGATGTATGACCATATCCACGCCTTTTGCGGCGCGGATTGGTTCGACGCACTCATTGACCATCCTTCGGTCTATGACGCATATGAGCGCTTCCGTGACGGTGAGGCGCTCCGCAACGACCCGCGGAAGGGCTTTGAGTTCGCGGGCATCACATTCGAGGAATACCCCGGCACGGTCTCCGGCACCAAGTTCGTGGCCGACAACAAGGCGCACTTCTTCCCCGTCGGCGTGCCCGGTCTGTTCGTCACGAAGTTCGGCCCGGCCGACTTTATGGAGGCCGTCGGAACGGTGGGACAAGCGCTCTATGCTAAGAGCATGTTGCTCCCACTTGACAAGGGTATCCTTCTGCATACCCAGAGCAATCCGATTTCGCTCTGCACGCGGCCCGAAGTGCTCTACACCGCCACTGAGTAACCGACGGTGACCCCGGTCGGTGCGGGGAGTGCCCGCATGCCCATCGCTCTTGCGGCGCTCCCCCACCTTTTATAAGTGAATAAGGGACCGTGAGGTCGAATCGACCCGACTTCACACATAGGGAGTGGACACATGGCCACACAGAACTGGTTTCGTCGTATGCTTACGATGTACGGCTCGGTCGGGGACGGAGCCGTGACTGAGGGCAAAATCGGGGCGGCCGCGGTAACAAACGCCAAGATTGGGGCTCTCGCCGTCGCCGCCGCGAATCTCGCCGCCGACGCGGTCACCACTACCAAGATTATCGACGCCGCCGTGACCCGCGGCAAACTCGCCGTGTACGCGGGCGCGGGCGCAACCCGCCGGATTCGTATGCAAGATTGGAGATTGCAGACCCTTCTCCAACTCGCAGCGGCCGCCGACGGGACCCACCTCGGGCTCGCCGCAGGGACATACGGCACGAATGGACCCGAGTTGATTGGGTCCGTCGCCAACGCCAACTCCAAGACTGAGAAGGCGCGCATGGTCCTGACGCTCCCTCCCGAGTACGTCGCCGGAAGCAATCTACTCATGCGCTTCCGTTGCCGTGTCAATGGCAGCGCATTCGTTGCGCAGACCATCGACCTCTCCGTGCGCAAGATGGACGCCGAGGCCGGTATTGGGGCCGACCTCGTGGTTGAAAATGCGCAGGCCATTCCGGCTGCGTGGGGGCTTGTCGACTTCACCGTCACGGGTGCAAGTCTGGGCGCTGGCGATGAACTCGACATATTGCTGACACTCGCCGTCAACGATACCGGCGGCACACTGAACAAAAACGCCGAGGTCGGGCTCGTCATTATGGGCTGCCCCGAAACCGTCTAGGCGCCGCGTCGGCGGGTAGGGTGCGCGCCCCGGCGCCGTCGCCATCCGGCGACCGGGGCGCCACTTAAAAGGAGACGGAGACATGAGTTACCAACCGCGAACACTGCCGGGGTCGTTTCTTGACGGACCCCGATATGTAAACGTCACTGACGAGGCGCTGACACTACAGGAGTTGCTCTACGCCGAGCAAACCCAGTGGGTCACTGACACCGTCACGGTCCTGGGCGCTGTAGTAGTTCCGACTGTTGATAACGGACACTGCTACATCTGTACCGCAAGGGATGGGGACTTCAAGACTGGTGCACAAGAACCGACCTGGCCACTCAAGGTCGGGGAAACCGTCGTAGACGACAAGGTGACCTGGACATGCACACTTGTTGGTATGCTCAACCCAGGACTGAAGGTTCTTACCCTCATTCCCGAGGGGGAAGTCCTGTGGGCACAGGGTGACGCCGATGCAGACTCGCCCGTGCTTCCCGAAAGCGGGGTCGAGATTGAGTGCTCGTCCGTAGAGATTCAACTGCGTACATTCTTCTCGGCCGAAGCCGCCAAGATGCAAGTCCTACAAGGAGGATAGAGCCATGAAAATCGGTGGCTACAAGCCGGCGACGATTCCGCCAAGCCATATCCTTGACGCTCCTTTTTGGCAGGACGCCCCTGACATCCGTAGAAAGTTTAGCAACGGCATACAGGGCATTTGGGCACCCGCCAACCTCACAACCCATCCCTTGTATGGTGCTGCAATACTCTACAGCAAAAAAGGTATCATGCTGAAAGGTCTTGAGGGGTGTTATTACTCTATTGCACAAGCGGCGCAAACACCACTCGGCCATGCGACAGTGGACGGGGCCGGCAACATCTTCGTCCAGACGTCCGCTGGGCTGGAGAAGTTTGCGTGGGCCACGAAAACCTGGTCGACAGTTATTGCCATAGCGACATACTCAGGATTTGGGTACCTCAGACGGGGTATCGTGGACCTCGGCGCTGGTAAGATGCTCTTGTTCGGATATGAGAGCACATCAGTTCCGTACTTCAACAAGATACTGTATTCGTCTGACTATGGAGCCACTTGGTCCTTGCACATCGACCCGACCTCCACGAAGTTCCACTGGCACGGAGCGGTAAAGGTAGGAACTCGCCTGTTGGCCTTCCGAGGGGACTCTTATACCTCGGCGGCCATATGCGTGTGTGATGATATTGCCGACTTCATCGCCAACCCGGCAACATGGGCGACGCGGTGGGGTCTCGACTCCTTGGCGGCACACGACGAGGCTCCCGAGCCTTTGGAAGGGTACGGGATAGTTGGATGGGTAACTGGGCAACGTTCGGACCAGTCTCTACGCGTCCTTGATGTGGTAGCCAATGAAGCGGGGGACTGGGGATACTGCGGTTCCGACGGCTCGATTGCGGGAGACCCGACAAGCGCTGTCTGGTCCAAGATTCCCTTGACGCCCGGGCAGTTCCAAGCAAAGAGGGTTGGCACCGGACATCATGCTGGCGCGGCCTTCTACGGTCTGCGAGTTCCTGAGTCCGACTGCGGTGTTGAAGGTGGACTTATCTTGATAGGAACGTCCTCACAGGCGCTCGGGCCGGGTCCAAACATCTTCTTCCCGTACTCGGATAAGTACAGCCGCATCTACGCTCTTGAACCTGACGGCTCTAGGTTCCGCGAGATACTTCGCTTAGAGCGGGCGGACCACGATGATGCTTCATTTAGTGGCATCGCAACCCTGAACTTCTACAACTGGTATGGAGCCATCGTCGGGTATTGTGACATCGCCATTGACCGAGAGTGGGACCACTCAACCCTGCACCCGAGGAACAACTACCTCTTTGTAGGTAGAGTCATCGCAGATAACCGTAACTCAAATGGACAGATGTTGCGGTATCCCCACGACCGTATGGCCAACTTCCGATTCCTGGAAGGCATCAACCTCCTGGCCAACGGACAAATGGCATCTGTGGCTAAGTGTGATGCAACGCCATATAGTGATGGTTGGAAGAAGGCCAGTGCCACCTCGGCCCAGGAAACTACGCTCGCCCCACCGTACGGTCAAGGTTACTGCTTGAAAATCACGCCGACGCCGGGGGCGACTGATGCCAGGGTGTTACAATGGCTCCCAATGACCATGACTCGTGAGTTGGCAGGTCAATACGTAACGCTGGAGGGTTATATTTGGCTTCCCAACTCGGCCATTCCACAATCGCAGAAACCGGGCATTCAGTTTACCTTCTCTCGTGCCGCTGATGGGTATGCCCTATCCGTCACAGTGGACGAGTGGTTCAACACCGCACCCGATTGGGACGGAGCGTGGCACCGCTTCAAGAAAACCCTGCTCATCATCCTGCCGACGGGCGACAACATCCAGGCCACCCTATATGCCCATCTTGGTGTAGTTCATGCGACGGACCACGTACCCATCTACTTCGCCAACGTACGGATGAGTATTGGTGTGGTAGGGCTTCCTGCTGATTGCATTAGCAGAGACACCATCGACGAAACGACCTACAACCTTTAAGGAGTGCACCGGTGAGCACCGAGATTGCCAACTACGGGATTGCAGGCGCGGTCATTCTTGTGGTAGGCATGTTCCTTGCATACCTCAGGTATTGCCAAAAAACGGACCGCGAAGAGCGCGAGAAGGAACGAGAGAATTGCCGAAGGGAACGGATAGAGGAGCGCGACAAGTTGACCAACATCATTGCCAATGACCTTGCCCACGTGGGCGAGAGTCTTGTCAAGGTTGGAACGGGACTTGACAAGGTCAACGCATCACTTGACGAGAATACAAGAGTACTACGGGACCTTAATAACTGAACGGGAGGTGTATCGTGGAAGGCATGACGAGTTGGGTTGTAGATAACTGGGTGCCGCTTGTAGTCGGCACGTTCGTTGCGGCCCGTATCCTGCTTCTCTTGGCTACCGCAATCGCCAAGGCCACCGTGACAACCAAGGACGACGAGGTGGTAAGCGGTATCCAAAAGATTTTCGACGCAATCGTGGGGGTGCTCAAGGTTCTGGCCCTGCACTTCAAGACCGACGCGTTGGACCCCGCAACCGAAGACATCAAGAAGAAAGTCATCAAGAAGGGTACAGGTGTGACGGGTATCTTGCTCTTACTGTCCGCGGCAGTCGTCCTGGCCGGGTGCCAAGCGCCCGTTGCGCTGCGCGAGGCCCAAGTCATTGAGGTTGTCGCGCTTCAAGGCCACTTGGCCAACGACGTTCGTATCCAGCAAATATGGGAAAATGTCTACGCGCGCACGCGCGACGCAGACATCGACAACACTACCCAAATGGCCATCGACCTCATTATGGAAAAGAGCCAAGAGGCCGGGGTCAAGCCTGAGGTTATCGGTCAAATGGTTACCGACCTTCTCGCCAACAGGGATAAGGCCAAGGGGGACACCGCGAAGATGCAAGCCAAGATGCGGGAACTCGTGGCGCTGAACAAGGATGAAGTTACCAAGGCCCTGCAGATACACGGGAAGGTATCTGAATGGCTGAAGGCCGGATTAACTGGTGACGCTCTCCAAGGCGCTTTCGACATGGTGAACGCACTTTTGCAGAGTACCAAAAAGGATAAGGGCGTTGTCGAGGCGACGCCCGTACCTTCGGCAGAGACCCCTGCGCCTCCTGCACCTTGACGCGTGGACAATCGCCTGCGAGAGCGTGGGCAGTTACGGGCATATAGAACAAGGAGACTTATCGTGGCAAAGACCATCGAAGAACTGTTTGGCCATCTTCACACGTCGGCCGCCGAAAACGTGGCCGAGATTGACGCGGTGAAGGCCAAACTCGACAACATGTCCCAAGATGTTGTCGACGCCATATGCACCCGGCTTGGCGTCGAGGTGCAAGACAAGGAGAGCCTGGCAACCCTGGTGACGGCGATTGGGCAGGGTGCCCAGATTCTCAAGGAGTTCGGTCTACTGTCCGTTCTGTAGAGGTGGACAATGGCATACTGTGAACGCGCCGATGTCGAAGACATTTTTGGCATCGGAAATATCAAGGTATGGGCAGACCTTGATAACGAGCAAATCGCCGCAACGGTGTGGGCTGCGGAAACCACCTACGCCGCCGGTGTATATGTAACTCCCACAACTGCAAACGGTTTTCTGTATTTCACAGATGCAGGGGGTGACTCCGGCAAGACCGAACCGAAGTGGCCTGATGGTGAGGGCGAGACGGTTGGAGATGGGGACATTACATGGACCGCAGTGGTTGACCAAATCACGGCACGTATCAATCGTGCTATCGAAGCGGCCTCCGCGGAGATTGACGACCGTTTCCGTCGAAGTGTCTACGTAATTCCATTTGTCCCGGTTGACGGCGCTGAGCCTGCGGTGTTCCCAACAACGCTTGTAAATATCTGTGCCACACTCGCGGGTGTTTGGTTGTACGAGGCCCGCGGTGTGCAGGACTTCGACCCCGCGACCGGCTCGCCCGTGCATCGGCAGGCGTGGAAGCGCAACCACGCCCTTGGCATAATTAAACAGGTGTTGACGGGTACAATGGACCTCGACTGTGAGAGGGGCGGTACCTACACACCGGACGCCGTGGTTGAAGACGACGAGGACGACGAGTGAAAATCTCCGTACGAATAGACACGCGTCGACTGCGGAACGTTGTAGAAATGATGGTCCGTGGTATGAGTGGCGCTGGCGGGGACGGCAACCCCATTGATATGGCTTTCCGACAATGGGCTGTGCGGTATCGCGCGGCAATGCAAGACCGGTTTGACATATTTAGCAAAGGCGGCGGTGATTGGGCGCCTCTCGCCAGGTCAACCATTCTCGCACGCCAGCGCCAGCCGCTTACCCGCCTTCGGAGGGAGTACGTTGCCGGTGCGTTGTTCAATAAGGCAACGGGACATCCGCTTACCGAAAAAGAGTACGCACGTAAATACAAAGCCGCGCGCGGCCGTATCAGGCGCGCGCGGGCGAAGGCAACGAAGAGTGGGACATTCGGCGGCAAAGTGTCCATTCTTAGGGACACGGGTACTCTTATGAATACCTTGTCGCCTACTATCGCGGTTCCGGGCCAACTAGAGGAGCGCGTTGATAGTGGGATTCTCGTTGGCATAAGTGGCGGCTCGCACCCCAAGTCTGGAGGTCTGACCATAGGTGAGTTGGCCGCATACCACCACTTCGGCATGGGAAATAATCCTACGCGCGAGATTTTGGTCAGGCCTGACCAAGAACTGGCCAACAAGATGGCTGGTGACCTGGCCAGGGCCGTCAAGACAGTGATGAGGAGTGCGGGCCGTGAGTGACCCATTCACAACGCTATATGACGCGCTTTGGTCGATGCTGGAGGCGCACACCGGCTTTACGGACCTGGTCAAGGTGGGGAATCGAGTTAAGTTCACGGGTGAGGTTCGTGACCCTGTGAAACCCGAGATTAACACCGCCGACCTTCCCGAGGTTCGGCTCGTCCCTCTGGGCGGCGACCCGCACTTGCAGCGCACAAGTAACGGTACATCGGTACGAAAGCGCTTTGGTATCGAGATAACAACGGGAGATAAGCGCGTCGACGCGGCGTTGTTCCCAGTCGAGTGGGAAATCTTCCGCGCGATGTCCAACTGGGCGTCCGTTCTGACGGCGCTGACGTGGAACAGCAAGACATATGTTAAGTTGTGTAGACCACTTAGCATGACCGAGGGAGAGAGCAACCCCGAACTGAACAGGGGCATATCGGGATGGTCTCTTGTCTGGGCGTGCGAGGTGGAACTGTGGTTTACAACGGCAGATATGTTGCCGGCACAGGACTAGGAGGACTGAATCATGGGAGCGCTTAACGGAATCGCTGGGGCAGTAAACGGCGTCAACACGGTGCGCACGTGGGACATTGCCACGTCCGCAGACATCCAGAAACTTATCGCGAGCAACACGAAGGGCGGGCCTGCCCGGTTGATTGGTAACGAGGATTGGCGCGGCTCGTACAAGGCATATGGCCATACGCCCATTCTTTTGCCAGGATACGCGGGTGCGTTTCTTGGCAGTTTCGACGGCGCGAATGGGGTGAGCGGCGACATTGTCGTTGACCGCGCAACTATCAACATCCCTATTGAGGCAGGTGGCCCAATAGAGCACACCGTTGATTTCAGCGGGAATGGCGCGCTGGATTTCGGTGCGGCGGTTGTGGAAGACGAGACAGACCCGGAGATATACACATCTATCGGGTGCAAAGTGATGTTGGGGACGGTCGCCAATCCGGCTGTCTGGACAAAGGAGGTTGACAACGTCCGCGCGGTGTCGCTGGTCCTTAACGCGGACAACGTGAAATATGTAAGTAGCGGCACTGGTGGGAAGACGAAGCGGCTCCCCGGCAACATCGACGCTTCTCTATCCATTAGTGTGTACGAGGGTGACCCCACCGAAATCATCGTGCCGAACACGCTTTGGGGAGTCAGACTCTACGTGAACGCCACGGAGTACTGGGAACTTTTGTGGGCGCTCTTCAGTGAGGCGTCCGGCGTTGAGGTTGACCGTGAGTCTGCCGCAATGATAGGTGCAACACTCAATGCGGCGTTCAACGGCTATACCAAGATTCAGACAGTTGAAACCGAAGGACATATCTTGGACCCGGCCAGCGAAGCGTGGTGGCCCACAGCGTAACGGAGAAAAACGATGTTCACGCACAGACGGGATGTAAGTTATGAAGGTACGGCAGGTACCCTGTCCACGTACCGGACGCAGTCGGCGGAATCCGAGCACGAAATCTCCATCGACATCCCTGCGGCGGCGGACCAGCAAGAGGTCGCTTTTGCGTTGGACATAACCCAACTCAAAGGCTTCTTCATGTCTGCCGACGGTCCCCTCACGGTCGAGACGAACGTCGCGCTCGCACCCGACGACACGTTTAGTCTCTTGGAAAACGAACCTGTCCACTTCTTGGCAGGAGGTACCCCTGCCGAGGACAACCCGTTCACGGTGGACGTCACCAAGTTGTTCGTGACCAACCCGAGTTCGGGGGTTGCCGTCCACCTCGACATCCGGGCACTAGTCGACCCGACGGTATAAGGACATAGAGACATGGACCCTGCGGCCGCGCCCGCCGAGATTACACTCGGTGAAGGCAAATACCGAATGTCCCCTCTTACTGACCGGGACATATCGGAACTGGATAACTGGCTTCGCGTGCAGACCCTTCGGCTCGCGCGCGAGTCGTGCGCGGGCGCGGACGACGACACAATGGACCGTGTCATGCGCGTGGCGTTTACCCATGTTAATGAATTGACATGGACGGGTCCGAGCGGCCGGGCGTTAATGGGAACCATCGACGGCGTCGCCCGCCTCGTGTGGCAAACCATCAAAGCACAACATCCGGATATGACACACGACAAGGTACGCGTATGCTTGCTCGACCCAAGAACGCTATCGGCCGCGATAGACGTCTTCGATATGCTCAACGGTGTCATACCGAAAAAAAAGGGGGCGACGCCGGACCCTCCAAAAAACGGGACCGCACCGGAGAGCGGGAGCGAGTCTACCGAGAACTCTCCGAGCGGTACGGATGGACCCCAGAACAAATTGCAGACATGACCCCGGCTCAACAGTCGATGTATCTAAACGGTGAGCCGTTGAAGTTCGGTACAATGCGCGAGTATCTGGCCTGGAGGGCGCAACGTGGCGCTAAGTGAAGTTGTAACCGAACTTAGAGTAGACGACGCCATGACCGACGCCCTTGACCGGGCCAGGGTGTCGGTCGAGGCTTTTGGTGATAGCACGCAACAGGCTCTTGGCCAGACCGCCGCCAATGTTGCACCAGCGACCATGAGCATAAGCGGTCTTGGTATGCAAATGAGAATGGTATCAGGCCTGGCGTCGATGTTCGGTATTCAGATGGGTGCGGCGGGTAGGATGGCTACCGCCGCCATTAGGGCCACGTCTTATGTAGTGTCCGGCTTAATAACAACAATGCTTCCCATGCTCACCATCTTCGCGGCCGTCGCCGCGTTCTCGTATATATGGAAACGACATACCGATGCGATTAAAGCGCAGGCCGATGAAGTCGAGAGGCTGTGTGCGCAACAAGAGAGACTGCAACAAGTGTACGCCGATATGGGAGTGATGTGGTTGCAGTCCAAGGGTATGTCCCGCGAGGCGACCCGTTATAAAGAAGAATATGAGCACTTGGCAAGACGTAATGCAATGTGGAAAAAGTTTCAGACGGAGTGGAAAAAGATAGTAACTGAGGAGATTGGTATATTTTCTCCTGTCTTTGGCACCGGGGACATGTCAACGCGCCTTTCCTCGATGAAGAACGAGGCAGAGTCGGAACTTGAATTGATGGATACGTATGAGGAAATGCGCGTCGGTGTAAGGGACAAAGCATGGGCCGATGAAGACACCAAGAAGCCCCGAGCAGTGCTCGACAAAACTTTAGAAATGCAGGCGCGGGCGGTGGCCGCGCAGATGAGCGTGGCCGGCGACAAACTTGGCGCTCTGAGAGTTGAACAGGACAAAGAGATAGCCATAACTAGCGGCGCACACCAGAGAGGGGAACTGGACGAGCAAAACTATCGTGCCCGCTTATTGGCTATTGCCAATGAGTACCGCGCGAAGCGCGCAGAGATAATGACCAGTATGCACAAGACCGAAGCCGAAGAGGCGGAGCGTGCCCGTCTTAAAGAAGAGGAAGCGCAGAAAGCGCGGATGTCTTCTGTGGCCGGGCTGTTGGATAGATGGCGCGCCTCGACCGCGCCGCCTGAGGCTACGGTTACAAGTTTAGAAGCGTTCTCGCGTCAATTAGTCGCTAAGGAAAAGCCGGTTACGCGCGACCCGACCGCCGACGAAATCCGCGCGTTCGCGTCGCAGGAGTCATTCAACGACGCCAATCGGGACAGGCTTTTGCAGAGCATCCTGGTAATGCTTAATAAGCCCACGCCGCCTGTACCTGTGTACTAACGGAGATACATAAATGCCCGACCCGACTCCAATGCTCGACGGCTCCCCAATAGAGAAGTGGGACGGCGACAATGGAACCAATTTTGAGATTCAGTACCCCGTTCCTTGGGCCGACCGCCACTCGTTCACCCCGCCCGAAATGACTGGATATGTTGTTAGCGCCAAGGAGACTACTGGTAGGGGGCGTGTTGGTGGTGAGGTCGTCGGCGACATGATGTTGGCGACGTACGAGCAAGCCATCATCGCGTGTACATATTCCCCGTTAGCACCCGGTGGCGGTGGCGGCGGTGGAATAAACCCGGAGTGGACATTCGACAAGTCATGGAGTGATGAGATTATCCAGGTAGGTCCACTTTATGGCAAAAAAGAGAGCGCTAGTTCTCCGGACATTATTTTGGAAGAGGGCGCGCCCATTCTTGTTCCGAAATGTGAGTGGACGGTAACACATTTGCAAACGGCGCCCTCAGGTCCGGGCTACCCGAAAACGGCGATTGCCGCGGCCAGAGGTCATATCAATAATGCCGTGTTTCAAGGTGTGCCATTAGGATGGGTACTCTTTCACGGTGTGGCCACTCGGGGTACTGCCGCCTACGACAAGACCAAGATAGACATAACATACAGATTTACGGAGGGTCCGCGCGATTTCCGCATGAGGTTCTTTGCGAGCAAAGGTGAATGGCTTTATGTGTACAACGGAAGCGCCAGCGACGTGGAGAAGGCATCGCTAGACCCTCCCGGACCTGGTAAAAGTATATATGACACTGCCGACTTTGGGGCGTTAGGAGTTCCAACACTCCCATGAGACCCGGACCTTATCCTAGATACACGGGCCACAACGCCCTAAGCGCGAAGCACCTGAACGACCAGAGCGCTACGGTTGAGGCGTTGGCCAGGAGTTTTACGACCGGTCCGATTGGAACGAGTCTACATAGAACGAGTGGTGGAGCACTCACATCAATTCCCATACCTACCTCATCTGGGCGCGTTTTTGGTGCTATCGTCCGCGAGCGGTATGACGTGGTCGGTGTTCTGATTCCAGACGA
>Ga0315287_10000168_pt1 | contig 55709 bp, 46 predicted proteins | sample YL17G11_0_MG_FD_205037 | JGI IMG/M metagenome (GOLD analysis project Ga0315287, IMG submission 205037) | Sediment microbial communities from Yellowstone Lake, YNP, Wyoming, USA - YL17G11_0 | ecosystem: Environmental > Aquatic > Freshwater > Lake > Sediment | place: USA: Wyoming | collected...
AGAGCCAGGTCGGATATAGCGAAAAAAAAGTCCGGCATGAGAGATAGCCGGTGAGAGATGAGAAAAAGTTGGTAAGAGCACTGAGGAAGTTGGTGAGAGATAAAAAAAAGTCGGTGAGGGCACTGAGGAAGTTGGTGAGAGATAAAAAAAAGTCGGTGAGGGCATCGAGGAAGTTGGTGAGAGATAAAAAAAAGCCGGTGAGGGCAGCGAGGAAGTCGGTGAGAGATAAAAAAAAGTCGGTGAGGGCATAGAGGAAGTTGGTGAGAGATAAAAAAAAGTCGGTGAGGGCATAGAGGAAGTTGGTGAGAGATAAAAAAAAGTCGGTGAGGGCATAGAGGAAGTTGGTGAGAGATAAAAAAAAGTCGGTGAGGGCAGCGAGGAAGTCGGTGAGAGATAAAAAAAAGTCGGTGAGGGCAGTGAGGAAATCGGTTCGTTATGAAAAATCGGCGGTCCGGTTGGTGAGGAAATCGGTGAGACACAAGAAGAAGTTGGTAATGCACCCGGGAAAGATGGCCAGATGTAAAAAGAAACCGGTCAATCATGAGAAAAAGTCGGTAAGTGGGGAGAAGTAGATAGAAATGGCAGCACATGTTCTTTTTCACTTGATTGAGATTATTGTTGGTCAGCATCTGCTTGTGTACCTGGGGCTGAATCCTGGAAAAAAGCAGCGGTTGCCGGGTCCTCCTGAAGTGCCTTTTTCAGACCATCCAGGGAGCCTTTTAAAATGATGTTCAATAGCACCAGGAAAAATTCCTCGATGTCAGGATCCCTCATAAAGTTCGAGAAAAAAGTATAGATAGGGATATTATCGCTTGTATACTCGAAAACCCCTCCTGGCATCTTTTGTTCCAAATTATCTCTTTTCTCAAACATCGGCTCTATGTCGAAGAGCAACCAGTTAAGGCTCAGGTTAAATTCCTCATAAAGGGCATGGACGTGCGGTAACCAGGGCGGTATATGCCCTTGCTCATAGACCTGGAAAACCTCTTCCGGTATGCCGCACCTTTTCAAGATTTCCCCGAACGGTAGGCCCAGGATACCGGGGGCCTTTTTCCTGAGTTCAACAAGCTTCTGGCTATAATCCTTGACCATATATGGGTTTTTGGTTTTAGCTTGCTCTTTAATCATGGTTTCTCCTATATAAAAAAGGGTTGTGTGGTCATATCATGCCGGCTTTTATGTGCCGGGGGTTTCTTTAATTTTCCTGGGTCAGCAGAGACATCCAGAGGGGAATGAGATGCGTTTTTGCCTATCTTCCCGGCCATTTTTTTCTTCAGCCATTGTTTTTCCGGGGGATAGAAGTGGGACCATTGGTTCTTCATGCCGGATTTGAAAGCCGTTTGCCGGTACAAATGACTGAACGCCGTCTTAGCGCCGGCCAATGTCCGGTAAGTCTTTAGGGTCAAGACCTGGCCGTGGTGGTTAACCACCAACCTAAAGAAAGGCCCATCTTTGAGGATGAAGACACAATCGAAAAAGTAGAGGTAGCAGGTGAGCAAAAAACTGATCACCGGCCTCTCCGGGGTCATTCGTCAACCTCCATGAACACGGCCTTCAGGCACGACATCGAGCTAATCAGATTAAAAAAGTCTTCGACCTCTTCTGCCCCTTCTTCATCGTCCCGGTCGAAAGCCTTCAGCCAGTAATCCCGGCCCTTGCCCGGCAGCCGGCGAATCAATTCGAGCAGGATATCTTTTTCTTCCCTTGATTGGAGGTCTTTTTGCAGGGTGCCGATATAATTGTCCCCCAGTAAATCGATCATCACGCACATCCGGTAATACTCCAGCACGGCTTGCTTGTCTTTGAGGAATTCGTCTATGAGTAGCCCTAAATGCCGGTGTTGGACGGGCTTTTTCCCCGTGAACCGGACCTCGATATCAGCTTCCAGGTCCAGCACCAGGCGAAATTTCTTCTTCATGGCCTATCTCCTACCGGGCGGCGAACCGCTGCCCCTCTTTCTTGAAGCCGAAGAGCACCGCATCCAGTTGCTCGGCCACCCGCAGGTTGATCTCTTCTGCCTGCAATTGCTCGAAGCAGTAGACCGCATTCTTGCCCACCAGGTCCGTGGCCTCGGCGTACTGCCCAAACGGCCCGGCCAGGTGCCGGTACGAGCAGGCAGTCAAAAACAAGCTGGTACTTAAAAGGATGATTGGGATAGTTCTCTTTTTTGCTGTCATGTTTTCTTTCTCCCGTTTTTGTTCAAGATGCTGATAACCGAAAATCTCACATAATTGAGATGTCTTCAAGCTGGGTGTTGACCCTCTTCTTGTTTTGTCGTATAATAAGGGGGTGAAAAAAAGATGAAAAAAACATGTAGTCACGGCACTTACCAGGTAGGCAACCGAATACGCTTGCTCACTGAATCCAGGCTCAAGATGTTTCAATGTTTTCTTCATGATTTGATTTTATTTCAAAATGTCTCAAATGTCAAGAAAAAATTTACAAAATTTAGAATTAATTTTAAAATCGGAGGCATGTGGTGGAAAAAGAAACACCAAAAGACATCGGTAAAAGAATACAGGCGGTAAGAAAAAGCTTGCGGCTTCTCCAGAAAGATTTTTCCAGGGAGCTGGGCCTTTCCCGCTCGGGCCTTTGTAATATTGAAAAAGGGCATATAATACCCAGGTTTGATCTATTATACGAGCTTTCTACCCGATTCAAGGTCGATCCCTATTACCTTCTTCATGGGAAAGGCGAGATGTTTCAAACCGAGCGAGCGGAGAAAGACCGGGAAATTTTAGATTTGATTTTTCAATCCGAGAGTACAGACTGGCTCAAAAGATTTCTTTATTACTTCAAGCTCTCGCCAGTTGTCAGGTATTCCATGATGTCCTATTTTGCCGAGACGTTGCTATCCAGAAAAAAGCTCATCGAACAGGATATCGAGCAGGCCGCATTAAAAAATATAGCGGACTAGATGCGATATGGGCATTATGTCTTTTTATTCCAATAACTCCGCGATTCTTCGATCAGCGAAAACCAGACATTGAAGATTTCCACATCGGTGGTTTCGGCCTGTTTTAAACGCACGAAATTATTAGAGACATCCGAGGTCAGCATGATAACGGAAGAATCGGTTTCCGTCTTTTTCAGCACCGTGTCATGCAATTGAAAGATAAACTGCATCGGCATCCTGAGATAGACATCATCGAGCAGGATGATTTTTTGCCCGGCATAGGGCAGTATGGACAGGAATACTTCCCCTTTCAGCTTATCATCGAGATTCTCCAGGGCATTTTTCCTTATCTCATCGGGCAGGGCGGCGATAATTTCCAGCTGCCGCTCTTTTCTAACCCCCAGGAGCCGGAGCATAAATAGCACATAGGCATCTGCCGGGATATCGCCCGGTACCTGGTCCAGGTGGGGGAGGTAGATAAAATCCCTTTTTTCCGGCTGCTGCCGCAGGTCGATATCGTCGATCTCCACGGTCAATTCTTTATTGAAGGGGTAGACCCGGCCGGCGAGCAGGTTATACAGATGGTCGTTATACGCATGATGTCCCCTGAACAAGACCAGGGGGATAAAGCGCCTGTCCTTGCCAAAGTAAAGGGCCGGGTTCTCCGCTTTCAAAGGCTTATTGACTCCCGGTTGAAAGAGGAATTTACGGAAAACCGGGAAGGTGAAACCGATCAGGATGAGGATGTAAGCCAGGGTAATGACCAGGCCCAGGCCGAAGTTCTTGGGCAACCGGCTTTTGGATTTAAAAATGTTCTCATCGCTCTTGATGAAGTTCTCCATGATGCGGGGGTCTTTGTAATAGACATGATCGATATAGAAGCGCAAGAACTCCCGCTTGAGCTCTTGCAGGTAGGCATAAAAATCGATGAAGCTATGTAAGCCTTTGCTAGCGGCTTCATTGCCGGTCACCTGGTAGAAGACCGTGGGCACAAATACCGCTGCCCCCTCATAGGCGGCAATACTGGCCTCGATCTTTTTCTTCAGACCCTCTTCCAGTTTCTCCATTTCTTTAGAGTGCTGGTTCCAGTAAATCTCGATCAACTCCCTCCTGAGATTCATGTCGGCAGGATTAGCCCCGGAAATTTTTTTATTGAAGAATTTTTCAAAGGTTTTCCAGATATCTGCCTTATTATTATCTATTATATAATCAGAGGTACTTTTAACTGAGTTGATCTTAAAGGTTGTATGAATAAATCCCGGTAAGACCATTGTCAGGATAAACCAGGTAACGATCAGGGCAATAATCCCGAAATGCTGCCTGATCTTCAGGCCCACCCAGACACCCAGCATGAAGAAGAAAGTAATAACCAGGTAAGCCACCAGGATAAAACCGGCCAGGCTGGCCAGGTCGAGGGCCAGGATATCGATGCCGCGTATCCAGGCGAATAGGAATAGCCCGATAAACAGTGCCAGCAGCGAGAGGGCCAGCAGGATGAGACGCGACAATATGATGTAAGCATAAACCCTGCCAGGAGATAAGAGGCTGGCCAGGGACTTTAGGTACTCCCTTGGCCTTAAGGTCTCATAACCGAAGAACAGGGCCAGCAGGCTGCCGAATAGGAGCAGGATACCGGGTAGACCACCCAAGCCCGATGTCCCATGAGAGAAGAGAGAGTCATCTTTAAAACTATCGAATATGCCGAGATTGTTGATTGAGTCAAGCTTACCCACCAGATCATTGGGAAAGCCCGTGCCATCGAAAAAAATCATTTCTTGATTTGTTATAAAAAGAATCGAGAGTCCCCTATAGCTATAATCATAATAGCTTGAAGCTCTTTGATAGGTATTGGTCTCACTCTCTTTAAATTTTTCAATAAGGTTAGGCGTTTGAATGTACCGTTTAATGCCATTATTGAGCATAAAGAGCAGCACGATAAAGAGGCCCAGCCACAAGAAGAGGGTCCTCTTCTTTAAGAAACGCCGGGTTTCAAGTTTTAAAAACGGGGCAAATGTGCGCATGTCTTCCTCCTATTTTTCATCCGGGTTGGCCCGGTTCTTGATGTCGAGCTCGACCAGGTTCCTGTTTTCCAGTAGATAACGGGATACCAGGGACATGACCGAGAACCTAAAAAGGTGGGACTCGTTGAAGTAATGGAAAAACTCCCGCAGCCAGTATTCCGACTCCGGGCCATACTTCTTATCCTTGATGCCGGTATCCAGGTTGGTGGGCAAGAGCATCTCCCCCTGGCCGAAGAAAAGGTAATAGAAATTGATGTTGTACTTCTTGGCCAGGTTAAAGAGCAACTCGAACCGGGGCTGGTTCTTGCCGGTCTCCATCATGGACAGGCTGCCGTTGGAGACCCCCATGGCCCGGGCAAAGTCGTTTTGGTGCAGGTGTAGATACCTTCTCACCGCCAGGATACGCTCACCGATTTGTTTTAACTCTTCCATGTCGTCTGTCATTGTTATTTTAACCTCAATTAAATGTCCCGGTTTTTCGATTACCTGAGTATTAACCTTATAAATTGGCCGGATACTGAACCGGGTCAAAAAACCGAGATATAATTATAGGTGAGAAAAAGACAAAAGTCAAGAGAAAAGTTTCAGAAACTGGTACTTTTTTGCCAGTCTAGCTAAAAACGTTTGTTTCAGACGCAGTTTTGAGTTAAAGCCAATACCTTAACTATTGGAACTGTATTGGGATCACAGCAAGGCCCCAAAGCTGAACAGCTTTTGTCCGAACACAAAAAATCTGTTTTAATTATCGTCCCCCCCTGGATATCGATCATCTCTTTACTTTCCAGGGTGGCCACTGTGACCTTATTTAAAACCAGCTTCTTAGCGAATCTTTGTCTCATATCGACCTCCTGTATCGATTTTAAATCTCATAAAATGGCTATATTATTAATAAAACATGGTTTCAGACGCAGTTTTGAGTTAAACCCAAGGCCAGGGCTTTTGGCACTGTAGTGGTATCACAACAAATTCTAATCGCAGAACAGCTTTTATCTGTACACAAAACTTCAGTCCTGATAATCGTACCGCCCTGGATATCGATCATCTCTTTACTTTCCAGGGTGGCCACTGTGATCTTGTTTAAAACCAGCTTCTTCACTAATTTTTGTCTCATGCTAGGCTCTTAAGTTGTCTGTTTCCTTATTGACAAGAAGGACTTTGGGATCTGTGGTATCACAACAAGGACGAATAGCGGAACAGCTTTTATCGGTACACAGAAAATCGGTCTTGATAATCGTACCGCCCTGGATATCGATCATCTCTTTACTTTCCAGGGTGGCCACTGTGACCTTGTTTAAAACCAGCTTCTTAGCAAATCTTTGTCTCATATCGACCTCCTGAGATCATTTTTTTTACGTCTCATGCAAAGAAACGGCATGTGACCTGACTATTTTACCATACTTCCCGGTAAATCTCAAATTCCTGAGATCAACCGCGATCATCGCCGCCAGGTTCAGCCGTCATACCGCAGGCCCCTATCCTACCACCATCCACCCAGCTTGTCAACCCAGGATTGCCCCTTTGCTCTACTGAAAACCATATCATCTGAGGGCATTCATATCTTGCGCACCCCGGTCTTGACAACTGCCCCATCTTTGATTATGATGTGCGGTGGTTATCTGAAAAGTGCAAAGGAGGTGCCATGAAGAAATTCATTTTTATGCTGCTGGTGCTGGGGATGAATCTTTTATTTGCCCAGGAGGTGGTCAAGCTCAACCAGGAAAAGCCCTTGAATAAGAACGCCGGCCGGGAGTTAAAGCTAAAGAAGGTTTTGCAGATAGGCGACGAAGACGGCGAATTTCTTTTCAGCGGGCCGATGGCTATACGGATGGCAGATGACGGATCGTTCTTTGTGCAGGAGTATAAGAAGCTCTTCAAGTTCGATGCCAAAGGTAAACCGCTCAAAAGCTTTTGCAAAGTTGGCGAAGGCCCCGGCGAGGTCAACCAGATGAAAAATTTTATCTTACATGATGATTCTGTTATCATGCTTGGCGTTTGGCCCAATAAAATTGTCCGATTCGATAAAGAGGGAAATTTTTTGAAAGAGTTTAAATTCTATCACGGCATATTGTTGGCTGATCTTTTAGTTTTCTGGAACAATAAGTATTATATACTTTATTCAGGTAATATCCCGGCAAAAAACGACCCTTACTTTGTAGACATCGATCATACCCTGGCAGAACTATCGGATGATGGGAAGAGTTTAAAAAACCTGGCCTTGTTCCCTGTCCAGAAATATGTGATGACCCTGGGAGAAGGAGGATGGAGGGCTTTTAACATAGGCGAGTTCAAGGCCGAACTATTCCGGGACCAATACTTGATTATCACCCACACCGCGGAGTACCTGCTCAAAATGTTCGATCTAAAAGAAGGACGGGTAACTGGAGTCTTTTCAAGAAAATACCCGCGGGTAAAATTTCAGGGTGGTGAATGGGGGAAAACTCCGGATGCCCCCAAATTGAAATATGAGAAGGATATTAAGCTGGTATTTCCCCAGGAGAAAGATATCTGGGTACTCACATCTACAGTAGATGCAAAAAAGGGCGGGTTAATCGATGTCTTCGATTCGACCGGCACCTTTACAGACAGTTTCTATTTAAAAGTACCAGGGGATATACTCTGCATCCATGACCGCTCTGTCTTTGTCTGCGAGCGAGATAAAGATTTCAATCCCCTGGTCGTTCAGTATCGGGTAGTGGACCGCTAGGCCAAAGTCATCTAACCTGTTTACAACATCCTGGGCAGCAGCACTGACCACAAGTCATATCAAATACACCACAAGCACAAGCAGTAACATTTCCACATGTGACACAACAAGTTCCAGTATCACATAGGCCCAATGATCGAATATTCTTTAATGGAACACTTATGATATCGAGGATTTCGAATTGAAAATCCTCGATGTCCCCGGCAGATGCGCTTGCATAGGTGTTCTCTAAAAAGGCAGACTTCCCCTCAAGATCGATGGCCCGGGGCTCGAAAACGTAGTACTTGTCCCCGATGGTGATTTTAAGACTGGAGCCTTCCGACACGACTGCGGTCAAATCTTTCTTATCCGGCAAGGTTACTTTCACGATAACCTGTTTGACAACGGCATCTTCTCTTCCCGGCTTGATCTTAAGATCGAATTGCCCGGCAAAGACCAGGCTGGAGACAAACATCAAAATTAGAATAGTAGTGATTTTTCTCATTTTACTTTCCTCCTTTTAATTTCAAAATCATTTATCTTAAACATTCTTGTTTAAAACTTTTGCCAATCCTATCTCGCTTCTTTGGGGCCGATTAACCGACTCGACCGCTCAGTCAAAGAACTCATCTTACCCAGGAATTAGGATTCTATCAAAGAGCCTCCCCTTTGTCAAGAAAAAGTTTGCCTTTTAGAATTTAAGTAGTCGATTGCCTGCCCCCTTCTCCCCCGCCGGTAAATTCCAGTTATAACTTTCCCATGATCTTGAAGGGAATACATATGCCAGGGGGCTTTTGGTTCCCTTTTCCGGGGTGGATTACATATTGCCGGGATGGGGAGTTGTTTGTCATGGAAGATTCGGTATTCGATGATAAGGGCAATGTGTTGCCCCTAAAGCTGCACCGGTACAAGCTCAAGAACTTAAAGCGGCCATGACATAAAGCCCCCTCGCCTATCGGTGTACCGGCTAATCCCGGTCTACCCCCATAGACAGGCCCCTTGCCTATGCAAAGTAAGGCATGGGCAACAATGTCGAATGTAGACCCCTTCAAAATAAGGAAGGGGTCTATAATGTCGCATGCGACCCAAAGAAGCATGCATCTGCTTTCAAAGGAGCGTTCACCTGCATCTAAAGGAGCATTTATCAGCTTCTGAGGAGCGTTCTTTCGTATCCTACCACCACTTTCCCCTCCTGTCAATTTATAGGCAACCTCCCCCATCTGCACCCGCCCAGATCAAACCTTTTTCTTGAAAATTCCTTGACTTTCGATTTGGCCTATGCTATATTCTCCTCTCAAATGAAAAAGTGCTCGATTATAGCTATAGTACTACTTTTTTACGGGATGATGCCCGCGGTGCAGTTACAACTCAAGGAGAGAAAGAGTCTCATCTTTGACGATACCCACCTGCTCCAGATGGCGAGAGATTTCTGCCTCAGCCCGGATGGCACCCATCTTATTGTCCCGGATATCAAGGCCGGGGACATTAAAATCTTTTCGTGTGCTTCCGGTCGGTTGGTCAAAGTAGAGGGGCGAAGGGGCGCCGGGCCAAATGAATTACTCATGCCATATAAATGTACTGCTGATGAGCGATATTTCGCATTAATCGACATCGGACTTCACCGCTATTTTCAATACGAGTTCGTTAAACCAGTCGGATTAAAACGAGTAGATGAGGGTATGCCGGTAGAGCTTGTAATCGACTGCTGCCTGGATAACGGCGGGATAGTATTAGCCGCTTATAAACTCCTGGATAATGATAGAAGATATGATGCTTACCGGGTAAATTTAGCCGATAAAACCATTAAATATCTACTGCCATCTGAGGTGAAATATGGTTTTTCTTCAGTTAAGGAATATCTAGCAGCTTATCATGGGAAAGATATTGTGCCTATTGGCATTCAAGCTTATTGCGATGGCTTTCAAGGAAATCTTTATTACGTATGGGAAGGCAACTTACGCATCATCCGGGTTAACATTCGCACCGGTGAAATCACCACCTTTGGCGAGAAAACCCAAAACTATATCAAACCTAAAGTTTCAAACAGTCTGTTAAATGCTTATGAAGAAAGAGATAAGAAAAAATACCGGGAAGAGAAGCGAAAGTTGACGCTGATCGATGATATCAATGTTTCCGGGAGTTACATCATTCTTAGTTATTTGAAGCCCGATCCGGCGATCGATAGACAGAAGCGAATGTTCCAATTTTATGGACATGATCAGAAATTGATTGCTGAAATCAAGGCACCCCAAGAGATTGCCTTCGGCGATGAAGATGAGTGGGTGGGGATGACCACAGACAGAAAGAATAATCGCCTGATATGTTTGCGAAAGTTCCTGGATAAACAGGATGAGGATCGATACGAGTTCCTGGTTTACGATATCGTCAAATGAAAAAAACGATTTGGGCTATCTCCATCCTGGCCCTGGCAGTAGCTCTAAGTTTTCTCTACAGGTTTGGTCTTTGCCCTCATCGGCTGGTCGATTTCCCGGTGCTTGAAGATCAAAAAAAGATAAACTCACCTTTTAGCCTTTACTTCTTCTTCTCGCGGCACAGTTGCCCGGCCTGTATGGAGATGGCCGATGTATTGAATCGATTAACAGATGATTTCCCGATTGTCGGCGTGGTGCCGGGAAATGAAAGCGATAGCCTCGACAGCCTCAAGCAGAAATACCGGTTCCGGGTGATCGTCCTGGATCGGAAACTAAAGAGATTTTTGCCCCTCCATTCCCCGTCCCTGATCGGTGTAACATCCAGGGGGCAGGTATTATTCATCCTCCCCGGCGTGCCCGGCCAGGCCCGCTACCTGGAAGACTTCTTATTCGCCTTATATCAGAAGGCAATCGTCTACACCCAGTAGATGATGAAAACATGGCTGGTGCTGGAGTTTATAAGCCGGGGACATCGGTTGACCGGTGCCGGGTATACAGGGCCGGGCTGCCGGTCGCTGGCCTGACCGGTAAAAGCTTGCCTTACTTTCAACGTCTGCCGCTTCTTCTTTTGCCTCTAACATGTTTTCCTTCCTAACTAGAAACTCAGTATTGTCAAAAGTTTTTGGGGAAAACTTCTGGAAACCTTCTATTTTAAAAATTCTTGATCCTGACTCTTACTCTCTCATCTTAGAGATGAGTCCATTTTGCCAGCAAGTAAAGCGAATGTTAAGAACCTAAATCATCCGCCTGGGCCGGAAAATCTTCAGGATTCTCCAGGCCGCTATAGACAACAAAGGCACCACTCTGCCCAATTACCGCCCGCCGTTGAGTGCCACCGGCGAGAACCGGCACAACCTCTGGGATATGACTTTTTGGGGATTTTTATAAATTTCCCCCCGAAAGGGGTCAGGATACCCCCAACCAAAACCAGGCGGATGATTTGGGCGGGGGAGTTTACTTGACAAGCGCGGGCGGATGGATTAAACTCTATCATTGATCCCAGGTGCAAAAGAAAAATGAGGAATAAAACATGCACAAAATCGGTTTAACCGGCGGTATTTGTACCGGCAAGACGTATGTATTGGGTATCCTGGCGGAATTGCATTGCTATACCGTGCGGGCAGACGATATCGCTAAAACGATCATATTTTCCGGGGACAGGGAGATTTCCGGCGCTATCCGGGAGGTTTTCGGCTCATCCATCTTCGACGGCGACCGGACGATCAAAAAAGAGGAATTCAGCCGCACCCTGTTCGAGGACCCGGAAAAAAGGAATTTTATCAACCACTTCATCCATCCCCTGGTCATCCGGGAAAGGAATAAAATCCTGGATGATCTTGGAAAGACGAGCGTCTACGATTTTTTTATCTATGAATCGGCCTTATTGATCGAAGCCGGTACTTACAAGGATTTTGAGAAAATCATCGTCGTCTATACGTCACCGGAAGAGCAAACCGGGCGTTTGATGCGGAGAGACGGCATCGATGAGAAGGAAGCAGAGAAGAAGATTAAAGCCCAGATGCCGCTGACCGAAAAACTACGGGTCGCCCAATACACCATCGATACCAGCGGTACTTTTGAGAATGCCCGGGCCAAGACACTCGAGGTCTATCACCTGTTGAGAAAAGATTTTAAAATGGTCTAATTTGTGTTAAAATGATAGCCATGCAGAACATGGAATGGGATATCTTGGCACTACAGGTACTCGGTCTTAATAAGGGTGCCGGGCTAGCCGATATCGGGGAAGCCTATACCCGGCTCACCACCGATGCGCGGTTCCAGAAGGTGATTTTGGGCGATGAGTACCTGGAAAAGGAATTCAAACACTACTATGAGGCCTATGCCCTGCTGCTCAACCAATACGCCGAAGCGGGCGGTAGTGCCGAGAGCCCCTATCGCCACCAGTCCCAGGTAGCTGTTGCCCTTTTTAACTCCGGGGTTTACCATTTGCTGGTACACAATTATCTCAAGGCCGGGGAGAAGTTCCAGGAAGCTTACAAGATCAATTCCAGGGACATCCTGGTCCTGGTATACCTGGGGATCATCTTGATGAAGCGCAAGAGCTATTATGTGGCGGAAAAATATTTCTTAGATGCGGTAAAGATCGATGCCCAGTATGAGGATGCCTGGTTTTACCTGGCAGAGAATTATGCCCGGGCCGGCAACTACAAAAAATCGCTGGCTATGTACGAAAAGGTTAAAATCCTCAACCCGACCAGGAAAGACCTATCCATCCATATTAAAGAGGCCAGGGAAAAGCTGGGTATCAAACCCGGTGCGGAGACCAGGAAAAACCTGGGCCAGAAACTCTCCGGCCTATTCAAGAAATCTTAACGCTTGTAGCGGTCGAGTTTTTATAAGCGGCTGTTTCTGAACTGAGACTGACCAGGATTTATGTAATTTGCAATTTGAAATTTCATTTTACATGAAAATGGGTGGATTTTCTCTGCCGGCCAGACAGGAATTCGCCGACCGCCCCCTTGTTTTTTTCCCATTTTGTTGTTATGATTAAGCTTAAATTTTCGCTTAGATAAAATGAAAGAGAGGTGCACATGAACACGGACGAGGCTAAGAAAAAGGGGTTCTTCAAAAAGTTTCCCGGCCTATTCTGGCTGGTGGTGATGTTTGAATTCTTTGAACGGGGATCTTATTACGGGATGATGAGTTTTCTCTCCGTCTACTTTGTCGATTTTCTCCATTTTCCCCGGGGAAATGTAGGCGTAATCAAAGGCGTGATCCAGCCCTTGCTCTACTTCTTGCCCATTATTGCCGGGGCCATCGCCGACCGCTTCGGCTACCGCCGGGTGTTGATGGTCGCCTTTGCCCTGCTCGGCGGCGGCTATTTCCTGACCAGCAGTATGAGCACGTATAGCGGTGTGTTTATGGCACTGGTGGTGATGGGGTTTGGCGCCGGCACCTTTAAACCGATCATATCGGGGACTATTGCCCGGATAACCGATGAATCCAACAGCACGCAGGCTTTCGGCATCTATTACTGGTCGATCAACCTCGGCGCTTTCTTATTTCCCCTGTTCCTGGTGCCGTTCTTAAAAAGCATGAATCCCGCTTATGTCATCCTGGCTTCGGGCATTTGTACAGCCATGATGATCATCCCCACGGCCTTATTCTTCAAGGAACCGTGGCGGCAGGCCAGGGCCGAAGAGAAGGCCCGGGAAAGGGAGAAGACCAGCCTGCTCCAGACCCTGGCCAATGCGTTCGAAATCATCTATGCCCCGCTCGTGCTCCTCTACAATGCCATGAAGAAATCTATCCTGTGGCGGGCGGTGGTCATCGTCATCTTACTGGTGTTGCTGGGATATGGCATAGTCGATTACTTCAACCGCCCGGCGGCCCAGGAAAAATTCGCCACCCTGGGGGTGGAAAAAGGGAAAACCACCCTCCTCTTTTCGGTGCACCGGAACATGTCGGGGCGCATGCCGGCCTACGATCTCGGGATCCGGGAAGATGGGGCGGTAGCAAACCTGACCATCTTCAAACCCCAATACCTGGATACTTTTTCCACAGAGCTGCTGGCCAGGTTGAAGAAAACCCCGGCCCTGCGCACGCTCACCCTGGGGGAGATCACGGACCTGATCCGGAAATCGGATCGCAAGATCGGGCTCATCATGGAAATCAATCCCGGGGAATTGGCTGATTTCCGCATCATGAAACTTTCGGACCAGCAATACCTGGTTTTCTTAAAGGACACCCGCCACTATGGCGAATACAAGGAGAACCTGGTCAAGGAAATGCACACCCTCTACCCGGAGTTGCGCGGTATAAACGTGGCCGATTGCGACAGGCTACATGCCGGCCTAAAGGGCCGCCCGTTCTTCCTTTTCTTCGTCATCTCCCTGCTGATTATCGGCCTAATCATCGCGGCCACATCCCTTTACCGCCGGCAGAAAGAGACGGCCAGTGCTTCTTCAGGCCGCTTCCGGTTTTCGATGCTCTTGGTGCCGGCCATCATTGTCCTGGTCTGGTATTTACCCGGTCTGAGCATGCTGGGCAGGATCATCTGCTCGGTCATCTATTTTTCCTTGCTCTCCCTGTTTATGATCGACCGGACCGATACGGCCCGGTTTGTCGATCACAGCAAATTTTTACTGATGATCGTGCTCTATTCGGGCTTCTGGATTCTCTATTTCCAGATGTTCGACTCGGTACTCTGGTATGTGCAAGCCTATGTCGATGCCTCTGCCCTGAACAAGGTGGTCAATGGATTTTTGGGGATATTCGGCATCAAGGCCAACTGGTTCTTCGATGTCGAGCACGTGACCGTGATCAATGCCGGGACGATTATTCTCCTGCAATTGCTCATCTCGAGTATTGTCAAGAATATGAAAGCCCTGCCGACCATGATTATCGGCATTACCCTGGGCACCATCGGTATGGCCATCCTGTCTATATCGACCAGCATCTGGGTGTTCATGGCCGGGATGTTCATCTTTTCTATCGGGGAAATGACGGCCCATCCCAAATTTATCAGCTATGTGGGCTTGACGGCACCGACCGACCGCAAGGCCCTGTACATGGGATACATCTTCCTCTACGGCGTATTCGGCAGCTCCGTGGGTAGCATTGTCGGCGCCAGGCTCTATATCCATTTCGTGGACAACCTCAACCAACCGCGCATTTTATGGTTGATCTTCAGCGGCATCGGCGTATTGACCGTCATCTCCCTGCTGCTGTACAACAAATTCCTGGCCCCGAAAAAAAGCGACCCTCTGCCCCGCTAGCTTGTTAGAAGAAGGGTTTTATACTTCGATAAGGCCGCTATGAACGGTATGAGGATCCTGTTTGTGACCCAATTCTATTGGCCGGAAGTGCGCACCGCGCCGTTGAACCTGGCCAGCCTGGCCGAAGACCTGGCCGGTCGCGGCCATGAGGTCACGGTCATGACCGCTTTTCCCAACCATCCCTTCGGCCGTTTCTACGACGGCTACCGCCCGCACCTGCGCCGCTGGGAATGGCTCCGGGGCGTGCGGGTGCTGCGCCTGCCGCTGGTTCCCGACCACAGCCTGTCTGCTTTCCGGCGCGCCGTCAACTATGGTTCCTTTGCCCTATCGGCCGTGAGCCTCGGTTCTTTCCTCCTCCGCCGTCTCCAGGTCGATGTCATCTTTGCCTACCTGCCCCCGTTGAGCATCGGTTTTCCCGCTGCCCGGCAGGGGCGGAAGAAACGGGCGCCCATCGTCTTCTGGATGACCGACCTCTGGCCGGAGAACTTGCTGGCAGCCGGTGCCCGGATCGGTCCCCGGCTGCTGAAGGCCATTTCCCGGCTGGAAGATTGGGTGTACCGGAAAGCATCCTTGATCTGCGTCAATTCCCCGGGCTATATCGACAACCTGGCCGCAAAAGGGGTAAAAAGAGAAAAAATCCGCCTGCTGACCGATTGGGCCGATGAGAATCTCTTCTTCCCTGTCCCTTATGACCGGGGCCTGGCCGAAGAGTGGAATTTAGCGGGCAAATTCACTGTCATGTACGGCGGCAACCTGGGCAAGGTGCAGGGTTTGGAAGTGGTTATCGAAGCGGCCCGCCTGCTGTCGGATATGCCCGACATCCGGTTTGTCCTGGTGGGCGATGGCAGCGAGCTTCCCCGTCTGCAAGCAATGGCCGCAGATATCGGGCTGGACAACCTGCAGTTCATTCCCCGCCAGGAACCGGCGGATATTCACCGTTTCTATGGCCTGGCCGATGTGTTGTTGGTTCACCTGGAAAAGCGACCGATATTTAAAATGCAGATCCCATCCAAGATCATGGCTTACCTGGCCTGCGGCCGTCCGGTTCTCTGCGCGGTCGAGGGTGAGGCGGCCCGCTTGATCGAAGAAGCCGGGGCCGGTTTAACCTGCGCCTCCGGCGATAGCCCGGCCCTGGCCGGACAGGTGCGCCGCTTCTATTCTATGTCGCCTGCTGAGCGGAGGCACATGGGCGAGCGGGCGCGGCAGAGTTATCTTCAGCACTATACGCGGAAAATCCAGCTGGAGCGGGTGGAAGCGTTCTTGAGAGAGGCAGTGGAGGCCAAAGGATAATCCATGCCAAAAACCTATCAACCGCTCATTATCATCGGTGCCCCGCGGTCCGGCACCAATATCCTGCGCGATGTCATCTGCGCCCAACCGGGCTTTGCCACCTGGCCCTGCGATGAGATCAATTACACCTGGAGATACCGAAACTCCCATTTCCCCGATGACGAGCTGACCCCGGACCTCATTACCCCGGCAGTGGGGCGGTACATCGAGAAGCAATTCGCCTGGGTGGCCCGGAAGTACGATTCCCCCTATGTGGTGGAAAAGACCTGCGCCAATTGCCTGCGGGTCGATTTTGTTCATGCCTTATTTCCCCGGGCGTTCTACATTTATATCGAGCGCGATGGCCGGGATGCGGCGGCCTCGGCCAAATTGCGCTGGCAGGCCGGGTTAGATATCCCTTACCTGCTGCGCAAAGCCCGGTTCGTCCCGGCGCGCGACCTGCCTTTCTATGCCGGGCGTTACCTGTGGACGCACATCTACCGTCTCTTTTCTTCCAGGGAAAAGGGTCTGGCCATCTGGGGGCCCCGTTTTGCCGGTTACCGGGAGGCGGTAAAACAGTTTTCTCTGATCGAGGTATGCGGTTTGCAATGGCTTACGTGCGTAAGAAAAAGCCAGGAGGCGCTAACCCGGCTAGTAGAACCGGGCAGGCGCTGCGATATCCGTTACGAGGATTTTGTCAAAGCCCCTTACGAGGAATTGAGCCGGGTGTTCGATTTTTTCCGGCTGCCCACAGATGAGCCGGGCCTGGTTAAAGCCTGTGGGCACGTCAAGCCGGGCAGTGTCGGCAAATGGCGGGAAACCCTATCTCCAACGGAACAGGTATTATTAGAGACTCTTTTAGAGGAAGAACCCGGGGCCGGCGGTTTTTTGGACAGGGGGCGCAGACTAACATGACCATTCAGCAACGTGTGACCAAACGCGGTATCGATATCGTGATCTCCCTGCTGGGTCTGATACTATTATCCCCGCTCCTGGTATTGGGCTTCCTGGCGGCTGCTTTTTCCAGCCGGCAGGGGGGCCTTTACCGCCAGGTGCGGGTGGGCCGGGACGGCCGGCCCTTTTCCCTGCTCAAGCTTCGCACCATGCGGGATATGCCGGGGCTGACCAGCACGGTGACCACCGGCAATGATCCACGCATCACCCGGTGTGGCGCCTGGTTAAGAAGGCTGAAGATCGATGAGCTCCCCCAGTTATGGCATGTGCTGAAAGGCGATATGAGCCTGGTCGGGCCCAGGCCCGATGTGCCCGGTTTTGCCGACCGGCTCAGCGGCAAAGACCGCCTCATCCTGTCGGTGCGACCCGGCATCACCGGCCCGGCCAGCCTGAAATACCGGGACGAGGAACAACTCCTGGCCCAAGAACCTGACCCGGAAACCTTTAACCGGGAAGTGATCTGGCCCGACAAGGTGCGTATCAACCGGGAATATGTGGAGAATTATTCCCTGGTCAAGGATTTTTATTACCTTTTACAGACGATAATCCAATGAAAACCGAGAAAACAATACCTTTATCCAACCCCGACATCACCGATGCCGAGCGGCAGGCCGTGCTGGAGGTGTTAAACACCCCCCACCTGAGCCTGGGGCCGAAGATCCCCGCATTCGAGACCCTGGCGGCCCAATTTGCCGGTGTCAAATACGCAGTGGCCATGTCGAGCGGCACCGCGGTGCTGCACACCATTATCCGGGCTTTGGCCATCGGCCCGGGCGATTATGTGCTGACCACCCCTTTTTCGTTCATCTCCACGGCCAATTGCCTGCTCTACGAGGGGGCAAAGCCGCTATTCGTGGACATAACCGAAGAGACCTATAATCTAAGCCCGGACCGGGTCAGGGACTATTACCTCTCTTTACCGGGAGAGAAGCGGGCCCGGGTCAAAGCCATTTTGTATGTAGACGTATTCGGTGTGCCGGCCGACGGCGAGGGTTTTGAGGCCCTGGGCCGGGAGTTTGGCCTGGCAGTGATCGACGATGCGGCCGAGGCCCTGGGTTCCACTTTTAAAGGCCGTCCGTGCGGTTCTTTCGGCGATTGCGGCCTCTATGCCTTTTACCCGAATAAGCAGGTGACCACCGGCGAGGGCGGTATGCTCTTAACCGGCCGGCCAGAGATCGCCGGCCTGGCTGCCAGCCTGAGAAACCAGGGCCGGGATGAAGGGGCCGGTTGGCTGCAACATGCCCGCCTGGGCTACAATTATCGCTTGAGCGATATCCATGCCGCCCTGGGCAGCGCCCAAATGACCCGGATCGACGAGTTGCTGGCCAAGAGGCGGCGAGTAAAAGAGACGTATGACCGCTATTTGCAGGAGGTTTTTGCCCGGGGCCTTTTGATTCCCCAGCAGGCGTTGCCGGGCAGCCGGGTCTCCCCATTTGTCTATGTGGTGCGGCTGAACGATTCTTTTACCCGGGAAGACCGCGACCGCCTGCTGCGATTCTTGCGGGAAAAGGGTATCCAGTGCTCCAATTACTTTACGCCCATCCACCTCCAGCCGCACTTCCGCGACCTGGGCTGGCATGTCGGCGATATGCCCATCACCGAGAAGGTAGCCGAGCGCACCGTGGCCCTACCCTTCTATAACAACCTGGCCGAACCCGACATCGCCTTCATCGCCGCCACCCTCCATGCCTGGTTTTCAAGCTCCTGCTTGCCCATTTCTTAGCCGGGCCGGGATGCAGTTTTTTGGTTAACACACCACTTATCGGGAAGTTTCCCGACGAACCGTCTGAACCGGGACGGGAATCATAACACCTACCTGCACGGCCACCGGCGTGTAGATATCGACCGTTTGTTCCGGGGTATAAATCGATATGATCAATGAATAGCGACATTTCCGATTCCATCGATCCAGGTGATGCCTTTCTCGCCACCAACCTACAGCCGGATAAACCGCGATCATGTTTGACCCGGCAAGGTCTGCGGCCCGCCCTTGCCAGATGTCCGAATGGATGGAGCCGACATTTCTTGCTTCACCGATTACCCAATTCCTCCCGGCCCCTTTGGTCCCGGGGTGCTCTCCATCGGCCCGCGCCTGATAATTGATCCGACGGACAAACTCGCCTTCAGATTCACCGGGTCCGTTCACATCAAAGCGGAGTGCGTGGGAAGCATACCGGTAACGATTTTCCCAACCGATTTCACCTGGACCGGGTTCGATAAAATAAGAGAGCGTAATCCGCATAATTACTGGTTTCTCTCCCAGATCAGAGAGAACATCAGTCGGCCAGGGGAGCTTGTACAAGTGCATGTCACGGGTGATATAGCGCATGTCTTTTCTATCGTAAGGTTGCATAATTGCCTGTGATATCAAAGTCAAAGAATTCATTAGACAATACAGGGCTTTTCCCAGGTCTGGGCGTCCGTAACCACAGATCCTTAAAAGACGCGCATAGGATCCATTTGAGCTGTCAGGGAGAAATTGTTTCTTCATGCTATCCGTCCAATCGGCAGAATGGACAATCAGAGCCCTGATCGTCTCCGGCCAGGCTTCAGGATATTGCACTTGAATTTGCGCGGCCATCCAGGCAGCTTGAGCAGAAGCGGCGCTTGTTGCACAGAAAGGTGCGAACTGGGCCACTTGAGGGTTGTGAAAGGTAGATAAAAGTTTTAGATCATCGGGATCGAAAATTGAATCGTTGGGGCCGCGGGCCACGTTGCCGCCTTCAAAGACAACTTCGGGTTTAATGGGCCACTTCCGGGTAGGCCAGTTGCAGGAAGTGGTGCTGTAGGGGGAAAGTCCTCCCGCCGGGGCAATGGCCGTATAATCTTTAAGTGTCGGGTCTGTGATCCGCGTTTTTTCGGTGACTGCGCCCACGGTCAGGGCATTCCATGCCTGGCCCGGATCGTGGATTTCATTAGTCAGGTTATCGTCTGGGTAATTGCGCCAGTTATTTGCCTCATCGACATTCCCGGCGCTGATCACGATAAGCCGATGAATATTGTCCTCATACCCGGATGACAGTGCATCGACAGCACCCGACCAGGAAGAGGGCCGGCCGCGATCCCGGTCATCCGTTGCCGTGACGGCGAGACACACGATTCGCTTTCGGCCCGGGCCCTGGATTTCGGCGCGGCTGATCCCCTGGGCCGTGATGTCTCCCCACAATCTCCTGGGATTTTCCCCGGGAGGTGGGGGCAGTATTTTGGCGGATTCCAGGCGGTGGCGAATGCGAACCGGGGATGTGTCTTCCAGGAGGGATAATAAATCGCCATAGGTAGCCGTTCCAGCCATCAACGTGCCGTGACCGGAGTGATCGGCGGTTCCCCATTCGGTACGCACGGAAAGAAGGTCCTGGTCATCGAGGACGGGCCGGATAAGCAGATGCCCATTATTCACCCCGGTGTCGAGGATACAAATAAAAACATCGGTCTTGCTATCGAAACGGCACCTTTTCAGTAATTCTTGTACAAGCTCCACCTGTCGGGGATTGTCGAGGTTGATGTAAAAAGAAGCCACCTCTTTGGCCAATCTAAACTCGGCGATGTCATCCGATGATTCTATTAACCGGTCAAGTTGACTCCTGTCGGCCTGGATAAGTTTCACCGATCTTTCGGGAAACTTTAACAATTCTGCTGACGATTCTATGTCCAGGTTTTTTAGCAGTGTCTCAAACTTTGAAACAATGTCTGCCTGATCGCTGCTTAACCACACCTCGAGCCATCCAGGTTTATCGCCAGGGATCAAGTCTCGCTCATCCGGGTGCCAGAAAGATTCCAGAATGGCCAGACGAATATCGGAAATACTGTTAATCAGCTTACAATTCTTCGGTTTTTGGCTTATTTTATCGATTTTGGTAGCATAAGCTTTGATTTTTTTTAAGAAATGGCGACGCTCATTGTAAGGCACAAAGACAGTGGCCAGGATTTGCTCTGATCCTTTCTCACCTTCTCTTCGGACATTGCAAAGACGTATCCCGGCTGGTATTGATTCCAGACTCTTTATCATTAAATCATAGCCCGGCTCACCGGCAAATTCTATATAAGCCCCCTGGCGTGCTGTATAAACGACGGCTTGTCTTTGCCGATCAAATTCGTCCCAGGTTTTTTCAAGGCATTGTTTCAGTTTCTGGCTATGCTGGCCGCGGTCCCGGTCCAAGATTCGGGGATCAGTACCACCATGCCGTGGACTGGTGAATCCTTGTGTCCGGGAAGGGCCTGGCAGGAATATATGCCTGTATCGCTCACCGGCCATAATGCTTTATTCCCTTTGCCCGGTATGTGCGCTCTGCCGCTCCTGGAGCATTTGCTTTAAAAGAGAGACATTTACTTTCTGTTCTTCGCTCAGTATGGCCTGTTTTATGGCATCCAGGCAGGCATGGTCGATCTCAGCGTGGCTCAGCCCATCGCTTTCGGTTAACGCTGTGTCCCAATCAAATTTCGATGGTATGAATGCCCCGAGCACGTTTTGCATCAGGCGCTTTCGCTCTTCAGCATCAGGCGGTGCGAAAGACAACACATCGTCGAAGCGTCGAAACAAAGCCCGGTCCAAGAGTTTTGGACTGTTCGTGGCCGCAACGATTAAATTATCGGAAGTGTCCTGCTCAATAAACTGCAGGAAAGCATTTAATACACGTCGCATCTCGCCCACGTCGTTATCCAGCGACCGTTCCCCACCGATGGCATCAAACTCATCAAAGAGGTATACACCGGGTTCTTGCTGGATTAAATCGAAAATTTGGCGCAATTTGGCGCTGGTTTCCCCCATAAACTTGGTGACCAAACGATCAACCTGGATGGTGTGCAAAGACAAGCGTAATTCATGGGCCAGTACACGGGCGGTCATGGTTTTCCCGGTTCCCGGCGGCCCAATCAGCAAAATCTTGCGACGGTGCGCCAGAGCATGGGTCTTGAGTCTGTGCTGCTGCCGGTATTCGTGTATGATGCGCTCAATCCTCTCGATCAGGTTGGGGGGCAAGACCAGCGATGCTTTAGGTATCTCAGACTTTTCAGACAGCACCAACCCCCGCATATCCTGTGGGAACTTAAGTAACACGGGCCCTTTTTGTCGTTGCGCTTTATCGACAATTTCGCGGATATCATGGGCCAGTGCGCCATGTCCCTGTTGGGCTTCATGTGCCGCCACCTGGAGCGAAATCGTAAAAAACCGCTCCTGTTCCTCGCTGAAGTGCGACCTAATCAAGGATTTTATTTGCTCTGCCGTAGCCATGCTATATCCTTATCTATTGTATGTTTTATTTGATCTATTGTTTAGCCGGCATGATTTGATTTCCCATGAGAAAGACGGCTTTGTCAATAAATCTATCATAACTAGATTTTATATGAATTACTTGATTATTTCAATAGTTATTTCATGCCTTCTTCCTGGCGGGCCATTATAAAGAAGGTAATGACCGGGAATGGTTATTTGAAGACGGTGCTCAGGAGGATGGGGAACTCGAACTCGAAATTGGGGGTGAAGATGCCTTTGCCGAGGGATTCTTTTATCTTCTTGAGGCGCCAGAACTTGCCGTCTTCGATCTCCTCTGGGTTGTGGACGGTGATGGCCCTGGGGTAACGGGTGACAAACATGTACACCAACTCCGATTCGATATCGGTTTCCCAGACATACTGGGCCAGCGGGACTATCGTGCATTGGCCCAAGCCCAGCTCTTCCTGGGCTTCCCGCTGCAATGCCTGGCCGATGGTCTCGCCGCGGGACACGTGCCCGCCCACGGCCGTATCCCATTTACCGGGCTGGATCTCCTTTTTTACCGACCGCTTCTGCAAGAAGAGCCGGCCCTCCTCATCGATGACATGGAGGTGGACCACCGGGTGAAGCCGGCCAGGGCCGGAGTGACACAGACTCCTGGGCGCTTCGCCGATTTTCTCACCCTTTGGGTCGACAATATCGAACCACTCTTCATGCCGGTATTTTTCCGGCCACTCTTTCGCCTTGAGGCGTTTCCGGGCAAATTCGAAGACGAAATAGAGGGCAAAGAGGATGTAAAAGAGGCCGCCGCTGATAAAGGCCCAGGCACCCTTTGACAGCCAGAAAGCGGCATAGACGATGAGCAGGGTATGGATGAGAAACAGGAAAAATAGACTTTTCAGGCTGCGGTTCATCTGCTTGACCTGGCCCGGGTCCAGGTCGATATTCTTCAGGTAGCGCCTGGAAACCAGGAGCATGAGATTGACCGGGGAAAAGACCGATATGCCCAGGATTATGCAGAATATCAGCTCGATCAAGGCCGGTTTTAATTTGAAAAATATAGGATTATCGAGGATGATCGACACCCCGCCCAGGACCACGATCAGGCCGATATCGAGCAGGATGAAACGGTCGAGGGTCTTTTCCTTGATATAAGAATACGCCAGCTCGATCATGCCTGAGCCGATGGCCACGATGAGACCCACCTGCGTGCCCCAGAGCGAGTCGGCCACGATAAAGATAATCAGCGGCAAGAACCCTGGGGCCAGGCTCTTTAAAAGGTCTGCCCGGGTCATGGTTGTTTTTCTCCGGCTATTTATCTACGGCTCAGCCAGCCGCGGTACCGGGCCCAAAAGCTGACGGTCCGGGCCGCCACTGCCAGGCCGAATTCTTTGCTGCGCTTACCCAGGGGAAGTGAGTAGGGATTCCGCAAGAGAATGAATAACAAATCGCCCGCGACCTTGAAAAGGGTACCGCCCAGCGCCAGCATAAAGCCCAGGAAAAGGGCGGAAAAGCGGTTCTTGAACCGGCCGGTGGCCCTGCCGATGCGGTATTTGCTCTGGTACAATTGCCCCAGCGTATAGGTGTGGGAATGAAAGACCAGGGACTCCGGCTCATAGATAATCTTGTATCCGCCGGCGATCGCCTGCCGCGCCCAGGCCTGGTCCTCGGCAATATCGATGCTATCGTCGAACGGGATCTTTTCCCAGGCCGTTTTTCTCACCGCCGCGCTGACCGTGGAGAAGATCATCGAATCACACCGGGAAGCGCCGGTCTTTTCCCGTCGCTTACAGTTCATGGTACACCAGAGATCCCGCACCATATAGAGGGGGCAGTCCTGGCGCGGTAGATGGCGGCTGTAAACCCCGGCCACCCGGGGATCGCCCTTCAGGCTGTCCACCAGGAAATGGAGCCAGCGATTATTGACCGGCAGGGCGTCGGCATTGATGAGCACGACATATTGGCCCTGGGCGAGACGCATGGCCAGGTTACGGGTCTTGCCGTGTCCGAATTCTGCCGGTTTTATCCCGGTTAAGCGGACTGTCGGAAACTTTTTTACGACCTGGATCGTCCGGTCTTGCGAACCGGAATCGATGACGATGACCTCGAACCGATCGGCGATCTCCTGGTTAAAGATGGCTTCGAGCGTCTCACCGATGTGACTTTCTTCGTTCCTGGCCGGGATCACAATCGAGATTTCGGGGGGGACACCCTTCGTTTTACTGCCCATAGTGGTTCTCAATATTGAGCCTATTGCCATTGGACTTCACCTGCAATTCCACGAAAAAATGTTTCCGGAACCGCCGGATGGTGAGGTCTTCGATATTTTGATGATCGTTTTTCAGGGAGACAAACAGGCTCTCGTACTCGCTCCGCGACAGCCATTTTTTGATCCGGTTAAAGCCGTCGAAGTCCATGATGGCCATCAACCGGGCCACGAAGCGGCAGAAGAGATTCCTCCCGGCGCCCAGGGTGACGAATTCCGGCTCGATAATCACGATTTTTTCCCGGGCGAATTGCACGGCAATGGACAGGAGATCCCGGATGTCGGGGATGGTTAGGTGATGGAGGATGTCGGATAAGATGATCACGTCGCAGTCCTGGTAATAAACCTTATCCAGAATATTCCCCAGGCGGATATCGCGGTGCCGTTTTTGTCCGAAATGGATAAACCGCTCGTTTAGATCGATGCCCGAATAGGTACAGCACCTGTGGATGTATTTCTTCATGCGGCCAAAACCGCAGGCCGGCTCAAAGACCACTTTCTGCTTACCGATGATATCTTTCAATATCTTCAGGCCGTCAAAGTAGAGAAAGCGGACAGCGATGCTATAAATAAACGGATGTGCAAAAACAATCGATCTCATGACTTTTTATGGTTCAATTTTTAGACATGACCATATCACAAAACCATTGTCCTGTCAACATTGGAAATGGTGTTTTACTTGGGGTGAAAAATGTTGTATAATCACAAGTAATGAGGAAAACTAAGCGAGGTTTTTATGAAGAGAGCATTTTTTCTGTGTTGCCTGATGATAGGATCGACGCTAATGACTAGTGGACAACTCACCAATTATGGTAAATTGATCAAATTTACGGTCACGGACCGGGCCGCAAACCCCCGGGAAGTGCAGGTCTTTATCCCTCGCAACCTGGACCGGGAAGTCCCGGCCAAGGTGCTCTGGTATTTCCGGGGGACAAACGGCATTTTCCTGACCTGGAATATCGAGACAACGCGCCTATACAAGATCGGTTACGATGAGAAGGCGGTGATCGTGGCCCCCAACCTGTTTGCCAAGCTCTGGTCTAAAGGTACGGATGAGACCGATTACTACCTGATCCATGACCTGCTGCCCTATTTGCAGGACCTGGTCGATGAGCAGGGACTCCCCTATAAGCTTGACCTGGAAAACATGGCCGCTTCGGGGTTCAGTGCCGGAGGGGGTTTCCTCTACAACATGGCCGGTTATTACCCAAAAATTTTTGACAACATCTTATTCCGGAAATTCCTGATCCATGGCCGGCCGCTGGCCATCAAGGTAGATGAGGACGGTAATGCGGTGAGCGGCGATGACTACGATATCCAGGCTTTCAACCGCTTAAAAGAGGCTTTCAACACCGTGTATGCCGTTGAAAAACCGCTTTTTTTGCTCTCTATCGGCACCCGTGATTTTTTTCCGCTCCAGGATGTGGTGGCCACCCGGAACTACCTGGCCGCTATCGGCTACTCACTATCGATGATCACGGTCCCGGGACTGAATCACCGCTTCCTGACAGATTATTCGGAAGAATTCAAGAAACAGATCAAAGATTTCTTTTTCCCTCTCCATATCACCCGACCGGAGGCCGACGCCTACTGGAAGGTCAACCCGTTGTCGCAGACCACGCTGGAAGTGACCTGGAATACTCTCCAGGCTGCCGGGGAGAACGTGAACCTGGACCTGGTCTCTGTGGATGATCACCGGTCATACACCCTGGGGCGTAACCTGGGAAATTCGGGTGCTTTTACTGTCGATCCGCTGACCCTGCCGACCGAGACGGGGCGCTATTTTCTTAAAATTCACACACCCGATAAGCTCTACGTCAATTATAGCAGTGCCTTTTCTGTCGAATACCAGCCGGTGGCCGTCAACCTCCAGGTAACCCGGACCCAGGAACGGGCCTGGATCATCCGGGGTAAAGAGTATGCCCGGCTGGAAATCGGCGCCCAGAAGCAAGGGGATTTCTGGATCGCCCGGTTTCTGATCTTACGGAAGATCGGTGCCGGCGATGAGCAGTTGCTGATAGAGATTCCCGGTTCCGAGTTCCAGCAGGGAACCTATACCCATATCGACGAATCGATTGTGCCGGGCGTATCTTACACCTACCGGGTCGAGGCCCTGGATAACCAGGGTAATGTCCTGGCCGCATCGGAGGAAAAGGCCATTTAATATATATTTAACAGGGGAATAGAGCGGGTTTAATAATAATATAGAGGAGGAAAAGATGATCGCTATTTTCATTATCTACCTGGTGCTTACCCTGGGACTTGGGTTATGGCAGGCCTCACGCACCAAATCCCAGGCCGATTTTGTCATTGGGAGTTCAAAGTTGCCGGGCTGGATGCTGGCCCTGTCCGAGCGGGCCACGGGCGAATCGGCCTGGCTACTACTGGGGTTTACGGGATTCATTTATGCCAGCGGCCTGTCCGGTATCTGGACGGGCGTAGGCTGTTTGGTGGGCATCAGCACGGCCTGGATCGTATTGGCTAAAAAATTCCGCAGCGAAGCGGAGAAGTACCAGGCCATGACCATGCCGGAATATTTTTCTGCCAAGTACCCACAAAAAGCCGGTACTATTCGCTTCCTATCGACGCTGATTATTGTTTTCTTCTTTATCTTTTATGTGGGCGCCCAGTTTGCCGGGGCCGGCAAAACCATATTCAAAACCTTTGGCCTGGAGCCGTTCTGGGGACAGATCATTTCCGCGGTCGTCATCCTGGTATACGCCACCATGGGGGGGTTTATCAGCGTGGTGGCCGTGGATACCTTCCAGTCGATATTAATGATCACCACACTGGTGGTGACCCCGGTGATCATGTTGATCAAGGTACTGAAAGGCCCGGTCAGCATATCGGCGGCGCTATCAGCGGCCGGTCCGGGCATGGATTCCCTGACCGGTGGCCTAACCGGTTTTGCCGCCGGTCTATTGATTTTTAACAACCTGGCCTGGTTCTTCGGTTACCTGGGTGGCCAGCCGCAGTTGAATGCGCGTTTCATGGGTATGCGCGACGACCGCCAGGTCAAGATCGGACGCAATATTGCCGTAATCTGGACGGTCCTGGCTTATGCCGGGGTGGTGGTCATCGGCCTGTGTTCGCTGGTTTTGTTCGGCCCGCATGCGGTTAAAGACCCGGAGATGATCCTGCCCCATGCGTTGAATACCTTGTTTCCCTGGTGGCTGGCCGGTATATTGCTGGCCGGGGCAGTGGCGGCCATGATTTCTACGGCCGAGAGTATGCTCCTGGTGGCCGGTTCTTCCATCAGCCAGGACGTGTACAAAGGCATGATCAAGAAAGGCAAGGCCGATGACCGCACCCTGCTGGCCATTTCCCGGGTCTCTACCCTGACCATCGGGTTCATCGGCCTGGTCCTGGCACTGACCACCTCCAACCTTATTTATTACATCGTCGGTTACGCCTGGGCCGGCATCGGTTGCTCCTTTGCGCCGGCGGTCTTACTCTCTTTCTATTGGGACCGGTTTGGCTCCTCCGGTGTGGTCACCGCCCTGGCCACCGGGCTGGTTACTACTGTGCTCTGGATAGTGACCGGTCTTGACAAAACCGTGACCGCCCGGGCCGCCACCTTTATCCTGGCCATGGGCCTGGCCGTTCTGGTGACCCTGCTCTCCAAGAAAGAGGAAAAAGCCTAACTCTAATTTAGCTCTACCAAAGGGTTTTTAAAACTTATCGTGCCCTGGTTGTTACCGGTGGGGAAACAGATTTTCCCCCTATCCACAGCGAAACGGTAGAAATCGGGGAAGTACCCCGGGAACACAATATGGCCCCGGGAAAATTTTTGCTTGACTTTATGGTGTCGAATAACATATAATTAGGCTGTCTGGATAAGGATGGCAACATGAACAAGGGAATAATAAAGTACTTAATAGCGGTGGTCGTCGTTTTTCTCGCCCTGGGCCTGTGCGCCTGGGCCCAGGAAACCCCGGGAAATCCACCGGTTGAAGAGACCCAGGTTACCCAGGAAAACCCGGGCAATCCGCCCGAGACGCAACCCCAGGAAGAGGCCCCCCTTCAGGAGGAACCCAATGTGGAGACCGACACCCCCCCCGGGGAGGAACCGCAGGCCGAACCTGAGCCGGTACCCCAGGTGGAGGAATTAAGGCTCGGCAAAATCTATTTCCCAAAAGATTTTGTCCATGCCGGCCAGGATTTCCTGAAAGGCAATTACCTGGTCAGCTTGATTACCAAAGAGGGCATATCATATTTCCGGGTCTCTTCTGCCGGCGGGGAAACCCTATTCGAAGAATTGGCGGTGGTCAAGCCCTATAAAACAGGCACACGGAAATTTAAAACGATCATCCGGCGGGGTTTGCTCAAGAGTGGGGAATATTTCCGCTTGAAAGTGATTAAGCCGGGAGAAGTGGCGATAGCCTTTTTCCTGGTTAAACCGGCAGTGGCCCCGGCGGAAACGGACAAAACCGCCGAAAGGAATCTTGTTACAATAAAAGGTCATGATCTGGTCTTTGGAGTATTTCTTCTCGATCTGGATGGCCAGGAGAATCTCTACCCCCAATTGATGAACACCGATTAGAATTCCCGGGGGATGACAGTTTAAATTCCTGTAATAGGCAGGAAGACCGGTATGGGGTATCATATAGATGTCATAACCAAAAAAACAGCGAAAACCACCCGGCCGGCCAGGAAGCGATAAGGAGTTTAGTATAGACTTTTTATAAAAAACGTGGTAATATTAGTTTTCTGTTCTAAAACTATGACCAAAATGACTTTTAAGTAAATTTGTAATGATTTCAGTCGAATGGTCAAGGTAACAAAGCTTGAGGCAAAGATGATATTTGGATATAAATCGAGGCAAAATAAAAAAAAACGACCATGTAATCCAATGCAACCGGAGGTGTTAAGATGAAGAGAAAAAAATGTGGCGATAAAGTACGTCTTCTGTTTTTAAGTATATTAATAGGGCTATGGGCGGTTCCCGCTTTCACCCAATCGTCGCCGGTCCTGGACGGTTTGATCGATCCTGTCTACTACAGCCACGGTTATTCCGTTAGTTATAAAGGGTTCTATATCGGGGCGGAAGCGACGCTGTACGTTTTTGACAAACCCAGCGTAGACCCCAACTATGTCTGGCTGTGCTGGGAAATCGCCACCACCTTTAACGATAACAGTTACGGCGCCAACCAACACAGCACCTGGCCCAAGGGGCACAATTTCGGCGACTTGATCGAGAGCGACATGCAGCGCCTGGACTTAGAAAATACCTGCGGCCAACTGGTGTTGGATGTCGTCATGGACTACCTCAATGAAGGATACCCCACACCTTCCGGGTATGGCACGGGCAAAGATTCGGTCGAGTTCCCTATCCCCGGCTCCGGGACGTCGAATTATATCAGCACCGGCAACTGGGCACACATCGAATTCGATACCGCCATGAGCGCCAACCTGAACGACTTCGGCTACTGTCTGGCCGGTAATTGCAGCGTCGGCGGCACCAATTTGTTTAACGATTCACCTAACTGGTTGGATGAAGCAAACTATATCCCGGTCGCCGCTTACAGCAATTGGGAATACCACGAAATCTGGGAACTGCGCGTCGACCGCCAGGTGTTCCGGACTGCCGCCTGCCCTGCGGGTACATTACTCGGCGTGGCCACCAACCCGGTAGAATTGCACGCTTCCCCCAGCAAGAGCGTTAGCCCCTGTACCCTGTTTCCTGCCCCAGGCACTATCGGGGATTATATCTGGCTGGATGCCGACCGGGACGGCGTACAGGATATCACCGAAAAGGGGCTGGCCAATGTGACGGTCGCCCTGTACAGCGACCCCAACGGCGACGGTAATCCCGCCGACGGCTCGGTTATCGCTACCGCTATCACCGATGCCTACGGGCGGTATCTTTTTGCCAACATCGGTGCCGGTGTTTATTGCGTCGATGTCACCGACACGAACGGCATTCTGACCGGCTTCTCGCTTACCACCGGCAGCACCGACCCCCATGGCACCATAGCTTTGAGCAGCGAAGAGAATTATTTAGACGCCGATTTCGGTTATGCGCCTTCAACCGGTATCGGCGATTACGTCTGGTCGGACGCCGACAACGACGGCATGCAGGACCCGGGCGAGCCGGGCATCGGCGGCGTCACCATCCGCTTGCTGGCCGATAATGACGGCGACGGTAACTTCACCGATGTGGCGGCCACCACCACCACCCGGGACGACGGCTCTTACCTCTTTACCGGTTTAGCACCCGACGATTACCGCGTGGATGTCACCGATACCGCTAATGTTCTTAGCGGTTATACCTTAACCGACGGCCCGCAGAGCAGCATTGATCCCACGGATACGATCCGCCTGGATAGCGGTGAGATCTATCTCAACGCCGATTTCGGCTATTATAAAGCCGGGCTGGGTACGATCGGCAACCAGGTCTGGTTCGAAGAAGACGGTGACGGTCTCTTTGAGAGTGGGGAAACCGGCGTTTTTAACGTCACGGTCGACCTGATTAAGGATACCGACGGCGACGGCGTCTGGGACGCCGGCGAAATGGTGGTCTCTTCCATCACCGCCGCAGACGGCACCTACCGGTTTTCCGGGCTCTCATTAAACGATGGAGACGGCGACGGCGATTACCTGGTTCATGTGACGGATATTTATAATGAACTGCGCCGCTTCCGCAAAAGCACCGGTGCCACCCCCGGGGCCAACAACAACAGCCAGGTCGATCCCTATGCCGTGGCCCTCAGCTCCGGCTCTTCGAGCAACATGACGGGGGACTTCGGGTATTATTTCGACCGGCATAGGGGGCTGGTCGGCGACCGCGTCTGGTACGACCTGGACAACGACGGCGTGCAGGACGAGGGCGAACGGGGCGTGAGCGGCGTCACCATTCAGCTCGAGGTCCAGGGCGGCTCTAAATGGACAGTGAAAGGCTCGGTCATTACCGATGTCAACGGTTACTATTACTTCCCCAACTTAGACACCGGTGGCGGCGGCTACAATTATCGCACCAGTGTATTAGCCGCCAACTTCGCGGCCGGCGGGCCGCTTTATGGCTACACCGGTACCAACCAACCGGACAACCTGGATGAATCGACCAAACTAACCAACTCCGCCCCCCAGGATTTGAGCCTGGATTTCGGCTACCGGTACAACGCCGCTTCTACTTATTCCATCGGCGACTACGTGTGGCAGGACGGCGATGGCGACGGCCTTCAGGACGGCGGCGAAAGCGGTTTTCAGAATGTCACCCTATCCCTTTACCGCGACCTGGACGGCGACGGGACCATCGACAGCGGCGAACCGGTCATCGCCACCGATGTCACCGATTCGAGCGGCAATTATCTATTTTCCGGCCTGGCGAACGGGAACTATATCGTTTCGATTACCGATAATTTCGGGATTTTAAGCGGTTATTCGAAAACCTATGGCACGGATAACTGGCCGGTGACCATCAGCGGCGCCAGTAATTTAAATATCGATTACGGCTATTTCCGGGAAGACCCTACCCTGGCCTTTATCGCGCCTTTCTCTGCTTATAGCGACGGCGGCCGGGTCATCGTCCACTGGGAAACCACCTCGGAAATCGGCACGGTGGGCTTTAATCTATACCGAAAAGAAAAAAAAACCGGCCGCTTTGTCAAAGTAAATACGGACATACTGACCGGCTTACTGACGGCACCCCAGGGCGGTATTTACCGGTATGAAGACACCGGTGCCTACCCCGGCGTCACCTACACCTACCAATTGGAAGAATTAGAATCCACTGGCCTCAAGCGCCTTTACGGTCCCTTCACGGTGCATCCCGGGGTCTTGCGGATAGATGATCCCAACTTTAGCTTAGAACCCATGCGCGGCCGGTACAGCAAACAGGCCCACAAGCTGCCCGAAGCCAGGATCGCCAGGCTCAAGGCCAGGCAGGCGGAAATGAACGCCGTTTATATGGAAACGGCGGCGCAGCCGGGCGACGCGCTCAAGCTGGGTGTCATAGAGAATGGTGTCTATTACGTCCCTGCGGCCTTGATCGCCGAAAAGCTGGGCGTCCCGTTGCAGAAAGCGGTCAATATGATCAAGAACGGCAACCTGGCGCTGGTCAACCGGGGCTGCCCCCTGGCTTACATGCGGGCGAGCGGCGACAGTGGGCTTTATTTTTACGGCGAAAGCATCGACAGTATCTACACCCATGCGAATATCTACCGGCTAAAGAAAGGCAAAGCATTGGCCATGGAATATACGCCGGGCGGTACCCCCTCACCGGCCACCGGTAATGAAACCTTCGGCGATTTCTTGCACAGCGAGAAGGATAATTATGCGCTAACCGCTTTGTTCGATGATCCCGGCGGCGATTTCTGGTTGTGGGATTTCATTAAAGGTGGCGAAACAGGCAAGGCGTTCAATTTTTACGTCAACGGCGCAGCCCGGCAGGGGCAGGCATCCCTTAGGGTGCACCTGAAAGGGGCCACCGATACCGCTGCCCTACTCGATCACCATGTGAAAATAAGCTTGAACGGCACAGCCATCGGCGCCAGCCAATGGAGCGGCTTAGAGGCCCATGAATTCGATATCGCTTTCGAGCAATCGCTGCTAAACGACGGGGGTAATACCGTTACGGTCACCGGTGTATTGGACAGTGGCGTACCTTATAGCATCTTTTACCTGGATTCGTTCGATGTCAATTACCGCCGCTATTACCGGGCGGTCGATAACCGCCTGCTGTGCCGGGCAGAGGACAACGCCGCCATCACCATTTCCGGTTTCACCACTTCAGGTGTGATGGTATTCGACGTCACCCAGCCCGGCCAGCCGAAAGCCGTTACCGGCATATCTATAGACGCGGCCAACCGGGTCAGTTTCATACCCGGGGCCCCCGGTAATGTATACTTCGCGGCCACACCAGCCGGGTTTTATGCGCCCTTTTCGGCCGCTGCGGATATGCCCTCGTCCTTGAGCAAGAAGAGCAACTCCGCCGATTATGTGATCATCACCCCCGCGGCCCTGAAAGCAGCCGCCGCTAAACTGGCCGACCTGCGCCGGGCCAGCGGCCTTCAAACCATGGTCGTAGATGTGGAAGACATCTACGATGAATTCAACTTCGGCATTACCGATCCCCGGGCGATTAAGGATTTCCTCGCTTATGCTTACGGCAAATGGGGGGTCACGCCAAAATATGCGGTCCTGGCCGGCGAAGGTTCTTTCGATTATAAGAATATCCAGGGATACGGCGATTGCTTGATCCCCCCCATCATGGTGAACACGCCTTATGGGCTCTTTGCCGCGGACAACCGTTTCGGCGATGTACGGCGCAATGACGGTGCGCCCGAGATCGCGATCGGCCGTTTGCCCGTCCTGACCTCTACCGAGCTGGAAGCATTGGTCGATAAAATCACCGATTATGAAAGCGCCTCGGGTCCCTGGACAGCCAAAACGATGCTGATTGCAGATAATCCCGATAGTGGGGGAGACTTCCCCGTAGACAGCGATTACCTGGCCGGTTTCCTGGCCATATACACGCTCGATAAGATTTACCTGCCCAATTTTTCCACGGTCGGACAGGCCAGGCAGAGGATTTTAGATGGTTTTAACCAGGGCGCTTTGCTGGTGAATTATGTCGGTCATGCGGGTTTAAACCGCCTGGCCCAGGAAGGACTGCTGCTAACCACCGATATACCCGCCCTGCAAAATGAAGACAGGCTCCCCCTGGTGGCTGCTTTTACCTGTATCGTCGGTCGATTTGAGATACCCGGGTATGATTGTTTGGCCGAGCAGTTGCTGCTAAAAAGCGGCGGCGGTGCTGTGGCCGTATTGTCGCCCACCGGCGCCTCGCTCAATGACCCGGCCATCAGGCTGGCCGCCGGATTTTTCCAGGCGCTCTTCCAGGGCCAGGATAAAATCATCGGCAATGCGTTTGTGCGCGCGCTGCAAAATTACGCTGCTTACGGTAGTGAGCCTTTTATACTGGATATCTACAACCTGCTCGGCGACCCGGCATTGGAAATTAAATAGACATTTATGATAGAATCTTAGCTCATAGATAGACATAATATGAATGTGAATGAGATATATCGTCAGGCAGAATACTTCCGCTTGAAAGTGATTAAGCCGGGAGAAGTGGCGATAGCCTTTTTCCTGGTTAAACCGGCAGTGGCCCCGGCGGAAACGGACAAAACCGAGAAAACGGACAAAGCCCCCTATTAATCGAAGCCGACGGCGCTACTTTCTTCATCGCCGTAATAGTCACGGGACCTGGCGTGATCTTCTTCGGTGCAATAATCGGTCGGTTCGGTACCGGAAATAAAAGCCTCCCAGAAAGCATGTAGACAGTTATCGGTGAATAGTTTGCCGGTAAATCTATCGATCTTGACCAGCAAGACATTGGCCGGTTTGTTGTATTCCTGGGGTTCCGGGTACTTTTCCAGGTACTTTTCCATAAAAACGGTAAATATCGGGCAGGATACCTCACCGCCGGTCTCCCCATCACCCAGGCTCTTCATGCTGGCTTCAAACCCCACCCAGACACCAACGGTCAGGGAGGGTGAGAAACCGATGAACCAGGCATTGGTAAAGTCATCGGTGGTGCCGGTCTTGCCGCCGATGGGGGCATTGAGGCCCCTGGCCCGGTAACCGGTGCCGCTCTTGACTACTCCCTGCATCAAGTAATTCATCAAAAAGGCGATCTCCTTTTCCAGCACCTGTTTCCTCTCCGGTACCGGCTCGTCGATGATATTGTGCTCATCGCGGATGGTCTTTATAAAATGGGGATCTACCCGTATGCCCAGGTTGGGGAACACGGTAAAAGCGGCCACCATCTCCTGGAGGGTGACCTCGAAAGAACCCAGGGCAATGGCGATATAAGGTTTGAGCTCCGATGTCAGGCCGAACCTTTTGCCGTAGCGAACGATGCGCTCCGGTGTCAGCTCTTTGGCCAGCCGGGCGGTGACGACGTTTCGCGATTTCTCGAAGGCCCGTCTCAGGGTCATGGGCCCCATAAAACCGGGGGGATAATTGTGCGGCTCCCAGAGCTCTTCGGTAAAGACATCGAAATCGGAGAAATATTCATCTTCAACGATGGTGTTCAGGTTGTAGCCGGTCTCCAGGGCAGCCGAGTAAACAATGGGCTTAAAGCTGGATCCGGGTTGCCGTTTGGCCTGGGTGGCATTGTTCCATTTGCTCTTTTCAAAAGAGTAACCGCCGACCATGGCCTTAATGGCGCCGGTCTTGTTGTCCACCACCAGCATCGCCCCCTGCACTTGCGGCTCTTGCTCTAAGGCCAGCTTCATCTCGTACTTCTTATCGGTCAGGTCGACTTTTCCGGCTGTCTCTTGCTTCTTTAAATAGAGGTCCAGGTCGATGCCGGTGTCCAGAATTTTAAATAGGGCAATGTCCCCTCTTTTTAAAATGGTAGGTAGGGGTCTGCGGGTCCAGGCCGCCTCGTTGGCGGTCAGCCGTCCCCGGAAACCCTTGATCCTGACAAGGGCGCCGCTGCTATCTACCTTCAAGACGATACCCTCGACGATTTTCCCATTGGTCACCTGTAGCTTCTCCCAGGTGGGGAGGGAATGCCGATCGATATCGATTTTCTGGGCAAGCACATTGGGTAATTTTTCTCTGATGCGCCAGCCACGGCGTTTATCAAGCTTCCGTAAGCCTTCCCGCAAAGCGTCTTCGGCCCATACTTGCATCTCGCTATTCAAGGTGGTATAGACCCGTAACCCGCCCTGGTAGAGCAGCGTGTCGCCGAATTTGTCTTCGATGTACTTGCGGACTTCTTCCAGGAAATGATCGCCGATCGATTCCCGGTAAAATTCGGACGGTTTCTCCGGCAACTTGACTTTAATCGCCTCTTCGTATTGCTTTTGGGTGATGAAATCCTGATCGAGCATCTTCTTTAAAACCATGTCCCGGCGCCGCCGGCAATTTTCCGGGTTCTTAAACACGCTGAACCGGCCGTTGGGGCCCGGGATGACCGCGCTTAACAGGGCCGCCTGGGCGATATCGATATCGCGCACCGACTTGCCAAAGTAATATTGAGAAGCGGCCTCGACACCGTAAGCGTTACCGCCGAAAGGAATCTTGTTACAATAAAAGGTCATGATCTGGTCTTTGGAGTATTTCTTCTCGATCTGGATGGCCAGGAGAATCTCTTTGAGCTTGCGGGAAAAAGTCTTTTCCGTCCGTTCGTCATACAAGAAAAGATTTCGGGCGAGCTGCATGGTGATGGTGCTGCCGCCGCCCCGGTTCTGTCCGAAAATAACCCCGGATAGGGCCCGGAAAATGCCTTTAAAACTGATGCCCCAGTGGGAGTAATAACCGGTATCCTCGACCGCGATCAGGGCCTGTTTTAAAAACTGCGGGATATCGGAGCCGCGGACAATGGTCCGCTTCTCGATGGCGAACTCTTTGATCAGGCCATTCTGGTCGTTAAAAACGGTGGTCATGACCATCGGCTTTAGCTCTTCCAGGTTCTTGATCTGGGGAAAGCCCTTCTGGTAGACCAGGATGATGCCGATCAGGGCCCCGATAAGAATGGTTGCGACAACGCCCAGGGACAGGATGACAACCTTTAAATTCTTTAAAATGAATTCTTTCATTTTGTTTACCCGGCTAAGTATACCACACAAGCGCCATTACCTTCAAGATTCAAAAGAAATGTGGGACGACAGGGCGCCACCCATTGGGGACAAGGGGGTTGATTTTTTTGCACAGGAGGGGTAAAATGCTTGACAAATGAGGATTTTAATCGTCGAAGATGACCGTAAAGTGGCTGAGTTCCTGAAGAAGGGGCTCAAAGAAGAGCAATATGCCGTCGATGTCTGCGCTGATGGGGATGAGGGGCTATTCCAGGCGCAAGTAAACGAGTACGATTTGATTATCCTCGACGTGATGCTGCCGAAGAAGAATGGTTTTGCCGTCTGCCGGGAAATCCGGAGCTCGGCGATATTGACACCTATCCTGATGTTGACGGCCAGGGACCAGGTGGAGGATCGGGTCAAGGGCCTGCAAGAAGGGGCGGACGATTACCTGCCCAAACCCTTTGCGTTCGAAGAACTACTGGCCCGGATCAAGGCGCTGCTGCGTCGCAACCAGGATTACAAGACGCGGAATCTGGCTGTCGGCGACCTGGAAATGGACCCCATCTCACGGAAAGTGACGCGGCAAGGAAAGTCGATCTCCCTGACAGGCAAGGAGTATGCTTTACTGGAATACTTGCTGCGCAACAAAGGCCGGACGATTACCCAGACCATGATCATCGAGCATGTCTGGGATATGGATTTCGATGGTCTGAGCAACGTGGTCAACGTCTATATCAATCACCTGCGGGAAAAAATCGATAAAGGCTTTTCCCGGAAATACATCCATACGGTGCGGGGTGTCGGGTACAAGATCGATGAAAGTCCAGATATTTAAGTCTATCCGGGGACGCCTGACCCTGTGGTACGTGATTATCCTGGGACTGATTTTTTTTATCTCCGATATTATTCTCTACCGGACTTTTAAGCAGAGTATGCTCGACACCATCGATCATACGCTGCTTACGGCTGCCGAAGAGGTGGAGTTCGCCATTGCCAAGGTGCCGCAGGAAAAATGGCCGGAAGAGATCAAGCGCGTGGAACGGGCATTCTTGGTCAACCGCCTATTCATCCAGATACTGAAGATGCCCCGCCAGGAAGATGAGAACCTCAAATTGATCGCCCGCTCCGGGGTGTTGATCGGCAATATCCCATTAAGCGACCTGTGGGCCAAGATCCCGCACCGGTTCCCCAAGGCCCCGCTCTACCTGGATGCCAATGAAAAAAGCCCGGCCACCCACCCACTGCGTATCATTGTCTTCCCGGTCTCCCCCAAAGGGGAAAAGGGGTATTTGATCCAGGTGGGCACATCGTTAAAAAAGATATTTCACACCCTAAAAAATTTCTTGCTCACGCTATTGATTTCGGGCCCGTTGTTGCTCTTCGTTTCCTCCCTGGGCGGGTATTTGCTACTGACCCGCGCGCTCCGCCCGGTCGGGGCAGTCGTGCAAACGGCCCGCAAGATTTCGGCCGAAGACTTGAGCTTGCGCATCGATGCCCGGGGCCGGAAAGATGAAATCGGGCTGCTCATTACGACATTCAACGAGATGATTTCCCGGTTGGAGCGGTCTGTGGAGCAGATCAAACAATTTTCCTCCGAGGCTTCCCATGACCTGAAGACGCCCCTAACTATTATCCGGGGGGAGATCGAGATCGCTTTAAGAAAAGAGCGGACGCCGGAAGAGTACAAAAAAGCCCTTTCCAGTATCCATGAGGAATCGAGTAAACTCGAAAAACTGATCGACAACCTCCTGCTCCTGTCACGGATCGCCGATCGCGATCACCCATTCCGTTTAGAAAATGTTGCCATAGATGAAATTCTACTCGATGTCTTCGAGAAGCTGGAGCTCTTGGCCCGGCAAAGGGGACTCGTTTACCTGATCGACCGGGTCAGCTCGGCGATCATCAGGGGTAACGAGATTTTGCTCAACCGGTTGGTGATGAACCTACTGGACAACGCCATCAAGTTCACCCCGCGCGCGGGCAAGGTAGAAATATCCCTGGCAAAGACCGGCGGCCAGGTCACCCTGGCGGTGAGGGACTCCGGCCCGGGGATACCGGCAGAATCTCTTCCCCATATATTCGACCGGTTCTATCACCAGGGGCAATCCCAGGGAGGGGATGCCCAGGGATCGGGCCTGGGTCTCTTTATCGCCAGGGGCATTGCCGATATCCACCGGGCCGAGATCAAAGTAGACAGCCGCATCGGCAAAGGCACAACCATGCGGGTCATTTTCCCGGTTATCCCGGAGCGCAAGCGGAAGAAAAATTAAAATTTTTTAATGTTCTTTTAATCTCCTGTTAAACTTCTTCTGCTATTATACAAGAAGAAAATGAGGAGGTAGATTTTGCCCGTTTCCCACAGATCGCTCACCGGGAAGGTGCTCATCCTGGTATTTTGTGTATTGACGGCCTTTTCCTGCAAAAACCGGCAACCGGATTTTAACCTGGTGCTGATTAGCCTTGATACGACACGCCACGACTACATCGATACGGGCAAGGGGGCCAGGGCCTTTACCCCGGGAATGAAGGCATTTGCAAAAGAGGCCGTGGTCTTTGAGCGGGCTTTTTGCACCATACCCCAGACCCTGCCGTCGCACCTATCGATCTTGACCTCCTATCTTCCCCACGAATGCGGCGTATTGAGCAACCAGGCCATCTATGACGGTCGCTGCAAAATGTTGCAGCAGGTATTGAAAGAAAGGGGTTTTTATACGGCCGCCATCATCTCCCTCGGCACCCTGGCCGGCAGCACGGGCATCGGCGAAGGGTTCGACGAATTCCATGAGGGCTTAAACGACCAGGCCGTCTTTTATGCCACTGCCGAAAGGATCACCCAGGAAGCCACCCGCTTCCTTCAGAAGGTCAGGGACAATCGTTTCTTCCTCTTCCTGCACTATTCGGACCCGCATACCCCTTATGCGCCGCCCAATGCCCCCGGCTCATTCACCATCTTTCTGGACGAGAAACCGGTGGCCCAATTCGGTCCGCACCAGGGGGCCATTTTGCGCACGACTCTCCCCCTTAGTCGCGGTTCTCACCTGGTGCGGTTCCAGGTCGAGGCCCCGGGCAAGGACTTCGATCATTTTGTTATCCGTAAACTGGAATTCAGCCCCGGATGCCGGACCGTTTATAATAACATCCGGTATTCGGCCACTCATTACGGGGGCGCCCACCTGCTGACCGACATGAATGGGAGCATCAAGATCAAATGCGCCAAACCTGGAGAGATGAAGATATTCCAGGTTATCCCGTTGCTCAACCGCCTGGCTGCTGCCCATTACTACCGGCAAGAAATCGAGTATATGGACAGTCGCTTGCACAGGTTCATCCAGGCACTCAAAGATAACGGCCTGTTTGAGAAGACGGTGGTGGTGATTACCGGTGATCATGGCGAAGGGCTGGGGGAAAGGGAAGTATTCTTCGGTCATGTGCGCTATTTAAACCAGCAGTTCATCCGGGTACCCCTCATTATGCACCTGCCCGGGTTAAAACCGCAAAGAATCGCTACCCCGGTCTCCAATGCTTTCATATCCCCCACCGTGCTCCAATTCATCGGCTACGCAGACGATAACTTTTCCACACAAAAGAGTCTCCTGCCTTTATTAAAGAAGCAAAAGAAGAAATCCGAGCCGGTGTTTGCCTTTACTTTCAGCCCCAGTGCCGTAGAAGATAAATTATCGATCATCCGTTGGCCCTACCAGTGCATCTACAATCTGGTCGACCGGGGTGCGGGAAACACCTCGGTCAACAGGGAGTTTTACAACCTCGGGTTTTCTCAATCTTACAACCGCCTGGATGAGTTCTCCCCGGGATTAGTCAGTAGACATCTGAAAGGGAAATACCAGGTATTTTTAAAATCTTTCCAGCATTTTAAAGGTATTTTCGATTACAAGCAAGTGGGCCCGATAACCGTTGCTAGCCCCGATATAGAAAAACTGAGAAGTCTCGGTTACCTTCGCTAACAGGGCCCGACAAATGCCATCCACATCAGGAGGAATAATGGAACAAACGGCAGCAAAGCCAATAGCAGTAATACTGAAGCCCAGGAGGCTTCTCTGCTGGGACACCTGGGAACCGGTGGCCAAATTCATGATTGTGTTGATCGGCCTTATGATCGTTTATTTGGCCATCGAGAGAAACATCCTTTTCCAATGGCATTACAGCCAGATCGGGAGAGTAAAAAACGTTTTTATCCGTTACATGATGGTCATGAGCGGGTTGATTTTTATCGGTTCACTGGTTTTCCGCACTTTTTTATGGTTCAAGTACCGGGCCTACGATTCGGCACTGGTCAAATCCTGGCCCAAAGCGACCGTTATCATCCCGGCCTACAACGAAGGGGAGACCGTTTTTGAAACCATTTGCTCTATCGCAAGCTGCGATTACCCGGAAGATCACCTACGGATCATCGCCATCGACGACGGCTCGAAAGATGATACCTATAGCCACATGGAGCGGGCCCGGGACGCATTCCCGCACCTGGTCGAATTAATCCGCTTCAACAAGAACCAGGGTAAACGCCAGGCCCTTTACGAAGGCTTTAAAAAATCCCGCTCCCCTTTCGTCATCTCCATCGATTCCGATACCCGGCTCGATGCAGCGGCCGTCAAAGAGCTCCTCACCCCCCTCATCCTGAATCCCAAACTGGCCGGGGTCACCGGCCGGCTACGCGTCTGGAACCGGTCGGCAAACATGATGACCCGCATGATGAATGCCAGCTTTGCCATGGCCTTCGATTTCACCCGCGCCGTACAATCGACCTATTCCAATGTCTTCTGCACCTCCGGGGCTTTTTCCGCCTACCGGCGCTCGGTAGTAAACCGGTTTATGGATAAGTGGCTAAACCAGACCTTCATGAAGAAAAAATGCACTTACGGAGAAGACCGGAGCATGACCAACCATATCCTCCGCCTGGGGTACGGCACCGTATTCCAGCGCACGGCCATCGCCCATACGATGCTGCCGGTCCAGGCCACCCGCATCCTCAAGATGCTCACCCGCTGGGCCAGGAGCAATATCCGGGAGAGCATTGTCTTTGGTACATTTATGTTCAACTCCCGGCGCAAAGGCAACTATATCCTGCCCTTTATCGAATATTTCGCCACCATCGCACTCATCATCCTGCACTTTGTCTGGTTTTACTACTTCCTGTTCTCCGGTTATGTTACCGGCACTTTCCTGTTCCGGGTCCTGGCCTATACCATCCTCTTCGGTTTTCTCTCCATGCTCTATTACATCCGTATCGAGGGAAGCTACGATGTGCCCTATATCCTGATCTATTCCATCTTCAACAGCATTTTCATGATCTGGATTTTTTCCATCGCCGCTTTTACCCTGACCCGGAGGTCCTGGTCCACCCGCTAATGAAATGGTCTTGACCGTTAAGATCATTTGATTAATAGGCACGAATGTGCTATAAGGATTACCGGTAAACAACGGTGGAAAAACATGAAAAAAGAAAGCCCGATCGTCCTTAAATCCCTTAAAGAACAAGTATACGATTACCTCCAGGACCAGATCAACCGGCATTATCTCAAAGCCGGTTCCACGATCAACATGGACGCAACATCACAAAAACTCGGTATCAGCAAGACCCCCCTGCGGGACGCTTTAATACAGCTTGAGACAGAAGGTTTTGTCACTATCTCCCCCCGGCGCGGTATCTATGTAAATATCCTGACCATGCAAGACATCCGGGATTCTTACCAGGTCATCGGCGCCCTGGAGAGTTCGGCCATGTTGAGTGCTTCCGGGCAGATGAGCCGGGACCATATCGACAGGATGGACAGCCTCAACCAGGAGATGAAAACAGCAGTGGATAAAAATAATTTTCCCCTGTTCTATAAAAAAAACCTGGAGTTTCACCACTGTTTTCTCGATCTTTGCCAGAACAAACAATTGATCAAGATGGTGACGACCCTAAAAAAAAGACTCTATGACTTCCCGGCCCGGGATGCCTGGGTCAAGGAATGGGAGGAGTCTTCCATAAAAGAACATCAGCAGGTGGTCGATTTACTGGCAAAGGGCGATATCAAAGGGGCAGCCCAGTACATCCACGATGTTCACTGGTCTTTTGTCATCCAGGAAAAATACATCTTGCAGTATTATTTTCCCCAGGGGTGATCCCGGGATGATTGTGCAAATTACCTCGCGCTCGAACCCGAGGGTCAAAGATTTGCTCAAAGAGCGAGACAAATACTTTATTTTCGAGGGTGATAAACTGGTGCGGGACATCCTGGCCCGGGGTCTTAATATCGATAAGCTCATCGTCAACGAAGATTTATCCGGCAGCCTGGACCTCCAGGGGCAGTCTATCCACGAAACCTGGTATGTTAATGGTGCAGTCCTGGACAAAATCTCCCAGTTAAAGGAGAAATCCAATCTTATCGCGGTGGTCAGACCCGGGAGCGGGGGTATCGATTTTAAGCGGGCCCGGACCATCATCGGCCTTGACGGCATCCAGGACCCCGGCAATGCCGGGACCATTTTTCGCTGTGCCGCCGCCTTCGGTATAAGCGGCATTGCCCTGTGCGGCGCCAGTGTCAATCCTTACAACCCGAGGTTTTTACGGGCGGCCCAGACGGCGATTTTCGATGTGCCCTACCAATTTTTTACCCGGGTAGACGATGCCATCGGCCAGGCCGAATGCGAAAACATCCGCATTTACCTGACCGGCGCCCACCCCCAGGGGCCCATGGTCGGATTTGACCAGGTACTCTTTCCCTGCCTGGTGCTATTCGGTAACGAGGGGCAGGGCTTAGAAAAAAGGTTGTTTTCCCTGTACCCGGCCCTATCTATCCCCCAGGAGGGCCGGGTCGAATCTTTAAATGTCGGGGTCAGCGCCGGCATCATCATGCACGAACTCCACAAACGCAGCGATTAAAAGATAAGCCAACAAGATTGGATTGTCTCCGTACCATAAATAAAGTGGACGATTGGAGCAAACGCTTAATAGGAGAAGACGTACTGCTTATACAATCCCGGGGAATGTGATATAATAGGGCCTTCTACCATGAAAAACATAATCATCAAAGGTGCCAGAGAGCACAATTTGCAGGATATCGACGTGGAGCTCCCCCGCGATAAATTCATCGTCATCACCGGCCTTTCCGGCAGCGGCAAGTCCACCCTGGCCTTCGACACCCTGTACGCAGAAGGCCAGCGCCGCTATGTCGAATCCCTGTCCGCTTATGCCCGGCAGTTTTTAGGTTTGATGAGTAAACCCGATGTGGACAGCATCGAGGGCTTATCCCCAGCCATCTCCATCGAGCAGAAGACGACCAGCAAGAACCCCCGCAGCACGGTGGGCACGGTGACCGAGATCTACGACTACCTCCGCCTGCTCTTTGCCCGCATCGGCGTGCCCTATTGCCCCATTCACCATTTGCGTATCGAGGCCCAATCCCCGCAACGTATTGCCGGGCGCATCGCCGAGGAACACCCCGGCTCAGTGACCGTGCTTTCCCCCATCGTGCGCCAGAAGAAGGGCACCTACGAGAAACTGATCGCCGACCTGAACCAGGAAGGATATGCGCGCGCCCGGGTCAACAAAGAGATCGTGCGCACCGATGAAACGGTTAAACTGGAGCGGTACAAAAAGCACGACATCGAGGCGGTCATCGACCGGGTCAAGACCGATGACACATCCCGGCTGGCCGAAGCCTGCGAGAATGCCCTGGCCAAATCCGGTGGACTCCTGCTGATCCTCGACGCGGATGAGCGGGAATACCTCTATTCGGCCAACATGGCCTGCCCCGAATGCGGGCTGGTATTCGAAGAGCTTCAACCGCGCATGTTTTCCTTCAACAGCCCGTTCGGTGCCTGCGAGACCTGCCACGGCCTGGGCATCAAGATGGAATTCGACCCCGATTTGATCATCCCAGATCGCCAGCTCTCCATTGCCGATGGGGCAGTGGCCATCTACCGCAACGCCATCGACGGCTGGCGCGGGCAGTACCTGGGCACAGTGGCCAAGCACTTCGGTTTCGATGTCTTCACCCCGATCGAGAATTTGACCCGCAAGCAGTACGATGCCCTGATGTCCGGCTCCCGCGAGCGCATCCGCTTCCAGATGTCCATGAAAAACGGAGACGCCAACTGGTCCCATGTCGGCGCCTGGGAGGGACTCCTTCCCCAGACCGAACGGTTATACAAACAAACCCAATCGGAGTACCGGCGCCGGGAAATGGAAAAATTCATGCGCATCTCTTCTTGCCCCCAGTGCCGGGGCCGGAGACTAAAGGAAAAGGTGCTGGCCGTCAAGATCACCGGCCATTCCATCATCGATGTCACCGACCTGTCGATCAAGCGGGCCGGCGAATTCTTCGCCAACCTTAAACTCAGCGATAAAGAGCTCGGCATTGCCCGCCAGATTTTGAAAGAAATCACCGCCCGACTCGGGTTTCTCGATAAGGTCGGTGTCGGCTATTTGACGCTCTCCCGGGCCGCCGGTACGCTCTCCGGCGGCGAATCGCAGCGCATCCGGTTGGCCACCCAGATCGGCTCCAACCTGATGGGTGTGCTCTACATCCTCGACGAGCCCTCCATCGGCCTGCACCAGAGCGATAACCAGAAATTGATCGACACCCTGTACAAACTCCGCGATATCGGCAATACCCTGATCGTGGTCGAGCACGATGAAGATACCATCCGCAAGGCCGACTACGTCATCGACATGGGGCCCGGGGCCGGTCTGCACGGGGGCCGGGTGGTGGCCAAAGGCACACCGGCCCAGATCGAAGACAACCCCGATTCCCTGACCGGCCAGTACCTGGCCGGTAAGCTCTCCATCCCCATGCCCAAAACCCGGAGAAAATCCGATCGCTTCATCCACCTCAAGGGCTGCCGGGAAAACAACCTGAAGAACATCGATGTATCTATCCCGATCGGTGTCTTAACCCTGGTGGCCGGCGTATCGGGCAGCGGGAAATCGACCCTCGTCTCGGAAATACTCTTTAACGGCATGATGGTCAAGCTCCACCAATCCCGCATCCGGGTGGGCGACCACGATGCCATTAACCTGGATGCCGACATCGACAAGGTCATCGTCATCGACCAGAGCCCCATCGGCCGGACGCCGCGCTCTAACCCGGCCACTTACACCAAACTCTTCGACGAGATCCGCACCATCTTTGCCGGGACAAAGGAGGCCAAAATTCGCGGCTACCAGCCGGGGCGGTTTTCTTTCAACCTCAAAGGCGGTCGCTGCGAGGCCTGCCAGGGGGACGGCCTGATCAAGATCGAGATGAACTTTTTGCCCGATGTCTACGTGGAATGCGAAGAGTGCAAAGGCAAACGCTACAACCAGGAGACCCTGCAAATCCAATTCAAGAGCAAATCGATCGCCGATGTGCTCGATATGAGCGTGGAAGAGGCTTTAGACCTGTTCCAGAATATCCCTTCCATCCGCACCAAGCTCGACACCCTGGCCCAGGTCGGCCTGGAATACATCAAGCTCGGCCAGAGCTCGACCACCCTATCCGGCGGGGAGGCCCAACGCATCAAGCTAACCAGGGAGCTCTCCAAAAGGGCCACCGGCAGCACCCTCTACCTGCTCGACGAACCGACCACCGGCCTGCATTTTCACGATGTCAAAAAATTGATCGCCGTGCTCGACGAGCTCGTAAACAAAGGCAACACCGTGGTGGTCATCGAGCACAACCTGGATGTCATCAAGTCTTCCGATTACATCATCGACCTCGGACCGGGCGGCGGCGATGATGGCGGCCAGGTAGTGGCCTGCGGCACACCGGAGCAGGTGGCCCAAAACCCGGCCAGCCAAACCGGCAGGTACTTGCAGAAAATCATCGCCCGGCACCGGAAGAAAAGGAAAACCAGGATAGATCATGAACTTTGAGCTCGTCTCCGATTTTCAACCCCGGGGTTCCCAGCCCCAGGCCATCGACGGCCTGACCGTGGGATTAGGAAAAAAATACACCTTCCAGACCCTGCTCGGGGTCACCGGTTCGGGCAAGACCTTTACCGTGGCCAATGTCATCGACAGGATCCGGAAACCCACCCTGGTCATTGCCCACAACAAGACCCTGGCCGCCCAATTGTACCATGAATTCAGCGAATTCTTTCCCAAAAACCGGGTCGAATACTTTGTCTCCTATTACGATTATTACCAGCCCGAATCCTACCTCCCGCAGAGGGACCTGTACATCGAAAAGGACACCCTGGTCAACCCCAAGATCGAGCAGATGCGCCTTTCTGCCACTGCTTCCCTGGTGTCGCGCCGCGATGTTATCGTCGTCGCCTCGGTCTCCTGCATCTACAGCGTCGGCAACCCCGAATACTTCGCCGGTCTCGGTTTCGAGCTGGCCATCGGCCAGGCGATCGACAGGAAAGTTATCCTGCACAAACTCATAGAAATCCAGTACGAACGCAACGAGATGGAATTGGCACCCGGCCGCTTCCGGGTCAAAGGCGATACCATCGATTTTATCCCTGGCCATCATAACGCCATCATTCGCATCGAGATGTTCGGCGACCGGGTCGAGCGCCTCCTGGAAATAGACAAGACCAGTGGCCGGGTGCTCAACACCCCCGAACATGTCTTCGTTTTCCCGGCCCGTCATTTTGTCGTCCCCGAGAGCCAAATCAAGGAAGTGGTGGTGCGGATCAAGGCCGACCTGGAGAAAAGGCTCCCGGCCCTCGACCTGGTCGAGGCGCAACGCCTGAAGCAGCGCACCCTGTACGATATCGAGATGATCGAAGAAACGGGCTTTTGCAAGGGCATCGAAAATTACTCGGCCTATTTCGAGAACCGCGCGAGCGGCCAGCGCCCCTATTGCCTGCTCGATTACTTCGGCGACGATTTTTTAATCGTCATCGACGAGAGCCACCAGACCATCCCCCAGCTCCACGCCATGTACCGGGGCGACTTCTCGCGCAAAAAAGTGCTGGTCGATTACGGGTTTAGGCTACCCACCGCCCTCGATAACCGGCCCTTGAAATTCCCCGAAATCGAAGAGTTGATGAAGAAAAACCAGGTCCTATTCGTATCCGCTACCCCCGGGCCTTATGAGCTCGACTATTCGGCCCAGGTGGTGGAGCAGATCATCCGGCCCACTGGCCTGGTCGACCCGGAGGTAGTCGTCCGGCCCATCGCCGGCCAGGTAGACGATCTATTGCAGGAGATCGGTTTTACTATCGAACATGGCGATCGTGTCCTGGTCACCACCCTGACCAAGAAGCTGGCCGAGGAATTGACCGAATACCTGGCCGAGAAAGGCATCAAAGCCAGGTATCTCCATTCCGAGATCGATACCCTGGAACGCATCGAGATCATCCGGGAATTGCGCCTGGGCGAATTCGATGTGCTGGTCGGCATCAACCTGCTGCGCGAGGGAATCGATATCCCGGAAGTCGGTTTTATCGGTATTCTCGATGCCGATAAAGAGGGGTTCCTGCGCGATACCCGCAGCCTCATCCAGATCATTGGCCGGGCCGCCCGCAACATCCATTCCCGGGTCGTGTTATACGCCGACCGGCAGACCGATTCCATTGTTGGTGCCCTGGCCGAGACCAACCGCCGGCGCGCCATGCAGGTGGAATACAACCGGGTTCACCAGATCGAGCCACAGACCATCCGCAAAGCCATCAAAGAAAAAGCCGTCGAGATCAAAGACTCCCGCCACATCCCGAAAAAGAACATCCCCCGCTTGATCGTCGAGACCGAGATGGAGATGAAAAAGGCGGCAGACCGGTTGGAATTCGAGCGCGCCATCGAGCTGCGCAACCGGCTCAAGGAATACAAGAAACGCCTGGAAAGCGACTAATCACCGCCTGCTCGACCGCAACTGTTCCGAATAATACAATTTCTACCTCGTCGAATGCGATTTAATCTCCACAAAATGAAGCTGGTAATTTGATAACGAATGCTTTCCTGGCCGCCTTCCCCAGGTTTTAAAAAAAAATCAAAAATATCCCCGGGAAAATGAGAAAGCCCGCAAAAAAGGCTTGACTTTCCTTTAACCCTGTGCTACCTTTCTTCTCTGAGGATTTAAGATGTGGAACGGAGTAAAAGGATTAAATCGATACGGTGGTGGTAAATGAACCCAAAGATATCGTGCCTTAAACAAAGAGGCCGAAAGGGAGGTGGAAAATGAACTACAATAACCCTGCGGAAGTAAAAGAAAACCTCATCAAGTCTAAAGATATCCTGAATCTGCTGGCTAATTTGTACTGCTACTGCTCCAAAAAATTTAGAGACATCGATAATCTCCATGAGAGTGAAAAAAGGGGGAAGTTTTACGAGTATTCCCTTCGCTATAAAATGGAATTGTCTGAAATAGGCCCCGATATGTTTTCTGCCAATTTCGAGGAGATAAAGAATGTTCTAAACGATATAGATATATCCGTTCCGAAAGAATTTCAGATCAGGATATGGGTGTTGCTCCGGGCATTCGATGAGATGTTGTCGGATGACACCATTTATCTCAAATTGATTAGATCTAAGCATATCCAATCGTCACGATATTTTGGCCATAAAAGATTCCTCCTCCTTTCCAGGCCAAAAAATTTTATTTTTGAGACTATAAATAAGCGGTTTCCCGATAACAGGATTAAAACCGGGCCGGATATCGGCCAGCGCCTCGAAGATCATTTAAAGAACCTGATATTCTATAAGGAACATGAGAATCGAAAAATAGAAATCAGGCCAATCGATCTCCTGGTCGATCAATTGCTGTTAAAGCAGGGTGAAAATTTGGCCATAGCTGTAGCTCCTATCACCTGCAATTTTGAATATAGTTTTAAAGGATTTCGCCATGGAAACGAGGTACCCTATGTTTTTGAGAGTATAAAATACAAAGATCAAATAATTCGATATATAAAGCAAGTTTTACGAAAATGCCGGGATAATGATGTGCACATCGTTGTTTTCCCGGAATTGACGATCGATGGAGAATTAAGGGGACGAATTTCAGATTGGTTGAAGAAGAATAACAAAGATAAAAAAATTATCATGGTGGTGGCCGGCAGCTTCCACATATCATTAAATGATCAAGAAGTGGATAATAAGAATGATAGAAAAGAGGATATGTACGAAAACAGTAGCATCGTCTATCGCTTTGACGGAGTAGAATTGTGGAAACAGATCAAAATGAACAAATTCCAGTTGGATCAAGGCGACATCAAAGAAATTATCTCCGATAAACGAAAAGGCTTTGACGAATTCAAGAAGTTATTGAAAGATTCCGATACCCGGGCCTGGGAGAAAATCGGTACTTCCGATACCCTGGTTATTCAAGATTCAGCTATTGGGCGGATGGCGGTAACCATCTGCCTCGATCATTTCACGCTAGAAAAGAATGATTTGTTGATTAAGCCCCAGGTCAATCTCGTTTTTGTGCCGGCCATGTCGTTTAGTCTGGAAAAAATGAAAAGCGCGAGTTTAGAACTGGGCAATCATACCCAGGCTTCCGTTTTCTGCGCCAATAGCTGCTGGGCGATAAGCGGTGGGCAAAGGGAGAGTTTCGATGCCAGGAATTCCAGTTATATCTACATCCCCCAAAAACATGGCTTCAAATATATCGATCATGAAACCGGCCTGGATTGTTCGACATGTGAGCCACAAATATTCAGGATTAGAGATTATAAAAGCGATGTCAAATAAAAAATTTATCATGGAAATGTTTGCTCATCGGATAATTTTTTTTACTATACCACTTTATAGGAGAAATTTTTAAGCATGGCACATGAAAAAGATGATTCAAGCAGCCTGGGATTTCTTATCCTGGGTGTTAACGATCTGCTAAAAAAAGCCAAACATGCCATTGAGTCAAAAAATATCGATCGGTTGCACGACATCGGCATTATCGTTGAGAGGTATTTTTGTAAGAAGATCGCCAACCATGATCTTGATGCTTTATGCTATTTAAATGATTATTTGGTTGACTTCCTGGCCTGGTTCGAGTGGGGCGGGAATCCCAGGTGGTCAGAAGCAGAAGCTATAGCTACCAGATGGAAAACCATCCTGGAATTAACCCAGCAGATACTGCAAACCGAGAGTCCACTAAAAGCTTATAATGTGATGAAAAGTGCAAAACAGTATGGAAAGCTACTTATCTCTTTGATTTATAATAGAAAAGTAATGACCCATGACGAAATTCTTAATGCACTGGGTATTAGTAACTTTCCTGAAGATTTCAATTTATTTACTGAATTCGAAAATGCAGGAATCATCATCACTGAAACAGATGGCGAAAAAACCTGGATTTCCCTGGGGAAACAGGGTGTAGCAGTTTATCATAAAGATATTGCCCCCTTCGAAATATCCCCGGAAGTCGGGATGGATGTCATAACTGCTTTAAAAGAAATAGAGAAGAAAAGATTCACAGTTGCCCATGAAAAACTAAAAGAATTAGCCATAAAATCACCCGGGAATCCCTTTGTTTTATGTTTACAGGGACTTTTAGCTATAAAAAAAGGTGATTTAGATAATGCCGGTAGATACTGGATTGATATGTTTTATCTTGAGCCCGACCGCATAAGGGTATTCATGTTCTTTTATCTTCTGGATAAGATAGGAGAATTGGATGAGTTTAAGAGAGGAATAAAGACCATCAATCTACAGAAAGATTATATTTCCAGGCAGGTGCAGCCGACAATGCGCTTATTGGGACTTCTGGCAGAGTACGAGGGTAAACCCGACAGGGCGAGAGATTATCACCAATTAAGTTATTCAGAAAACAGATGAGGTCAAAAATTTTTAATAATGAACGAATAAAGGAGGAATTAAAGATGATTATTATAGCTTCTGAGGAATTAGTAAACCAAGATATGATTTCTTTTAAATATCCCTATTGGAGGGCATTATTATGAAAAAAGTTTTTTCCCGGTTTTTGACCCGCTACATTAGAAAATTGAAACTATTTCATGGTTTACTTCTGCTTCTTGTATTTATGGCCATGCTCTTTTTCTTTTACCGAATTATCCATCTTGATGGATTTATCAAGGGCATATTGACCACTGAAACCGAGTGGTCTCCTTCCGAGCACAATTCACTGCTAAGTGGTCTAATTACGGAGCTAAATCTAAATAAGAGCATGGGAAATGATGAGCAAAAAAGGGCCATTGGATCTCTTTTGAGGAAATACAAAAGAAAAATCAATGGTTTCAAGCCACTTGCAGGTCCACCGCACTCAATAACGTCCGCGTTTAATATCGATAACGTAGATGATCAAATTTTAAAACAGTGTTTTAGTACAGATATCCTTAAAAATTTAAGCCCTGACCAGCTCAATCTTTCCGAAAGAGTCTTCACATTCAATACCCAAATATTCCACCATGTAGAAACTAAAGTAAAGTATTTCCAGAATGGAAGAACCATAGTCCCCCGCTCTTTCCTCTTTATCCCCACCCAACTGGTTCCGCTAGATGAGACTGGGACCCCATTTTTGCCGATCGATCTTAAGAAAGACATTGTATTCTCCCGAATCGTCGAGAGCTACTTAAGGGAAATTCTCGATAAAATAAAGGATGCCAATCAAGCTTATTACATCCCCTTGCGGGGATTTGTCCGCATTTGTCCAGGGGATCCCAAAAAGGATGCGGTTAAAGAATACCAGGATAAATTATCTTATAAGGTCATCTTTTCCGATCGTTCCTATTTTGAACTGGCCTTAAAGGAAAATTTTCATCAGACCCCCCTTTATATAGATACCGGTGGCCGGGGCATCGTGCGCACCTATTCGGTTGGTATATTTAACCCCAATTTAGATATTGTGGGTATCGTGGCTGTAGATGTGCCGATCCCGGATGCGGAAGGGGAATTGGACAAGCTTTCCCTGGGATCGCCCTTTTCTTTTTTGAAATACCCGCAGATCGATTTTGCCGATAATAATAATGATTTACCTTCAACATTGAAAACGACTAACTATAATCTTCTCAGGGATAATGATAAAAAGATGATGATAGATGAGTATCGGAAGCAAAATGCAGATTTTAAAACAAGAGTGGTGAGGTTCCCGGAAAAAGGAGAGGCCAGTGGTCGGATTATTTATTCGGTGCCCATCAGTAAGACGAGGGTGGCCTTTGTCATCTTCGATAAAACCAGACGGGTATGGTATAACCTGGTTTTTATAGCTATCAGCCTGATTTTGCTCATGTTGGTCTCCATACTGATCTTTTATATCTATGAGCAAAGTAAGAAGAGGATAAAGGCGGAAGAGCGGCAACTCGACATGTTTTCACATATGCGGACCGCCTATGTGATCACCAACAAAGCCCATACTATTATAGAACATAATAAAGAGTTTACCGACCTGGTGGAAGAAGAAAAGCCGGAAAGGAAAAATCTCCTGGATTACTTCACCGAGAGCAGCCTGAAGGATTTTCGGGCCAGCCTGGACCAGGGAAATGATAAATTCGAGTGCCCGGTAGAGATGAAAGGGAGAAAGGGGGAGGTTAAATCGGCCATCCTGATCAACAGCAGCACCGAACACCCCTTTGAAAAGGGCTGCCGGCTATCGGTGATTATCGAATCGAAAAATATCGAAGCACTGGTTGAAGAGAAATACATCAATGAGATTGCCCACAACTTAAAGACCCCCTTACACTCGATTTTACAAATCGCCGACCGACTTCGCCGTAAATCGGCTGCGCCCAGGTACGATGAATATTTTAATATGCTGAATATGGAAATAGAAAGCCTGAGTTCGGTCATCTCCAGGTATTTGAAGGTCTCTCAGGTCGAATTCAAACATCTCCGGCCAGATTTCGAGAAATTCGACCTCTCCCGGCTGGTCACTGAAATATGTCAGGGATTTGAAGCATTGGCCAAAAGAAAAAAACTGACTTTCAATTTTCAGGCTGCCCCGGGGGTGACCCTGTTTGGCGACCTCTACATGATTAAAGTAGCCATTGAAAATGTGCTGGATAATGCCCTGAAATATACCCTATCCGGTAGTATCAGTCTCAGCCTGTACGATCACCGCAAAGAGGCCCGTATTGTTATCGAGGACACCGGCATCGGCATACCGGAAAGTGAAATCAAATCGATATTCGATAAGGGTTTCCGCGGCCAGCACCCGGCTGTGCGACAAAGTGATGGTAAGGGAATCGGATTATACCAGGTATTGCTTTTTTTAAGGCTTAATGATGGTAAAATTGAGATAAAGAGTGTGCCAGAGACTGGCACCAGATTTACAATCACTGTGCCCAGGAAATTAGACCAGATCAAGGACGAATAAAATGGCAAAAATTATGATTATCGAAGACAACCCGGTGCACAACACCCTATTGTGCGATGACATGGAAGACCTGGGTCATGAGCCCATGCCTTTCTACGATCTAGAATCGGCCCGGGAGGCATTAAAGGATACTATTCCGGAGCTTTTCATTATCGATATGCAAATAAAAGAAAACCGCAAGCCGACCTTTGCTTTTGTCACAGAATTGTTAAAAACCAAACAGTACAAAGGCATCCCTATAATCATTGTTTCCGCTTATGTCACTCCAGAGGAGATCCGAAAAGAGATCCCCGGTTTTCCATTAGAGAATGTCGTCGAGAAGCCCTTTAATGTCGAAACCATATCAAAAAAGGTCAAGGAACTCCTCAAAGGCAAGAAATGAATTTCGGATAACCTGTCCAGCGGAGTGTTTCGAGGGGCGCCTTTTTTTACGAGGTAGATCGGCGTCAATATCTACGTGGCGCCGGGGAAAGCCCAGGCGGTAAGCCAGGTCGTGCACCGGGGCGATCATCATTTCGTCTTAGTGCACGGGCTCCTCTGCTTGAAGGGACTCGACCTCGGACCGGGAAAGCTCGGTGGTCTTGCAGATGATATCCAGGGATATGCCCTCACTTAACAATCTTTTGGCTATCTCTGTCTTTTCTTCTATTATCCCTTCTCTCTTACCCAGGGCAATCCCTTTTTCTTGACCCTTCATTTCTGCTCTTCGTTCCCATGTTGGTACATATGGCATTTTATACTCCTTGTCTCCGCAAAATATTAGGCGGAGACAACAAGTGCGAATGCGACTCAAGGGAGCATTCATCAGCTTCCCTCCGCAAAGTTAAGGCAGAGGCAACAATGGTAGAACGCGAGCTGGTGTAGCGTTCTTCTGCTTCCATCTCCGCAAAATATTAAGCGGAGACAACAAGGGTAGAACGCGAGCGTGCGCAGCGTTCCCCTGTTTCCATTTCCGCAAATTTAGGTGGGTGGGAGACAACAAGATAGTGAATGCGACATAATTTCCACAGAATTAAGGTGGAAATTTGATAGCGAACGCGACAAAAAGAAGCGTTCATCTGCTTCCAAGGAGCGTTCATCTGCTTCCGAGGAACGTTCATCAACTTCTCAGGAGCATGCTTCTACTTCTAACCCCTCTCCAGGTGAGGCGAGGTGGAGTAGCGGAACTTTATCCCCTCTCCTCCGACGGTGGGAGAGGGGCGGCCAAAGGCCGGGGTGAGGGGGTTAATGCAGGAGAAGGGCGCCAGGGAGATGAGGGCCGGCAACTAATACCTCAGATAAAGGTCATATACAGGAGTTTAAGGAATCTATGTTGGGGATGGGGTGGAAACGATTTGTTGATGCGGTTTTAGCGTTTCAGGGGCTGTAAGACCCCATCTGGGGTCACAACATACCCGAAGGCCGCCAAAACCTCTTTTTGCTTTTTCGTTGGTTTTTCAACGCATCTCTTGAAACTTTTATCACCTGCCCTCAGATATAACATCGAATGAAGATGCCGCATATCGC
>Ga0315287_10000170_pt1 | contig 55538 bp, 43 predicted proteins | sample YL17G11_0_MG_FD_205037 | JGI IMG/M metagenome (GOLD analysis project Ga0315287, IMG submission 205037) | Sediment microbial communities from Yellowstone Lake, YNP, Wyoming, USA - YL17G11_0 | ecosystem: Environmental > Aquatic > Freshwater > Lake > Sediment | place: USA: Wyoming | collected...
GTTCGAGAATCGTGGCTCCGGTCTCGGAGTCGAGGTTCCCCGTCGGCTCGTCGGCCAGGATGATCTCCGGGTCGTTCGCCAGCGCGCGGGCAATCGCCACGCGTTGTCGTTCGCCGCCTGACAGTTCATTTGGCCGATGGGCCACTCGCTCTCCGAGCCCGACCTTGTCGAGCAAAGCGCGGGCCCGCTCACTACGGGCGCTCTTCTTCACGCCGAGGAAGATCATCGGCAACTCGACGTTCTGCTGAGCCGTGAGCGCCTGAATCAGGTTGAACGTCTGAAACACGAAGCCCACCTTTCTCCCGCGCAGCGTCACGAGCTCATTCTCGCTCAGTTTCTGAAGGTCGTGCCCCTCGAGGGACGCCGTGCCACCGGTCGGCGTGTCCAGAGCGCCAAGAATGTGCATCAGAGTCGATTTCCCAGACCCTGACGGCCCCATGATCGCCACGATCTCTCCCGCCTCAATGGACAGGCTAAGTCCTCGGAGCGCGTTCACCACCGTGCTCCCCAACAGGTAGTCTTTCGTTACGCCATCAAGATAGAGCAATCGCATGCCTAGCTCCCGCTCACCGTGTACTCGACGAGTTCGAGCGAGAACACCTCGACCCACTGCCCGCTGCGAAGCTCCTCGACGCGGATCAGCGGAGAAATATAGACCGGATGGGACAAAGCGAATGCGACCGTCGTCCGAACGTCCGGCTCATCGGGATCGATGAGCGATCCCTGAAGACACCACACTCCGGCGACCGTTACGCCGGTGATCCCTGTGAACGAACCGCCGCCCGGAAGCAGATACTCCTGCCCCTCCTGAAGGCGGCTGCGCTGATCCATCAAAGCCTGGAGTGATGAGTAGCTCACGTCCTGCCCGCTACCGGAGCTGACGTGGGTCGCGCCGAAGATGAAGCCGAACGCTTCCATCTCGTCCTTTGTCCCGGTTCCTTCCGTGACCATGCGCACCGTGAACGTCCCGCCCGCGAAGGCCGTGACGCTGAGTTCGAGCGCCTGCGCCTGGCCCATGTCCTCGGTGCGGATGTTGTAGACCATCTTCGTCGTCCCGATCGGGAAGGTATTCAAGTCCGCCTGGGCGAAGGCCGAGCTGACCGCGACGGTCAACACTAACGATGCAAGAATGATGATCCGTTTCATGGGTTGTCTCCTTGTTCTCTCTTCTCCGCGTACCCTCCTGAGGGTACGACACTGGCTTGTTGTTCTCGTGAAGGTTCGATGGCGCGCGTTTGCGCTCCGGGGCCCGGGCACCCGCTCGACGTCCATCATGCCGGAGCGCCTTCCGTGACCTGCCCGCGGAATTGGCTCAGGTACAATCGATGGTACGCTCCCTGTGCGGCCATCAGCTGTTCGTGCGATCCCCGCTCCACGATGCCGCCATTCTCGATCATGATGACCTCGTCGGCGCCGCGAATCGTCGACAAGCGGTGGGCGATGACGAAGCTCGTCCGCCCCTTCATGAGCTCGAGCAGCGCTTCTTGGATGTGCACCTCGGTCCGCGTGTCGACGCTCGATGTCGCCTCATCCAGGATCAGAATTCGCGGGTCGGCAAGGATCGCGCGGGCAATCGCGATCAGCTGGCGCTGCCCTTCCGAGATGTTGGCTCCTCGCTCGGACAGCACAGTGTCGTAGCCCCGTGGGAGTCGGCGGATGAAGCGGTCGGCTTGCGCCAGCGTCGCCGCCGCGATGACCTCTTCGTCGCTCGCGCCCAGGCGTCCGTAGCGGATGTTCTCCATCACGCTCTCCGCGAACAGGAACGACTGCTGAAGAACCGTGCCCAGATTGCGGCGAAGGCTCGCGCGAGTCGTCTTGCGCAGGTCCACCCCGTCGATCCGAATCGAGCCCCCCTCGATGTCGTAGAAGCGCGACAGGAGGTTCACCATCGTCGTCTTGCCCGCTCCCGTCGGTCCGACGAGCGCGATCCGCTGCCCAGGTTTGGCGTGGAGCGACACATCGTTCAGAACCGAGACGCCAGGGACATAGGAGAACGTGACGTTCTCAAAGACCACGTCGCCCTGCACGCGGCCAAGCTCGACGGCGTCCGCGGAATCGGTCTGATCCGGTGCCGTGTCGATCACGGCGAAGATGCGCTCCGCGCCGGCAATCGCTGCCTGTACCTGATTGTAGAGATCACCAAGCATGCGCAGCGGCTCGGCGAAACGTCCCGAGTAGCCGATGAACGACGCGATCGTTCCGACGGTCGTCATCCCAACGATCGCCATCCATCCGCCAAGACCCGCCACGATGGCGATGTTGGCGTTCGACAGGATGCCCATCATCGGCATGACGAGCAGGGCGTAGGTCATCGCGTTCGTGCCCACCTTGCGCACTACTTCGTTCGCCTCGTCGAACTTCCGTAGGGCCATCTCCTGCTGGCCGTACGCCATCACGACGCGTTGCCCGCTGTAGGTCTCCTCGAGGATTCCGTTGAGCGTTCCCAGGTCCTTCTGGTATCCACGGAACGCCTTTCTCGTCTTACTCCCCACCAATCCGACGAGTCCGATCATGAGGGGGAACGCGACCATCGTTCCCAAGGCGAGAAGCGGGTTAAGCACGAACATGATGATGAGGACGCCCACGAGCGTAAGAACGCCCGAGAAGAGCTGCGTGACATTCTGGGACAGCACGCGGCTCACCGCGTCCATGTCGTTCGTGAGCCGACTCATCAGCTCGCCCGACGCTCGCGAGTCGAAGAACCGCAACGACAGGGTCTGCATGTGATCGAACAGCTCGCTGCGGAGCTTCTGCATCATCTTCTGAGCGATGCCGGCCACGATCCAGCCCTGGCCCGCGCTGGCCAGCCACGAGACGACATACACGCCGATCATCGCGAGGATGATGCGGAAGAGCGCCTCCATCCCGGAGCCGCGGGCGATGGCGTCGACGCCCCTTCCCATCAGGTAAGGCCCGGCAAGGCCGACGCCCGTCCCGACTGCCGCCATAACCATGACGAACACGAGGGCACACCGATGCGGCAGGGCGTAGCGAGCGAGACGGCGCAGCGTTCCACGGAGGTTCTTCGCCCGTTCGACGGCCATCATGCCACCGTGCCCACGTGGCCCGGGCCCCGGCATCGACGCGGGTCGAGCCTGCTGCGATCGGGAATCAGCCATGGCGCACCTCCGCCGTCTCGCTCGCATCGGCAGAGCGCTTCCCGTCTCCGAGTTGCGAACGATAGATGTCACGATACTCGGGACTCGTCTCGATGAGCTCGCGATGGGTCCCCATCGCCGCGACGCGTCCACCCTCCAGGACGAGGATCTTGTCGGCGAGGAGCACGGTCGAGATGCGCTGTGCGACGATGAACCGCGTCGTCGTGTGCCGGGACTCGGCGATCAATCGATCGAGAGCATCCTGCAGCCGGACTTCCGTCTCGATGTCCACCGCGCTCGTCGAATCGTCGAGGATGAGCACTTTCGGGCGCACGAGAAGGGCACGTGCAATCGCCAGACGCTGCCGCTGTCCCCCGGAGAGGGTCACGCCGCGCTGCCCGATTACCGTATCGTACCCGTCGGGCAGACCGCGGATGAACTCGCTGGCCTGGGCCGCTTCCGCCGCGGCGGCAATCTCAGGTTCGGACGCGTCGGGCCGCCCGTAGCGAATGTTGTCGCGCACGGTTCCGCCGAAGAGGACCGCCTCTTGCAGGGCAATGCCAATCTGCGACCGCAGCGACGACAAGGTCACGTCGCGCACGTCGACCCCATCGAACGTCACACGTCCGGACGTCACGTCGTAGAACCGCGGGATCAAGTGGATAAGCGTGGACTTCCCCGATCCCGTCGCACCCAGAATGGCAACGGTCTCGCCAGGTTCGGCAACGAAGCTGATACCCTGAAGCACTGGATCCGCGCAGTCGGCGGAGTAGCTGAAGCACACATCCTCGAACGCAATGCGCCCCTTGGGCGCCTCGAGCGACCGGGCGTTCGGGCGTTCACGGACCTCCGGCTCGCCGTCCAGGACCTCGAGGATGCGGCTGGCCGAGGCGTCTGCCGCAGCCACCGGAGCGACCATTCCGGCAAGCATCATCATCGGGAAGAGGGCCATCGACAGGTAGTTGACCGACGCAACGACCTGGCCGACGGTCATCTCCCCCACCGCCGTCATCTTCCCTCCGGCCCACAGGGCGACAATCACGGCCGCATTGAGAATGACCATCATGAGCGGCATGAGAAGCGCGAGCATGCGGAAGACGCGAATCGACTGGGCCGTCAGAGCCTCGTTGGCCGACCCGAAGCGCTCAACCTCCTGCTCTTCGCGGACGAACGCCTTGACCACGCGCACACCGGCGAGATTCTCCTGCAGGATCGTGTTCAGCCGGTCGAGCCGCTTCTGCACCGCAAGGAACATCATCCGGGCCGGCCCGGCGAACAAGAGAACGAACAGGGCAATGACGGGGAAGAAGGCGAGCACGATCCAGCCAAGCTTTACGCTCGTCAGGAACAAGAACACGATCGCCCCCACCATCCAGATCGGAGCGCGCGTGAGGATCCGAAGCGACATCTGGACGATCATCTGCACGAAGTTGACGTCGCTCGTCGAGCGGACGATGAGCTGCCCGGTCTCCAACCGATCAAGGTTGCCGAACGAGAAGCTCTGGACGCGACGCACCAGCGCGCTGCGCACGTCGGCGGCGAAACTCTGTCCGACGCGAACCGAAAGCGCGTTATTGACGATGGCGAACAGAGCGCTCACCAGTGCCGCCCCGAGCATGATGAGCGACGTCGTCCACACGACGTGAAGGTCCTTCCGAAAGATCCCCTGGTCGATGATCCGCTGCGACAGCCGTGGGATCGCCAGGTCGGCGGCCACCATGCCGAGGAGCAGGACAAGAGCTCCGATGGCTTCCCACTTGTAGGGACGCACGTAGCGGTACAGACGAATGAGCGACCTCACTTGCCCTCCCCTCCCTCGTCGACGGTCGGCGCGTGTTGCCTTCCCGCGGGGAGGCGCTCAATGAGCTTCGCGTGGACTTTGGCGAGAAGCGCATGCAACTCGCCCTGCTCTCGCGGCGTGAGCACAGCCGTGACTTCGCGTTCCAGCTCGAGGAAGTTCGAGTGGGCCTCTTCGTGAAGCACCCTCGCCTTCTCCGTGAGATACACGCGGGACACTCTCTGGTCGTCCGGATCCGGCCTCCGCACGATCCAGCCGTCGCGCTCCATTCGCTGAAGCATGCTCGTGACGGACGCCGCCGATAGGTGAAACGCGCGCGCAATCTCCGATTGGGGAGCGCCCTCGTGATGCCCGAGGAAAAACAGAGTGAATCCCTGCGCCCTGTGGAGGCCGATCTCCTCCATCTTCACCCGCATCCGGTCGCCCGTCAGTCGGCAGACCTGCATCAGGAGCTGTCCGACCGTCTGCTCTTCCGGCTTCCGTGGCCCTCTGTCCATTCCTTAGCCCCCATACCTTCAGTGTCTTGACCGTTAGGGGGCTAACTATAAGATGTACACCAGCCTTTTTCAAACCTCGACGGATGCGACCCGCTTCCCAGATGCCGCGGGCTCGTCGAAGGACTCGCAGACGATGAACGCGCCGACGTCGCCGGCACGGCGGTACCCGCCGGGCTGCACGAAGAAGGAGCAGGACGTTGCCGAACTAGCGCTTGTCGCCACCCTTCAGTGCGTCGTGGATTCCGAAGACCGCCATGATGAGCTCGCAGGCGATGCGCACGAAGATCGGGCCGACGAGAAGCGTCAGGACGCCGGTGAGGATCCCGACCCCGGAGCCAAACCGTCCAGCCGAAGACACGATGAGGGCAATGCCCTGCACAACGCAGAGGCCGACGCCCAACCAGAATAGGAGTTCGATGACGATCGGCGTGATGAACTTACGGAACAACAGGTAATCGCGCATAGCGCCTCCTTGACACGGACAGATCGGCAGCACGATAGCGGATCCCCCTGGCTCTGCCAAGGAATAGCACCTCTTCTCCCCCGCAACGACGAGACGGACGAGAGACGCTGCCCGGCGAAGGTGGGATGCAGCGAGAGGGAACCCCGCCGATGGTATGGCGGGGCCGCTGGGAGGACGGCCGGCCCGCGAAAGGGGTCGGCCGTTTCCACGGATCGCAAAGGATCTCGGCACAGGAGGACGACGATGAAGGTTGTCGTGCTGCATGGAAGCGCGCGCAGGGGCGGCGATTCGGACACGCTGGTCGACAGGTTCCTCGCCGGGATGGGCGAACCGGAGGAGCACGAGATCCGGCACTTCTATGCCATCGACATGAACATCGCGCACTGTCGGGGCTGCGGAGCTTGCGGATTCGAGGAGGGCACCGGTGTCTGCGTGATCCGCGATGACATGCAGGACCTGTACCCGGCGTTCTCCGAGGCTCATGTCGTCGTCCTCGCGGCACCCATGTTCTGGGGCTACATGACATCACAGCTCAAGACGCTGTTCGACCGGTTGGAAGCGATCGTGTCCCCGAAGCACTTCGGCGGCAAAGACTTCGTCCTCTTCGTGACCTATCGCCACTACTACGGCTCCATGGTCGAATGGCTCGGCCGAATCACGAGCGCGTTCGGCAGCCGCATGCACGCCATGACCTGCCAGACCTACGACCCGGAGACCGGCCGTGACGTCCCGATCGCCAACTTCCCCGACAGGTTGCACGAGGCGTTCGAGCTCGGTCGGAGAGTCGCTGGGGAATCCCGCGGACTGTAGGTGCAGAGACCCGGCCGCTCTACCCCCCGAACGAGACGAGGAGGACGGCGGCGATCGCGAGGACGACGCCCACGAGGGCGCGCGGCGACGGCCGTTCGCGCAGGAAGACGACCGAGTACAGGAGACAGAAGAGGAGCGTCGACCCGCGCACGGGCGCCACGACGCTGGCCGGCGCGAGTTCGAGACTCTTGAGCCAAAGGAGCCAGCCGAGGCCGGCCCCGGCGACGCCCGACAGCGCCACGAAGAAGAACCCACGTCGCTCGACGTGCACAGGGATCCGCCGCCTCAGGAACGGGAGAAGAGCCACCGCGCCTAGGCAGCCGGCACAGGCGAAGAGAAGCAGAAGCATCTCCGGCGAGAGACCCTGATCGAGCGCGAGCTTGGCCGGCACCGTTTCCGCGACTCCCCACAGGACTCCGGTTAGGAGCGCGAACAGGATTCCCGAGCCACCGCTTCGGCGCCCCGTCACGTCGTTGCGCTCCACAAGGAAGTACGCACCGACCAACACGAGACCAGCCGCCAAAGCGAGGTTCCAGCGTAGCGGCTCGCCCAAGAGGAGCACGGCCCCGAGGACGCCCCACAACGGCGCCGTGTTGGAGAGCGTCGTCGCCTGGTGAGTCGACGCCCGTTCGATCGCCAAGAGGTAGAGGAACCCCCCAGCCGTGGCATCGACGACCCCTGCGAGCACGGCGAGAGCCGCCGGCCTGAGAGCCGGCGCGACGAGCCTGCCAGAGACGAGCACGTAGACGAACGCGAACAGGGCGACGAGTCCCCACCGCACAACGAGGTACGTCAGCCGATCGATGTAACGGATCGCCGGCGTAGCGGCCGTCATGCCAATTCCCCACGCCGCCGACGCGGCAAGCGCAAGCGCAAGAGCCTCCGTCGAGATGGCGACCTCCTTGCCCACCTTGGCGCCTCAAGGTCGATGAGCTACAGGAAAGATACCTTCGCGAGCCTGGACTGTCACCGCGGCGCCGCAGCTACTCCCACATGTCGCGCATGCGCTGCTGGATGTCCGCTTCGGGATCGTAGAACGACCCAGGGTCGTCCTTCTTCTCCGGCGCAGCGAGCGCGACTTCCTCGACGGAGTCGAGCACGTCCTTCGTGAAGAATCGGCAGAGCTGGGCGTAGCTGTGTCCGTCCCCCAGCGCGTACCACTTGTGGTAGTAGCGCAGGGGCCACGTGACGTAGAGGTGGTCCTTCGCACGGGTAAGCGCCACGTAGACGAGCCGCCGCTCCTCTTCGATCTCCTCCTGCGACCCCGTGGCGAGATCCGACGGCAGGAATCCATCCGCGGCGTGGATGACGTACACAACGTCCCACTCGCAGCCCTTGGCGGAGTGGATCGTCGACAGGACGAGCCAATCTTCGTCGAGGTACGGCGAGGCGGCGAGGTCGCTCGTCGACGTCGGCGGATCGAGCTGGACGTCGGCAAGAAACTGCTGACGGGATCGGTACCCGCTCGCGATCTGTTCGAGGCTGATGAGGTCGCGGACGCGAGCGGCCGGGTTGTCGTACGTTCTCTCGAACACCGGATCGTAGAAGCGCCGGATCCGCTCCACCTGCGCCTCGGGGTTCTTCGCTCCCATCGGGACGAGGTCGTCGAACACCTGGGCGAGGTCGCCCAACCCGGCGCGCGCGGCGGGAGGGCCGGCGAACGAGCGAATGGCACGCGGGTCGCCGCCGGCTCCGTCGACGTGCTCAACGATGCGCGATGCGGTCGTCGGACCGACGCCGTCCAGGAGATCCAGGAGGCGGAACCACGCCAGCTCGTCGCGTGGGTTCTCGAGGACGCGGAGGAAGGCCAGAAGATCCTTCACGTGGGCGGCCTCGAGGAAGCGCAGTCCGCCGTACTTGTGATACGGGATGTTCCGCCGAGCCAGCTCGACTTCGAGCGTGTCGGACAGGTGCGAAGCGCGGAAGAGAATGGCTTGCCGGCGGAGCGGGATGCCCTCCTCGTAGTGGCGCAGGACGCGGTCGATCACGTACTCGTCCTGCTCCGTTGTGTCCTTGCACAAGACGAGACGCGGCAGCTGATCGCTCTTCCTTTCCGACCAGAGATCCTTCGTGAACCGCTCGCTCGCCCCGGCGATGAGAAGGTTCGCCGTGTCGAGAATCGGCGCCACGGAGCGGTAGTTCTGTTCCAGTTTGACGATCGTCGCCCCAGGGAACTGCGCGGGGAAGTCGAGCATGTTGCGGACCGTCGCCCCGCGGAAGCGGTAGATGCTCTGAGCGTCGTCCCCGACCACCATGATGTCCCGGCGCGTCTTCCTCATGCCGAGGAGGATGCGAGCCTGAACGACGTTCGTGTCCTGGTATTCGTCCACGAGAATGTGATCGAAGCGGCCGCCGATCTCCTCCGCCAGGCCGGCGTTCTCGAGCAAGGTCATCCAGTAGAGAAGAAGATCGTCGTAGTCGAGGACGTTGCGTTCCTGTTTGCGCACGACGTACTGCTTGAACAGCGCGCGCAGTTCGTCCTCCCACTCGCCGCACCAGGGGAAATCGCGCTCGAGGACCCCCTTCAAGTCGTCGCCCGAGTTCACGCACCGCGAGTAGATGGCGAGACACGTCCCCTTGCGTGGGAAGCGCTTCTCCTTCTCGTGCAGGCCCATCTCGTGACGGATGATGTGGACCAGATTCTCCGCATCCCCCTGATCGAGCACCGTGAAGTCGCGGCTGATGCCGACCGCGTCCGCGTAGAGGCGAAGGAGACGGTGGGCGATCGAGTGGAACGTGCCTCCCCAGACTCTCCCCGTCGTCGCCGTGCCACGGGCAACGATCGTCGAGGCTCGCTCGAGCATCTCCTGCGCAGCTCGGCGGGTAAAGGTGAGGAGTAGAATCCTGCCGGGATCGACGCCCTGCGAAATGAGATAGGCAACTCGATACGCAAGTGTCTTTGTCTTGCCTGTACCCGCGCCGGCAACGACGAGAAGCGGCCCGCCGCTGTGCATCACGGCGGCGCGCTGCTGCGGATTGAGGTCACCGAGCCAGGATGCGTTCCCTTCGCCCTTCATGACGAGCAGGGTAGCCGATCCGGCGGACCTCCTCCACGGTCTGCCTGAGGTCGCTGGGGTCAGATCTTGAGAGCACGCATCCTGGAGTCGCCCAGAGCCGTCAACCCACTGCCGGGGACAGCTCCACTCTTGCAGTCCCACCGGATGATCGAAGGTGCACCCTTTCGGGTGCGTGAGTCGGCTCTCGTGCAAAGAGCGCCGGGGCGCAGCCGACGGTCGATCGCACCATGACCAGCACTCTTCACCATCTCGCAACGGTCACACGCATCCCTAGATCGGTCCGGCAGGCTTCACCGCTGCCAAGCTGCAGACGGACGGCGGTTTCATCTGCAGGCGACAACGCGCCCTTCGTTCGCGCCAACTTCCCCGCACTTTCCGGTTCTCGCAGCCATGCCGCGATGTGTCATCGCAAGATCTGACCCTCCGGCCGCGCAGCCCAACAGCCCAGGCTCGGTTTGCTGGGCGCCCGCCCTGTCGATAGAGTGGCCTCGAACCGCCATGGCCAAGAGACTCTCCGTCATCGACGTCGACCGTTGCGTCGGCTGTCAGCTTTGCATCTATGCTTGCGCCCGCCGTGAGCGCCATGCCGGGACGGATGGCGCGCGCATCGACGTGCGGTCCGCCGGTGGGATGCGGCGCGGGTTCGTTGTCATCGTCTGCCGCGCTTGCGACGATCCCCCGTGCGCGAGAGCCTGCCCAACCGGTGCGCTCGTTCCGCGAGACGGCGGCGGCGTCCGTTTGGCCGCCGACTTGTGCACCGCTTGCGGCGCGTGTCGTGAGGCGTGCCCGTTCGGCGCAATCCAGGGAGATTCCGCAGGTCACCCGCTCGTCTGCGTCTACTGCGGCGTCTGCGCCCGCTACTGCCCACACGGCGTTCTCGCTCTGCAAGAGATCGAGAGGGGGACCGATGCTGCCCGGTGATCCCCTTTCCCGCGTCCTCACCATCGACCTCTCGACGCAGCGTTTCGACATCGCCGAGCGCTACGATCTCTTCGAGGAGTCGCTCGGCGGGGCCGGCGTCGCCGCCCGCCTCCTCGACGAGGAGTGTCCGCAGGGCGCCGATCCGCTCGGGCCGGACAACCCGATCATCTTCGCGGTCGGGCCGCTCGTCGGCCTCTTCCCGCTCGCGTCGAAGACGGTGGCGATGTTCAAGTCGCCGCACACGGGCAATCTCGGGGAGAGCCACGCCGGCGGCCGCAGCGCAACGTCCATCCGCCTCGCCGGCTACGGCGCCATCGTCATCCGTGGCGCAAGCCCTTCGCCGACCTATCTCGTGATCGACGGGGACCGCGTCCACTTCCGCGACGCGTCCGCGCTGTGGGGACTCCAGTCGAGTGCCACCGTCGGCCGTGTCCTGCGTGAGCGGGAGGCCGGATCCGGCCACCGTTCCATCCTGCGGATCGGCCCGGCTGGCGAGCGCATGGTCACCTACGCCTGCGTGATCACCGAGACGTATCGCCACTTCGGACGTCTCGGCCTCGGCGCCGTCTTTGGCAGCAAGCGGCTCAAGGCGATCGTCATTGCCGGCCATCGCTCCCTGCCCGTCGCCGACCCGGTCGGGTACCGACGTGTCTACGATGCGCTGTACGAAGCGGCGACCGCTTCCTCGGCGATGAAGAAGTACCACGATCTCGGAACGCCGATGAACGTCCTCCCGCTCAACGAACTCGGCGCCCTGCCGACGCGCAACCTGCGCGAGGCGCGCTTTGACCACGCCGCGGCGATCTCCGGCGAGGCTCTGGCCGAGGGTTTCCTCGGGCGGCGCCTCGCGTGCAGCCACTGCCCCGTCGCCTGCGTCCACCTCGCCGCCTTACGGACGCCGCACCCCAAGGAGCCCTACTTCTACAAGACGCCGATGCTCGGCTACGACTACGAGCTCATCTACGCTCTCGGGAGTCTGCTCGGCGTCGGGAATCCCGAGAGCCTGCTGCTCTTGATGGACGAGGTGGAAGCGCAGGGCCTCGACGCCATCTCAACCGGCGTCTCGCTCGCCTGGGCGACCGAGGCGCGCGAGCGCGGGATCGTGTCGGAAGAGGATCTGGACGGCGTACGGCTCGCATGGGGCGACGGGGTCGCGTACCGAGACGCGGTGCGGCGGATCGTGACGCAGCCGACCGACCTCTACCGCGCGCTTGCCCGCGGCGTCGAGGCGGCCGCCGCGGCGTACGGCGGCCAGGGCTTCGCCCTCGCGTTCGGCGGAAACGAGATGGCCGGCTATCACACCGGCCCGGCCGGCTATCTCGGGTTCCTCGTCGGCGCAAGGCACAGTCATCTCGACAACGCCGGCTACGCGATCGATCAGAAGCGCTTAGCTGTCGGAGCAGCCCCGACCGCCGAGGGCCTCGTCGACGAGATTGTGGCCGAAGAGGAGTGGCGGCAGGTTCTGTCAAACCTCGTCGTCTGCTTCTTCGCTCGCGGCCTCTACACGCCGGACGTCATTCGCGCCGCCCTCGCCTGCGCGGGCATCGAGGCAAACGAGGACCGACTACGGCACATCGGAGCAGACACCCTGGCACGCAAGTGGGCGTTCAAGGCACGCGAAGGCTTCGCCCCCGCCTCGCTGCGTCTGCCGGAGAGGATCTTCGAGACCCCGTCGCCGTCCGGCACCATTGCTCGAGATGCCATCGAGACCTGTCTGCGCCAGTTCGCCGAGCGGATGGGACCCACGACGGAAGCAGACTTGACCGCTTCGGACGCAAACGTATAGAGTCCCGGCATGGTGCCCCACGACGCGCGCACAACGCGCAAGCCGATGATCAGTGCGAGGAAAGCCTCAGCAAGCGAGATCCGCGCCGCATTCGACATCAAACCGTCGCATGTGAAGGTCGCGGAAGAGGCCCTTCGAGCGGTATTGGCGCCCCGCAAGCCGGTTCGCGGCGGGTCCAGCGCGACGAAGAAGACCCCCAACGGAGTGCGCGCAGCGGCGAGCCGCAGACAGCCCGCCTAAGTCCTATGGCTAGACCTACTCAAGATCCCGCGTCTGTCTTCCTCAATGTCCCCTATGACAAGGGATATCAGCCTCTCTTCGTATCCCTTGTTAGTGCCCTCGTACATCTCGGCCACCACCCGCACTGCGTGCTTGAGATTCCCGAGACGGGGCAAGGGCGTCTGCGTCGGGTTGCCGATCTCCTGCATTCCTGCGGCGTCTCGATCCACGATCTGAGCCGTCAAGCCCAGCCCGCGCGTTTCAACATGCCGTTTGAGTTGGGTCTGGCGTGGTCGCTTGCGCTCCAAGGCGCAGGCCACAAGGTCATCCTCATGGACTCCGCACCCCATCGCCTGGACAAGGTACTGAGCGATCTCAAGGGTCACGACCCGCTCATCCATGGCAACACCTGCGACAGGCTGATTGGCAGTCTTCTCGACGTGGTAGCAAGGCCGGTTCCCCCAATAGATGAGCTCAGGGCAGAGGCGCGGGTCTTGCGTCGGCTCGCCCGCGAGATCGCGCGTAGCTACAAGACAGAGACCGTGTTCCAGACAGCGCCGTTTCTAGCACTTATCGAAACAGCAGTACAGCGCGCAGAAAACCGCGGGTATCTCAAGCCGTAGATCCCGCGCAGTACATCACGCTCGGACGATTGTGCTCCGGTCACCACGCGGCGCACTCCGCACATTCATCGAGCGAAGTGGCCAAGCCCTTGTGGGCTGACTCGCCCATGTCGGGGATCGAGAGAAGATGGAGCGTCTCTTGGATTGCCCGCCAGTCTTCTTCGGCAACCAGAACAGCGCTCGCACGCTTGCCGTTGATCAAGACCGGTTCGTGCGATTCCTGAGCTCAGTCAAGGAGCTTGCACAGGTTCGCGCGGGCTTCGGTCGGTCGTATTGCCGGCATACGCACCTCCAACGGCTCGTCAGCTGGGCTCGTATCGTACGCGACAACGTACGCTACGCAACGACCGATCCACCGCACCAGGATCGGCAAGCTCAGGGGACTCTGTTCTTCGACACCCCCCCCAACGCGAGATCGAACGCGCCTCGGAGTTGCAGGCAAGGGGACGGCGTCCCCCTATGGGACGACCAGGCGATCGAGCTGGCCCGGATTCGTTCCGTTCGGATCCGCGACCCAGAGGTAGACGCCGTCGAAGGCGAGACCCGCGGGCGTCGGTCCTGGAGCAGCCGTCGACGCCAGAACAGCGCCCGTCACCGGGTCGACGCGGTAGAGCATCGCTCCAAGAGACACCCACAGCGAGCCATTCGCCCACGCGAGCCCGGCTGGAGCGATGGGCACGATGCCCCGCGGCCCGACCGACGCAGCCAGAGAGCTTGGCGCAGCGAACGAGCCAAGAACCGTGCCCGAGAAGGGATCCACCTTGAGGATTCGCCCCGTCCTCAAGTCGCTCACCCACAGCGCGCCGCCACCGAACGCAAGCCCAAACGCGGTGAACGCGTCGCTGTCAAGCACGGCGAGGACGTGGCCAGGGTCGGTCGTCGGCACGTTCGGATTCACCTCGTAGATCTTCCCGTCCGAGATGCAGGCCACCCAGAGCACACCGTTACCCCAAGCAATGCCGGCCGGTGTGCCGGCCGTCGGCCCAGGGATGATGTTCTTCGCGTCCGCCTTCGCGCCCATGATTGCGATCGACCCACCGGGCGCATCAAAGGAGGCGAGGACCTGGCCGTCACTTGGGCGGATCTTGTAGATGCGTTTGGTCGTCGAGTCGCTGACCCAGAGTGAACTGCCGTCGTAGGCAAGGCCCATCGGGTCGCCGCCGGGCGCTGCGAGCGTCGCTACGACGCCCTCGACCGTCACCGAATGCGTTGCGCTCGCGCTCGATCCGTCGTTGTCGACGACGGTGAGCGTCGCGACGCGATAGCCGGGAGTTGAGTACGCGTGGCTGATCGGCGCCCCGAGATCCGTGCCTATGGTCGGCGCGGAGCCATCGCCGAAGTCGAGGCTGAAGGAAACGATCGACCCCGTCGGCGCCGGCACGATGCCGGCCGGGTCGAACGAGGTCGAGAGGCTGAACACTACGGCCAGAGGAACGGGGCCGTGATCGGGCGTCACGTCGAGTCGCGCGACCGGAGGTGGGTTGACGGCTCGGACGACCGCCGTGGCTCGGCTGGAACGCCCGTCCGATGAGAAGACCGTGAGGGTGACGAGGTACGCGTCGTGCTCCGCGTACATGTGCGTCGGAGACTCGAGCGTCGACGTGTTGTTCGTGCCGCTGGCCGGATCGCCGAAGTCCCACGTCCGCGAGGAGACCGGTCCCAAGGACGCATCGTAGAACTGCACGGAGAGCGGAACGTACCCTGTCGCCGAGTTGAGGACAGAGATCCCAGCCTCCAGAGGCCAAAACTCGTCGCATCCGCCGAGAGCCAACGCCGCAGCCAAGAGACCGAACCCAATCAGTACGCACTTGAGTCTTCGCATCGCATCCTCCCCATGATGGCGTCTCTCGCCGCCATCTGGACGTACAACTGCACCCCAGCCGCGTTTCACGAGATGCGCCGTTTCCATGACATGGCACAGCGTCTCGCCCTTCGCAGCCAGATCCTAAGACTACAGCGATCGCTGCGCACAGGAAAACGAGAGCCTCGAAACCTTGCGGCCGGCTAAGATGGAGTGAACATGGGACGAGTCGACGGACATCATGAGATAGTGATTGCCGGCGGACGGGTTTGGTCGCGTAACAGACTCGTCGGGGCAGACATCGCGATCGACGGCGGGCGCGTTTCCCGCATCGGCGCCCGGCTGGACGGTGCCGAGCGCGTGGATGCCCTGAACCTGTGGGTTCTTCCGGGCGCCATCGACGGCCACACACACATGGAGGCGGCCGCGTTCGGCCTCCATTCGCGTGATACGTTCGAGTCGGGCACGCGTGCGGCGGCCGCCGGAGGCGTGACCACCATCCTCGACTTCACGGCCGGAAGCGCCGAGTCCACGCTGGCCGAGCAAGTCCAGGCACGAGTCGCCGCCGCGCGGCGCGCCGTCGTCGACATCGGGCTTCACGCCGAGATCGTCGGGTGGCGATCGGACCGGGCCTACGAGATCGCCGAGGCCGTCCGAATGGGCGTCACGAGCTTCAAGTTCTACACCGTGTACGCCGAACGCTCGAACCCGAGCCAGCTCGTCGACGCCTTTCGCGTCATCGCCGCCGCCGGCGGTGTGGCGATGGTCCACGCGGAGGATGCTGGCCTCATCCAGGCGGCGACGGAGGCTCTGCCTCACGGCGCGCGACAGCACATGACCAGTTTTCCCCGGAGCCGCCCGGCGGCGAGCGAGGCTGCGGCCGTCTCGCTCGTGTGCCAGCTCGCGGAGATCGCGGGAGTGCGCGTCCACTTCGCCCACCTCAGCACGGGCACGGCGGTCGACGTTGTCCGCAACGCAAAGGCCCGTGGGCTCCAGGTAACCGCGGAGACGTGTCCCCACTACCTGCTTCTCGATCAGCGAGCCTATGCCACGGCCGATGGCCGTCAGTTCAGCGTCATTCCCCCTCTGCGGTCTCCAGCGGATCAGTCCACCCTGTGGGTGGCTCTCGCCGACCGCACGATCGACAGCGTGGCCACCGACCACTGCCCGTTCGCTCGATCGGAGAAGAACGAAGGCGGCGACGTCCTGTCCATCCCGTGCGGACTCCCGGGCGTCGAGACGCTGCTGCCTCTCCTGCACAGCGAGGGTGTGGTCGCACGAGGCCTATCTCTCGACTGGCTCGTGCGAGCGTTGTGCGAGAGCCCGGCGCGCATCTTCGGCCTCGCACCGCAGAAAGGACGAATCGAGGTCGGCGCCGACGCGGACCTCGTTCTCTTCGACCCGAGGAGAGCCTGGACGCTCTCAGCGAGCGCCCTTCACATGGGCGCCGACTTCTCACCACACGAAGGACGCCGCGTCCGCGGCGCCGTGGTCCGCACGCTCGTGCGCGGCCGCACCGTCTGGGCGGACGGCGAGTGCCTTGTCGAACCCGGCTGGGGACGCTTCGTCCCCCGAAGCCAAGCGATCGTCTAGGAGCACGCGTGCCCGCGGTACAGCCGATCGACGTCGGGACGGCAAGGCAGCGAGGGCTGGGCGCCCGCCTTCGTGGTCGCAAGCGCCCCGGCAGCGTTGGCCCACCGAATGGCATCCAGCATGGAACGCTCGGTGATGGCGCAAGCCAGAGCGCCGTTGAAGGCATCTCCTGCGGCCGTCGTGTCCACGACGCCAACCGGGACAGCGGGAATGTGGGACATCGTCTCGCCGAACCAAAACGCGCCGTCCCCCCCGGCTTTGCAGACGATGGCGCCGACGCCAGCTCGCAGCAGGGCACCGGCCGCGGACTCCATGTCGTCCATCTGCGTCAGCGTGAGGAGCTCGGTCCGATTCGGCGTCACCACGTCGACGCGATGAAGCGGCAATCTGGAAAGGTCCTGCGCCGGCGACGGATCGAGGATGACCAGAGGCCGCCCGCGCGGCAGACGGCCGAGAAGGTAGACCACGGTGTCGAGCGGAATCTCCAACTGGAGAAGCAAGACGTCGGCAGCGGCCACACGACGGAAGATGCGATCGACGTAGTCGGCATCGACCGCCCCGTTCGCACCGGGAACACAGGCGATCGCGTTCTCCCCGCTCTCCTCGACCCAGATCGACGCCGTTCCCGTTGCTTCCTCGTCCATCGACTCGACGGCCGTCACGTCGACACCGTCGGCACGAAGGCCTTCGAGCAATCGCTCGCCGAACGGATCGCGGCCCACTTTGCCGAAGAACGACACGGACGCGCCGAGGCGCGCCGCGGCGACCGCCTGATTCGCTCCCTTGCCTCCAAGGTAGTGGCGCATGCTCTTCCCCGCCACCGTCTCGCCAGGTCGTGGGATGCGCGACACTTCCGTGACCACATCGATGTTGGCGCTTCCGAGCACGACAATCACGATGCACGCTCCGTTGGATGGTTCTTGGAATCCCGCCGCAGAAGGTTCTCGCGCGCGGCCTCGGCCTCCAGGCGATCTCCCCAACGCGTTGTCCAGGCCACGAGCTCGTCGAATCCGATCTCCTCGAACCCTTCGACGTACGACTTCAGAGCCGCGCCGATGGGCTCGCTCCACCGCGGGGGAATCGCCTCGGAACCCAGCAAGCCCCCCATGACGGCCCCGACCTGCCCGGTCGTGCAATCGGTGTCGTAGCCGCACTGCAGCGTCGTGAGGATGGCGCGCTCGAAGTCGCCGTCGCCGAGGACGAGCCCGACGACGACGCAGGCGATGTTGGGGATCGTGTGAATCCAGTGGTACCGATCGAGCTCCGGGCGCAGTTCGTCCAACGCCGACCGCCAATCGCCCCGCCGGCGGCACGCGTCGAGACTCCGCTCGACCGTGACCGCAAACGCGCCCTCGCTTGGCACGAACCGTAGTGCGGCTCGCAGGAGGTCCTCGATCGACCGCCCGGAGAACGCCAGACTGGCCAGCGCGGCGGCGTAGATCGCCCCGTCCATCCCCTCGCGAAAGTGAGAGATCGCGGCGTCACGAAAGGCGAGCTCAGCCGCGCGCTCGGGCGCAAGAGGCGCAAGCAGCCCGTGAACCGTGGTTCGCATCTGGCCTCCGACCCACGCACCGCACGGGTTGCGCGGCCAGCGGCTCTCGGGCGGGAAGATGCCGGCCTTCACGTTCTCGATCGCCGCCCACTCCGCGGTGTAAGCGAACGGCAGGTGACCGACCCACTCCAGAGCGAGGTCCGTGCTCGTGAACGCGGGGCCGCACTCGTCGAGGGTGTGAAGCACGAGGAGGGGGTACGCCGTGTCGTCATTCTCCACCTTCGGCTGCGCCAGGTAGCCGGAGATCGGTGCGTGCCGGGCGACGATCTCGGCGCTCGTCCAGCCCTCGACGGGATCGCCGAGCGCGGTCCCGATGCACTGGCCGACCCACGCCGCGCGCACGCGGTCGCCGTAGTCGACGGGCACGCCCGAACGCACCGCCGTCGACGCTCCGCTCGACACGCCGGAGCGCGCCCGCCCCGGCACACCACCCGACACGACGGATCGGGACCGCGACCCCATCGCGGCTGGAGTCTTCGCGCGGTACTCGCTCCAAGTCGAAGGTTCCTCGTTACGCACGTACGGAATCGCCGCAGCGATGACGGCGTTCACTTGCGCGAGCACCATCGCCAGGCGACCCCACGACTGTGCCGCGTAGAGTGCCTCCGCCTCGCGCAACAGCGGCGCTGCGTTGCTCATCTCCACACCAAGGTTCTCCATCGCCCCCACGGCGGCTCGAGTGGGAAGGACCGTGACTCCGGACGCCGTCGCCATCCTCCACATCGTCGCGATCTGGTTCGCCCGACTCTCGTCCACATTCCCTCCTCGGCCTAGACCGCGGTCGCCAGCCACTCGACTACGTCAAGCACGTCCACCGTCGACTTTGCACGTCGCTTGGCGTCAAGGAACGCAATCTGACACGCCGGGCAAGCGGAGAGAAGGAGGTCGGCCCCGGTGGCGACGGCCTCGTTCCACCGTGCCTCTTCGTTCTCGACCGCCATCGGCTCGTAGCCGAAGCGAACGAAGTCGCCGTTGCCGCAGCAGAACGAGCCCGCACCCGACCGGCGCATCTCCACGCGACGTGCCCCGGGCACGGCGTCGATGGCTCGGCGAGGCGCGTCGTAGATCCCGAGTCCGCGTCCCAGATTGCACGGGTCGTGATACACGACGACGCGCGACTGCTTGCGGAGGCGGACGCCGCCGATCGCCGACCGATCGCCGAGGAGCTCCGTCGCGTGGAGGACGCGAAACGGAAGCGGCCGGCCGAGCAGGTCGGGCACCTCTTCTCGGAACATCTGCAGACACCCGGGACAGGCGAACACCACCTGCGTCGCGCCGGACGCCTCGATCGCCGCAACGTTCTTGTCCGCAGCCTCTCTCGCCCCTTCGAGGTCGCCGACCGCCAGGTACGGATGACCGCAGCAGACCTCGTCGGCGAGGAGCGCGAAGTCGACGCCGGCCGCCTCGAGCACCTGATACGCACCGCGCGCGATGCCGCGGCGCACGTAGGCGGGCGTGCAACCGACGAAGAGGACCGTCTCGGCCTTCTTCCCGACCCGGCCCGTGCCCGGCGCCCAACCGAGCCGCTTCCCGCGCGCCTGCCCGTACGGATTGCCAGCGGCGGCGACCGCGCGCCCGACGCCGGCGAGTTCTACCGGAACGAGTTCGCGCTCCGCAAGATCGGCCTTCATCGCCCGATAGATGTCGAGCAGGGACAGATACTTGAAGCACTGCTCCTCGCACGCGCCGCACTCCGTGCACGCGTAGACGCGCTTCGCCACATCGGCGTCGTAGTCCAACGCACCGTCGACGAGCGCGCGAGCGATCGCCATCTTGCCCCGTGCCCCGTACGACTCCATGCCGTACGTCACGTACGAAGGGCAGATCTTCTCCTGCCCTCCCACGGCGTGGTCGAAGCAGAAGCCGCACCGCAAGCAGCTGTAGATCTGGTTCGTGTAGACGGCCAGCCTCATCGTTCCTCCTCGTCGATCAGGAGCCCGGGGTTCAGGATTCCGTTCGGATCCAGCATGCGCTTCATCGATCGGAGGAGTCCGTACGCCGTTCCCAGCTTCGGCATGATGTGAGGCGAGATGCCGGCGCCCAGCCCACCGGGACTCATCCGCCCTTCGGTGAACATGCGCTCCGCGATTTCGCTCCGAAGCTGCATCCCGTACGCCCACGCGTCGGGCTGGCGCTCGTCGTAGAGCGTGTCGATCCACAGGTATGCCCCGTTGCGCGAGAAGTAGGCGTCGACGCCCTTCACGCGAATCCCGTGCGTCTCGAACTCGCGCTCGCGTTCCGCCTTCATCGTCCGGAAGAGCGCCACGGCGTCGGCGAGCCCGCGCGAGGAGACGAACCCGGCCACCTCGGGGCAGAAGAAGGGTCGATCACTGTAGTAAGGACCCGGAGCCGTATTGCGCAACCACGAGTACATGTGCTCCCGCCAGTAGTGGCGAGTCCCCTCGGCCGGACGCGGCCGCCCGCGGTGGGACTCGCAGATCGCCTCCGCCTCGCGGACGCGTGCGTCGGCGGCTACTGCCCGATCGCGCACGACAACGTGCAGGAAGGCGTCGCCCTCCTCGCCCATTGGCTTCGGCCCCCCGAACAGCCCGACGAGGAACGTCGCCGCACCCCGACCTTGGATGCCCGTCGCGGCCTCGACCGCGTCGCGATAGTCGTCGAACGCGTAGAACCGGAAGAGCTCGCACTCAGGAATCCGCTGAATGCGGTACACCACGCGCGTGATGATCCCGAGGACGCCGTAGGAGCCGATGAACGGTCCGGCCAGATCGGCGCCGTTCGCGTTGCGTTCGATCGGCTCCGATGCCGGGTTGGCCCACGATCCGGTTCGCACCACGTCGCCGGTCGGCAGGACAACCTCGAGGGCGAGCACGTGGTCGCCCGTCATGCCGTACTCCGTGGCCCCGTGAGGTGTGGCATTGACCGCCACGGTTCCCCCAATCGTGCACGAGAACAGCCCGCCGCCGCCGGGCACGCCAAGCTCCCATCCGTCGCGACGCAGATCGGCGTCGATTCCGTGCCAGATCGCGCCGGCCTGAGCCACCACGAGGCGGGCGGCCGTGTCAATCCGCTCGACGCGGTTCATGCGCGTCGTTTCGAGCAGGATCACGCCGTCCTTCACGCCGCTCCCGAGGAACGTCGTCGCCCGCCCTCGCGTGTACAGCGGGTGCCGGTGGTCGTTCGCCCAGCGGACGATGGCGGACACCTCCTCCGTCGTCGCCGGGCGCACGACGACGCTCGGAATGCCGGCCTTATCCGGCCCGCAGTCCCGCGAGTAGCAGAGGCGGTCGACCCATCGGTCGGACACGTGCTCGGGTCCGACGATGGCGGCCAGTGCACCAGCCACGTTCTCACGCATACCGTTCACCCACCCTCTTCGCTTCGACGAGCACGGCGCGCTCGTCGATCGTCACGATCGTTCGGTCCTTCATCACCACGCGGCCGTTGATCACCACAGTCTCTACGTCGTCGGCACGGGCGCAATACACGAGCGCGGGCACGATCTCGTCCGTCAGCCGGAAGAGGTGTGCACCGCCCAGATCGATCAGCACGACGTCGGCCAGCCGCCCTTCGTCGATCGTCCCCGAGTCGAGACGACACGCCTTCGCTCCACCTTCGGTCGCGAAGCGGAAGACGTCGCGCGCGCCGAGGACGGTCGGGTCCTGGGCGGCCACCTTCTGCAGCATGGCCGCGCAGCGCATCTCTTCGAACGGATCCAGGAGATCGTTGGATGCCGCGCCATCTGTGCCGAGGGCGATGGACGCTCCGGCGCGCCGCAGAGCCACGATGGGCGCGATGCCGCTCCCGAGCTTCATGTTGCTCTTCGGGTTGTAGATCACGGCCACACCCCGCCGGGCCGCAAGCTCGATCTCCCCTTCCGTCAGGTGCACGCCGTGCGCGGCCGTGATCGGGCTCGCGAGGAATCCGATCGACTCGAGGTAGTCAAGCGGCGTCCTGCCCGTCAGCGACACCGACTGCTCCACTTCCCACGCCGTCTCCGACACGTGCGTCTGGATCCCCAGGTCATGCTCGTCGGCACGCTCGCGGATCCACCGCAGGAGACCCTCGCTGCACGTGAACGGCGCCGAGGGGCCGAGGAACACGGTGACCAGAGGACTTTCCTTCGGCACCCGGTGCCACGTCTCGATCAGACGAACGGTGTCATCCTTCGTCTCGTTAAGCGAGACCATGACATCCTCGGGCACCCACTGGTCGACCAGGGTCATCGCCGCCACGCCGCGGATGCCGACCTCGAGCCACGCCGCGATGACACCGTCCAGGTTCATGTCCATGTCGAGAAACGTCGTGATCCCGCTGCGCACCATCTCGATCGTCGCCAGCATCGACCACAGGCGGCCGACCTCCTGCCGGCCGTGATGCCACGCGCCGTCCAACACGCGCCGCACGAAGGGGAAGGTCACGGCGTCGCACCAATCGACAAGCGAGAGGTCGTCTCGCCGACCCTTGAGCATGGATTGATAGAGGTGCGTGTGGGCGTTCACGAATCCCGGCACGAGCGCCCGCCCCTGCCCATCGAGCACGGTGGTCCCCGGCGCCAAGCGGTGGGCATCGACCGAGCCGATCCGGACGATCCGAGCCCCATCGATCAGGACGTCGACGTCCCGCTCGACGCGATCCGCATCCCGCACGAGATACGACACCCCACGAACGAGAATCATCATCCTCTCCCTTCCCAGACGAGCGCACCGGCGGGGCAGACAGAGACGCACAGGCCGCACCCGCGACACGCCTCGCCGACGTCGGCAGGACTCCGCCGCGCCTGGTACGGACAGACGCGAACGCAGATCCCACAATGGACGCAAGTCACCTCATCGAGCCCCATTCGGACTCCTCGGACCTCCTCCCATCGCGCGGCGCCGACGGCGTTCTCGATCGACGTGAGGCCGAGCTCGTCCAAGCGATCGCTGAGATCGCCGCGCAGTCGGCGGAAGAGGTCGAGCCCGTGGACGAGCGCTCCGCTGCAGATCCCCACAGCACACGCTCCCGCGAGCAGCATTTCGACCGCCGTGTCAGCGTCCTCGACGCCACCCGTCCCGATGACAGGGACCGCCACGGCCTGGCGCACGGCGGCCACTGCGTGGAGAGCGATCGGCAGAATGGCCGGCCCGGACAACCATCCGGCCGTCGCGCCGAGGAGCGGGCGGCGGGTCCGCGGGTCGATGCGAAGCGCGGGTCCGACCGAGTCGATGACCGTGAGAGCGCTTGCTCCTCTCTCGACGCACGCGCGCGCCGTGCCCACGAGGTCACGACCGTTCGCGCTCAGCTTGGCAAACACCGGGATCCGTACGCGGCGCACGGCCGCATTGACCAGGGCGGGAAGCGTCGCCTCGTCGTAGGAGACGACCTCGAGCGCGTCCGCGCCCGCCTCCTCGAGCGCCGCGGCAAGCGCCTCGACGTCGCCCGGCTCGAGCCCGACGCTCGCAATCACCGACACACCCGCATCCTTCGCGAGCGGGATCTCCCGCTGGATCCACTGGGCCGAATCGAGGTCCGACCAGCGCTCGGCGTTGAGAACTCCGCCTCCGACACGGACGAGGTGCGGCACCGGTTGAGTCGCCGCGCGACGGCTGATCGTCTTCGTGACGACCGCGGAGGCGCCGGCACAGTGCGCGCGAACGATGGCCTCCCCATTCCAGGACAGCGGCCCCGACGCAAGAACCAGCGGGTGGTCGAGTTCGAGTCCACCCACGGCGGTGCGAAGGTCAGCCACGGCTTTCTCCTCTCCAGAGGCGTTGGGCCTCGCGGCGCGCGCGCCCCCGCACCTCGACCTCGTCCATCGTCTGGACCACCCCGTCCCTCATCACATCCCGCCCCGCCACGATGGACAACCTGACGTCGCCGCGACCGCGGAAGAGGACCAGCTGATCCAGGACATTGCCTCGCGTGAGTGGGGTGTCGGTGGCAGCGTCGATGCCGATCACGTCGGCCGCTCGCCCCGACTCGAGCACGCCAACCTCGGGCCAGCCGACGGATGTCGCGCCCCACGCTGTCGCCATCGCGAAGACGGTGCGTGCGGGCATGACCGCGGCATCCGCGTGCGCACCCTTGTGGAGGAGAAACGCGCCGCGCATGACTTCGAAGGGATCGTTGATGTACCCGTCTGTCCCCAGCCCGGGCGTGAGGCCGCGGTCGATCATGCGCGGCACGGGGGCGATCCCTCCACCCACTTCGCAATTGGAGAGCGGCATGTGGGCCATCCGGACGCGCCGCTCGGCCAGCCGCTCGATCTCTTCATCTGTCAGCGCGACGCCCTGCGAGGCGAGCACGGATTCGTCCCACAACCCCAAGCGGTCGTACCAGAAGACAGGACGCTCGCCATGGCGACGCAGGCACTCCTCAGGCTCGTAGGTACTCTCCGAGAGATGGAGGTGCAGACCGCAGCCGGCTCGGGTGGCACTCTCCTTCGCCGCGCGGGCGAAGCTCTCCGAACAAGTGAAACTCGTGTGCAGGCACTGCATGCCGCGAATGCGGCCGTCACTGCGCCGCGCTCGAGCGAACCGCTCGTTCTCGTCCAGCGCCCTCCGTCCAACCTCCGTACCGTGGCGCTCCGACGCTTCGAGGCAGAGCACGGCGCGCAGGCCGGCGCGTTCGACCACAGCGGCCTCCCGATCGAGGATGCCGGCCTCGGAGAACGGCGCTTCGAGCACGTCACAGAACGTCGTGAACCCCGAGCGGATCATGTCGACGCACGCGAGCGCCGTCGCCGCCTCGATCATGGCCCCGTCGAGACGGTCTTCGACCCGCGGCCACCAGAAGTCGGCGAGAAAGCGGTCGAAGCCCCGCGGCGGTTCTCCGACGAGCGGGATCCCGTGAGCAAGGCGGCCGTACGCGTGCTCGTGCGCGTCCACAAATCCTGGGCAAAGAACGAGGTCCCCCGCATCCGTGACCTCGGCGCCTCCCGCACGGGAGAGCAGATCCTCGTTGGGGCCAAGCGCGACGAGGACTCCGTCCTCGATCAGGATGCCCCAATTCTCTTCCAACGCGGCTACAGCGCCCGCGAGAACCGCTCCACCGAGCACGATGCGCCTAGCCACCGCCATCCCCCCACAGCGCCCGGCCGGCATCTCCGAGGCCCAATCGATCGAGCGTGGCCGCCGTCGGCCACCCCGTCACCGAGTCCCAACCACGCAGGGCGTAGTACTCGTCAAGCATGTCCGGCGCGTGCGCGACTTGCCCCCGCGCGCCACGAGCGGGCGACGGCTCGGCCGTCATGCGCACGGGCAGACGGTCGTCGGCCCGCCCGATGCCAAGACGCGCGTTGTAGGCTCGCGCCAGGTTGACGATGCGCTCGCCGATCGCCCTCAACTCCTCCTCGTCCAACGCCCACCCGGTGGCCAGCCGGAGGCCGGCGGCGATCTCAGACCAGTAGATCTCGGCCATCACGAACGTCCCGCCCGACTTGCACACGCCCACCGAGTCGACGACCGCGCCGAAGTCCTCGCCGTCCTTGACCAGAAATGGCTTGTGCCGCGTTGCGTGAGGGTCCGCCATCTCGGGAAGGAACTGCGGGCCGTAGCGCCGCAAGACCTCCGCAGGGCTCCCCGTTTCATCGATCGTCGGAAACGCCTTCAAGTGGTCGGCGCCGCGATTCGACGTCATGTGCGCCAGGCCCATGGACTGCTGCGCGCGCCCGTCTTGCGCCGGGATCTCCATCCCTTTGACTTCCATGGCGTAGGGCCGCGCGGCGGCGCCTAACGTCGCGGCCGCCCGACGAACGCCTTCGGCCAGCACGTCGCCGATGCCCTCGCGGGCCGCGATGCGCTCCACGAGCGCGAGGATCGTCTCGACGTTGCCCCACGTCGCGTCCATACCGTCGAGATCGTCGCGCGTTAGGACGCCTCGCTGGACGAGCTCCATCGCGAAACCAATCGCACGGCCCGTCGAGATCGTGTCCATCCCCAAGCGGTCGCAGCGATCGCTCGCGAACAGGATCGCTTCCAGATCGGCGTTGCCGAGACCCGCGCCGAACGCGTTCAGCGTTTCGTACTCCACGCTCGACGTCTCGAGGCCGGCGAAGCGTCCCGCGTCGACGCGGTACACCTTGTCGCACCGCACGGGGCAGGCGAAGCACCCGACGTCTCGAACGAAGTAGCGCTCGCGCAGGGTCTCGCCGCTGATCGCCTCGGCCTTCGCAAACTCCCCGTCCTGGAAGTTGCGCGTTGGGAACCGACCGATCTCGTTCACGACGCGCACGAGACCCGGGGTCCCGAAGCGGGAGCACGCCGGGAACATGGCGTTGGCGCGAAGCCGCGCGTGCAGACTCTGAGCCAGTTCGATGAATCTGGCGCGGTCCGCGAGAGGCACGCGCTTCGAGCCCGAGACGGCGATCGCCTTGAGCCGCTTCGCGCCCATCACCCCGCCGAGCCCGCAGCGACCGAAGCTGCGATTCGGCGTCGCCTGGATGGAGGCAAAACGAACGCCGCGCTCCCCGGCCGGCCCGATCGACGCCACCTGAAGGGCGGGGGCAGCATATCGGTCACGGAGAGCGGTCTCCGTCTGGATCGTGTCGAGTCCCCAGACGTCGCCCGCGTCGTCGATCGCGGCCACGCCATCGGCGATCCGCAGCACGACGGGCACATCGGACGCGCCGCGTACGACCACGGCGTCATACCCGGAGAACTTGAGACCCGGGCCGAAGGTTCCACCGGCGTTCGAGTCTCCGTAGATGCCCGTGAGCGGCGACCGGGCGATGGCCTCGGTGCGCCCCGAGCATGGCCACGCTGTCCCCGTCAGCGGCCCCGTCGCCACGATGAGGACGGCGCCCGGCGACAACGGATCCACGTCGGGACCCACGTCGTCCCACAGGACCTTCGCGCCGAACCCGCTCCCGCCGAGGTAGGCGCGGGCGAGCGTGGGGTCGAGAGGCCGCGCCTCGAGCCGTCTTGAGGAGAGGTCGACGTGGAGCACCCGGCCGACGTAGCCACCGCGCGAACGCGTCACGCCACCCTCCCGTCCGAGAGCCCCAGCCGCGCTAGGGTCGTCGGCGTCGGCAATCCGTCCTCGCCCCACCCGCGGAGTCGGTAGTACTCGGCCAGCATGTCCGGAAGCGAGTCGATCCGTCGCTCGTCGCGGACCCCGCCGAACTCGACGGGCAGCGGTTCCTCGGTGAATCGCTCCGGCAACCGGTCATGAGTGGCATCGAGGCCAAATCGAGCGTTGAGCAACCGCTCGAGGTTGACAATGCGCTCTCCGACCTCCAGGAGCCCATCGGCGTCCAACGCGAGCCCCGCCGCGGTGACGGCCCCGGCCAAGTGCGCGGGGTCGAGCGCGTAGACTTCCGTCGTGGTGAACTTGCAGACACCAAGCGCGTCGGAGACCGCGCAGTAGTCCTCGCCGAACCGCACCAGCGCAGGCTTCGTCGCCTCGTCGGCGGGGTCGAGAACGCGCGGGTAGACGGTGGGCAGCAGGCGCCGAGCCGCCGCGTCCAGCCCGGCGACGTCGATCGTCGGCAGCGCGTACAGGTGGTCGGCGCCGCGGTTCGACGTCGCATGTCCCAGTCCGAACGCCTTGGCCACCCGCGGCTCCTGCCCAGGAATCTCGAGCCCCTTGACGTGAAGCGCGTAGGGAATCGCCGCGGACCCAATCTCCTTTGCCGCGGCCCGGACACCGCGGCAGAGGAGTGCGCCGATCCCCTCTCGGCGCGCCATCCTCTCGACCAGCGCAACCACCGTGTCACCCCGTCCCCACGAGAGATCGACCGCTTCGTCATCCAACAACCCGCGTTCGTGGCACTCCATCGCGAACGCGATCGTGGCCCCGACGGAGATCGTGTCCAGACCGAGTTCGTTGCACAGCGCGTTCGCGTGAAGAATGGCCTCGAGGTCGCCGCACCAGCAGTTGGCGCCCAGCGCGTCCAAGGTCTCGTACTCCGGCCCGGCGCTGCGTGAACGGTGCGCGTCAGAGCACACCTCTGAGATTCGGCCGCAGCGAATCGGGCAACCGGGGCAGCCCTTGGTCTCGACCCGGTACGGTTCGAGGGCGTCGGCATCGATCGCGTCGCCGAACGGGACTTGCCCGAGCCGATGGTTCATCGCCGGCAGGTCCCCGCTCGCGTTCTTGATCCCGACGAGGAACGGCGTCCCCCAGCGCGACAGGTCGCGCACGCCGGGCGTCGCGAGGATTCGCTGCGTTGCGGCCCGAGATTGCGCCAGGAACTCTGACGGGAACCGCGGCCAGCGACCGCCGTCGACTACGATGGCCTTCACGTTCTTGGCGCCCAGCACCGCGCCCCCGCCGCACCGCGCCGCGGCGCGCCCGCCGTCGACCATGACCGCCGCAAGCGGCACGCCGCGCTCGCCCGCAGGCCCGATGCACGCAACCGCGGCCGCGCTTCCCCTACGCAGGGCCTCCGTTGTCTCGGGCACCGTCGACCCCCAGAGCGGGCCCGCTGCCTCGAGGCGGATGCCGGACTCGTCGACCCTGACCACACTCGGTTCCGGGGCGCGCCCCACCAAGACGAGGGCGAGGATCCCGTGCGCCGTCAGGCGCGGCCCGAAGGATCCCCCGGCGTTGGCGTATCCGTAGATGTCCGTGAGAGGCGATCGAAACGCCATGTGAACGCGCGACGACGCAGGCCACGGACTGCCGTTGAGCAGGCCTCCGGCAAGGACAAACGGAGCCTCCGGATCCAGCGCGTCGTGCTGCCAGAAAGCCCGTTCTTCGAGGAGGCGCGCAGCCACGCCACGCCCGCCGAGGTACGCCCGGCGCGATGCCTCGTCCCAGCTCTCTTCGCGCAGCCTCCCGTCCGTCAAATCGACGGTGACCACGCGCTCGGGAAAGGGACTATCGCCCATGACACCCTCCCTCGGTTCGTTCGAGAGCGGAAGCCAAGAGCCTGACATCCACCGCCCCCGCCGACGCCATTCGGCCGGTCGTACGATCCACGAGCGTGATGCGGGCGACCTTATTCAGATCAGACAGCCCAGGGATGGCCTCGAACACGCCGCCAGCCTCTGCCAAGAGTTCCGAGAAGAGGCGCCCGTAGGTGGGCGACGAGCGAAAGACGAGGGCCTCGGCAATGGCCTTCAGGTCCCAATGGGGCGCTGCCTCGACGATCATCGCCACCCGCCCGGCGTAGTGGATCATGTCGTCCTGCGTCACCCCGGGAATGCCTTCACCGCCGCAAGGGGCGAGCGGCACGGCGCCGAGGATGCTGACGACACAGCGCGGATCCAGCCCGATGGATTGGCCGAGCGTGAACACGACGCACTCGTTCAACCGTCCGGCGAGCTGAGCCGCGCCGGCCACGCTGTTCGAGGGGACCACGACGAGCGTCAGCTCCGCGGGCCGAAGTCCGGCCCGCCGTGCGATCGCCTCGACGACGTCCGCGTTCGGCAGACGCGTTGCCTCCACGACGGCCACGCCCCAGGAGCAGACGCCGTCGACGAGATCCGACGGCCGATGCAGTCGGCCGTCCATGCAGGCGCGCACAGGGCCGGAGACGCGAATTGCCGCGTCCACTTCGTCAAGGGCGAAGGAGACTTGCAGCCCGTGGATAGAAAGGAACGGTCGCCACGAGTCGCCGACCAACTCGGGAAGCGGGATGCCAAGGACATCGGTCATGCCTAGCGTCGCCTTCATCATGCCCCCGTGCGCAAGTTCCGCGACGCGTCGTCCGGCCTCCCACGACCCCCGCGTGGCGACGCCGCAGTCCAGGATGAGCGCCCCAGCGTGGCCTGGCCGGACGTCGACCTCGAGAATCGGCGCGTCCTCTACCAGCGACCGAACGAGCGCTGCAGTCCGAGCACCAGCCCACTCCTGTTCCGCGCTACTCCAGCCCGCCATCTCGCCTCCCGCCTAGCGGTCCTCGGTCGGAACGACGTCGCGCAGGGCCAGCTTGCGACCGCCCCACGCTCCCCCGAACGACGGGGCCGTGATCCCGACGATCCCCGACGTTCGAGCGAAGGCGTCGATGGCCACGCGTAGGCCGATTCGCATCGCATCGACCGACGTCGCGACGAGGGGGAACTCGATGACGGAATCTGCGGCCGCCGGGACTTTCGTCGCCACCCGCCCTTTGAGCGATGGGCAGAAGGGCTCGTTGATCGTCGCACCTTCGCCCTTGTAGCGGGTCCCGCCCACCTTGGCACCGCTGATGCCGCCGACCGGGTAGTTGAATACGGCCACGCCCGGCGCATCGCGCACGACGCACGCCGCCGCTTCCATTGCGCCCATCATGCAAGCCGCCTCGTTCTGCCCGAACACCTCGAGGACGCCGTCGGTTCCCGCCACGACATGAACGCGTCGCTCGATGAACTGATCGCCGGTCATGATCGGAATCCGGACCACCTCGCGGCCACCTACGCGGTCCTGCGCCTCGTACCCGTCTCCCCACCGCGACACCCGCGCAGCGAGGTCGACGATCCACTCCACCGGCCCATTCGCACCCCCGTCGAAGAGCGAGCACGTCGGAAGGTGAGGGAAGATGTACAGACGGTCGAGCAGCGCCTTCTTGAACGTCTCCAGACCGACCGTCGTCGGAGCATTGAGTTGAAGCGCAACGCCGCTTCGCCCATCCGGCGTCGCGGACGACGCGACGAATCCCTCGATGCACCCCTGGATCGGCGCCGCGGTGATGATCCCGAACCCACACAGGTAGTTCGCCTCGGCCATCGCGACGGCTTCGGTCGCCGCGGTGAGAAGGAGGCGGGCGGTGTACAAGTCGGTGCACTCGCAAAACGTGTCCTCAATCTCGATCCCTCGGTATCTCATCCGTCCTCCTCCTGTTCCATCGCTCCGCGAGGCGGAGTCGCTCGTCGGATCGATACGACGGCACCCTCGACCGTGCTGAGCGACACCATCGCCGCGGGAGATGCCGCGCAACGCGGTGTCCCGTCGACCACAAGCGCAGATCCCGGCCGAAAGCCGCCCATCTCCACGACGTCATCGGGCGCTAGTCCCAGATGGAAGATCCGCAGAGGCTCGGCGGCCTCGAGGTCGCTCCGACTGAGACGGGTCCGAATCATGAGCGCGCTCGACGCCGCCACGACTCCCAGACAGCCAACGTACGGCCCCCAGCAGAGAAACCCGCTCACGGCTTTGCCTCGGCAGGCGTCCGTGTCATTGAGCGGCGATGCGACGATCTGCCCCCCCTCGAGCTCAGCGCCCGCAAGTAGACGCCGCCCGTTCTTCGCAATCCACGTCGCCTGTCCGCACGCTGAGATGGGATCAGCCACTCGGTCCTCGCCGCGAAGCCCCGCCGCCGCATCCAGATCCACGCGCCGCCCGCCGCGCGTGCCGAAGAACGTGTTCGCAACCGTCGCATCGTGGAACGCCAGCCCCACCTTCGCCCCGTCAAAGCGCACCTCGAGGCCGTGCACCGGGACATCGGCCCACGACGAGGCAAGGAACCCATCGAGTTCCACGCCCGTGGTTCCAACGAGAGGCCCCACATTGGACGACCCGACGCCGACGCCGAGCAGGCGAACCACCGATCCAGCCGAGGAGAGAACGCTGCCGATGTCGCCCAGCGTGCCGTCGCCCCCCACGCCGATCACCGTGTCCACCCCCGCCTCAAGGAGTTCTCTCGTCAGGCCGCGGGCGTCGCCCACCGGGCCGCGGACCTTCCGACAATCCAGGCCGCAGGCGTCCGCCGCAGCGGCCTCGAACGTGTCGGCGACGAGGACCACGTCCCGCTCCCGGAGCGCGGGCAGCAGGCGAACGAGGATGCCCTGCAGCACGTCGGGTCCGGCGCCCGCGCAGGGGTTGGCAATCACGCCGATTCGGCCAAGACGCTGGCAGACACTCACTTGATCGCTCCTCCCGTCAGCCCGGAAACCAAGTACCGCTGCCCGAGCAGAAACAGCACGAACACGGGAATCGTGACCAGGAGAGCGGCAGCCGACAGCGGACCCCATTGCACAACGCCGCCCGACCCGAGGAAACGGGCGAGGTACACGGGCAGCGTCCAGGTCTCGTTCGTCCGCATGATGACGAGGGCAAAGAAGAACTCGTTCCAGGAGAGAAGCAGCGAGAACGTCGCCACCGCCAGGAGCCCCGGCACGGAGAGCGGCAGGATGATGCTCACGAGCGCCCGTAGGCGCGTGCAGCCGTCGATCCTCGCCGCCTCCTCCAAGTCGATGGGGATCTTGTCGAAGTACCCCTTGAGGAGCCAAATCGAGAACGGAAGGGCAAAGCTCGTGTGCATGATCACGAGCCCCGGCAGCGTGTTGATCAATCCGTACACCTTCAAGACCGTGAACAGCCCAAGCACCATGATGATTCCGGGAAACGCCTGCGTCGCGAGGAGCCACATCGAGAACGCCGTCCGCCCACGGAACTTGAACCGCGACAGGGCGTAGCCGGCCGGCGCGGTCACGATGATGGCGAGAATCACGGTCGAGAACGCGACAATGGCCGAGTTCCGAAGGTTGATCAGGAACGTGCCCCCTGTAATGACCGTCCGGAAGTTCTCCCAGGTCACTCCGTGCGGAATCCCCATCGGAGACTCGAAGATCTGGGTCTGCGTTTTGAGGGAGTTGAACACGAGGAGGAGGAGGGGGAACACGAGGAAGGCGATCATCACGAGGACGGCGACGTGGAGGAGGACTTGCTTGACCGGATGCATCCTCATTGCAGCACCTCACGGATGTACAGGACGACGACGCTCAGCAAGATGAGCAGGATGATGATGCCGATCGCCGCGCCGTATCCGGCCTGCTGCGAGCCGTACGCCCAGGTGTAGGCGTAGAGGGGGAGCGTCATCGACGCGTTGGCCGGTCCCCCTCTGGTCAAGACGTAGACGATGTCAAACGAGTTGAACGTCCAGATCGACTCCAAAGTGAGAATGATGAGGATGACCTTCTTGATGCTCGGAACGACAATCCGCAATTGCGTCTGCAAGTAGCTCGCGCCGTCGATGGCCGCCGCCTCGAGAATGTCTCCTTCGAGCGACTGCAGCCCGGCGAGGATCATGATCGTGACGAACGGAATTCCCATCCAGATGTTGGCAATGATGCACGTCCACAGGGCGAGGTGCGTATCGATGAGCCACGCTGGGAGGTGGATCACACCAAGCCCCGAGAGGGCGGTGTTGAGCGGCCCGCCGGAGAGAAAGATGTACCGCCAGATGAGTGACACGACGACGCCGGGCAGCGCCCAAGGAATGAGCGTGACGGTCCGGAACGCACGACGGAAGCGAAGATGCCGCGAGTTGAGCATCGTAGCCAAGATGTAGGAGATGAAGAACATCGCGGCGACGCTGGTCACGGTCCAGACGAGGCTGTTGAGAAGTGCGCGGAGGAAGACGGGGTCGCGGAAGAGAAGAACGAAGTTCTGCAGACCAGAGTAGACGTTCTTCCCCGTCAGCGCACGGAAGGAATAGAAGACGCGGGAGATGCCCTGAACCAAAGGATACAGGCTCACGAAGCAAAGGACGACAAGGGCGGGGACGACGAACGGCAGGGCCCGCTTCTCCTCGAGGAAGGGTCGCCGCGCGTTCGCGGACCTACTGGTCTTCATCGAAACGGATCACCGTCTTCAGTCCATCAGGTTGTGCGGCCTCGGCAAAGGCCCGCGCTGCCTCCGCGAAGGGCACCGACGCCGTGACCACGCCGTCCAGCGCTCCGGGATGCTGTCCCATCCACGCCACGGCGTCTCGAAAGTGGCGAACCTGGAACCCGAAACTTCCCGCGACCGTCACCTCGCGGTAGTGGGTGGCGAAGGCGTCCAGCGCGAGCCGCTCGCCCTTCGGGAGGCCACCGAAGAGGAGCGCCGTGCCCCCCGACGCCGTCCAGCCAATGGCTTCCTCGGCAACGGAACGATCGCCAACAGCGATCAAGACCCGATCGGCCTCGGGCGCACCGAACGCCGCGGTCAGCGCCTCGCCCAGCGGCATCTCGATGGGATCGACGACCGCGAGTCCGAGGCGACGAAGATGCTCTGCTCGTGCCGAGCTCACCTCGCTGATCAGAACTCTCGGGGTCAGCGTCCGCGCCACCAAGGCCAAGAGAGCGCCCATGGGGCCGCCCCCAACGACGAGGACTCGATCGCCCGAGCGCACGCACGCACGCTCGATCCCGTTCATCGCACACGCCAGCGGCTCGGCCAGCGTGGCGACATCGTCGGACATCCCGCCAGGAATCTTGAACGTTCCCCGGGCGATCACGTCGTGAGGCACGATCAGATACTCCTGGAGCGCGCCGGCGACGAACGCCTTGTGTTGGCAGAGCTCGCCGACGCCACGCAGACAGATCGAGCAACCGCCGCACTCCACGTACGGCGCGCAGACCACTCGCTCGCCCATCACAAGACCCTGCACGTCGTCGCCGACCGCATCGACGACGCCGACGACCTCGTGGCCGAGCACGCAAGGCGGCTTGAAGTACGGGTGTCCGCGCCGGTAGGCCTTCACGTCCGTGCCGCAGAGTCCGACCGCGCGCACGCGGAGGCGTGCCTCGTCCGGCCCAGGAAACGGAATCGGTGCCGTGCGCAAGGCGACGCGTCCAAGCTCGACCAGTTCCGCAACCCTCATCTCGCCTCTATCGCGTGCCATGCCCATCCTGTCCAGCTCTCCAACTCAAGCTCAAGGGGACCGTCGCGGCTCTTTCGAGGGAGGGGGCGCAAGGCCCCCTCCCTCGGCCAAAGGCGCAACGCGCCTAGTACTCCACGCGAATGCCGATGACGTACCACGACCACTGCTCGGGGGCATACAACTGCTCCACCCCAGCGATCTGGTAAGGGAACACCAGCTTCAGCGGTCCGCCCGAACTGGCCTTGATGACCTTGTCGTTGGCCGAGTACGCGATCAGGATCGGGTAGGCAAACGCATCCTTGATCTGGACGACGAACTCCTTGCCGTCCGACGCGATGATGACGGCACGCTTCGCGTCGGCCGGAATGCCAACATACTTGAGCAGATCGGACAACAGCACGCCCCCGTACAGCTTCTCGCCCATCCACGGATCGGTGACCGTGTAGGCAAGGTAGGGCAGGGCCTTCACCATATCCAGGTCGAATCTAAACACGCCGGCGCCCTTCATGATGTCGATGTCATTGTGGAGGGCGATCGTCCCCGACATCGTCAGAGCCACCGGGCCTATCGGCGTGGGGCCCGTTCCCAGCACCGCGACGCCCATCAACGCAACGATCAACAACCCGAGACACAACGTTCGCTTCACCTTGGTCCTCCTTCCCCCTCGTTCGTTTCTGAGACATCCGCTTCCCGCCAGCCATTCCGCCCGACGAACCACCTCCTTCGTCTCTCTCCTATTGAAGTCCCATGCGGCGAAGGTACTCGTTCCCATCATCCGTCGCCGCCTGCAGCGCCTTGTCCAGGTTCTTCGATCCAAGGACGACCCGCTCCATCTGCGGGATAAATGACTGCCATTCCCAACCGAAGAAACCGAACATCTTCGGCTTCACATCCTCCGCGAACGGAAGCCATTGATAGAGGACATTCCACTGATCCTGTGTCGTCTGAAACTCCGGGCGGACGAGCGCGGACTGGCGAATGGGGAAGAGCCAGTCGGCCTTCGCGATGCGCACCTGGTTCTCCGAGTTGGTGAAGTAAAGCAGAAACTGCGCCGCCTCGTCCTTGTGAGCCGAGCCGGAGTAGATGAAGACGCCCTGCGGGTCGGACTCCGTGACGTTCCGCACGGGCCCCTTGACCTGGAGCATTCCCCAGTCGAGTTGGTTCCGAGTGAGGTTGATGATCCAGCTCCGGACCCAGCACCCGAAAGTGAACATTGCGTACTTGCCCGTCTTGAAGCCCTGGAGCAGGCTCGTGAAGTCATAGCTCAGGACGTCCTGCGGCATGACGTGGTCCACCGTAATCAGGTTGGTGTAGTACTCGATCGCCTGCCGTGCCGCCTGGTCGATCTCGACGTACCACGTGCCGTCGTCATGTTTCACGAGGACCTGGCCGCCGTTTTGCGCAACAAGGCACCACCAGAGCCGCTGTTCGAGCGGCGCCAGAAGCCCCCACGTCGTCGTCTGACCGCTCGCGTCCGTCTTCGTCAGTCGGAGCGCGTAGTCCCGCAGCTCGTCCCACGTGACCATTCCGTCGGCCGGCGGAGTGATCTCCGCAGCGGCGAACATCGTCTTGTTGTAGAAGACGACCAGCGTTTCCTGCAGGAAGGGGACGCCGTAGATGCTTCCCTGATCGTCGCTGACGCCGTCCCAGCTCGCCTGGGGCGTATCGGCCAGCGTCGCTGCATCGAGGTAGCGGTTGAGCGGCTCCGCGTACCCCTGGACACCATACTCGTAGCACATGACCGTGTCCTGATGGATCACATCCGGTCCCTGTCCGGCCTGGAAGCTCGTGAGGAGGTAGTCGTTGATGTTCTCCCACGCCACCGAGACGATCTCCACCTGGATGTCCGGCCGCGCCGCGTTCCACTCCGCGACGATGTCCTCAACCTCGCTCACCGTGTCGTCTTGCCAAGCCGGCGTCAGGAACTGCAGTGTCATCGCTCCGGCACACACCGCGGTCGTGGCCGCCAACAGCGCCGCCAGGCCGCCCACCCACATTGCTCGCCTCATTGCGCTACCTCCCATCCACATGGCCTATTCCGCCAGCTTGACGCTGAAGATGAGGTCGAATGACTTGATCGGATCCGCGCTGGTCGGGCGATACATGCCGACCAACGAGATGTGGTCGCCACGCACGACGATAAGGGGGAACTTGCTCACGATGATCGTCTTCGTCCCGTCGGTGGCGGAGATGTCTCTCCCCATGACGGCGCGAACCTCCAGGTTGGGAATGCCGACCATCTTCCCCTGGAACACCTCGGGGTGAGCGATGATGTCCGCGAGAGACAGCCCCGGTTCGAGCACGTAGAAGCTCTGCTCGCCCGCGATCGATGCCCCGTCGGCCATCACAAACGTGAGCGACAGAGTGTGGTATCCCGACGGGAGCGTCGTCACATTGAGGTTTCCCGCCGCCGTGCTCCAGAGACCGTTGTCCGAGACGCGGGCCACCATGTCGTCGCCGTCATCCCAGCGATAGGACGCCGACACGGCCTCTCCCCAGACACTAGCGACGAGGCGGTCTGCCCACACGAGGGCCGCCGCCACTGGAGAGGCGAACCAGACGTCATTCGCTCCCACCGTGCGCCACGTGCTTTCGAGCCGCCCGCGCGAGACATCGTAGACGCGGTAGCCGAACCCAGTGCCGTCGGGGTTCGGGCCTTCCCACCACGATCCGCACACGGCCCCGGACGTCAGCTCGACGAACGGCTCCTCACGCAGGACGAAGTTCGTGTGCCAGTGGCCGTTGATCAGGGCGGTGATATCGGAGTCGGCGAGAAGGTCCCACAACGCCTCGTTCTCCGGGGTTTCCGCCCAGTCGGTCGTCGGCTCGTGACAGAAGACGAGGATCGGCGCGTTCGCATCGACGTACGCGAGATCCTGGCGCAACCACTCGAGCTGCGTGGCGCTCACCGTGTAGATCTGCGCCGTACCCGAGAGCTGGTGTGGATCGAGGACCACGCAGTGGGTTCCCTTCATGTTGAACGAGTAGTACGTCGGGCCGAAGTGCTCCTCGTAGACGGCCTTGTCCACGGCCGGATCGCGGACCTGATCGTGGTTACCGACGGCCGCATAGACCGGCGGCGTCAGCCGCGAAACGAAACCTTGATCCACCGTCGCGAACCACGACTTGACTTCGGCGAGGCCGGGTCCCTTCGCGTTCGCGATGATGTCGCCGGTGAGGATCACGAAATCGGGCTCGAGCGCGTTGATCTCGGCAACGAGGCCATCCAGGGTGCTGTCAGGGAGGAACGCCATTTCCCGGTCGGCGAACGCCCTCGAGAAAGCATCCGGATCCGGCGCGAAGTGGATATCCGACAGTTGGGCGAAGACAAGCGGGCCGGATTCGTCGCGAGTCCCGAGCGGAAAGAGGACCGACTCTCCCTCGCCGGCGGCGCGGTACCAGCCGGCCAAGGGCTTCATCCCGTTGGGAGTGGAGAGGAAAACGAATCGAGAACCTTCATTCTGCGGAAGCGAGAACCGGCCCGCCTCGTCCGTGCGAACGACGGAGATTCCATCGCTCACCACCGCGCCGGCCACGCCCTCGCCCTCGTCAACGACGAGATTGCCGTTTCCATCGAGGAACACCGCGCCTTGGACCTCCGCTGCGCACAGAGCCCCTCCGCCACATCCGAGTAGGAGAAGTGCGATCGAAACGATGCCTCTAGCCAGGCGTCTCATCCTAGCCTCCCTTCCCGTGGACGGCCTCCACGAGCGCGCGGACGGCGTCCGTTGGATTCGCCGTCCCGAACACCGTCCGTCCGAACGCGACGCCTGCCGCGCCGCGCTTCACGGCCTGACGCGCCATTTCTGCCGAATCCTCTGACTTCGCCCCGCCGGCGACGAGCACGGGAACTGGGCAACTTCGCGGGATGTCGGCAAACGTCGGCTCGCCCCCGCCATACGCTTTCACGACATCGGCGCCAAGCTCGTACGCCACACGGGCACCCAGAGCGATCGACGGGACGTCGTGGAACTTCTTCGGGTCGGCGATCAGCATCTCCGCCACAAGCGGCATGCCCCACCGCGCGCACGACTCAGCGATCTCGGCAAGCAGGGCGAGCGAGGCCGCCTCCCCCGGGCCGCCGAGGAAACCCATCGCGATGACGGCGTCCGCGCCAACGGCAACGGCGCGCTCGATGGAGAGAATCCGTCGGTGGTAGTCGAAGCACGGATTCGCGTCCGTGCTTGCTCCGGTGACGCGCACGATGAGCGCGCACCGTCCGGCATAGGACGCCGCCGAACGCTCCAAGGCTCCGGGGTTCAGGATGATCCCGTCCGCTCCGCCGTCCACGACACGCAGGACGATGCTTGGCATGTCCTCCAGCCCGGGCATCGCCCCCTTGAACTGGCCGTGGTCGAGGGCGATCACGACCGCCCGCCCGTCCTCGCGGAAGAGCCGCGCCAACCTCGTCGTCTTGCCGATCACTTCCCACTCCTTTGTGCGATGCAGGTACCCCCGGGGACGAGCGTCGTCGGCAACCGCAGCGAGCCATCCCCGCCGTCGAGAAGGCGGCGGGCCGCCTCTCGCCCCATTTCGTGAACGGGGACCTCGACCGTCGTGAGCTCCGGGCGCAGGAATGTCGCGTAGGGAACGTGCGGCACGTGGTCGAATCCGGCCACGCCGAGGTCACCGGGGACCGACAGTCCCTCCTCTTCCGCGGCACGCAGGACACCGAATGCCATCAGGTCGTTGCCCGCCACGATCGCGTCGACCTGTTCGCGCTGCAGGATCTCGCGCGCGCACTGAAAGCCTGACTCGAACGTAAAGGTCCCCAGCCGTAGGCTCGCGAGTTTCTTGCCCGCATGGCGAAGCGCGTCGCAGAATCCGCTCAGCCGGTCCTCCGCCGTGCTGACGTCCGCAGGACCCGCCACGTACGCGATGCGCGCGTAGCCCAAGCCCAACAGGTGTTCCCCCAGTTGTTGGCTGGCCGCCCGGTTGTCCGCCTCGACCACCGGAAACCCGTTCAGGCGACGGTCGGCGAGGATCACGCGCACACCGCGATCCGCCAAGCGCTGCATGGCCCGCGCGTCCGGACGACCGGTGGGGACAAGCAAGACGCCTTCGACGTCCTCCGCTAGGAGCATGTCAAGGTACCGCGCCTCGCGTTCCGGTTCATGGTTGCTATCGCAGATGAGCGCCGTGTACCCACGTTCGAAGGCCACCGATTCGACACCTCGGGTGAGCAGGGCGAAATAGAGGTTCGTGATGTCCGGGACGAGGATGCCCAACACGTGCGTTCGCTGGCGACGGAGGCGCTGGGCCGCCTTCACTGGGGTGTAGTCGAGAGCTCGAATGGCAGCGAGGACCCGCTCCTTCGTCTCGGGACGCATGTGGTCCGCATCGTGGTCGTTGAGCACGCGCGAAACAGTGCATGGGGCGACGCCCGCGTGTTCAGCCACTTCCCGGATGGTTGCTCGCATGGTCGGGGAAATCGTTTTCCGAAACCGTTGCACCACTCTAGTCGTCGGCTTGGGATGTGTCAAGTGGCGTGCGCTTCCCTTGACCCGATGGACACATCGGACGACTGCGCGGCAAACGAGAACGCAGGGCCGCACGAACCTAGCGTACTCGGCCCGTGGCGATCCACATCGCCCACTCGGGGAAGCCGTTGCCACGAGCCTCGGCCGCCGCCCTCGGCGCGTCGTAGGGTACAGCGAGCCATTCGGCCGCGTGGAATTCACTCTCCGGGTGGACCACGGCGAACCGTGCGTGCGAGGATCCGTTCTCGACGACATGATCCGCGGGGACGTCGTCTACATAGGCCGGACATCCCACGCTGCCGGGATTCACGATCAGCTTCTCGCCGCGCACGACGAGTCGCTGCGTGTGATCGTGGCCGCAGAAGACGAGGCGCTGCGCGACGGACCCCAGGAGAGCGTCGATTTCCCCGCCGCTTCGCATCGCGAGGGCTCCCGCCGAGACGCGAGAGAGAAGGTACACGGTGTCGTCAGTCGGCGTACCGTGACAGAGGAGCGCGTCGCCGTCCGTGGTCGTGAGGGGCAACGAAGCCAGCCAGGCGAAGTGGCGAGGCTCGAGACGCGCCCGGGTGAACTTTGCTACCCTCGAGAGAGGAGGTGCCGCTGTCCGCGAGGCTGAGTCCGTCCCGACGAGGACTCGATCCTCGTTCCCGGACACAGTCGGTGCCGCAAGCGACATCAACCGCTCGGCCGCAGGCCGAGGGTCAAACGGTCCGTACAGACAGTCGCCAAGGTTGACGACACGGCGAATGCCGCGGCGCGCGATCTCCCCAAGAACGGCATCCAGAGCACGAACGTTGCCGTGAATGTCCGACAAGACCGCGATCGGCTCGCAATCCACGTGCGGGCTCCCTCCCGTTCCGACACACTACCGGCCGAGCACGCGTTCGAGCGCGGCGACGAACCGCTCGTTCTGCGGCATCGTCCCGATCGAGACGCGCAAGCACTCCGGCAGGTCGTAGGCTCCGCACGGGCGGACGATGACGCCCTCGCGCAGGAGCCGCTGCTGCACAACGCCGGCCTCGGGTCCGATGCGCACGAGGACGAAGTTCGTGTGGCTTTCGGCGAACTCGAAGCCGAGTCGCGCGAACTCCCTGTAGAGGAACTCGCGTCCCTTCCGGTTCTCCGACACCGTGAAGCGCACGAACTCCTCGTCGTCGAGCGCGGCGATTCCCGCCGCCTGAGCGACCGAGTTCACGTTGAATGCCGGCTTCACCTTGAACAGCGGGGCGATCGTGTCCCGATGGCCGAAGCCGTAGCCGATGCGTATCCCGGCCAGCCCGTAGACCTTGGAGAACGTCCGCAGGACGAGCACGTTCCGCCGACCTTCGCGCACGTAGCCCAGACTGTCGGGGAACTCGGACGAGTCGGCCATCTCGGCGTAGGCATCGTCGAGGACAACCAGCACGCTGTCCGGCACCCGCGCCATGAATCGGCCGAGTTCGGCGGCCGTCACCATCGTGCCCGTCGGGTTGTTGGGGTTGCAGACGTAGACGATGCGCGTTCGGGCGTTCATCGCCCGCGCCATGGCGTCGAGGTCGATGTGGTAACCCGGCGCGAGTGGCGTCTTCACCAGCTTCGCCCTCATCGCGTGCGCGTAGATGTCGTAGATCGGGAACGACGAACGGCTCACGATGACTTCGTCGCCCTCGTCAAGGTAGACCATCGACAGCTCGAGAACGAGGTCGTCGGCGCCGTTTCCCACCGCCACCTCGTCGAGCGAGAAACCGAGTCGCTGCGCGATGGCCATCCGTAGGTCATGACTCGCGCCATCGGGGTAAACGTTGGTTGTCTCGAGCGCGCCGCGCATGGCCTCTAGAGCCTTTGGCGACACGCCGAACGGGTTCTCGTTCGATGCCAGCTTGATCACGTCGTGGATGCCGAGTTCTCGCTCGACTTCGCCGATCGGCTTGCCTGGGACGTACGGCTTGATCGAGTTGAGACCCCGCTGCGGACGAAGCGACATGCAGACCCCCTACGCGGTTCCTTCGTTCTCGCCGACACGGTCGGGATGGTTGACGCTGGACGCGTTGTCTCCACTGGCATCGCCGGCGATGACAGCGCGAACGGCGCCGATTATACCCCCCGCATCGTGCGCGAACACGGGGTTTAGGTCACGTTCCGGCAGATTTGAGGCACGAAACGGGAGCTGCGAGGTGCGGTCGATAGGGACAGCGAGTCCGACGCGAAAGGCTCAGCCCGCCACACTCTCTCGGCCGAAGCGCAGCGCGGCGACGTTCGTCGCGCTCGCCCGCGGCCAGCGGGCGGCCACGGCCTGCTCGACGCGCGCTACGTCAAGCACAGTCGCCAAGGCGGGCACAGCGCACGCCGCGCCGAGCACGACGACGTTGGCCGGCGCACGCCGGCCACCGATCGCCGGCATCTCTGCCGGCGAGAGGACGATTGCGTGCGCTCCAGCCGCCTCGATCGCGCGAACCACGGCGTCACGTTCCGGGTATCGCGCCGCGCCAAGCATGACGCCGGTCGGAGCCCAGACGTCGTCGTACAGCACAAACGAGCCCCCCCTCTTGACGAAACGGATCCCGCGCAGCGCCTCCGAGCGCTCCAGCGCCATAACGAGGTCGGCGCCTCCGTCGCGGACCCGAGGCCCTACACCGTCGGCGCCAAGGCGAAGCTCGGCCTTGACGAACCCACCGCGTTGCGCCATGCCTTTCGTCGGCGCAAACGAGGCCGGGATGCCGGCATCGAGAGCGGCGTGCAGAAGGAGCTCGCCAATCGTCAGGATGCCCTGACCGCCAACGCCGACGAGGACAATATCGCAGGTCGGGACGCTGCGGACCATCATGTCTCTCCCCCGATCGCTAACGCGCGAGTAGGACACACCAAAGCGCAGAGACCGCAGCCATTACAGAGGACAGCATCTATGGTGATTCGCTCCGCCGCGACAGAGCTAGGCGAATCGCCTTTTCCCGTGCGACTCGCCCCCAGCCCTTTCTCGGCCACCGAGACGGTCATGGAAGCGCCCGCCGAGCGCTTCCCTAGCTCTGTCGCATCCGACCGCGACAGAGCCAGGGCCGGACAGCCAGTCACCTTGATGCACTGCTTGCACAGGACGCACTTCGCGGCGTCAAGCTGCACCGTGTCCGCCGCGGGGCCGCGCCGCCGCGACTGGATCGCACACTCGCGTCGCGCGAGGAGGACGCGAACGCCCGCGGGCTCTCGCAGGAACTCGGTGAGGATCGCCGTCGTGCCCGCCAGATCGTAGGGATCGGCGATCGCGAACCGATCGACGCCGAGCGCGGGGATCAGCTGCGCAAGGTCGATGCGCCGCCCGCCCTTCTGCTCGGCCTCAGCGGTTCCCGGATTCACCTGCATGCCCGTCATCCCCGTCCAGCCGTTGTCCATCACCACGACGACGAGCGGCACGCGGTGCTGCACGGCACTCAGAACCCCGGGAATGCCACCGTGGAAGAAGGTTGAGTCGCCGATCGTCGCAATGACGGGCGTTTTGATCCCAGCGTGCACGTAGCCCTGGGCGAGACTGACGCTCGATCCCATCGACACCTCATTCCAGAGGAGGTCGAACGGCGGGTTCATCCCGAGAATCGTGCAACCGATGTCGCCGGTCACCATCACCTCATCCTTCTTGTAGCCCGCCTTCTTGATCGCCGCCTCAATCGCCATGTACGTGCCCCGGTGAGGACAACCCGAACACACGGTGATGGGGCGCGGGGCCGGCTCACATTCTATGTCTCGCTGCATAGGACTCGGAGCTTCGCCAAGGCGCAGGGCAGTCACGCTCGCCCCTGCAGCTACAAGCCCGAGCACCACTTCCTGCACGGAATACTCACCCGACCTGGACAGTGTCCCGTCGAGCTTCCCGACGACGCGGCCAGCGAAGTTCATGCGCCGCGCCTCGATCAGCAACTGGCGCTCAAAGTGAGCCTCGAGCTCTTCGAGGACGAGGATCGAGTCGCAGTGCGCGAACAGCTCCCCCACTTCCTCGGTCGGGAAAGGAACGGTCGATGCTGCGCGCAGGATGGAGACCTCATCTTGGGTCAGACCCGCCGCAGACAGGGCCTCGTCGATGTATGCGGCGGGAGCGCCGACGGCAGCGATACCGAGGGCGCCCTTCTTTCCGAGGCGCAGCTGCTGGAGTCCGCGCTCGTGGAGGAAGCGCCCCGCAGCTTCGAGCCGCGCAAGCAGCGCCTGATGCTGGCTAAGGCAGATGGCAGCCCCCGCCTTCGTGTAGCGGGCGATATTCCTCTCCAGAATGACACCGCTGGGACCGACACGGAAGCGCACATCTCCAGCTCGCGCATCGCCGGACTCGTCAACTCCCGCGGCACCGACAGGGGCTTCACCCGGCGCTGCTCCACCGCTAGCGTCCGCGTCGCCGGACTCGTCAACTCCCGCGACACCGACAGGTGCTTCACCCGGGGCTGCTCCACCGCTAGCGTCCGCATCGCCGGACTCGCCAACTCCCGCGGCACCGACAGGGGCTTCACCCGGCGCGTCGACAATGGAGTGCGTCAGTGCCACAGCTGTTGTGAGGCGCAGGAAGACGAGGCCGCCGATCGCCTCCGACAGCTCGAACGCCGTCTGGGTGAGACGATAGGCCTCTTCGACGGACGACGGCTCGAGCATCGGCGCGTCGGTCATCAGGGCGAATCCGCGCGTGTCTTGCTCGGGCATCCCGGCCGACACGCCCGGATCGTCGGCCACGTAGACGACGAGCCCGCCATTCGTCCCGGAGTAGGCGATCGAGACGACGGCGTCGTAGGCAACGTTCAGCCCCGACATCTTCATCGTCACGAGCGCGCGCCGGCCTGCCCACGCCGCGCCGGCCGCAATCTCGAACGCCACCTTCTCGTTCGTCGACCACTCGACGTGGCGGCCCGGCAGGTCCTGCGCCAAGAGGCTCGCCAACGCCTCCGTCGACGGCGTGCCCGGGTAGCCCGTCACCACGCGGACTCCTGCCCGAAGTGCTCCGAGTGCAACCGCATCGTTTCCCGTGAGGATTCGCTTCATCTTCCCCTTGTCACGACGTTCTCCCCGGCCGCCTCACGCCAAGAACGCCACAATCGTCAACAGCTCGCAACGATTCCACCTTTCCACTGTAGCGTCGGAGCTTGTCTCCGACGTCGCATTCCGCGTCGTTCGGCGACGTCGTTCCCACTCGTCAACGTCGCACACAGGGTGCGACGCTACATCCACAAGGACGTCGCACGCAAGGTGCGACGCTACAGTGACCCTGCTGTCCTTTGCGCGCTTTGCGCTCTTCGCGTGATGCGGGCAGTCCGTTACCAATGTGGATCGGGGCGCACGATGTCCTTGCCGGCGTCCGCGGCGGCGATGACCTTCTCCGGCGTGAAAGGCAGGCTGAAGATCCGCACTCCGAGCGCGTCGGCGACGGCGTTTGCCACCGCCGGCGCCGCCGGCGTCAGCGCCGGCTCGCCGATTCCTTTCGCACCGAACGGCCCGACGCCGGTCCCCGACTCGAGCACGATGACCTCGGTGGCTGGGAAGTCACACGAGGTCGGGATCAGGTACTCAGCAAGCGACGGCGTCTTCGTCATTCCCTTCTCGACGACGTACTCCTCCATCAGCGCATAGCCCAGACCCTGATGGCTTCCGCCCGCGATCTGGCCTCGCACCGCGGCGGGATTGATCGCGCGGCCCACGTCGTGGCACGCGACGCTCTTCAGCACTTCGATCTCTCCGGTCTCCGTGTCCACGGCGATTTCAACCGCGTGTGCCCCGAAGGTGAAGTCTGGCCAGATGTCGCCTTGCCCCGTCTCCGGGTCAAGCCCCTCCGTGAACGGCGCATTGAACTGGGCTAGATCCGCCAGCGGTAGCCCAGAAGCTGCGCACAGGGAGGCAACCTGGGCAAGAGGGACTCGTCGGTCGCCCTCTTGCTTCCCGGCCTCCCTGTACGCGGTCTCAGAGGAGTCGCTGGCGGATCTCGCTAGGGAGTTTCCGCAAGCGGAAACTCCAGGCTCGATCACGGTTTCGTCACCCTTCGCAGCGTCTTCGGCCAACGGCACACTGCGCGCCTCGGTCCCTGCGTTCGCCTTCGCTAAGGCGAATCCACTATCCAAGTCGATGTCTTCGGGCGAGACGCCAAGCAGTTCGGCCGCCTTCTTGACAAGGCTTCCGCGCACAACGCCGGCCGCCTGGAGGACCGCGTTGCCCGACATGTAGAGCTGGCGTGTCGCCGTCGACGTCCCGGCAAGCGGCGTCACTGCCGAGTCGGTGGCGTAGATTGTCACCCGCTCGAGCGGTACCCCAAGGACCTCGGCCACGATCTGGCAGAGCGAGTTCGACTGCCCGGCACCGATGTCGGGCACGCCGCAGCGCACGACGACCGTACCGTCCAGCTCCATGCCGACCCACGCCCGCGACGTATCGTGGAACCACATGATGCGGCCGTAGCTCTGGAAGGTCGAGGCGAACCCTCGCCCCACCTTGCGCGTCGGCGAGTCGGGCGTCTTGTCACCCAGCGCCGCGAGCGCCCGCGTCGCGCACTCCTCCGACCACGCCGCCGAGCGAATGGCCTGCCCCGTGACCGTCGTGTCGCCCGTCTTCAGGTAGTTGATCCGCCGCAGTTCGAGCGGATCGATGATCAGTGCCTTCGCGATCTCGTCCATCTGCGACTCGTAGGCGAACGCCGCTTGCGGCCCGCCGAAGCCGCGGAACGCGCTTGTGAATGGCTGGTTCGTCGCCGCCGCGACGGAGTCGATCTTGACGTTGTCGATCTTGTACGGTCCGGCCGCCATGCCCGTCGCGTAGAGGAGGACGTAGGGCGTGAGGTAGGGGTACGCGCCCGAGTCGGCGAGCATCGTGATCTCCGCCGCCGTGATCCGCCCCGTGCGCTTCACGCCCGTGCGGTGCGTGATCTTGAACGGGTGGCGCTTTGAGGTCGCGAGGAACGACTCCTCGCGCGTGTAGACGAGCTTCACCGGCCGCCCGGTCGCGCGAGCGAGCAAAGCGAGGAAGATCTCGACCGTCACATCTTCCTTGCCGCCGAACCCGCCGCCGACCATCGTGCCGATGACGCGGACCCTGTTCTGCGGGATTCCGAGCGCCTTCGCCACGGTGCGGAAGTGCTCGACGACCTGCGTGCAGACGCGGATCGTGATCACGCCATGCTCGTCGACCCACGCCACGCCAGCCTCCGGCTCGAGGTAGGCGTGCTCGACGAACGGGACGTAGAACGTGTTCTCGACGATGACGTCGGCCTGCGCCATGCCGCGTTCGACATCACCCTTCCGCACTCGATATCTAGCGACCACGTTGTGGTCGCTGACGACTCCTGCGGAGTCGCCCTCGGCGCTGGATACGCTGGGCGCCTCAGGCTCTAAGGCTTCCTCAGGGCAGAACACGCCGGGGAGGGGCGAGAGCTCAAGGTCGATGAGCTGCAGAGCAGCTTCGGCGATCTCAAGCGTCTCGGCCGCGACAAGAGCCAAAGGCTCCCCGTGAAAGCGGACGACGTCGATCGCGAGGACGGGCGCATCCGAACCCTTCCGCTGCGCGCGCCCGGACTGCCCCGGCAAGTCCGTCGCCAGTCTCGCGTTCGGCAGATCGGCGCCGGTCAGGACGCACGCTACGCCAGGAAGAGAGAGCGCCTTCAAGACGTCAAGGCGAACGATTCGTGCCGACGGGACGGGACTCCGAAAGACCTTGGCATAGAGCATGTTCGGCATCGAGAAATCGCCGGCGTACATCGTGGCGCCCACTGCCTTCCCGAGCGCGTCGACCCGCCGCAGCGGTTTCCCGATCTGTTTGAGAGGCGGGAGATGATGGGGAGGCAATGCTTTCGGAGTGACGCGATCGCTCATCTCCGCCCCCTGTCCAACTTCGGATCCAGTTGGCGGTCGGGAGAATGCGAACCGCCGTCCCCGCATTCTCCTGTAAGCGCTGCCCCACTCTCCACCTTGGGGCGGTGCGACAGACGCTCGGCCGCCAGCTGCACCGCCTCGACAATCTGCCCATACCCCGTGCACCGGCAGAGGTTGCCGGACAGCGCCTCGCGGATCTCGGCCTCGCTCGGATTCGGATTGCGGTCGAGAAGCGCCTTGCTCGAGATGACCATCCCTGGCGTGCAATAGCCGCACTGGACGGCGCCCGCATCAGCGAACGCCTCCTGAATCGGATGAGGCTTACCCAGCGTTCCGAGGCCGGCGTTCGTCACGATCTCCGCTCCGTTCGCCTGCCAGGCCAACACCATGCAGCTGTTGACGGCCGTTCCGTTGAGCAACACGGCACACGCGCCGCACTCGCCGATCTCGCAGCCGTTCTTGACGTCGGTGTAGCCGAGGTCCCGGAGCGCCTGAAGGAGAGACACGTTGGGATCGAGCGCAAGCTCGTGCTGCCGTCCGTTCACGCGAAGCACGGTCTTCTTCTTAGGCACTCGACCCTCCTCGCGTCAGCGCCAGGGCGGCCTCAGCGAGAAGCCGGCGCGCGAGCGCCTCCACGACGCGCAGCTTGTACTCCGACCCAGCGCGCGGCGCGGCCGCCTTCGCCGCAAGAGCTGCCGCCGCGGCGATCGCCTCGGGGGTCAGTGCCTTGCCGACAAGCGCCGCTTCCGCAGCGCGGGCTCGCACCGCGGCGGGAGACGCTGCGGCAATCGCGATTCGCGCGCTCGTACACCGCCCGGTCGTGTCTCCGTCCAGCATGACCGCCACATCCACCTTCGCCATGCACGAGACCTTGCGCAGTCCCATCTTGCGGAATGCACCCGTCGCAGTGGCTGACGGAATACGGAACCTCACCGAAACAAGAAGCTCGTCCGAACGGCGGATGGTGGAAAACGCGTTCACGAGGAACTTCTCGAGTGGGACGCGCCGCATTCCGCGCACGCTGGCCAGCTTCACTTCGGCGTCGAGCGTCAGGAGTGCGGGCGCGGTGTCGGAGCACGGCGCCGCGGTGACTAGGTTCCCGCCCACCGTCGCGCGGTTGCGGATCAAGGCGTTGGCGAAGCTCGAGCAGGCTTTGACGAGCACCGTCGCGTGCTTCGCAAGAATGGGGCTCTCGAGCATCTCGGCGATCGTCGTGGCTGCGCCGATGATGACTTCGGTGTCCGTGACCTCGATTCCGTGAAGGTCACGCAGTGCCGCAACGTCGACCACCACCCGGGGTCGATGCGTTCCTGCGCGCATGTCCACCATGAGGTTGGTCCCGCCGGCGATCGGCGCGGAGTCCTTGACCTCAGAGAGGATCTTCAGGGCCTCGCCCAGTGAGACCGGCTGAGCAACCTCGAACTGCGGTAGGCTCACACTCCACCTCCAGAACCCCGCTCAGGAGGACGCCCCGCCGATGCGTTCTCCCTAGCCGTGCGGCTTGCCGCACGGCCAACGGCTCGCACGATGCTGACGTAACCCGTACATCGACAATGGTTCCCCCGCAGGTAGTCGCGGATCTCGTCCTCGGTCGGCTGCGGGATCTCTTCGAGCAGCTTCTTCGTCATCATCAGCATCCCCGGCGTGCAGTAGCCGCACTGGAACGCGTCCTCGTCAATGAACGCCTGTTGGAGCGGATCGAGCGTTCCGTCCGGCGCAGCGAGTCCCTCGATGGTCCGAATCTCACTCCCGTCGGCGGCGACGGCCAAGACGAGACACGCGAGCGCCGGCTGGCCATCGAGCCAGATCGTGCACGCGCCACACTCACCAATGCCGCAGCCATACTTCGAGCCCGTCAGCTCCAGCCGCTCGCGCAGGACGTTGAGCAACAGCTCGTTCGGCGCCACGTCGATCTCCATCGCCTCGCCATTGACTGTCAGCGAGATGACAATGGATTCATCCGCGTCCACTTCGAGTGAGGGCAGGCCCTGGAGAACAGGCCTTGCCTGTTCTCCCCTAGGAGCAGGCGCAGCCTGCTCCCGTTGTCGTGTAAGTGTCGGCCTACCCGCTGTTTCTGTTCTGGACCAGGCCGACACGACGGCATCATGGACGAGTGCTACAGCTACCTTCCTTCGGTACTCCGCCGTGGACCGCACATCGTCGATCGGCTGGATGTCGGCTGCTGCTGAGTTGGCAGCAGCTAGGAGGCGGTCCTCTGTGACCGCCTCTTTGGTCAACAAGAGCTCACACTTCCGTGCTCGCAGCACCGTCGGGCCGACCGAGCCAAGCTCGATGCGTGCCGATGCGCAGCGCCAGGCTTCGTCGCGCGTCAGGCGCACTGCGACGTTCACCTTCGCGAGGTCGGCGCGCACGCGGCCGATCTTGAGGAACGCCGACGCCGCAGTGCCGACGCTCTTCGGCAGGCGCACGGCCGTCAGGATCTCGCCGTCGCGCAGCCGCACCTTGCCCGGCCCTGAGAGGAGGTCGCCGAGCGGCACGACGCGTTCTCCCGTCGCGCTCGCAAGGATGGCTTCTGCACCGAGGACGAGCAGCGCGGGCACCGTGTCCGAGGCCGGCGAGCCGTTGCAGATGTTGCCGCCGATCGTTCCGCGCATCGCAATCTGCGTCGAGCCGAAGGCGGCCGCCGCCTCGGCCAGCGCCGTGTACGAAGCCCAGAGAAGGGCAGAAGTCGCGAGCGACCGAATCGGCGTCAGCGCCCCGATGCGGACACCCGAGCTCTCCTCAGCGATTCCCGCGAGCCCGGGGATGCGTGTGATATCCATCACCTTGGCAGGCTTTGACTGCTCCAGCTTCATGTCGACGAGCACGTTCGTGCCGCCCGCGAGAATCCGCGCGCCCGGGTGCTCCTTCAGCATCGACAAAGCTTCCTTGAGCGACGTCGGGCGCAGGTAGCCGAAGCGGTGAGTCAAGATGTGGGTATTTGAGGTCCGAAGTCCATTGTCCATGGTCAGCGGGAACCTCCTTTGCCCGTCTTCTCGAGGGCGGCGACGATGTCCTCGGGCAGAGATCGGGGGGAACCGCCGCGGGCGGTTCCTAGGGCACAACAGGCGCGTCCACGAGAGGCAGCGCCTGTTCTGCTGTCCACTCTCCGAATCATCGCTTCCCTCCCTGCTCTGCCAATGCGGCGACAATCTTCTCAGGTGTGATAGGGAGCTCCGTGAAGCGAATTCCAATGGCGTTCGCAATGGCATTGCCATAGGCCGCGGCGACGGGGTTCATTGCCGCCTCCCCGATGCCCTTCGCGCCGAACGGGCCCGTCGGCTCGTAGGTCTCGGCGAAGTAGGTCTGCAGGTTCTCGATCCGCGGGCTCTCGTCGATCGCCGGAGTCTTCCCGTCGATCGGGAAGCCACGCGACGTGAGCTGCCCGTCCTTGTCCCAGAAGCAGCCCTCGACGAGCGCGTAGCCCGCGCCTTTCGACAGACCGCCTTCGAGCTGGCCGCGCGCCATCGCCGGGTTGACCACCGTGCCACAGTCCGCGCCGAGCGCCGCGTTCACCGTGCGCACCGCGCCCGTCCACGTGTCGACCTCGACCTCGAGGAACACGGCGACGTAGGCCGGCGGGCAACTCGTCGGGCGGTAGCTCTCGACCGCAGCAATCGTCTTCCACGATTCCGACCAGCAGCGCGTCGCGATCTCCTTCAAAGTGAGCGCGCGATCTGCGATCGCGGGAGAGAACACGACTCCTTGTTGTGTTCTCTCGTCGTATCGAAGATCGAGGGCATCCGGGTACATGTTCAGAAACCTGGCTGCCGTCTCGAGGATGTCCTTTCGCACGGTTCCCGCAGCCTTGACCGCTGCCCCGCCGCCGGCATACACGCCGCGCGTCGCGTGCGTGACGCAGTCGTAGACCGTCGTCGTCGTCCCGACGTCGGCCACGTTCACCTTGTCGAATGGCACGCACAGGGTCTCGCCGACGAGCTTCGCGACCGCTTCGAGCGTCCCGCCGCCGTGGTCCATGAGCGCCGTCACCACGTCGACCGAGCCGTCGACGTTCAGCTTGACGAGCGCACCCGAGAAGTCGATGACGTCGCCCGGCTGCGGCGCGCCTGCACTTGACGTATGAAAGCCTCGTGCCATGCCAATGCCCCTGCAGAAGCGCACGCCGTCCACGCGCTTCTGACTAGCAGCGCCGGAGCGCTGCCCCCGGCGCTCCCACCCAATCCGCCTAGCGCCCTCATCGAGCAACTGCGGAACGCCATCGCTGCGCACGATCGACCGCACCTGCGGCCCCTGGCCCCAGAACGTGTCGCCAAGCCCGACGTAGTTCTTCTTCCGCAGCTCGATCGGGTCCATGCCCAGCTTCTCGGCCAGCATGTCCATCAACTGCTCGGCCGCGAACGTGATCTGCGGATTCCCGAAGCCCTGCATCGCGCAAGATGGCGCCTTGTTCGTGTACACGGCCGTGCCGCGGTAGCGGATGTTCGGCAGGCGGTAGAGCGACACGAGCCAGCCGATCGAAACGCCGAGGAACGAGTACGCCTGGATGTTGTGCGCGCCGATGTCGACGGTGACCTCCATCTTCGCGCCGAGCAGCGTCCCGTCCTTCTTCGCCGCGAAGGCGAGGTCGATGCGGCAGCCGTAGCGCGAGTGGTCGTGCGTGTCCTCTTCGCGCGTCAGCGTCAGCTTCACCGGCCGGCCACTCTTGAGGGCGAGCGCGGCGCAGATCGGAATTGGCGAGTTCATCTGGATGCTCGACCCGAACGTCCCGCCGATCGGCACCCGGCGCACGTCGATCTTCGAGAGCGGGATGTCGAAGATCTGCCCGAGGATGATGCGCACGTTGTGGATTGACTGCGTCGTCGGCCACACCGTCAGCCCGCCGTTCGGCTCCGGACGCACGACGCACGACTTCGTCTCCATCTGCGCGTGGTAGACCTTCGGCAGGTCGAACACCCCGTGCACGACCGCGTCGGCGTCCTTGAACGCCCTGTCCGCATCGCCCTCGTCGACCGACCGCGCGCAGGCGATGTTGTTCTTGATCTCGATCTCCTGCTCGCCCCACAGGATCCGATCGTGGATCCTCGGCGCGCCCGGCTTCATCGCCTCGAACGCATCCGTGACGACCGGCAGAACCTCGTACTCCACCTTGATCGCACGCAGGGCCTCTTCGGCAAGCTCTTCCGTCTCCGCAGCCACCGCCGCAATCGCGTCGCCCATCCGCCGCGCCTTGTCGTAGAGAACCTGATGGTCTTTGTGCAGCACCGGAGGGATCGTGATGATCCGCTGGTTGAACTTGCCCTGCGGCACGTCGGCGAACGTGACCACCGTCGCCCCCATCGCGACAGCAGCCGAGACGTCGATCGACTTCACGATCGCGTGAGCGTAGGGGCTGCCGAGGATGCGGCCGTGCAGCATACGGGGGAGACTGACATCCACAGAATAGATCTCGCGACCGGTCACGCGCGCGATGGCGTCCTTGCGGGGAAAATCGCGTGCAAGGAGTTGGAACTCTCTCTTCTCAGCCATCCCAAACTCCTACCGAGCGCTGACGCACGAAACCGCAGATGGTGAGTTCGTCCCTAGCTGCTGCGAACGAGGTCGGGACCGACCGAGCATGTAGCCGCCATCCCTTTCGCGGGTAGTCATGTCCGACGGAACCGAACTTGCGCTCGCTCGTCATCGTCTTCCCCCATCGCGGCCGCGCGTCGCTACGCCCTGATTGTGCAGCAAGTGGGGCAGGAGGGCGAGCCGGATGAGAACACTGACCTATTGCGGCGCTGGCGTCTTGTCTCCCCTCACCAAAGACATGTCTCAACCGCATGCGGGACCGGCCACACGAGCACTCTCCGCCAGCCCCACGTTGGCCGCGCATCGGAAGCGGGCCTCGTCCGGCGCGCAGCGGCTCCCAGCTGCCCCTCGTCAGGCGACTCTGCCCCTACTGGCACTTGCGCGATTGTGACTCCCTCGCGGTCGCGCTGGCCTCAGAGTGAAGATGCACTCCTTCACTGTCACTCGATGTTTCGGATCTCGACTCATTCGACTGGTCCGTTGGACTGAGAGCATCTCTGCATCCGGGTACAGTTCACGAATGCTTTCATGGTCTGCGTTGCTGACGAGGACGGCTGCCCCTCTTCTCGAGCACGCTTTCGCCGCCCGAGCGAGGCGTTCCTGATCCGCCCACGAGAAGTTCGATTCGTTGTATCGAATGAAGCCGTTCCTGTCATGCATCAATGCATATGCTGGGTCACAATAGACAACGTCTCCGGCGCCAGCCCGCGCCATGGCAGCCTCAAAGTCGCACACGATGAGCTCGGCGTGACGGAGAGCCCGGCTTGCGCGAGCCAGGAGGTCCCGCTCCCAAAGAGGAGCAGGAGTTCGCCCGCCTCCTCCGAACGGCACGTTGAACCTTCCACCCCGATTCAGGCGATACATTCCGCCATAGGCAGTACGATTGAGGTAGAGGAAGCGAGCCGCCTGACCAAGATCTGACTCCGGGCTGTCATCCCTTATCCTCTCATACGCCTCGCGCGATACCTGCATCCGCTTGAGCTGCGCTACTAGGTCACTTGGCGACGCACATACAGTTTGGTATGTGCGGATCAACTCGCCGTTTATGTCAGACAGGACGACCTTCGGCGGGACAAGGCGGAAGAAGACCGCACCACCCCCAAGAAACGGCTCGTAGTAGGTGCCGTGGAGGTGGCTGGCAACCATCCCTGCGATCTCTTCTGCGATCCACCGCTTCCCACCAGGCCACTTGAGGAACGGCATGCAGGGCGCAGTCTCATGGCGATGCAGCCGTTCTTCCATGATTGCCCTTCTTGAGAGTCGGGATTGTGGTCACATCGACGATGTCATATCTCCAGTACACTCCAGATGGACGGACATCTACTGCGAGGTACTGGTCAGGAAGTAGGTACAGAACGGTCGGATGACCGACAACCAGGCTCCGCAACCCAAAGGACAGGGCGTGAGGTTTCGTCCCACAACACAGATAGAACGCGTTCTCTTCGGCGAACTTCTCCAAGCTCCTCTCCGTCAGGAGCTTCCAGCCAGCGATCGCGTCAGCCGCATCTGACCGTAGGACTTGGTCCTCGGGAATCTTGTAGTAGTCCACGATTGTCTTGTTGTTTTCCCAGGCACGTTGAACGTACTCAGGCGATCCGCCCGGATCAGCAAACATTAGAGACACTCGTTCGGGGTCCGCCTTTGCCAGTACGCGGAAGGTCTTACTACCCTCGAAACCGACTGACACAAGGTAGAACCGCTTCTTGCCGGGGAAGTAGTGACCCTCACAGTACGGAATGGCAACTGCCGCCCACTCCCCTCCAGTGAAAGCGATGTCCAGCTCTCCGTCGCGAGGTCTCTCCGGGTAGATTCCTTCAGCATAGAACATGCTGAGCGCTGAAGCTACAGGCCTCCTGAAGCAGAAGGCCATTACCCCCACTGCGAAGAACCGTGGGCAAGCCGAGACATCGACCAACCCGCGAAGAGGGTGGCCAACATGCAGCCGGAACCGCGATAGCTCCTCCTCTATCTTCCGCCAGTTGTCGTTCACATCCCGGCTGGAGATGTCGATCTCGGAAGTCTCCGCGCCTCGCTCGCGAGCGAACTCCCTTATCGCCGCTTCGTGTTTGACGAGAAGTCCCCGTTTGTCTCGCAACTTC
>Ga0315287_10000171_pt1 | contig 55528 bp, 40 predicted proteins | sample YL17G11_0_MG_FD_205037 | JGI IMG/M metagenome (GOLD analysis project Ga0315287, IMG submission 205037) | Sediment microbial communities from Yellowstone Lake, YNP, Wyoming, USA - YL17G11_0 | ecosystem: Environmental > Aquatic > Freshwater > Lake > Sediment | place: USA: Wyoming | collected...
AACCGACAAGGGCCCTACGGCAAGCGCAGAAAGAACGATACTGGGCTTGACGCGGAGCGTCGCTTCACAGAAGGAACTTCCTTCGTACCGATCCGAATATCCGGGCGGGGCGTCGGCGCGTCAATGAGGCAGCGGGCCGGTGTGCGCCGAGCGCCTGGCGGTGAGCGCCGGCCACGCCGAGGGGCACCGGATGAGGATGCGGGTGATGACCGCCGTGCCGCCCGCAGGGACCAGTTCACCGGATCAGTGATCGCGACGGGCTCCTCGACCTCGGCGCGAAGCCGGGCGCCGTGCGTGCCGTCCGACCGGCGAACGCCGCCGTCTCCGCAACGCAGCGCCCGTGGCGGAGCGCGAACGGACGGTCAGCCGCGGCGAAAGGCGGGCCAGCGCACGAAGGCGCCGTCGGGCCGGAAGCCGCCATCGGTGACGACGAGATGGAGATGGGGATGCCAGTTGGCCAGCGAGCTGTGGGTCTGGAGACAGGCGAGGAGCGTCTCGTCGAGCTCTTCTCGGGGGCACGGGCGCACAGGGGCACACTGAAGGCACCCACTGGACCGCGCGATTCCGGTACGCCGGCGTGGCATTTCGGTTACCGCCCACCACTTCGTCGGCGGCACCTTGCGCGTGGCTGGTCGCAGGCCGCGTGGCGGGTCGTGTCGCTGTGCCGGAACCACCGTGCGCATCCGGGTGCCCGGGTGGTGGAACTGGTAGACACGGCAGCTCGCCAAGCTGCTGGCCGAGAGGCCGTGCGGGTCCAACTCCCGCCCCGGGCACACCAGCCGGTAGCCACCAGCCGGTAGCCGGTAGCCGGTAGCCGCAGTAGCCGGTAGCCGGTAGCCGGTAGCCGGTAGCCGGTAGCCGCTTGACTCGGCCTTCGCGCCGAGCGTATTATGGCAGTACTTGGCGAGCTGCTGTGGTGGTTCCACCACCCACGACGAGGTCGGGCGAGATGCTCGGCCTCGTTGGCTTTCCTGGTAACTGGCCCCAACGGCTGCTGCGTCCGCCGGTACGCCGGTGCCCCGGTACGCCGGTACGCCGGTGCGCCGGTGCCCCGGTACGCTCCGTCCTCACCTCTCCAGCCCCATCCGGCGCCGCAGCGCCAGGTAGGCGGGGCGCCAGCCGTGGGCCCGTCGGCTTTGTCGGAGCGATAGGCAAGCTGCTCGGTCGCAGCGGTGGGCGGGTCAGCGAACAGCCCTTAGCCGACAGCGCCCGCCCCTCTGCCCCCTGACGCCTGACCTCTGCGGGCTTCCGGCTCCCGGCTATCGGCTCCCGGCTCCTACAACGCCCCATCCCAATACAGATCCACCCGCCACCCGGCGGGCCAGCGCAGTCCCCGCGCGACGTCGAGCCGCACCAGCCCATCGAGAAAGCTCGCGCCCACCCCCCACGCCAGCAGCGGCTTCCCCGCGAACGGCGCGTTGCCCGCGAAATCGCGCCGCGCGCCGGCCCATCCCGCGTCGCCGAAGAGCGCGAAGCGTGCGGCCGGCGCCCGGGCCGCCACCTCGAGCCGCCCCCGCCAGAACGACTCGCCCACCGCCGCCGCACCGCCGTAGCCGCGCAACGTCGTGGGGCCGCCCAGGTACCAGAGGCTCTGCGGAGGCACCGTGCCCAGCGACGAGCCCGCCGCCAGCTCCAGTGCGGCCGCGAACCCCAACGGCAACGGGGACGCCACCCGCGTGGTCAGCGCCCCCCGCGCGAAGTCGAACGTGCCGGTCGCCCCCTCGAGATAGACGTCTGCGCCGAGCACGAGGTGCCCGGGATCGGCACCGCGCTGGCCACGCACCGTCAGGTTCGCGCCGAGCTGGTCGGCGCGCGCCGCCGCGACGTTGTCGCGGAAGCGGTGGGAGCCCGCGAAGAGCCGCGCGAGACCGGCGTCCGTCTCCTTCTCCACCGCGAGCTGCCGCTCGGCGTAGAACCGCCACGTGATCCACTGCGGGCGCGCCAGCGCCGGCGCGCCCGTCAGCTCCGCGCCGAGTGTACGGAAGTAGTCGCCGTCGTCCCGGCCGAAGAGCAGCGCGCCGAGCGAGTTCCCGATGCCGAAGGGCCGAGCCGCCGGGTCCGCCGCCGCGAGCCGGAAGTAGCCCCCGAGCCGCAAGCGCAGCCCCGTGGTGGAGCGCGTGAGGCCGACGTCGGCGTTGGGCACGCGATCCGCCCAGCCGATCCGCGCCGAGGCGTCGAGAGCGAGCGCACCGGACTCGGCGTCCAGCCGCGCACCGAAGGAAAGCCCCTCGACGCGGTTGTACCGGAGCAGCGTCGGGTCCTTCGGGGCCCACCGGAATCCCACGCGCGCCGGGAACGGCGGCGCCAGGTGGAGCCCGGCGGCACGGCCGATCTCGCGCAGTTCCGTCTCACTCACCAGCCCCTGGCCCGGATCGAAGATGGCCGGTGGGAGATACGGGCTCTCCGCGAGGACCGCGGTGTCGGACGGCATCACCACCACCACGGGGAATGCGCTGTCGCCGCGCTCGTGCCGCTCCCGATGGCGGGTGCTGTCCGGCGCCGACCCGATCCGCACCTCGGCGCGCACCCGTGCCCGCTCGCGGGCCGGACGCGACGGCGCGGGCGCCCGCGCCGCGCGCTCCGGCAGGGGCATCGGCCGCGCCGGCGGGAGGCCGCCGCCGCCATCCACCTGGTACTCGGTGTAGACCCGCTCGAAGCGCACGGGGATCCGCAGCAGCGAGCCCGCCCGCGCGACCCCGTCCAGCGCGATGATCCGCGGCAGCCACCACCGGAAGGCCTGCAGCCCGTACTCGATGGTCACAAATCTGATCTCGACGCGTATCGGCTTGAGCGCCCCCGGCACATCATCGGAATCGCCGGAGTCGGCGTCGAGCGCCAGATCGAACGGCCGCGCCATCCGGAAGACGGCGCGGACCAGGCCGTACGACGCGGCGTCGAACCAGAAGGAGCCGGCCACCAGCCAGAAGTCGGCGCGGCGCGGGATCACCAGCAGTTCGATGACCCGCACGCTGCGGCCGTCGGGGAAGGCGAGGACGGTGGTGTCGCCCGAGCGGAACCGATAGTGGGCCTCGCTCCCTTCGCCGAGGGGGTTGTGAAGGTCGTCGCCGCCGACGCTGTCCCGCGGGTTGATGCGCAGCAGGTCCTTGTCGGGGTCGAAGGCGAGGTCCCCGAGCATGCCCCCCAGCCCATCGGGCACCTCGCCGCTCCCACGCACCATCGGGACGCCCGCGCGGGCGCCGAGGGCGTAGACGCGGGCCGTGTCACCGCGGCGCCACTCGACCCGCGCGACCAGCTCGTGGTGGTAGAGGATGCGCTCGCGCCGGAGGGCGCTGATGCCGACACCCAGGCGCTGCGTAGCCAGCGCGCGGAATCCGAGGAGGGAGCGGTCCTCGCCCGACTTGCGCTCCCTGGCGCGGCGGACGATCTCGGCCGCGCCGGAATCCAAGTAGGCGTCGCTTCTCGCCTGGACGCCGGAGGGGACTTGCGGCGAGCGCGCCGCGGGATCCTGGAGCGCCAGCACGAGCACGGCAGCCAGCAGGTTCACATGGCCTCGGGGACCGGGTTCGACTACTCCCTTGTACGCTCGGGGCGCTCGAGAGGTTTCCTGCCCGGGAGGCCGCCCATCGGCCGCGCCGTCGTGGTACGAGCGGGGGTCGCCTCACCGTCCGGCCGCACGGACGCGCGCCAGGCCTGGAGAAAGCCGCTCCGGGCCCTTTTCTTTAGTGGATGCCCGGGATCCCCTCGTGCTGACCATCGACTGGATCGTCGCCGCCCTCTACGTGGCCGGCGTCGTGGCGCTGGGCCTGTGGCTGGGCGGCCGGCAGGCCGGCGCGTCGGACTACTTCCTCGGACAACACCGCCTGCCATGGTGGGCCATCCTCATCTCGGTCGTGGCGACGGAGACGTCGGCCCTCACCGTCATCTCCATTCCCGGCATCGGCTACGCGACCAACCTCACCTTCCTGCAACTCGCGTTCGGGTACCTCATCGGGCGGGGCGTCGTGGCGTGGCTCCTCCTGCCCCGCTACTTCCACGGCGAGGTGCAGACCGCCTACCAGATCCTGGGCGAGCGCTGGGGCGGCGGCGCGCGGAAGGCGTCGTCAGCCGTGTTCATGGTGACGCGCGCCCTCGGTGACAGCGTGCGCGTCTTCGCCACCGCCATCCCCCTCGCCGTCATCACCGGCTGGTCCTACCCCACGTCCATCCTCGCGCTGGGCGCGGCGACGGTGCTCTACACCTACACCGGCGGCCTGCGGGCCGTGGTGTGGGTGGATGTGGTGCAGTGGTTCGTGTACGTGCTGGCAGGCGTGGCCGCGCTCGCGGTGGCGCTCCAGATCGAGCCGGGCGCCCTCGCGGCCGGCGCCGCGGCCGGGAAGCTCCGGGTGGTGGATCTCACGCTGTCGCTCACCAACCCGTACACGTTCCTCACCGCGCTCGTGGGCGGCGCGATGCTCTCGGCGGCCTCGCACGGCACCGACCACCTCATCGTTCAGCGGCTCCTCGCCACGCGGGCCCTGCGCGAGGCGCGCCTCGCGCTCGTGGGGAGCGGCCTCGTCGTCATCCTCCAGTTCGCGCTCTTCCTCGTCGTGGGCGTGGCGCTGTGGACGGCCTTCCCCGAGGGGCGCGCGCTCCGGGGCGACGAGGTCTTCCCGCGGTTCATCACGACGCACCTCTCCGGCGGGCTCGCGGGGCTCGCGGTGGCGGGCCTCCTCGCCGCGGCGATGAGCACCATCGCATCCTCCCTCAACTCGCTCGCCTCGGCGGCCACGCACGACTTCTACGCGCCACTCACCGGCCGGAAGGACGAGGCCCACCTGCTGCGCGCCGGGCGGGTCTTCACGCTCCTCTGGGCCGTGGTGCTGGTGGGCGGCGCCCTGCTCTTCAAGAACCGGAACGCGCCGGTGGTGGTGGTGGCGCTCTCCGTCGCCTCGCTCACCTACGGCGCCCTGCTCGGCACCTTCATCCTGGCGCGCTTCGAGCGCGTGCGGCAGAGGGACGCGGTGACGGCGCTGGTGACCGGCGCGGCGGTGATGGCCGTGGTCGTGTTCGCGGCGCAGCTGGCGCCGTTGGCCGGGAACCCGCGCTGGCTGGTGGCGCTGAGCCGCCTGGCGTGGCCGTGGTATGTGCCGCTCGGGACGGGGGTGACGATGGCGCTGGGGCTGGGGGCCTCGATGGCGAACTGCGTGAGGAAAGTGAGAGGTGAGAAGTGAGAGGTGAGAGGTGGCGCGCGACATGAGCCAGACGGCACGGGTCCTCATCGGTGTCGACGCGGGCGCGACGCACACGACGGCGGCGGTGGCCGACGCGAACGGCACGGTGCTGGTGCGTGCGGAAGGTGGGCCGGGCGCGGTACGGCCGGGCGGCGCGGCGGCCGCGGCGGAGCGGATCCGCGCGACGTGCGCCGATGCGATGGGCAAGGCATTCCGCGAAGTGAGGGGCGACGTGCTGGTGGTCGGCGCCGCGGGCGCGGGGCGCCAAGAGGAGCGCTTGGCGCTCGAGGCGGCGCTCGAGGCGCTGCGCATCGCGCCGCGCGTGCACGTGACGACGGACGGCGCCATCGCCCTCCAGTCGGCGTTCGGCGACGCCGCTGGGATCGTGCTCATCGCGGGGACGGGCTCGATCGCGTGGGCGCGGCTGCCGGGCGGCGAGATAGCGCGGGTGGGTGGCCTCGGAGCGGTCCTCGGCGACCCCGGGTCGGGCTACGACCTCGGCCGCGCGGCGCTGCGCGCGATGGGACCAGCTCTGGAGGGACGCGGACCTCATTCGGCGCTGGCGGACACGCTGCTCCACCGCCTGCACCTCGGTGGCCTCGACGAGCTGGTGCGCTGGGCAGCGACGGCCGATGTGCCGACGGTCGCGGCGGTGGCGGCCGATGTGCTCGCCGCCGCGGCCGATGCGGACGGCATCGCGAACTCCATCGCCGACGCGGGGGCCGACGAGCTGGCGCGGCACGTGGGTGCGCTGGCGGAGCGATTCGGGCCTGACGCGCCCGTGCAGGTCGCGCTGGGCGGAGGCCTCCTCGCGCGGAGCGAGGAGTACCGCAAGCGCGTGGCGGCAAGGGTCCTCGCCGACATCCCCGCGGCGGAGATACGGCCGGAGGCGGTCGACGCGGTGCTCGGCGCCATCCACCTGGCCCGCACCCTGTAACGCCGCCCTGGCGTCAGGCCGCCGGTGCCGACTCCAGCGCCGGCGGATTGAACTCCCCTTCCCAGCGAGCCATGACCACCGCGGCCAGGCAGTTGCCGATCAGGTTCACCGTGGTGCGCGCCATGTCCATCAGCTGGTCCACCCCGAACACCACCGCGACCGCCTCGAGGGGCAAGCCGAAGGAGGACACCGTCGCGGCGAGGATCACGATGGCCGCGCGCGGGACGCCCGCCACGCCTTTGCTGGTGATCATCAGGGTCAGCATCATCAGCAGCTGCTGCGACAGGCTCAGGTGGATCCCCACGGCCTGCGCGACGAAGATGGACGCCACCGCGAGGTACAGGGTCGAGCCATCGAGGTTGAAGGAGTAGCCGACCGGGATCACGAAGGCGACGATGCGGCGCGGCACGCCGAGCGCCTCGACCCGTTCCATCGCCAGCGGCAGCGCCGCCTCGGACGATGCCGTCGAGAACGCGATGAGGGCGGGTTCCTTGATGGCCCTGAGGAACGGGGCGATGGGGACCTTGGCGATCAGCATCACCGGCCAGAGGACCGCGAGGGCGAACACGACCAGCGCGGCGTACAGCGTCAGGATGAGCGCTCCGAGGCTCGCCAGGACCTTGATGCCGCCGTGCCCCACGGTGAACGCGATCGCGGCGCCGACGCCGATCGGCGCGTACTTCATCACGATCCCGGTGAACTTGAACATCACCTCGGCCACACCGGCACAGAAGCCGAGGATGGTGTCCTTCGGCTTGCCCTTCACCTGGCTGAGTCCGAGTCCGAAGAGGATGGACCAGAACACGACCTGCAGGACTTCGTTCTGTGCCGCCGCCTCGAAGAAGCTCTGCGGCACGATGTGCATCAGGACGCCGGTGAGGGTGGTCTTCGCGCCCGAGAGCGCCTGGCCAGCCTCCGCGGGATTGCCCAGGGCGACCCCGACCCCGGGCCGCGTCAGGTTCACGGCGACGAGTCCGATGACCAGCGCCAGGGTGGTCACGATCTCGAAGTAGATGATCGCCCGCAGCGCGAGGCGGCCGACCTTCCGGAGGTCGTCGCCGTGGCCGGCGATGCCACCCACCAGCGTGGCGAAGATCAGCGGCACGATGATCGACTTGATCATCCGCAGGAAGAGCGTCGAGGCGGGCTGCAGGCGGACCGACAACTCGGGGGCGGCCCAGCCGAGCAGGCCGCCGAACACCATCCCGAACAGGATCCACTGCGTCAGGGTGCGCCGCCGGAGGAACGTCCACAAGGCGCTCAGCACATCACGCTCCGGGTTGCACCGCCGCTGCGCCGGTCCGCAGCCGGCTGTGGCGGTAGCTGTATGCGAAGTAGATGACGAGGCCGATGACGAGCCACGCGCCGAACAGCAGCCACGTCCGCAGCGGCAGGTTGACCATCAACCAGCCGCACAGGGCCATCGCGAGCAGGGGAAGCAGGGGCACGAGCGGTGTCTTGAACGGCCGCGGGCGGTCCGGATCGGTGCGGCGCAGGATGATGATGCCGAGCGCCACCAGGAAGAACGCGAACAGGGTGCCGATGTTCGTCAGCTCGACCATCTCGTTGATGTTGGCGAAGGCCGCCGGGATGGCCACGAAGACGCCGGTGATGATGGTCGTGACATGGGGAGTCCGGAAGCGCGGGTGCACCTTCGCCGCCCAGGGCGGCAGGAGCCCGTCACGCGCCATCGAGAAGAAGATGCGGGGCTGGCCGAGCTGGAAGACCAGCAGCACCGAGGTCATCGCCATAACGGCGCCGAAGGCGATGATCCCGGCGAACCAGTCGGCGTGGATGTATGTGAGCGCCGCCGCGAGCGGATCGGCCACGCCGAGCAGCCGCCACGGCATCACGCCCGTGAGCACCAGTGCGATGGCGAGGTAGAGGACCGTGCAGATGATAAGCGAGTAGATGATGCCCCTCGGCACGTCCCGCTGCGGGTTCTTCGTCTCCTCGGCGGCGGTGGAGACCGCGTCGAAGCCGATGTAGGCGAAGAAGATCAGGGCGGCGCCGACGGCGATGCCCTTGAAGCCGTTGGGCGCGAAGGGCGTCCAGTTCTCCGGCTTCACGTACCTGGCCCCGACGGCGAGGAAGAGCAGCACGACGCCGATTTTGATGATGACCATCACGTTGTTGAACCAGGCGCTCTCCTTGATGCCGATGACGAGCACCACCGTGATGGCCGCGACGATGAAGACGGCCGGGAAGTTGAAGATGAAGGGGATGCCGAAGATGTGGGGCGCGGTCTGCGCGGCCTCGGCCGCCTGGCGCACCGTGAAGCTCAGCGTGGTCACGTCGGCGGTGCGGGCCACCTCGCCCGCGGCCTGGAGCGCCGAGCGGTAGTCGGTCAGGAGCCAGGCCGGGATGTGGATCCCGACCCCCCGCAGCAGCGTGTCGAGGTAGCCGGACCAGCTGATGGCGACCGCGACGTTGCCGATCGCGTACTCGATGATGAGGTCCCAGCCGATGATCCACGCCACCAGCTCGCCGAGGGTGGCGTACGAGTAGGTGTACGCGCTCCCGGCGGCGGGGATCATCGAGGCGAACTCGGCGTAGCAGAGGGCCGCGAGGCCGCTCGCCACGCTCACCAGCAGGAGGGAGATCACCAGCGCCGGCCCGGCCCCGACGCGGACGGCGTCCCCCGCGATGGCGCTGCCGACGCTGGTGAAGATGCCGGCGCCGATGATGGCCCCGACGCCGAGGAGTGTCAGCTCGAGCGTGCCGAGCACGCGCTTCAGGCCGCTCCGCCGCGTCGCCTCCTCGATGAGGAGATCGACCGACTTGCGGCGGAGGAGCTGGCGGAAGAGCTGTCTCAAGGGATGCAGACCGTTGCGAGCATGGGATTCCGTGGTCGTGCGCTGGACGGGAGGCGAGGCGCCAACGGGCCCGCCAAAGCTAAGGGACGCGCTGCTTGGGAACAACCCGCCGCGCTACAACGTGATGCGGATCTCGAACGGGGCGGCCATCGGCTGGCCGGCCCGCGTGTAGGCGGGCGTGAAGGTGTAGCGCCGCAGGCGCTCGATGAACTCGCCGCTGAACCGGCGGTCCCGGATGGGCGGATCGAGGGTGACCCGCAGGACCTCGCCGCGGGCCGAAATCTCGAATCGGGCGGTCACAGTCGTGCCGCGCAGCTCCGAGGGTCGGTCCGGAGGCGGCATGATGATGCCCTGGGGCTGCGGCGGGTAGTACGAGCCGCCGGCGCCGCCGGAGTCGGGCCCGACGCCCGTCCCGACCCCCGCGCCGGAGCCACCGCCCGTCCCGGAGCCTGAGCCGGGTCCAACGCCGGAACCCTGCCCCGCTCCGAGTCCGGAGCCCGTGGGCTGGGCAAGCCTGGCGAGGTCCTCGGCCGAGACCTGCTCGGGCACTTCCTCGGGCGGGAGTGTCATGGGCACCGTGAGGGCCTGGAGGCTGGGCACGACGAGGGCCGGCGCGGCCGGCGCGGGCGGCAGCGCAAGTGGCGGCGTGAAAACGACGAAGCCACGGTTCCCGCCGCCGCCGCCGCCGCCGGACCGGCCACCCCCCTCTCCCGGCGCCAGGCCCGCCTCGGCCAGCCGGCGGCCTCCCCAGATCGCCAGGGCGATCAGGGCCACGTGCACAGCGGCCGACAGACCCATACCGCGGAGGATCCCGCGTTCACGGGTCTGCCGGCCGAAGGGAGTGGCCAGCGGGACTTGCCGGACGGCCTGGTGCTCGATGGACATATCCTGCCTAACCATACGTCCGGCGAGCGGCCGGTGTTCCACGGCCGGGCCGCTAGGGCGTCGGTGCCATCGCCACCGTCGCGTCGCCGGGCACGAGGCCGAACACCTTCACGCCCGCGCCGCGACCGACATCCATCACGTCAATGACTTCCTGGTAGCGGCGGCTGTTGTCCGCCTTGATGAAGATCAGCTTGTCCGGCCGGACGTCGAAGATCGAGTGCAGCCGAGCCGGGAGTTCCGGCTTGGTGACGGGCTGCGTGTTGATGTCCATCGAGCCGTCGGCGTGGATGGACAGCACGATCTGCGGTGTCGGCTTGCTCTGCTGCTGCGTGTCCTCGACGGGCACCTGGATGTCGAGGACCTTGCGCGCCAAGGGCAGCGTGATCATGAAGATTACCAGGAGCACCAGCAGCACGTCGATGAACGGCGTGATGTTGATGTCCGAGTTCATCCCCCCGCTCACTCCGGTCATTGACATTGGCCGTTACCTCGCGCGCTCTTGGGAGACCGTCGGCTCGGTGCCGAGCCGCTGCTCGGTCACCGCACTGAGCACGCGTACGCCCGCCCTGCGGGCGAGCGCCACGACCTGCTGGATCCTATCCATCCGCACCTGGTTGTCCGCGTTCAGGTACAGGATCTTGTCCTTCGTGCGGGCGGCGAAGATCTCGGTCAACGTCGTCAGTACCTGTTCATCATCCGGGTACGGGCGCGTGTTGAGGTAGAGTTTGCCCTGGCGGTCGACGCCCAGAACGACATCGTCGTTCTGCTCCTCGGCCTTGATCAGGTTGATGCCCTGCGGCATCTGGGCCTGGAAGCCGGACGCGATGAGCGGGGCCGTGATCATGAAGATGATCAACAGGACCAACATCACGTCCGCCATCGGCGTGACGTTGATGTCGGCGTTGACCGAGCCTTGGCTACTTGTTGATAGGGCCACTGCCGCTGGTCACTTTGGCCGGGAAGTCCTTCGTGAAGGTCGAGCGGCCGAACTCGTGCCCCACGCCCTTGATCAAGTAGTCGATCAGTTCTTTGCCCGTGTACGTCATCTCCACGGTCAGGAAGTCGATCTTGGTCTGGAAGTAGTTGTAGAGCCACACCGCCGGGATGGCCGTCATCAGGCCGAAGGCCGTCGTGATCAGCGCCTCGGCGATACCCGCCGACACCGCCGCCAGGCCGCCGGACCCGCCACCGGCCGCCATGCCGGTGAAGGCGTTGACGATGCCCATCGTGGTGCCCAGCAGGCCCACGAACGGCGCCGTCGCACCCACGGTGGCCAGGACCCCGAGGCCGCGCTTCAGCTCGGCCACGAGGATCAGCATCTGGCGCTCGATCGCCCGCTCGGCCGAGTTGATGTCGGCGACGGTGATCTGGGCGTCGGTGAGGAGCGGCCGGATCTCCTCCAGGGCCCCCGTCAGCGTGCGGGCCACGTGGGACCTCTTGTACTTCGTCGAGAGGGCGATGGCCCCGTCCATCTGCTCTTCCTGCAGGAACCGGGAGAACTCGGGGGCGAACTTCGCCGTCTCCTTCTGGGCACGCCACAGGCGCCACCACTTCCCGAACGACACGCCCAGCGACCAGACGGACATGACGACCATGATGAAGACGATGCCACGGGCGAACCAGCCCATGCTTCCCCACAGCTGCAGCAACGACATGTTCATGCGAGAAACCCTCCGAGTTCCGGAACTTGTCCTCGCCTCGCGGCGAGGCGCCTACGGATTCTGTTGGCCAGCACGCAGGATATTGAAGTTGATCGGCACCTGCACGCGGACGCGCACCGCGCGACCCTGGATGCGGCCAGGGCTGTACAGGCTGCTCTGGACGACCTCACGGGCGGGCCCCTCGAACAACTGGTGCGTGCTCGTGAGCACGCGGATCGTCCCGCGCTCCGCGTGGCCGCTGGTGTCGATGACCACCTCTATCAGCACCCGGCCCTCGATGCCCGCCTGGCGCAGGATGTCGGGGTAGCGCGCCAGCGGCGAGCTGACGCGCTCCGGCCGCTCCTCCACTACCGCCTCGAGATACGGCTGGTCCTGGCGGATGACCTGACGCTCCTCCTGCTGGCCGCGCGCGATACCGCCCTCGACGCCCACGCCGGAGAAGTCCGCCGCGTTGAACTCCTGCGTGGACGGCGGCGGGATGTCGACGGGGATGCTGGTCGGGATCGCCAGCGTCTGGAACCCCTTGATCTGCTGGGGCACGGGCGCGACTTCCTGCTTCTGCTCCTCCGCCTTCTTCTGCTGCTGCACCTGGAGCGTCACGTCGACCTGCCGCTCCTCGATCACGGACTCGCCCGCCTGCAACGTCACGTACACCGCGCCGGTGATGACGACCGCGTGCAGAGCGACGGAGAAGAAGGCCGACGTGAAACCGCCGGGACCCTTCTTCGGTTTCGATTCGATCAGATTATCGAACACCTGAGCCTCCTGGCCTCTCTGCCACAACTAACCTACACCCCGCGGATGTCCCTACAATAAGCTCAAGATGACGATTCGATGACAGACGCCTGGCCGGTGACCGACAGCGGGATGGTGAGGGTGAAGGTGCTGCCCCGCCCCGGACGGCTGGTCACGGCGATGGAGCCGCCGTGCGCTTCCGCGATCCACTTCCCAATGGAGAGGCCGAGGCCGATGCCCGGCCGCTCGCCCGTGCGGGAGCGCGCGGAGTCCGCCCGCCAGAAGCGATCGAAGACCCGGCCGACGTCGCCGGAGGCGATGCCGATGCCGGTGTCCCGGACGGCGATGGTGGCCGCTTGGGGAGTGGCCGTGAGGGCGAGCCAGACGCTCCCGCCGGTCGGCGTGTACTTCACCGCGTTCGTCATCAGGTTCATCACCAGCTGGCGCGTCCGGCCGGCGTCCACCTCCGCGATGACGGGCTCGTCCGGCTGCTCGAGGGTGACGGTCAGCCCCGCCTCCTCGCCGAGCATCTGAGCGGTCTCGTAGACCTCCGCCAGGAGCGCGCGGAGGTCCGTCGGCTCCCGGTGCAGCTCCATCCGGCCCTCGTCCACCCGGGCGAGGGTGAGGAGCGCGTCCACCAGATCCGTCATCCGCCGCACTTCCTGGAGCGTCTCCTCGAGGGGGATGAGCGCCTCGACCGAGGTCCGGGGATCGGTGAGGGCGCGTTCGACGCCGGCGCGCATCACCGTGAGGGGCGTCTTGAGCTCGTGACTGGCGTCCGCGACGAACCGGCGCAGGGCGACGAAGCTCGTCTCGAGTCGGGCCATCATCGCGTTGAGGGTGTTGGCCAGACGCCCGAGTTCGTCCGGCTGGCCGCCGGGCGCCGGGAGACGGCGGTGGAGGCTCCGGCCGTCGGTGATGGCCTCCAGTTCGTCGATCATCCGACCGACCGGGCGGAGGGCCCACGACGCGAGCACCCACCCTACCGCGAGGGCGGCGAGGAGGATGAAGGGGAGCACCACGAGCAGCGAGGCGGCGAGGCGCTCCGGCGCGATCTCCACTTCGCTCGTCGGCGTGCCGACCGCGACCGCGATGATCGCGGGCCCCGCGTCGCGGACCCGCCGGCCGACGAACCGGATCCGGACCCGGTCGAGGGTGAGGGAGAACACCTCGTGCAGGCCGTCCGTGGCACCCGTCACAGCGAAGGTGCGTTCGCGCAGCAGATCGGAGGCCTCTGGCGTGAGGCGCTGGACCTCGGCCGACCAGAAGATGCGCCGGGCCGACGAGTCCACGACCATCACGTACTCCTTGATCGGCTCGAGCTTCTCGGCGACGTCAATCCGCAGCAGTCCCACCAGGGGATCAACGCCCTCCTCGATGAGGGGCGAGCCCGCCTGGTGCGCCTGGACTATGTGCGCCGCCGCGAGGTCGGCCTCGGCCGCGAGCCGGCGCTCCAGCTGCCGGTAGTTGGCGCCCCGTTGGACGAGGGAGATCGTGACGCCGAACGCCAGCACAGTGAGGAGCAGCGCCACCGCGTACCAGATGGTGAGCTGCGCCCGGATGGTCCGCACGTCAGGCCTTCACGACGTACCCGACCCCGCGCACGGTGTGGATGAGCCGGCCCTGGCGCCCCTGGTCGATCTTCTTGCGGAGCCGGTTGATGACGACATCCACGATGTTGGTGCCGGGATCGAAGTGGTAGTCCCACACATACTCGGTGATCAGGGTGCGGCTCATCACGCGGCCGGCGTTGCGGACGAGGTACACCAGGACCGCATACTCCTTGGGGGTCAGGTCGAGCGGTATCGCGCCGCGCGTGACCTCGCGGCTCCCGGTGTCGATCCGGAGGTCGGCCACCTGGAGCACCGGCGGGGTCAGGGCCTTCGGCCGGCGGCCGATGGCTTCCACGCGCGCCAGGAGTTCCGCCATGGCGAACGGCTTCGTGACGTAGTCGTCCGCCCCCATCCGCAGCGCGTCCACCTTGAACTCGACGGAGTCCTGCGCCGTGAGGACGAGGACGGGCGTGCCTACGCCGCGGTCGCGGAGGGTGCGCAGCACCTCGAGCCCCGACATCCCGGGGAGCCTGAGGTCGAGCACGATGAGGTCGAAGTGCCCGGTCGTCGCCGTGTCGAGACCGGCGCGGCCGTCGCCGACGAGCTCGACCGCGTTCTGCTGCTCGGCGAGACCGCGGGCCACGTACTGGCCGACGGTGCGGTCGTCCTCAACTACCAGGATGCGCACGGACCGGGAGGATCACCTTGAAGGTGGAGCCGCGGCCGAGCTGCGAATCGACCTCGATCCGGCCACCGTGCTCCGCGACGATGGCGTAGCAGATGGACAGGCCGAGGCCGGTGCCCCGCCCCTGGGGCTTGGTGGTGTAGAAGGGCTCGAAGATCTTCTGGAAGTCCTGCCGCGATATGCCGGCTCCCGTGTCGGAGAAGGCGATGACCACCTCGTCGCAGCGCTCCGGGTTGAGGAAGGTGCGCACGACGAGCGTGCCCCGCGCATCCATCGAGTCCATCGCGTTGATCATCAGGGCCATGAACACCTGGATGAGCTGCTCGGCGTCGGCCTGCAGCACCGGGAGGCCCTCGCCCAGCTCGCGCTGCAGCTCGAGCCGCTTGAACCGGTCGTGGTGCTTGAGGAGGAACAGCGTCTCCTCGACCACCTTGTTGATCTCGACGGCGGACTTGGCGACCCGCTTGGGGCGGCTGTACTCGAGGAGGCCCTCGACGATGCGCTTGCAGCGCTGCACCTCGCCGTCGACGATCTTGAGGTACTCCTCGACGCTCGACGCGACGTCCTTCCCGGCGTCCTCGGCGCGCCCGCGGATCGCGTCGGCGCAAGCGCCGATGGTGGCGAGCGGGTTGTTGATCTCGTGCATCACGCCGGCGGCGAGCTGGCCGATCGCCGCCAGCTTCTCCGACTGGGCGATCTGCCGCTGGGCGTCGCGCCACTCGGTGATGTCCTCGCCGATGGTGATGACGTGCGTCACCTCGTCGTCGTTGAGGCGCATCGGGATCTTGGTGATCCGGTAGTGGCGCGCGTCGCCCGCCGTGCCCGACTCGTTCTCGATGACCTGCATCCTTCCGGAGCCGAAGACCTCGGAGAACTCGCGCTGCAGCAGGTCGCGCGGCTGGCGGGAGAGGACCTCGAAGATGGTGCGGCCAATCGCCTCCTCGCGCGGCACGCCCTGCGTGCCCGTCTCGCGCTTGCGGTTCCACGCCTGGATCCGGAGGTCGCGGTCGATCACGTACAGCCCGAGCGGCAACGAGTCGATGATCTTGGCGGTGAACCGCCGCTGGGCGTCGATCTCGCGCGAGCGGCGGGCGACTTCGTAGGCCAGGTCCTGGGAGAGTGCCTGCGAGGCGAGGAGCGGTGAGAGGATGTTCGCCGCCACGGCGAGGACGTCGCGGATCATCCGCTCGCGACCGTCGCGCGGGACGTGGATCTCGAGGACCCCGAGCCGCTCACCCTCGTGCAGGAACGGCACGCGGAGGTCCAGCACGTCCCACGCGTCCTGCCGCGGCGCCGGCGCGGCATCGAAGCTCTCCGCCGGACGCGTGGTCTGGGCCGGGTCCAGGTCGTCGCCCGGGGCCGTGATCGCGCGGTACGTCCGGCCGTCGGGCTGACGCACCCAGATCCGGCAGCGCAGCGCCTGGACGCCGCTGCGGAGGGTGGCCACGGCAGCCACGAGAGTTTCCTCGGAGAAGACGCTGCCGGAGAGGACGCCGGTCAGCTCGGCAAGCAGGCGGATGCCGGGATGGGTCGGGACCGCGGCATCCGGCCCAGCGCCGTCGAAGCGGTCGGCCGTCGGATGCGCCATATTGTGCGAAGCTAGAGCGGCGGCGGAGCAACATCAAGCACGGCAACAACCGGGAGGACCCCGAGGGATGCGCCGACGTGATCTGCTCCGGGCCGCCACCGCGGCGGTGGCGCTGCCCGCCCCCGGCCGCCCGAGGCGCCGCCAGACCGACGACGCCGGGTGGGCGTTCGCCCTCGACGCCCGTTCGCGGTGGAGTCTCGCCCCCGCCCGCGGCGACCCGGTGGTGTCGGGTGGCGAGATCGCCGTCGAGTTCGCCGGCAGTCCGCCCGTGTTCCTCGGCTCGCTTTCGGGCACGCGGCGGTTCCGGTTCGGGGAACGGGGCGAGGCGGGCGGATGGTCGCTCGTCGGCACGGCCGAAGGGGTGGAAGTCACCGCGCGCTTCGAGGACGGCGCGGGGCCCGACGCCCGCCGCCGCGTGTGGCCCCGCATCACCGTCAGCGTGCGCGGGCTGGAGGGCGACCGGCGGCTCGCCGCGATCCACTTCCTCGACACCGCCTCGGCGCGCGTGCCGGCGCTCGCGACCACCCGCCGCGGCGCGCGCCTGTGGGTCAACGGACACCAGTCGTGGAGCCCGTGCCGCGTCGTCGCGCTGGGCGCTGACGGCGACGCGACCGGCCACTGGCAGCTCGCCACGCTCCGCGACGCGGGCGCCGGACCGCGGAGCCGACGCGGCACCGGCGCGCTCGAGCTGGCTCTCGCCTTCGCGCCGGACGACGGCGGCGAGGGGCGGTTCGCCATCGCCCGCACCGGCGTGCGGGTCTCCTCATCGTTTGGCGGCCGCCGGGTCGGCGCCTCCTACCCGCCCGCCGTCGCCAGCCTGACGCTCCTGCCGTCCGCAGCACCACTCCAGGCGCTCGGCCAGCTCGCAGGCGAAGCGCTCCCGGCACCCCTGCCGGCCGACGTGGCGGCAGGGTGGTGCTCCTGGTACGAGCTGTACGGGAACGTCACCGAAGCGGACGTGGTGGCGAACATCGAGGTGGCGCGACGCACCTTCGACCGACGGTTCTTCCGCGTCATCCAGATCGACGACGGATTCCAGCGCGCGGCGGGCGACTGGGACACGAACACCAAGTTCCCGCACGGGCACCGCTGGCTCACCGACGCCATCCACGAGGCCGGGTTCCAGGCCGGCCTGTGGATCGCGCCGTTCGCCGTCGCGGACCGCTCGGCGATCCCGGTGGCCCGGCCGCAGTGGCTCCTGCGGGACGAGGGTGGCGAGCCGCTCGTCTTCGCCACGCGCGAGGACTGGGGCGGCCGCATCTACGGGCTCGACGCCTCCCTCCGCGAGGTGCAGGAGCACCTGCGCGACCTGCTGCGGCACGCCGTGGCCGACTGGGGCTACGACTACCTCAAGCTCGACTTCCTCCACTACGGCGCGCAGGGCACGCGCGAGGGCCGCTGGCAGAGCGGCGCCGAGGCGTACCGCGCGGGGCTGCGGGCGATGCGCGAGGGCGCGGGTCGCGCCTTCCTCCTCGGCTGCGGCGCGCCGCTCCAGCAGGCCGCCGGCCTGTTCGACGGGATGCGGATCGGCGCGGACGTGGACGCGACGTGGGAGGGGATCCAGTCCGCGACGACCGCCGCGCTCCAGCGCGCCCACCTGCACCGGCGAGCCTGGCACAACGACCCCGACGCGCTCCTCGTGCGGGAGCCGCTCACGCTCGCCGAGGCGCAGGCCTGGACCTCCGTCGTCGCGCTCAGCGGCGGGATGATGCTTTCATCCGACCACCTGCCGCGCCTCGGCGCCGAGCGGCTCGATCTGCTCAAGCGGACGGTGCCCGTGGCGCCGGTCGCGGGTTACGCACTCGATCTCGCCACTCCCGAGCGGATCACCGCGCCGGCGCTGTATGCGGGCCCGACGCGCGTCGCGGCGCTGCCGACGACCTGGCGGCTGCGGCCGGGTGACAACGCCGCGTGGAGCGCCGCCGAGCTGGACGACTCGACGTGGGAGCCGATCGAGGCGGGGAGCCCGTGGGAGGGCGCGGGCCGCGAGGGGCTGGACGGGTTCGCGTGGTACCGCGTCCGCTTCACCGCGCCGCGGCGTCCACCCTTGGGCCCGCTGGTCCTCGACCTGGGGCGCATCGACGACTGCGACGAGACGTTCATCAACGGGCAGCGCGTCGGCGCCACGGGGGCGATGCCGCCGCACTACGAGAGCCGGTGGCAGGCGTACCGCCGCTACGCGGTGTCGAGGGAGTGGGTCCGGTGGGGACGCGAGAACGTCGTGGCGATCCGGGTCTACGACGGCGGCGGCCCCGGCGGCTTCTACTCCTTCCGCCGCGACCGTCCGCCATCCTTCATCCTCGCGCCGGTGCGGAGCGACCGGTGGATGCTCGCCGCGTGCAACTGGGACGACGAGGCGCGCCGGATGGCGCTCGACATCGGCGCCCACGGCATCGCTGGGCCGCTGCTCGCCTACGACGTGTGGCGCGATGCGCGCGCCGGGGACGTGGACGGCCGGTGGTCGGCTCTCGTGGCGCCGCGGAGCGCCACGGTGCTCGCGCTGCGCCGGAAGCCGCGCGCGCCGTGCGTCATCGGCTCGACGCGGCACGTCGTGCAGGGGGTGGTGGATCTCGCGGATGAGCAGTGGGATGCGCGCCGGCGCGTGCTGAGCGCGCGGGCCGTGCGGCTCGACGACCGACCCTACACCGTCACCATCGCGCTCCCGGCGGGCTTCCGGGCCCGCGCGTGCCGGTCGGAGATCGAGTGCCGTCTGGACGACGGGCGAACGGGCGGACCGGCGAACCGGCGAACGGGCGAGCGGACGGACGGACGCGCGGCGAGCGTACGCCTGGTCTTCCCCGCGCCCGAGGGGCGGGACCTCGCCTGGGAGGTGGAGTTCTAGCGGCGGCCGCCGCGCGGGTCGGCCGCGAGCGCTAGCGCCTGCGCGGCATCTGGAAGCGGAAGCTCACCTGCGGGTGCCATTCGGTCGTCTTGCCGACGAACCACGCCGGGCCGATGACGAGCGACTGCCCCTGGTCGAGCACTCCGCGGTTCCCGATCGAGATGGCGAGCAGCGGCGCGAAGATGCCGCTGACGGCGCCCTGCGGCATCGGCGAGTTGGCGGCGAGCGACGCCACACCCTCCAGGATCAGCTCCAGCTTGAGATACGTCGGGTGGTCCTCCGAGCCCACCGTCGCGAGGGTGACGAGGGGACGCCGCACGTTCGCGACCGCGGCCGCGAAGTACCCCTGCGACCGGCCGATCGCCACCGCCTGGTTCTGCATGAAGCTGCCGAGGCGCAGGCCGATGCCGACCGCCTTGAAGGGCATCCCCTGCGTGCGGAAGGCGAGCGTCGCGTCCACCCCCGACGGCTGGTAGTTGCCGCGGGTGAACGTCGTCACGCCGAACACCCACGCGCTGCGGGCGTTCACCGGAACGCTGTCCTGCGCCTCGTCGAACCGGCTCGGGGGGCGGCGGTCTCCGGGTCCGGCCTGGGCCTCGAGGGTCACGGGCAGGGCGAGGAGCAGGGCGAGGAGCGCGAAGCGGTTCATTTGAGTCCCGTGAGCTGGATGCCACGCACGAAGTAGCGCTGGGCGAGGAAGAAGATGAGCAGGATCGGCGTGATGGCCGTGACGGCCGCGGCCATCTGGTAGGGCCAGTTGGAGTAGTAGAAGGAATGAAACGACGAAATCCCGACTTCAACAGTCCTCATTTCCATCGAGCGCGTGGCGATGAGCGGCCACTGGAAGTTCTTCCACGCGTCCACGAAGGCGAAGAGCGCGAGGGTGGCGAGCGCGGGCCGCGACAGCGGGAGCACGACGCGCCAGAAGATGGTCCAGTCGTTCGCGCCGTCCAAGCGGGCCGCATCCTCCAGTTCCCGCGGGATGGAGAGGAAGAACTGCCGCAGGAGGAATATCCCCCAGACGCTCACGAGTTCCGTCGAGATGATGCCCGGGTAGGTGTCCACCCAGCCGACGGCGTTGATGATGAGGAAACGGGGGATGAGGAGGAGGATGCCCGGAACCATCAGGACGCCGAGGCAGAGGACGAACAGCCGGTCGCGGCCGGGGAAGTGGAGCCGCGCGAAGGCGTAGGCGGCGAGGGCGCTGGTGGTGACCTGTCCCACGACGACCGCAAGGGAGAAGATGAGGGAGTTCAGGTAGAACCGTCCGAACGGCAGCGCGCGCCAGGCGTTGAGGTAGTTGGAGAAGCGGGCGGTGCGCGGCACGAGGGGCGGCGGGTAGGCGAAGACGGCCAGCTCGTCCATGAGCGAAGTGGCGACCATCCACAGGAACGGCAGCACCATCACGAAGACGAGGAGGGCGATGCCGAAGTAGTAGAGGAGAGAGACTCCCCGCTGGGACGCCCGTGACCGCGCTCGCATGCACCGCAATGTCGGCGCCCGCTGGGCAATCTGCAACGGTGGAAGGGCGGAGGCCCGCTGGGCCTTCTACAGACCTACGGTACTCGCGCCGCCCTAAGGCGCTCCACCGCTACGACGACGCCGGCGTCCACCCCCGCACGGCGCAGCGTAACGCTATCCGGCAGCGATCCACCGTCGCCGATCCGTTGCAGTGCCACCGCGGCCCGCAACTGACGCATCCAGAGCCGGTTCCGGATGTGGCGCTCGGCCCACTCTCGCCGCGTCGGTCGCGTGATCGGCGGATCTCCAGCTGACACGGCGTCGGCGCTATCTGCGGCATACTGCGCCTCGAGCTGCCGGCGCAGACGGGCCAAGGCCACCGTGTCCACCGGGCCAAGCAGCGCGTGGCGCAGGGCCGCGTGGAGAACAGGCCGCCGGTAGACAGTCCGGTTCAGAGCGAGCAGGGAATCGAGTTGCCCCTGGCTGCACTCGGTACACCCCATCCACGCACCAAGCGCTCGCCGCTCGTGATCCGAGAGCGTGCAGGAGGCACTCACGCCGACCGCGAGGAGCGCTGCGTGCAGCGCGACGAGGCGCCCGAGAACCCGACGCACGTTCAAGGGGTATCTAGTCCGATCCTCGGGCACGGGGACGCCACCTTGCATCCGCCCGTGAAACACTCGTCCTGACAGCTGCGCGCGGGCTGGCCGCTCCGGATTCCGCTGACGTTGAGCCAGGATCTCTCATCCACGTTCATTCGATACACCTGTCCCACCGTGAAGCGCATTCGCACCTCAGCGTAGTTCTCCGGATTCTCATACACGTCCCACATGACATTGTCGCTGCCGATGTCCGGGCACCTGGAAGTGGCCATCCAGCCGACGTGACCGCAGAACTTCGAAGCGGCGAAGTCGTCGCGCAGCATGAGAGCGTGGCCGAACTCGTGGAGCAGCGTCGCCTCGTGGTGACCGGAGAAGGAGAGGTACACCGCATGAGGGGCGCCGAACTCGAAACAGTTGTAGCCGAACGCTACCAAGTTCCCCAGCTTCACCTGGTCGACGACGTACACGTTGATGCGATCGGCGCGGAGATACGGGGGCCCGGCGTTCGCCAGAGCCTCCGCCTGGTCGCATCCGTTTCCGATGATGCTTCTGGCCTGCTGCAGCCCCGTTACGCCCAGCGTCGCGGGGTCATGCACTTCGCCCACCACGAATCGCACGCCCATGCGGTTCGCCCGCGCTAGAGAGGAGGCGTGCCGGACGTCCTGGCGAACATCGTCCTCCGCCCCCACCGCGGATGTCAGGATCCAGACGCTCAGACTGATGACTAGCGGAACCCCCTCGGCGGCCACCTCCGATTCCTCAGACGGTCCGCCGAGAACGAGCAACCGTGAGGCGTGATCGCGATCGAACAGTGCGATCTCGGCCGGACAGCTCTCGGACGCGTGCACGGCAACGAGTGTCTGAACGAAGGACGGGTCCACGGTGACGAGGGAGTCGCTCACGCAGCGTCCGTCGAGCATGCCGTCCACCACCGCGACAGCACCCGGCGCCGACGTGGCGGGCCCGCGCCTGTCCGGGTCAAGGGGCTCCGCGTCCCGAGACGTGCAGGCAGGCAGCAGCGCGAGGACCAGCGGCAACACGAAACGCGCGGCACCGCGACCACAGTGCGGGTTGCGGGCGGCAGAGCGTGGGCCCTTCGCGAGGAATGGCGCTCGACCCGACCCGCGCGGGCGAGCCGGCACGCCACTGACACGCGTGCCGGCGCGCATCCGATCCACGCGGCCGCAGCCTACTTGGGCGGCCAGGTCGGAGGTGGCGGAGGAACCGTGCCGCCACCGCCTCCCGAGACCGGGCCATGTGTCATGATCCACTGCTGAACGCCAGCAGACCATGCTGTCTCCTCCTCGACCCACTGCTCGAGATCGTGGACGAACTTGCAGATGTCGCCCGCCGTAACGGGACTTCCCTGGCCCGGCACGATCATGGATCCCCCTTTGCGGATGGATGCAGCAACCTCCCCTATTCCCACCTGACCACAGGCACGCGCGCGAGGAGCGCCGCACTCGCGTCACAACTGCGCACTTTGGCCGCGCGGCGCTCATCCTGACTGGCCCCTACTCGCCTCCGGCCGAGGTCAGCTCCCGTAGTCGACGTCGGCAGGACGCAGCGGCTTCCGCGCGACCCAAGCGCTCGGCCGCCCGGAGACGCACCTCCAGACTCGCAGGGAGCAGCAGCGCGTAGGCCATCGGCTGCGAGCTGTCGAACACGCCCGCCACCGTCAGGGCCTCGGCATTCCGCCCCGCCGCCAGCAGTAGCTGCGCGAGCAGCAGCCGCTCCTCTGGCAGCGGCGCGATGAACTCCCAGCCGACCTCGCTCATCGTCCCCCGCGGCGTGAGAGAGAACAGGCGCTCCACCGCCGACGCAGAATCGCCGCGCAGCAGCGCGAGGCGTGCGGCCATCGCCCCATGCACGAGCGTGTCCAGACCGTCGCTCTGGCCGACCCGCATCGTGTCGGCCAGGAACGCAACAATGCGCTCCAGTCGCGACGCGTCGCGCGAGTGCCACGCCCACATGCCCTGCCACCAGAGCCACTGCGGACCGTGACCGCGCAAGTGCGCCGCGGGGCCGCCCAACTCGCGGATCCCAGCGGCCGCACCGCTGTCGGTTCCCGCGCCCACCAGGGCGTCCATCAGCTGAAGGGTGCGGGTCGCCTGGTGGACGCTGTCGATCCCCCAGTCCAGGAGGCGCTGCAGCTCACGGAACCGACCTTGGGCCACCAGCATCGTCTGGAGTCCAACCAGCGCATTCCAGCGCGTGGAGAGCGACTCGCGCGCCGCACCCTCGAGCGCCGCGCGGAATGCCCGCTCCGCACACATCGGCTGCGCTTTCGCGATCCCGTGGGCCACGACCAGCAGATCGAACGGAACATCCCCTGCGCCGCGTGCGGCCCGATCCCAGTCGACGGCGCCAGGGCCATCCCGCACGCACCGCATCATCCAGTTGATCTTGCGGAGCCAGTTGCCGTCCGGCCGGGCAGCGCGCAACGCGCTCACCAGGGAATCCCCCCGGGGGTTCCAGCCGCGCCGGAGCGCGATCTCCGCGAGGTGGTAGAGCGCCGGCGAGAAACCGGGATCCAGTCGGCGCGCTCGTTCGAACCGATCCTCGGCCACAGAATCGGGATTCCAGCTACCCAAGAGGAAGTGGTAGTGCACCTCCCCGAGCGCCATCCAGGCCTCGGTCCAACTCGAGTCCAGCGCCAGGGCCCGACCGTAGGACGCCGCGGCCGAATCGGCGTCGTTTGTGAGGTAGGCCCACAATCCGGCAGCGAAATGGCGGTACTTCGGCGGCACGCGACCGACCTGGCGGAGCACGACATCCACAAGGGTCACTGCCGTGGCCGAGTCGTGATTCCAGTTGGCCGCCGAGGCACCCTTGAGCGCTGCGAGCACCAGCGCAGAGTCGAGCCGCAGCGCCTGCTGGTAGTGAATGAGCGCCGACGTGAACTTGGCCTCCCGGTAGTCGAGATCACCGAGTACCGCCTGCACCACCGCCGCCGGATTGCGGTCCTGGAGCGCCTGCACGTCGATGCGGCGCCCGCGCGCCAGGAACCGGGAGAGTACCACGCTGACGGCCCGCAACCCGAGCTCGGGCACGAACGTGGGACCGAACACTCCCGCCTGGCTGACCTGTGGCAGGAGCGAATCCGCCCGCACGTCGAGAAGGCTCAGCCCGACGCGCGCTGAGTCGCCCACACGCAGCACCCATCCACCGAGCGCATAGCGCGCGTGCTGTCGCCGCGCAATGCGCGCCATGTCGTCGTTCGTGATCAGGGTCGGGTCGCGCCGCTGCTCGGGCGTGAGCCACATCCACCCGTCGCGGACCACAAGCGGCTCCGCGGTCTCGAGCGCCGCGTTGATCAACGACCCGATCATCACGCCGTCGCCGCGGACCGAGCTGTCCCCGCGGGCTTGGAGCGGGAAGACCACGATGTGATTCGCGTCGAGGGCGCGAGGGAATCCTCCCCATAGGATCGCGGTTGCGGCTGAAACAGCCAGCGCAGCCCCCGCCCCCACCCACCACCACCGCCGCACGCCGCGCCGCGCCGGCACATACTCCCCCGACTCCGGCGCGATGGCCGCCTGCTCCAGCGCCACCACGAATCCCTCGACCGTCTGGAAACGGTCCGCCGGAGCCTTGGCCAGCGCCTTGTCCACCACGTGCCGCACGCCGTGCCCCACGCCCGGCCGCACCACCTCTAGCGAGGGCGGATGCTCCAGCCGGTGCTGCGCCAGCACCGCCTGCGCCGTCGCGCCAGTGAACGGCGGCTGCCCCGCCAGCATCTCGTAGACCACGCAGCCCAGGGCGTAGACGTCCGTTCGCTGGTCCACCGGATCCTTGGCGCTCGCCTGCTCCGGACTCATGTAGGCCGGCGTCCCCACCGCCAAACCGCTCGTCGTGATCTGCTCGCCCCCCGCCGCCGTCACCGCCCGCGCGATGCCGAAGTCAGCCACCAGCGCGTGGCCGCCGCTCAGCAGGATGTTCGCGGGCTTGATATCGCGGTGGATGATCTGGTGAGCGTGGGCGTGGGAGAGCGCGTCCCCCACCTCCCGCGCGATCCGCAGCGCGCTCTCGAGCGGCAGCTGCCTCTCGCGGTCGAGCCGCTCGCGGAGGGAGTCGCCCTCCACGTACGGCATCACGTAGTAGGTGATCTCGTCGGTGGCGCCCGAGTCGTAGAGCGGGATGATGCCGGGATGGATGAGGCTCGCCGCGATCTCGATCTCGCGGAGGAAGCGCGTGCGGCCGAGGATGCTGGCCAGGTCGGGATGGAGCATCTTGACGGCCACCTGGCGGCGGTGCTTGACGTCCTCCGCCAAGTACACGGTGGCCATCCCGCCGCGCCCGACTTCACGGACGACAGCGTACCGGTCCCCGAGAGCTGCGAGTAGTCCCTGCGGGAGATCCGTGGAGCGTCCTTGCTCTGTGAATCGGCGCCCAAGATATGGCATCCGCGAGCGGTGCGCGAGAGCAACCCGTCCGCCGGTCCTCCTGATGCTCCAGTGGCCTTCCTCCTGCACCTGGGTTCACGGTCGGTTCCCCGCAGCAGCGACTCCAAGGCCGACCAGACGTTGGCGGTCATTCCCCGTACATCCGCCCGGTCCCCACCCAGGTGGCCGAAGGCGAAGACAGCTCCCTGCACGAGGAGAGCGCCCTCCCGCGGCCCCAGTCGGTCCCCCAGCAGGCCCTTCTGCCCGGCTTCGGCCAGGCACGACTCGATGAAGTCCCGGGTCCGCCGCTTGAAGCCCTTTATCCGCTTCGCCCGGTCGGCTCCGCAGAGCCGGGCGAGGTCATCCGAGAACAGCAGCCGCGCCACGTGCGGATGCGCCACGAGCGCGGCCACCCGACCCCGGAAGAAGACGCCGAGCCGCTCGATGGGGTCCCCCCCTGCCGGAGGGGCGGCCGCGAAGAGCATCGCCTCCATGCGCTCCACGACCGCGTCCACGATGGCGTCCATGTCCGGGAAGTGCCGGAACAGGGCGCCGTCCGTGACGCCGACCTCGTTCGCCAGGGCGCGGGCCGTGAAGCGCCGCCCCCCCTGCACGGCCATGACGCGCAGCGCCGCGTCGGCGATCTCGGCCCTGCGGACCTGGGTGGGCTTGCGGTGTCGCTGCCGCGTCCGGGTCGGTTCCATGACTGGCAGGATACACAAGTAAGTGTTTACTTACAAGCCGAGGCGTGTTATTCCTTCCGGAAGCTGGCGGCGCGTGCCGGCCCGCACGCGAGGCGGCCCGAACCCGACCCACAGGAGTCCCCGATGTCCGAGACGTGGCAGGATCTGCTGATGCGCGACCACGAGCTGACCGAGAAGGTCTTCGCCGCCATGGAGAAGCCGTTCACCTCCCCCGCGGGGCCGGACCCCGGCCTGGTCGTGAAGCTGTTCGACTACGTGCGCAACTACGTGGACCGCTGCCACAACCAGAAGGAGGAGCAGCACCTCTTTCCGCTCGCCGAGCAGCGCGGCATCCCCCGGGGCAGCGGCCCACTATCGGTGATGCTGGCGGAGCACGAGGCGGCGAAGGGACTGCTGGCTCGACTCGAGCCCCTGGTCCAGGCCTACGGGGCCGGCGACGCCGCGGGCCTGGAGGCCCTGCGTGCCACCTTCGGCGAGTACATTGCGCTGTGCAAGGACCACTACTGGAAGGAGAACGACGTCCTCTTCCCCATGGTCGCGCGCGCGATGAGCGAGGCCGACGGCGCGGCGGTCGTGCGGGGCATCGAGCAGGTCGAGGCGGGGCTCGGTGCCCGCACGCGGGCGGACTACTACCGCCTCGCCGAGGAGCTGATCGAGTCGGGCGAACTGCGGGACCTCTCCCACGGCGTCGACCGTGACGTGCTCGCGGCCATCCTCAACACGCTGCCCGTCGAGCTGTCCTTCGTGGACCAGGACGATACCGTGCGCTACTTCAGCCACGAGCGGTCCGAGAAGATCTTCCCGCGGACCCGCGGCGTGATCGGCGCGAAGGTCCAGAACTGCCATCCGCAGAAGAGCGTGCACGTCGTGAACCGGATCCTGGCCGACTTCAAGGCCGGGAGGCGCGAGGTGGCGGAGTTCTGGCTCGAGTTGGGGCCCCGCTTCCTCCACATCCGCTACTGGCCCGTGCGCGACGAGGCCGGGCGCTACCGGGGCTGCCTCGAGACCGTGCAGGACGTCACCGGCATCCGTTCGCTCACCGGGCAGAGGCGGCTGCTGGACCAGGCCTGAGCCCCTCCGGGACGGCGACGCACCGGGCGACCGGCGCGGGCTACAGCATGGTGTTGGCCGAATCGGAGCCGTGCGCGAGAGCACCCCGTCCGCCAGCCGTCAGACGTAGTCTATACGCTTGCCAAGTAGTCGGAATTGGATGACGGTCACCACCAGCAGCACCCCGAACAGCACCAGCGCCATGGCGCTCGCCGACCCGAAGCGCAGGAACTCCCACGCCGTCTGGTAGATGCGGTACACGATGACGTCGGTGCTGTGGAGCGGCCCGCCCTCGGTCATCATGTAGACCAGCGTGAACACCTGGAACCCCGAGATGATCCCCGTCACCAGCACGAAGAGGATCACCGGCCGGAGCAGCGGCAGCGTGACGTGCCGGAACCTCTGCCACGGCGTCGCGCCGTCCACCAGCGCGGCGTCGTAGTAGGTCTGCGGGATGCCCTGGAGACCGGCCAGGAAGACCACCATCTGGTATCCCACCTGCGTCCACACCGTCACCATGATGATCGCGAGCAGCGCGGTGCGCGGGCTACCGAGCCAGTTGACGGGCCCGATCCCGAGGAAGCTCAGCAGGTAGTTGGCCAGGCCGAAGTCGGGGTTGAACATCCACTGCCAGACGATGGCGATCGCCACCGCGGAGGTGACGAACGGCAGGAAGACCACGGTGCGCACCAGCCGCTCGCCGCCGCGTCGCCGGTTGAGCAGGATGGCGAGGCCGAGGGCCGCCGCCATGGTGATGGGGACATAGGTGGTGTAGAGCGCGGTGTTGCGGAGCGTGGTCCAGAACAGCGGGTCGCGCGCCAGCTCGGCGAAGTTGGCCAGCCCGACGAACGGCCGCGCCGGCTCGACCAGGCTCCACTCGTGGAACGCGAGGTACACCGTGAAAGCGAGCGGCCCGAACGAGAAGACGGCGAGGTGCAGGAACGGGATGCCGAGGAAGCTCCACGCGGCCAGCGTCTCTCTGCGGCGCCGCTCGGGAGTGCGGCCGGCCCAGCGCCACAGCCACGTGGCGAGCGCGGCGAGGAGGGCGACCGAGAGACCCGTCCACGGACGCACCAGTGGCGGGCGTGCCTCGGCGCCCGGCACCGCCGCCACGGACACCGCGCCCACCACCTCCCAGTCGTCCGCGTCCATGAGGGGCGCCACCGCGCCGCCGGGCCACGGGCGCGGGGCCTCGTCGCGGCGCAGGGTGTCGAGGAGGGACTGGCGCACCGGCGTGCCGGCGCACTGGCGTACCGGCGTACCGGCGTACCGGCGTACCAGGTCCGGACCGCACAGGACGGTGGCGCGGTAGCCGGTCACGCGCTCCAGGCGCGAGAGCGTGGCGGCCGGCTCCTCACCGCGCGCCAGCGCCACGCGCACCGAGTCCGCGGCCTCGACCGCGGCGGCCTCGCGCAATCGCTCCAGCGTGCGTCCTTCGCGCCACCACTGCCCGGCGAGCACGCCGCCGGCCAGCGCCACCGCGGTGACGAGGACGCCGACCTGGAAGCGCCGTGCGCTCACCTCAGCGGCCCCGCGCCGGACTGGGCGCGAGCAGGCGGTCGAGCTGCGCCGCCACGTCGCGCAGCACCGCTTCTACGTCCTCTCCGTTCATCACGATGCGGTCCACGATGTCCGGCAGGACCGCCTCGACCTCACGCCACTTCTCGATGCGCGCGCCCCACGGCATCCGGCCCGTGCGCACCGCGCGCCGAAACACACCCTCGAGCCCGCTCGTGTCGGCGGCGGCCACCTGGTCGGCGAGGCTCGTCAGCGCCGGGATCTCGAGGCCGCCCGCCGCGCGGGTCACCTGCGCGAGCGAGTCCGCCATGTACGCCGCCAGCTCCACCGAAAGGCGCTTGTGGTGCGCGTTCCGCGCCACCGCGAAGCCCGAGGCGTAGAGCACGGTGGCGGGCGGGAAGCCCTCGCGGTTCGGGATCCGGGTGAGGCCGAGGCGCAGGCGGCCCTGCTCGATGAAGGGCCGGAACTGCGGCATCCAGAAGTGCCCCACCGGGACCATCGCGAGCCGGCCCGAATAGAAGTTGCGGAGGTGGTCCCCCATGGAGCGCCGCAGGCCGAAGTAGCGCGGCACCACGGAGTCGCGCGTCGCGAGCCCGGTGAGGGCGCGGAACGCCCAGACGGTGTTCGGCGAATCGAGGCAGCCGCTCGCCCGCGTCCCGTCGGGGCACAGCACGTCGCCGCCGAGCGCCCACAGCGAGGCGATCCACATGAAGGGACGCCGGTCCAGCCAGAAGCCGTGCACGTCCACCGTGCCGTCGCCGTCGAGGTCGCGCGTCAGCGCCTTGGCGGTGGCGCGGAACTGCTCCCACGTCCAATCCTCGGGGGGATACGGCACGCCGAGGCGGTCGAAGACGTCCTTGTTGTACGCGATCACCATCGGGGTGAAGCCCTTGGGGAGCGCGTACACGGCCGGGCCGCGCCGGAAGATGGCGAGGACGTTGGGGTCGAAGCCCTCCAGCGGCAGGCCGACGCGCGCGGCGTAGGGCGCGAGGTCGAGCAGCGTGCCCGAACGCACGAAGGCGGGGATGTCGATGTTGTCGAGGAGGAAAGCGTCGGGCGGCGCGCCGGCCGCGATGGACGTCAGGATGCGGTCCCGGTACTCGGCCTGGTTCGACACCGACTCCAGCGAGACGCGCACGCCGGGCCGCCGAGCCGTGAAGCCGTCGATGTAGTTCTGCTCCAGGCGCAGCTCCTGCCAGCCGGCCCAGTTGGAGACGGTGAGGGTGGTGCCGCCCTCGGACGGACCGCAGGCCGCGAGGAGCAGGACGCACGAACGGACCAGCGCACCGGCGTGCCGGCGTGCCGGCGTGCCGGCGTGCCGGCGTACCGGCGCACCAGCGTACCGGCGTACCGGCGTGCCGGCGTGCCGGCGTACCGGCGCACCAGCGTACCGGCGTACCGGCGTGCCGGCGCACCTGCGCACCGTCGGGCGGACACCGCAGCCGCAGACCCGGCGTGGTTCACGCGCCGCAGCGGTTGCCGGCGGCGTCGAAGGCGTGGAGCCGCTCGGGCGGCACCGCGAGAGCGACGCGCTCGTCCGCCGACGGCACCATCCCCTCACGCACCCGCACCACCACGGCCTCCCCGCCCTCGAGCCGCACGTGCACCAGCGTCTCGGCGCCGAGGGGCTCCACCAGCGACACGACGCCCACGAAGGGCGCCCCCTCCGCCGCGACCAGGCGCGCATCCTCCGGCCGGAATCCGATCGACACGACGTCGGTGCCCTGGTGCGCCGGTACGCCGGTACGCCGGTACGCCCGCGTTTCCAGCACGTTCATCCCCGGCGCGCCGATGAACGCCGCGACGAAGGTGTTCACGGGCTGCGCGTAGATCTCGCCCGGCGTGCCGACCTGCTGGAGCACGCCCCGGTGCAGGATGGCGATGCGCTGGCCCATCGTCATCGCCTCGACCTGGTCGTGGGTGACGTAGAGCATCGTCGCCGCGAGCCGCCGGTGGAGCCGCACCAGCTCGCCGCGCATCTGCACGCGGAGCTTGGCGTCGAGGTTCGAGAGCGGCTCGTCGAAGAGGAAGACCTTGGGCCGCCGCACGATGGCCCGGCCGAGGGCCACCCGCTGCCGCTCGCCGCCCGAGAGCTGCGCCGGCTTGCGGTCCAGCAGCCGCGTCAGCTCGAGCGCCTCGGCCGTCTCCGCCACGCGCCGGTCCCGTTCGACCCTCGGGGTGCGCCGCATCGCGAGCGGGAAGCCGATGTTCTCGCGCACGCTGAGGTGGGGATACAGCGCGTAGTTCTGGAAGACCATCGCTACGTCGCGGTCCTTCGGCGGCAGGTCGTTGACCCGCACGCCGTCGATCTCGATGTCGCCGGCGGTTGGTTCCTCGAGGCCGGCGATGCAGCGGAGGGCGGTGGTCTTGCCGCAGCCCGAGGGGCCGAGGAGGACGAGGAATTCGCCCGGCGCGACGTCGAGCGAGAGCGCGTCGAGCGCCGGGGAGTCCGTGCCGAACTGCTTCGTGAGATGGCGGAGTGCGACGGCGGGCATGGGCGCGAAGATAGGCCGCGGCCCGCGGGCCGGGCAAGCGCCGCTACGCGAGTCCGGCGATCACGTCGGCGACCTTCTCCAGCACGACGTCGCTCTCGAAGTACTCGCTGTGCCGCGGCTTGATCTGCGTCACGAGGTCGCGGAAGACCAGCTTCAGCGTCTCGCGCAGGGTCAAGGCGCGGCGGGCATTGCCATCCATCTTGTCGGCGCCCGGCACCGGCATCGGCCACCACACCGGCACCGAGGCGGGCCGCTCGTAGAGCGCGTCGCGGAGCGCGGCACTGACGTCCACGCGCTCCACGACCGACGGCGGATACTCGGGGCCCTGGTCGAGATCCACCATTTCGTGGTCGAAGAAGAGCACCCGCAGCCACGGGAATCCGAGCATGTAGCGCTCGAGCACGATCTCCAGAATCCGCAGCACCAGGCCCACCACCACCGGCCGCAGGGCGATGCGCTCCAGGATCTTGACCTCCGTCCCCCACTTCGCGGACACCCATTCCGCGTAGATGCGCCGCGGGGCCATGGACAGCTCGAGGATGAGGTCGGCCTCATCCTGGTGGCTCGTGAACAGGACGGCGCGGCGGCCACCGAGGGCCTGGAGGAGCTCCGGGGCGGCCGGCCCATACACCTGCCCCGGCCGTTTCTTGCTGAGCGCCGTGAGCGGGAAGAGCAGGACCCGCCACGCGACGTCGGCGAGCCACGCCAGCAGCCAGAAGATCCAGCCGTAGGCCATCGCCATCGCCGTGGCGAGGAGCAGGAGCCAGCCCGCTCCCACCTTCGCGTTCGAGGCGCAGAGGCCGAGGAGCGCGCACAGGCCGTCGAATACGCCGGGCACCAGCAGCGTCCCCAGCACGAAGACCACGAGGGAGACGAGGACGAAGAGGAGCAGCAGCGCGATCGCGAGGCGCACGATGCGCAGCGTCGGCCGGAAGCTGAGGAGCGGCGTGCCGAGGAGCACGACGCGCCCGGGGCGCACCGCGGGAGCGAGGCGGGCGACCGTCTCGAGCACCACGTTGCCGCCGTGCGAGTGCCCGACGAAGTGCACCGCCAGGGGCGCGTCCGCCGTGGCGCCGACGGACTCGGCGAGAGCGTTGAGTTCCGCCGCGAGCCTGCGACCGCCGTTCACCCGGTCGTCGTGGCGGTTCCGGCCCGACCAGCCGAAGGCCTCGTAGGTGCGCCCGGCGGCGAGGGCCGGCTTCCAGACGGTGCCCGCCAGGCCACGCTTGGATAGCGCGCCCTCCAGCCGGTCGGCGAACGTCGGGACGCCGCCGTCCCCCAGACGCCACCACCGCAGGTGCCCCGCGAAGGTGCCGTGGACGACAACGGTGAGCACCCGACGCGGGCCCCGCGCCTCGGCGGCGTCGCCGTGCGACTCGGGCGGCCCGGCGCTCACGGCGCTACCGCCGCGCCGGCGGCTCCGGCGCGATGGGCCGCCCCGGCACCTCGTTCTGGAATGCGAGACCCGCGATGCGCCACCGGCCCTCGCGCCTCATCAGGTGGAACGCGTCGATGCCGTGGTGCGCCACCACGGAATCGGGCGTGGCCCCGACGCGGGCGCGGTAGGTGACCCAGGCATCGGCGAGGTCGCCGTAGGTGACGATGCTGGCCCGGACCGGCTCGTCGGAGAAGACCGCTGCGCGGACGCGGCCCGCGCCGGCGACGAACTCCTCGATGCTGAGCGTGTGGACCCGCCCGGCGGTGTCGCCGGGAGGCACGCGAATGGTCGTGATGGTGGCACGCGGCCAGAAGTACGTGCCGACGAGTCTCCAGTCGCGCGACGTCAGGGCCGCGTAGTAGCCGCGGAGGGTGTTGTACACCTCGACGCTGGCCAGGGAGTCGGGCTCCGGGGCATAGCCGCCGCCCGGGCGGCCGGACGAAGATCGCTCGATGCGGCAGGCGGAGAAGACAAGGACGAGCGCGAGGGCGGTGAGGGTGCGGGTCACGGAGACAATGTGCGGGCGGAGAAAGAGCGAGGCAAGGTGAGGAAGGTGAGAGGTGAGCAGGTGAGACGCTAGAGGAGACGTTGCTGCGCCTGCCCGCCGGCATCTTCTGGCTCAAGGATGACGCACTCGAGGAGTCGGCCAATCTGCCCGCGCCCGAGATCATCGCCGCCGGTGAAGATGACCGCGGCGATCCGCCTGGCGGGCGTCGAGGACCGACCCGGCCAGCGCGCTCAGCCGGCAGTAGGGTTCGGTCATCACATTCTTGCGCTAAGCTTACGAATGTCGTAATGTGTAAGCATAAATGCAGAACCTTACCGAGCGAGTCTTCAAGTTGGCGCCGCCGGGCGGGTTGTTCGATGAGACGGTCATTCACAACCTGTTTCCGGACAGCAGTGATGGCGCGCGCGCACTGTTGGTGCACCGGGCGTGTCAGGCGAGCGAGATCCTGCGCCTGAAGCCCGGGCTTTTTATGCTCGGCCCGCCTTGTCGGAAGTCCGAGCTGCATCCGTTCGTGGTGGCCGGCGTGCTGCATGCCCCGTCCCATATCAGCCTGGAATCCGCCTTGGCGCATCACGGCCTGATCCCCGAGGCGGTCTACCAGGTGAGCAGCGTCACGGGCGGGCGCAGCCGGGAGTTCTCCACTCCATTGGGGGTATTCAGCTTCCGCCGCGTGCCGGCGCGCGTGCCGCGAGCCGGGGTCGAGGCCATGGAGGTCGCGCGTGATGCATGGGCGTTTATCGCCTCGCCGCTGCGCGCCATCGCCGACGCCGTCTACCTTCGAAAGGACATCACCTGGAACCGGAATGGCCTCGGCTATCTGACAGAGTCGCTCCGCATCGAGGAGGACGATCTGCGGTCGCTCTCCTTCGGAGCGCGGCGTGAGATTCTGTACAGTATCCGAAGCCGGCGAGTGAAGGCATACATCGAGGGGCTGAAAGGAGCCGTCAACCATGCTGGATAAGGTGCTGAGCGCGAGAATCCGCGACTATGCGCCGGCCAGTGCAGTTGAGCAGGAGAACGTGTTGCAGGAACTGATGCAGCACTATGTACTGTCCAGCCTTTCGCGTGCGGGCCTGTTCGCGGAGGCCGTCTTTCACGGCGGCACCTGCCTGCGCATCGTCCATGCGATGAACCGGTTTTCGGAGGACCTGGATTTCCTGCTCAAGCAACCCAATCCGAACTTCCACTGGCAGCGCTACCTGGAATCCGCCCGGAAGGACTGTGCGCAGGAAGGCATTCCCTTTGAGGTGCAGGACAAATCCCAAGCCGGAACGGCCGTTCAGAAGGCGTTCCTGAAGACCGACTCCATCGGCAAGCTGCTGGTGCTGGACCTGCCATTCGAGCGGTATCGAGCTCGCAAGATTCGCATCAAGTTGGAGATCGACATTAACCCCCCCGTGGGTTCCACGTTCACGACCAGCTACATCACATTCCCGGTGACGGCGCCCCTGACGACGCAGTCCTTGGAATCGGGTTTTGCGCTGAAGGTGCACGCGCTGCTCTGCCGTTCCTACGTCAAGGGCCGCGACTGGTATGACTTCGTATGGTATGTCGCGCGCGGGACAAGGCCCGATCTGGATCTGCTGCGGCATGCCTTGCGCCAGCAGGGGCCATGGGCTGGACAACAGATCACGATGACCATGCGTTGGGTGCGGGACAACATGGAGGCGGCCATCCGGCGCATTGACTGGACCGCGGCTCGGGATGACGTGCAGCGATTCCTGCCCCTGCGCGAACAGGAAGGGATTCGCGCGTGGAGCGCGGACTTCTTCTCTTACCAGCTCGCGCGCATGAACGACGATACCGAAGAGCGCACGAGGACAGCGGCGATCCCGAAGGTCCACCCGTAGACCGGGGGCGTAACAACCGGCGCTCGGCCGCGCGTCGCAGTTTCCTCCCCAGCCCCTGCTGCGGCGCGCGAGTTCGGCACAGAAGGAACTTCCTTCGTTACGGTCCGAGTATCCGGGCGGGGCGTCGGCGTCGCCGCATTTCCCGGGTCCCTCTCGCGTACCAGCCGCAGCAGCGCGTCATCACCTGGCCCGGGAGAGCAACTCGAGCGGGTCCAGGGCCTGGGTGCCGGCCGTGGGCCCGTCGGCTTTGTCGCGCGGGATCGTCCTGCCGCGGCCCGGCTTGGTCGCAGCGGTGGGCGGACACACGGTCGCCGGTGATGGGTGATGGGGGCGACCGGCAGGCCGGGTCGGGCGCGAGTCGCGGAGACGCCGGCGCGAAGCCGGGCGCCGTGCGTGCCGTCCGACCGGCGAGCGCCGCCGTCTCCGCGACGCAGCGCCCGTGGCGAGACCGCCGTGCCCCCGCGATGCAGCGCCCGTGGCGAACGCGCCGTGCCCCCGGGACGAAGCGCCCGGATAGCGGGCGTCCGGCCCGCGCCGCATATTGGCTGCGTCCCTCACCGGATCAGCCCGATGATGAACCGCCGCTTCTTCCTCGGTTCCGCGATTGGTGCCGCCCTCGCCGCCCGCGTCCGCCCCGCGACCGCCGCGCCGCTGAGCGAGAAGCCCGGCTGGCCGCCGCCGGTCTTCCAGGACGACGAGCAGTACTGGCGCACGCTGCGGCGCGAGTTCCTCATCCCCAACGACGAGGCCTTCTTCAACACCGGCACCCTCGGCAGCTCGCCGCGCATCGTGGGCGAGACGGTCATCGACCACATGCGGCAGGTGGATGCCACCATCGCGCACTGGGACTACAAGGCGGGCCACCCGGAGTACCTCACTGGGTACCAGCCGGAGACGGAGATCCGCGCCAAGATCGCGGCGCTCGTCGGCGCGAGCACGGAGGAGATCGCCCTCACCCAGAACGCCACGGTGGGGATGAACTACGTGGCCAACGGCCTGCCCCTGCAGCCGGGCGACGAGGTGATCCTGACCGACCAGGAGCACCCCGGCGGACGGACGGGCTGGGACCTGAAGGCGAAGCGCTACGGCATCTACGTGAAGAACGTGCACGTGCCGGTGCCGCCGCAGAACCCGCAGCAGCTCATCGACCTGTTCGTCAACGCCAGCACGCCGCAGACCAAGGTGTGGGCGATCCCGATGCTCACCTCCCAGCTCGCGATCCGCTTCCCGGTCCAGGAGATGTGCCGCCTGGCGCGGGAGCGCGGGATCTTCACCGTGATCGACGCGGCGCAGATCTGCGGTCACATCCACGTCGATCTGCACGAGATGGGCTGCGACACCTTCTACTCGTCGCCGCACAAGTGGCTGCTCGCGCCGAAGGGGTGCGGCTTCCTCTACGTGTCGGCGCGGCGGCTGCCGGGGATGTGGGCGACGCTCGCCTCGAGCAACTGGGACAACTATCGCGACGGCGCCCTGCGGCTGATGCAGATCGGCACCGGGAACCTGTCCCTCCTCAAGGGCTTCGACGCCGCCATCGAGTTCCACAACCGCATCGGGCCGGACCGCGTCCAGGCCCGGATCTTCTCTCTGGCGGACCGACTGCGCGCCGGCCTGCGGCAGATCCCGCAAGTCACGATCTGGTCGCCGCAGCACGCCGAGATGACGAGCGGGACGACGGTGTGGAGCCTGGCGGGGTACAACGCGACGGAGCTGATGGACGGGATGTGGGACCGGTCGAAAGTGCGGTGCCGCGCGATGGGCGATCCCTACGGCGTGCGGCAGTGCTGCCACATCTACAACTCGCCGGAGGAGGTGGACCGGACCCTGGCCACGGTGCGCGAGATGATCGCGGGGCGGCGCAGCTAGCGCCGCCCTAGCTCGTCACGATCCGCAGCTCGTGCTCCGCCGTCGCCTGGAAGGAGACGGCCGCGCGCACGCCGTCGCCCCAGGCCGTGAGGGATGCGCGTACCTCGTGGTCGTCGAGGAGCACCGACGCCGGCACCGCATCGAGCCGGGGAGCGAGGGAGACCCAGAGCGGCGGGCCGACGACGCGCCGGATGCCGATGGTGAGGTCCCGCCCCCGCCGGCGCAGCCGGAGGTCGTAGGTCGTTCCGCCGCACCGCAAGCCCGCTACGTCGAGGCTGTTCCAGGCCGCCGGGAGTTGCGGCGCGATCACCAGCCCCTCGAACGGCGCGTCGGGCTCCACGCCCAGCAACCCTTCCACCAGCGGCTGGATCACCATCGAGGCCGACCACGCCTGGTTCCCGCACACTCCCGCCGCCTTCTCTTCCAGGCCGTGGAGCACCTCGTCGAAGGCGCCTTTCTGGCGGGCGAAGGCGAGCGCGGCGTTCGCGCGGAGGTGGGTGAAGCCCGCCTCCCCGCACCCCGTCGCATACTCGGCCAGCGCCGCCCAGCCCGTGAAGAGCGGCCACACCGCCCCCTGGTGGTACCCCGTCGGAAGAAAGAGCGGATCGTCCGCGGGCAGCATCCGCACGCCCCACGGCGCGCTGAAGCCCTCGCCCGGCAGCGACTCGAGGAACCGCTTCGCGTGCAGCGGGTTCACAGCGCGGAGGAGGAGCGGCACCGCGAGCAGCGCGGTGTCCCGCCAGGTGAAGGTCCCGTCGGCGCGGCGGTCGAGCGCGTAGGTGCGCCGCTCCGGGTCGTAGAACAGGCCCTCGATGGCCGCCCCCGCGCGCGCCGCCCGCGCCGAACACTCCGCCTGCATCCGCGGGTTGCCGAGAGCCTCGGCGACGCGCGCGAGCCCCTCCAGCGCGGCCCGCCAGATCGCCGCGAGGTAGAGCGTCACCTGCGCGCCGCCAAGCGGCCCCGACTCGACCCATCCGTGGCCGACCCGCGCGTTCTCGATCAGTCCGTCCCCGTCGGTGTCGGTCGAGACACAGAACTCGTAGGCGCGCTCGACCTTGGGCCAGATCGAGGCCACGAAGGCCGTCTCGCCCGTCCAGGCGAGGTAGCGCGCGACCAGGAGGAGGAAGAGCGGCGTGGAGTCCGCCGAGTCGTAGTGGAACTGCCCCGAGGTCGTCGCCTCGTGGAGGATCTTGCCGGTCACGTCCTGCCGGTCGGAAAGGAACCGGAGCACCTGCCGCACGAGCGAAAACTCGCCGGCGGCGAGCAGGCCGAACGCGGCCCAGCAGGCGTCGCGCCCGAAGTACCAGGCGTACCCCGGGCGGCCGTCGCCCCACCCGGGCGTGGACGCGGCGTGACCCGCCAGCAGCGAGCGGCCGACGCCCGGCGTCTCGGCAAGAAAGGCGTCGAGGCGGCGCTTGGCCCACTCCACGGCGTGGTCGAACCGCGCATCGCCCGAGGTCACCGCGATCCGGGCATCGCGGACCGTGATGGCGCGCTGCATCCGCTGCCGCACCAGGCCGTCCACGCCCAGGCGCCGGATGGCGCGCAGGTTCCGGTCGAAATCGCTCCGGTCGGCGCCACCCACGACCGCCACGCGGAACGGCGCGTCGAGCGACGCCGTGGCACGGCAGAGAATCCCCGGTCGGCCATCCGCGAGCGGCTCCAGCGCGATCGCCACGGCGCGGCCGAAGAAGACCGCCGCCACTCCGTCGCCGCTCTCGGACTCGATCAGCACGGTGCGCCCGTCGGCTCCCGGCCGGAAGCGCAAGTTGCCGCCGCACCCCGCCGCGAACGGCCACGCGCGCCGCAGGTCCACCGTGAACCGCAACTCGAGGACGAGCGGCTCCTGCGGTTCGGACTCGCGCCGGATCCTGAGCCGGCGGTACTCGACGATGGTCACCGCGTGCTCGAGCGCGACGAACGTCGTTTCCTCCGCGCGCCGGCGGCCGGCGCGCAGCACCCGGCGAACGACGTCGGGGCTGACCGTCGTCTCGATGCCCTGGGCGCTCTCGCCGTCGGCACGCACGTCCCACGCGGCGACGGTGCGGTGCGGGTGCGTCCACACCTCCTGGATGCCCGACGCCTCACGCCCCACGACGAGCTGCCGGCGCCCCGCGAGGTCCCACGGCTCGTCCCCCTCCACCGGGGCGGCGATGGCGATCGGGTCGGCGGCCGGGTCGGGCAGGCTTCCGGCGAGGTCCAGCGGCTCGGGGAGGAGGAGCGCTTCCGAGAACGCGGCCCCCGTGCGGGGGAGCGGCCAACGGGTGCGGGCCGCGCCGTCGCCGCCGTGGGCGACGCTGCGCAGCGCGTTGGTGACGAGCGTCTCCAGCTGCCGGCGGAGCAGCGGATCGGGCGCCGCGAAGTACGCGAACGCGCCGAGGCACGACACCCGCCCGCGGCCAGCCTCGTACTCCCACGCCACGATGCGGTCGGCGTTCTGCAGGATGTAGGCGCGCTCCACGCCGACGACGTGCCCTTCCACGGGGCGGGCCCCGCCGCTGTAGCAGGCCCAGGCGTACGGCTCGTCCTCGGTGGGCGCCCAGCAGTACGTCCCGTTGTGCAGCCCGGCCACCAGCGGATGCGGGCCGTAGGTGGCGAGGCCGCGCACGTGCGGAAACGCGCTCATCGAGCGGAACTCGCTCAGCCACCACTCGTCCGCTTCGTGGCGCCACACCGCCTGGCGGCAGTCGTTCGGCGCCGCGGACTCGAGGTGGAGCTGCGTGACGAGTTCCGCGGCACGCAGCGTGAGCAGGAGGCCGCCGCCCTGGGAGACGAACGCCTCGAACCGGTGCGGCTCGGCCAGCGGGAGCGGCGCGGTCGCGTGCATCCAGATCACGTCCGACTCGCCGAGTGCGGCCGCCGCCTGGGACGTCCCGTACCGCTGGGCGCGCAGCCCTTCGCGGGCCGCGAGCCAGCGCCACGCCGCGTCCTCCTCGCGGCCCGGATCGGCGATCAGCGCGACCCGCAGCTTCACAGCTCCACCTCCACCGGGGTGCCCACGCTGCCCCGCCCCGCCGCCCGGCCGTTCACGGACACCGTCAGCGCCTCGCCGCTCCGCAGGACGTCCACCGACGCACCCTGCATCGGCAGGCCGCGCGCCTCGAATCCGTCGAGCGCGAACGGCATCGGGTCCACCACGAACCGGCCCCGCCCGGCGGGCCTCAACCCGACGACGTACTGAACCACGAGGTCGTTCACCCACGAGTGCTGGTAGTCGTCGATGCCGCGGTAGGCGCACGGCCGGCCACTCACGGGGTGATAGTGCTCGAAGGCGTTGGGCCGCGCGGCGTCGCCGTCCCAGAACATCATCCGGACGTACTTGGTCACGAATTCGGCGACCTGCACGCGCAGCGCCGGCAGGTGGCGCAGCGCGACCGCGGCGATCGCCTCGGCGACGTGGCTGTTCGTCATCGGCCAGACGCGACCGTTCCAGGGGCAGTTGTGGCGCTTGCCCTTCCACACCGCGTCCGGATCGTAGAGCGGGTCCTTCTGGCTCGACGAGGGCACCGGGAACGGCGTCCAGAACTCCGCCGCGTCGAACAGGCGCTGCGTGAAGCCCGGCAGGTGGTCGGCGTGGACGAGATCGGTGGCGTACGGGTAGAAGCACACCGCCGCGCGCACCCCGGTCCTCTTCCCCGACTGCGGGTTCACGTCGAAGAACATCCCCGCTTCCCGGTCCCACATCTTGTTGAGGACGGCCTTGCCCGTCTTCTGCGCCCGATTCCTCCAGGTCTCCGCGTCGAGCCCGGCGCGCGGCCCGAGCTCGGCCAGCGCGCGGAACAGCGCGTAGGCGTACACCGTCACGTCCACGCCCTTGAGGCGGAGGCGGTTCTCCCAGCCGTAGCGGTCGGCGTCGGCGTCCACGGCCTGGTAGCGGCTCATGTGCTCCTGGCCGGTCTCGTACTGGTCCACCACGTCGTAGAGGCCCCTGCCCTCGGGGTCGCGGCTCAGAATGAGCCACTCGGCGTAGCGCGCCAGCCCCGGCAGCACCTCCTTGAGGAACGCGTCGCTCGGGTGGACGGCGTCGAGCGCCAGCAGCGCCCCGCCCCAGTCGGCGTGGTAGAAGTCGGTGCCGGTGAGGTGGTCCACGTAGATGCGCCCGTGGAACGAGCCGTCCGGCTTCTGGTGCGCGAGGAAGGTGCGGAGCACGCCGCGCGCCCACTCGGGGTCCTTCGCCCAGCGCAGCTCCCGCATATGGCACTGCGCGCTGTAGGTGATCGGTTCGTGGAAGACCGCGATCCCCTCGCACACCGTGCGGGAGGGATAGTTGCCCCATCCGCCGGCGATCGCGTTGAGGTGCAGCCCATACCAGCGGTACGCCCAGGCCCGCTCGAAGTACGGGTCGGCGCAGCGGAAACTCGGCACCGAGGCGAAGTACCCTTCCCAGTGGGCGCGGCTCGCGACGACGAACGTCGAGGACTTCTTCGGCGCGAAGGGCGCCGCCTCGTCGGCCGTCGGGCGGACGGGGAGTTTGGGGTCCACGTGCAACGCGACGGCGAGGCGCGCCGAGGCGCCGGGCGCGATCTCGATGGCGCGGTGCAGCGCGAGGTAGACGAGTCCGGCCGGGCCGACCCCGCCGAGGTCGGCGCGGTTGGCCAACCCCGCGCGGACCGGGTCCCAGCGGTCCCAGAACGGCGTGAGCCGGAAGTGCGGATGGTTGGCCGTCGGCTCGGAGCGCGCGGCGGCCCACGTGTCGGTGCCGCGCGCCATCGCGAGACTCAGCTCGACGGTGCGCTCCTGCTGGCGGCGGTCCTTGAGCCGGCGTGGCCAGGCGAGGTCGCCCTCCGACACCCGCACCGTGCCCTCGGGCACGTCGTCGCCCGGGGCGGCCGACCACGCCACGGCGTGCACGGTCAGCGGTTCGGCGCCGGTGTTCTTCAGCGTCCACTCGCTCGCGAGCACGAAGCCGGGGAGCACCATCCGGAACTCGACGATCTCGAGAGTCGCCGGCCGGATGTCGGCGCCAACCGCCACCTGATACGGGGTCTCAAGCGCCGCGGGCGTCCAGCGCTGAGCGTCCGGCCGAAGGTCGAGGATCCGCCCGGCCACATCGAGGAAGGAGACGGTGAACAGCGGGCCGACCGGGTACTGGAAGATGTGCGCGTCGTCCCAGAACCCCGGCACGTGGAGCCACGCCGGAAACGGCGGCGCCCAGAGGAGGCCCTCGCCGGCCGAGAGGTACCACTTGTCGCTCCGCTGAAGGAGTTCGAGTGGCTCGGTCACGGGCGCGGCGCGTCCACGAAGAGGAGGTGGGCCAGCTCGGCGAGGCGCCACTCGATGCCGTCGGCGGAGTAGGGCCACTTCGCCGACCACATCAGCTCGGTGGCCGACGTCTCGCCGTCGCCGTCCGTGACGAACACCTGGAGGCCGGACACCTGGCCCACGAACGGCACGTAGCCCGGCAAGGCCGCGCGCGGGATGGCGGCCTCGAACGCCCAGCCGTCCGCGGTGCGCCGCGTCGCGAGGCGCGCGCCGGGAATCGGGTCGGCGTTCGTTTTGCCGAAGCGGCGGATCGTGGTGCCGCCGTGGCGCCAGAACACCCAGTAGTCGTCGTCCTGCCACTCGTTGAGCGGCGGGTTCGCGCTCGCATAGGTGAGCGGCGACGTGTCGTCCTTCATGTCGAAGACGAGGTTGACGCGGTCGGTGTCCCACGCGTCGCCCGACGTCACCGAGTCGTCGGTGATCTCGCCCGCCACGTAGAGCGTCGAGTCGTCCCACGCGAAGCGGATGCGCGCCGCCAGGTCCCGCGCGCCGTGGTAAACCGCCGTATCGGTAAGCAGGAAGTTCCGCGGGCCGAGCACGACGGGCTGCGCGGCGGTGCCGGGCCAATCACTCAGATCGGCGTCGATCGTCGGCGCGGTCGCGACGCGAGCGGCGGCGGCGTACGGCGGCACGTCCACACCCCTCCCGCCCGCGGCGGCGGCCGGGCGGGCGCGCGCGGAGGCCGCCCGGACGATCTCGACCACACGCCGCTGCGGATCGCCCACGAGCGAGGCGACGACGACGCGGTCCTCCGCGGGCGGCGGGCGCAGCGTCGCGGCGTAGCGCGCGGTCGCCGAATCCCACAGCAGCGGCGTCGCGACGTCTCCCACGACGGCCAGCAGCGGCAGCGCGGAAGAGCGCACCGGCACGCCCATCCGGCTCTGGAGCCACGCCTCCACGGTGACGGCGCCGTCCGCGCCGCGCACGTAGGCGTCGGGCACACGGATCCAGCCGGCCGGCCGCACGTAGACGCGCACGCTGTCGGTGACGACCTCGCCGCTCGGCGCCGTGGCGGTGAGGCGCGCCCAGTGGAGACCGGGCGGCAGCTCGTCCGTCACGCTCGCGCTGAAGCGTCCGTCGCCCGTGGGAGCGAGCGCGATGTCGCGGCCCTCGACCGTGGCCGTGACCGTGACGTCGCTGCGGCCGCGGTCCTCGCGCACGAATGCGTTGACCGTGAGTGGCGAACCGAGTGAGATCGTGAGCGGGCCGTCATCGCTGACGCGCCAGCTGCGGCGCGTGACGACCTGGACCCGCGCCTGGTGCACGTACCAGATGGGCGCGTCGGCGCCGATGGTGACCTCGTGCGTGCCGAGCGAGGGGAGGTCCGCTCCGCCGGTCAGCGTGATGCGCGCGCCGGGAACTTCCGGGCCGCCACCGCCGAGGCGGTCCTGGAGCACACGAGCGGGGATGTCGCCACCCGCGCCGCGGTCCACGTACCTCACGATGATGGGCTCCGCGGCGACGCTCGCCACACGCTGGCGGTAGACGAGGGGCCCGGTCACGGGCAGGACGCGGCCGGCCAGTTGCGCGCTGACGCCGAGCCGTCCCGCTTCGCCCGAGGGCGCCGCCGCCCAGGTGGCGTAGAATGCGCCGCTGTACACGGGCGTGCCGTCGAAGTCGGCCTGGGTGTAGGTGCGGCGCGCCGCGGTCCGTCCTTCCACTGCGACCTGGGCGCCTTCCGGCGCGAGCACCGGCAGGTAGACCGAGTCGTTCGCGATCGAGGTGTAGATCGCGGCGTACAGCGGGCGCACGGCGGGCGCGGCGGGCGGCACCATCCGCCCGTAGCGCAGGCGGTCCCACGCCGCCTTGGGAGTGCGCTCCAGCATCCAGCCGTAGTAGACGAGCTGAAGCGCCCAGGGGTAGCCCTCCCTGCCCTGCCGCTCGCGGTCGGCGAAGGCCACCATGTCGGCGTCGGTGTAGCGGGGGAGGAACGCTCCCGGCCGTTCGCGGAGGAGCTGGGCCATGTTCCGGCTCATCTCGTCCGCGTTGAAGAAGTCGTCCGGCATCCCCGAGCGCGAGAACATGTCGTCGAGGTTGTGCAGCACCTCGTGGACCAGCACCTGGCCGATGGTGTTGGGGTCGCGGCCCATCACGGGGATGGAGTTGAAGCCCGCGTCGCCGAGGAAGTGGCCGTCGGGGCCCACGGCGCCGCCGCCGTAGGCCTGGAGTGCGCGGTCGGGGTTGGCGTTGCTCCAGGCGTGGAGGGCGATGACCTCGTCGAAGGCGCCGCGGAATCCGCGCGCCGTGAGTTCCGCCTCGAGGTTCTCACGCGAGAGGTAGTAGCGGCCCGGCGAGACCTCGGCGATCTCGCGCCGCGCGATGGACCGGTCTACCTGGACAAGGGAGAAGCGGAAGTCCACCTTCCCGGCGCCGTGCAGCTGGTAGAAGGCGTAGAACTCCGCGACCTCCTCGTGGACGCGTTCCACCTCGGCGGGCGTCAGGACCTTGTTGAACGAACTGGTGGCGAGAACGATGGCGACGTTGAGCTGGCGGACCGGCGCACCGGCGTACCGGCGTACCGGCGTACCGGCGTACCGGCGTACCGGCGGACCGTGGGGTGACACGGCGAGGAACAGCGCGGCGAGCGCCGCGGCGGCCGTGCCGAGGATCGGGATGGCGGTCATCGAGGTAGAGAGATAACGCGGTGGGGGCACCCTCGGCCAGTCGCGCAGGGGGCCGGTAGTGGGCCAGTTGAATGTTACAGAGCTGTACCGGCTAGAGCGCGACCCCAATCAGTACCAGCGGCACGGCGGGGACCCCTCGGCCTTCCCGGATCAGGTTGTAGAGTTCGGCCTCATAGTAGCCCACGCCGGATGCCATCTCCTCCTGTAGGGACTTCATCGCGAGAATCTCGACGCCGACATCGATGACATTCCCGATGTAGAACGCCATGTGTTTGACGAAGAGGTCATACGCTACGAACGAGTACTTGCCGAACTGCACCTCAACCGCGACGCGGTCTTTCACAAAGTCAGTCTGATTGTAGGAGAAGATCGGCCGCCTGCCTTCGCCCTCGATCGACTTCTTCTGCTCGGCAGCGGGCATATGCATCGTGCGTCGGATGAGCGTCGCGTCTTCCGTCACCCAATAGCTGGTACGCTGCTCCTTCCATTGTTTCCTGCCGAACCCTGCCTTCATGCGCTTGTTCATCGCAATCGGAGAATAGAGGAGCTTGTCCTTCGTCCGCTTCTCCTTCGACACCTTCGTCCTGCACTTGGTGGCATCCACTCCTTCGACTATGCGCTCAATCTCAGTCCACAGTGCGGGCTTGTGGACCTTGATGAACTCCCAGCCATTCTGATGAGAATGCATCGCGGCGATCTTCATCTAGAGACACCATTGCGCGTCCAGCGCCAATTCACGATGACCACCGTAGGGCTTGCTGGGATCGTAGACCGGCTTGTTCATGGGGCGCGTCTTCAGTGAGCCGTTCTTGAGTGCGCGAATACGCTCATGCGCGATGTCCACATACTTCTGCACGATATCGCAGCCATAGCCGACGCGGCCGTGCATCGTCGCACCGACGACAGCAGAACCGACGCCCATGTAGGGATCGAATACCTTGCCGTCCTTACTTGTCAGCGAGAGCACGAGCCGCTCCACCAACTCGACCGGGAACTGACAGGGGTGGATCGTCTTTTCAACGTGGTTGCTCTTCACGTTCGGGAACACCCACACGTCGCTGGGATTCTTCCCGAGCGGATTGCCCGACAACTGGCCGATCTTCGGCCCCTTGAAATGCTTCTTGCCGGGATACTTCGACGGCACGCGGATCGCATCCAGGTTGAAGATGTAATCATCGCCCTTGGTGAACCACAGTATCGTTTCGTAGCGACCCGAGAGACGCCGAGTGCAGTGCAGCCCATGCTCAAAGTGCCAGACGATCCGATTCCGCAGCTTCAAGCCCTGCGCGTGGAACATCGGGTAGAGCACGATATCGAGCGGCACGATTTCGCCGTTCTGCACGTGGTTGCCGACCTGCCAGCAAATCGACCCGCGCGGATGCAGCAGCCGGACGCACTCCGCGATCACTCGCTCTTGCGCGCGGAGGTAGGCGCTCAGCGTCGCCTTGGTCTCATACGCCTTCCCGATGTTGTAGGGCGGCGAGGTGACGATGAGCTGCATGGAGCGATCCGGCAGCCCCTTCATGAACTCCAGATTGTCGGAGCACACGATGGTCGGGTCGGGTTTGGCGGCCATAGTCTCTATAAGTGTAACCTCACCAAAGGTATCAGGCACGGGCCGACGATAGCGCCGACCCGTCACCGGGCAATCACCAGCACGTAGACCGGCCGCGGGGGTCGCGTCACAGCCTAGCAGGTGGCGGCGTTGCCGGCCATCATTTCCAGCATCTTCTCAATCGTCCAGATCGGCCAAGTGCCACCATTATGTAGCGAGGGATTGCGCTTTGACTGGACGGCGGGAATGTTAAACTGTTCGGCCCCAACGCCGGAGAGGACCACACCATGATTCTCGGGAAGTTCGTCACCATCGTCCGGGCCTTCTTCAACAGCATCGCCAACTCGCTGTGGGAGAAGAACCCGATCGCGATCATGCAGCTCGAGTACGACAAGTCGGTGGAGCAGCTGAAGGAAGGGCGGAAGGGCCTGGAGCTCTACCGCGGACTCGTGGAGCGGGTCGCCCGCCAGGTCGCGGCGGGGAAAACGCAGGTCGAGCGGCTGCAGGCGGAGATCAAGGCCTACCTGAAGGCCGGCGAACGGGCGACCGCGGCCAAGTTCGCTCTCCAGCTCAAGAAGGTCGAGACCGACCTGGCGGCGAACCAGGAACAACTCGAGATGCACGAAGCGGCGTACGAGAACAACCTCAAGAAGATCCAGTACGCCAACAAGCAGTTGGCGGACGTGCGCGAGAAGATCCAGCGGTACGACGCGGACCTCAAGATGACCACCGCGGAAGCCGAGATAGCCCGGATCGCGGGCGACCTCAACTTCGACGTCACCACCGATTTCGGGCAGATCGAGCAGATCATCCAGCGGCGGATCGATACGAACCGCGGCAAGGTGCGGGTCGCCGCCGACATGTCGTCCCGGGGAGTCGCCGATATCGAGGTGCAGGAGCGCGTTGAGGCCCAGCAGGCCGAGGACACCCTCCAGCAATACGAAGTGGAACTCGGGCTCAAGTCGCCGGATACGACCCCGGTCGTGGAAACCGACAAGAACCTCGGCCCCGCCACCGACTCCAGTCGCTCGTAGAGCACACGACTCGCATAGGAGCACACTCCCATGGCCAACGGAAAGCCCAGAGTCCCATTCTACATCGCCCTGCTGGTCGTCATCGCCGGCCTGGTCTGGCTGGGGCTCTCCCGCCTCGGCGGGCGCGGCGCGGGCGAGGGCGGCACCTCCGAACCGGGCCAGCGGACAGAGGCGGCCGACACGGGGTCGGTCACGACCACGCGGGAATACAACTTCGTCGCCGCCAGCCGGCTTCCCCCCGCCGCCGGGGCCTCGAACTACAGGCCGCTGGTGAACCGGACGGTCCGGATCGCCCTCAACGTATGGGCGGGATGGGCGCCGATCATCTTCGCCAACAACGGCTTCAGCGCGGGCAAGGTCTGGCGTACGCCGGGGGGGCGGGACTTCAGGGTCGAGCTGGTGCTGATCGACGATCCGGTGGCCATGCGCGACGCCTATCTGTCCGGCAACGTGCACGTCGGCTGGGCGACCCTCGACATGCTCCCGCTGTTCGTCGAGCAGCTGCGCAGGGACTCGCGCACGATGCCCCGGGTCTTCCAGCAGGTTGACTTCTCCAACGGCGGCGACGGCATCGTGGTGCGCGAGAACATCCGGTCGGTCGCCGACCTGCGCGGCAAGGCGATCGCGCTCGCGCAGAATTCACCGTCGCACTACTTCCTGCTGAACGCCCTCATCGACGGCGGGCTGCAGCCCGGCGACGTGGACTTCAGGTTCACGCAGGACGCGTTCCAGGCGGCCGCGGCCTTCAACGCCGACCGCTCGATCGCCGCCGCCGTCAGCTGGGCGCCGGACATCTACAAGCTGGAGGCGGTGCGGGGCAACCGGATGCTGGTGTCCACGCAGACGGCGAACAAGCTGATCGCCGACGTCTGGTTCGCCCGGGCCGATTTCTCCAGGGACCACGCCGACATCATCGAGGGCCTGGTGCGCGGGATCTTCGACGCGATGGAGGCGCTCAAGGCGCAGGAGGCCAAGCAGCGGGTCGCCCAGCTGATGGCGCAGGGGTACTCGATCCCGCCGGCCGACGCGCTGTCAATGCTGGGTGACGCGCACTCGACCAACTACGCCGAGAACCGCGAGTTCTTCCTCAACCAGAACAACCCCTCGAACTTCGAGCACATCTGGAACACCGCCACCTTCCTGTACCGCCGGATCGGCATGATCACGGGGCCGGCGGTGTCGTTCGACCAGGTCATGGACTTCTCGGTCATCCGGCGGCTCGGTTCCGAACCGCGCTACGCGAACCAGCGGGACGAATACCAGGTGCAGTTCGTGCCCACGACGGCCAGCGCGGTCCAGGCGGAGAACACCGAGATCCTCACCAAGACCGTCGTGATCCACTTCGCCCCCAATTCCTCGGAACTCTTCGACACCGTCGTGACGCGCGTGGACGGGCGGGACCGGAGGGAGCCGTACGACAGGGACGTGGACTCCGTGATCGCCTCGATCGGACGGCTCGCCGGGCAGTACGGGGCGGCCCGCATCGTCATCGAGGGGCACACCGACGCCTCGATGCGGGGGCAGGTGGATCAGGCCGCCGTCCGAGAGCTCTCGTTGCGGCGCGCGAACGCGGTCAAGGAGGGCGTGCTCCGGCGGTTCCGCACCTTGCAGGCGAACCAGTTCCTGGCCAACGGACTGGGCTGGGACCGTGCGGCGGATTCCACCGACATGATGAACCACGCCAAGAACCGCCGCGTCGAGATTAAGGTCTATCCTCTCGAGGCGACCCATTAGCGCCCAGGGAGCACCGGCCTCCCGACCGCCGATCTTCACGCTCCGCGCCGCCCCGCGGCCGGCGGTCGGGCGCGCCATCGGCGCGGGGGCGATCGGCCTGTTCCTCCTGCTGTGGTGGGCGGTCACCTACGGCGCCACGCCGGAGACCCGCCTGATATCGCCCGTCGTGCTCCCGAGCCCGGGCGAGGTGGTGCTCAGCTTCCCGAGCCTGCTCAAGGACCGGGCGCTGCTCGAGAGCATCGCCGCGACGCTGCGCCGCGTGCTCACCGGATTCGCGCTCGCCGTGGTCGTCGGCGTCCCCCTCGGAATCCTCGCGGGGGCGTACCGGGTGTTCGACGCCGCCCTCGCGCCGATCGCGCTGTTCGGACGCAACATCCCGGTCGCGGCGCTGATCCCCCTCACGATCCTGTGGTTCGGGATCGAAGAGACCCAGAAGACGATGTTCATCTTCCTGGCCACCGCCCCGTTCGTCTTCGCGGGCGCGCTGGACGCCGTGGTGTCGGTGCACGAGCGCTACGTGGAATCGGCGCAGACCCTGGGCGCGTCACCCCGGCAGGTCGTCGCGAAGGTGCTCATCGCCCTCGCGCTGCCCGGCATCTACAACAGCCTGCGGAACCTCTTCGGACTCGCCTTCGGCTACATCATGCTCGCCGAGCTGATCAACGCGAAATTCGGCCTCGGCTACCTCCTGAGCATGAGCCAGCGGCGCGGGCTGACCGAGCACATCATCCTGATCCTGCTGATCATCGGAGTACTCGCGTACGCCATAGACCGGCTGCTGTACTGGTTCCAGTTGCAGCTGTTCCCCTACCAGGCTCGGCAGGAGTAGCCGTGCACGGCGACGACGCGGCCCCCGCAGCCCAGCCCGCTTCCGCTCCCCCGCCCGTGGTGCAGTTCGAGCACGTCACCAAGACGTACAACGACGGGTTCACCGCGATCAAGGACATCTCTTTCACGGTCCAGGATCTGCCCGGCAAGGGAGAGTTCGTCGCCATCCTCGGACCATCGGGGTGCGGCAAGTCCACCATTCTCCGGCTGATCTCGGGGCTGCGTCCGCAGTTCCCGCCCACCACCGGACAGGTGCTGGTCGGCGGGCGGCCCGTGGAACGCCCCGGGGCGGACCGGGGCATGGTCTTCCAGGACTACACGGCGTTCGAGAATCGCACCGTGCAGGAGAACGTCGCGTTCGGCCTGGAGTGCCGGGGGGTCTCGAAGAAGGAGCGCCTCGATCGCGCCCGGGACTGGATCGGCCGCGTGGGCCTCGACCCCGAACGCGACTCCGACAAGTACCCCTCGCAGCTGTCGGGTGGGATGCGGCAACGGGTCGCCATCGCCCGCTCGCTCATCCTGGACCCCAAGATCATCCTGATGGACGAGCCGTTCGGAGCCCTCGATCCCGCGACGCGGCTGCGCATGCAGGACTTGCTCGTCGGGCTGTGGCGGGATCTCCAGGCGACGGTGTTCTTCGTGACCCATTCGATCGAGGAAGCGGTGTACCTCGGCGACCGGGCATACGTCTTCTCCGCGGCGCCGGGCACGATACTGAAGGAAGTCACCGTGCCCCCCCCGGACCGGCCCGCGCACGTGATGCAGCGGGAGCCCGCATTCCTGGATGTGGTCTTCGACCTGCGCGACATGATCGAGCGGTTGGAGCCCTCCACCCGCGCCGGCGACTGAGAGCGCGGGGTGCGCCCGGCCAACCAGCATGATTGACTACCTGAAGCGCGCCTTCCTCTCGCGCTGGAACCTGCTGCTGCTCGCGGGTGCCGCGGCCGGCGCCCTGCTCTCGCCGTGGCCGGACATGCTCCTGCCCCTCGTGGCCGCCGGCGAGCTGGTCTATCTGGGCGGCCTGGTCGCCATGCCGCGCTTCCGCGACGCCGTGGACGCGGAAATCGCGTTCAAGGCGCGCGCGGTCACAGACGGCGCGCAGCAGCCGGCCACCCCGGTGGTCGATATGCTCGCCCAACTCTCGGGCGAGGCTCAGCAGCGCTTCGCCGCGCTGCGGAAGCGCTGCCGGGAGATGCGGTCCATCGCGCAGGCGGCGCGGCCCCCCGAGGCCGGGGCCGAAGCGACGGATCTGTGGACGCCCGCGCTGGATCGCCTGCTGTACGGCTTCCTGCGCCTGCTGGGGCAACAGAACGCGCTGCAGCGCTTCCTGAAGTCCACCACCGAGCCGGAGCTGGCCGGTCGCTTGCAGGAGCTGAAGAAGAAGCTGACCGCGGCCCAGGCCTCGGGCGACGAGCGCATGATCCGTTCGCTCCAGGAGAGCGTGACCATTTCCGAGCAGCGGCTCGACAACTATCACAACGCCGTGAAGAACGCGGAATTCGCGGGCCTCGAACTCGATCGGGTGGAAGCGAAGATCCAGGCGCTGATCGAACTCGCGGCCAACCGGCAGGACTCCGACCTGTTGAGCAGTCAGGTGGACGCCGCCGCCGAGAGCATGCACCGGACGGAGACGACGCTCAATCAGCTCCAGCAGATCACCGGCGTGACCGAGGGCCTGGACCAGGTCCCCGCGATCATGGATTTCACGGGTGAACGCCGGGTCTCCAATGACGCCTGATCCCGACGTCGCGCTGACCACGCCGCTCGCTCCCGGAACGCCGGCCGGGTTCCCCGCGTGGTTTCCCGCCTGGGCCGTGCAGTTGGCGGACCTCAGCTTCTCGGGGACGACGTCGGTCTTTCTGCTGCACGGGAACACCAACGATCTGGTCCGCCGCGGCGACGCGGCCGACGAGGGCTTCGGCACCATCCCCGAGTTCCTGGCCGAGCAGATGTTCGGCCGGTGGGATCTCGTGCTGCACTACGACCTGGGACGGGGGCTGCGGGCGTTCGCCGGCCGCAACGAGAAGCGGCTGCAGAAGATGGTGGCGCTGACGAACGAGCGGATCGCGGACCTGAGCGCGCTCAAGAACGATCCCGGCCTGATCCTCGTGATGCTCGACAAGTTTGTCCGCGGGAACATCATCTCGGCGGCCGAGCGGCAGGTCAGCCTGGCGGTCCTGATCGACCAGGCGTCGTTCCTGTTCCCCACGGGCGAGCCGGGCCGCACCAGCTTCGCCGCGTCGGCGATGCTCGTGACGCTGCTCAACTGGGCGAAGAGCCCGCACATCAAGAAGATGCCGGTGGCGTTCGTGCTCATCGACGAGAAGCGTTCCGACCTCGCCGAGCGGCTGACGGGCAGCCCGCACGTCGCGTCGCTCGAGGTCCCGCTGCCCGCCGAGGAGGAGCGCGCGCGCTTCGTGCGGGATACGGTGGGGTCGCGGGACGCGGCGGCGTTCTCGGACTTCGACGTCCCGACCCTGGCGCACCTGACGGCCGGGATCTCGTTGACCGATCTCGCGGTGCTCGTCAAGGTCGCGATGGAGTCGGAGCAGCGGCTCGACGCGAACCGGTTCCGCGACCTCAAGAAGCGTCTCATCGAGAAGCAGGCCGGGGGGCTGCTCGAGTTCATCGAGCCCAAGTGGACGCTCGACATGCTGATCGGGCACGAGGCGGCGAAGGCGCGGTTGCGGCAGGACGCCCAGCTCCTCAAGAAGGGGCGGCTCACCAGCCTGCCGATGGGCTACCTGCTGTGCGGACCGGTCGGCACGGGCAAGTCGTTCCTGGCCCAGTGCGCGGCCGGGGAGATCGGCATCCCGTGTGTGATCCTCAAGAACTTCCGCTCGAAGTATGTCGGCGAGACCGAGGGCAACCTCGAGCGCGTGCTGTCGCTGCTGCGGGCGATGGGCCCCGCGATGGTGGTCATCGACGAGGCGGACGCCGCGCTCGGCAGCCGTGAGTCGGAAGGGGACTCGGGAACGTCGGGCCGGGTGTTCGGGATGATCGCCACGCAGATGGGCGATACCCGCTACCGCGGCAATATCCTGTGGATGCTGCTCACCGCGCGGCCGGATCTGCTCCCGATCGACCTCAAGCGCCAGGGGCGCGCCGAAGTCCACATCCCGCTCTTCTATCCGACCGACGAGGCCGAGATCCGGCAGATGTTCGTCGTGCTGGCGAAGAAGATGAACAGCAGTCTCGCGCCGGAGGACATCCCCCCGATCCCGCAGGCCGGGCTACTCTCGGGCGCGGACATCGAGGGGCTGGTCGGCCGCGCGCTGCGCCTCTCGCTGCTCGCGGGGAGCGACACGATCTCCAAGGCGTCACTGGCCGAAGTCGTGGGGCAGTTCCTGCCCTCGATCCAGGGGGCGGAGAAGGAAATGCAGGAGGTCGCGGCGATCCTCGAGTGCACCGACCGCCAGTTCCTTCCGCCCCACATCGCCCGGCAGCTCGATGGACCCGGGCGCGGCCAGCTGCAGCAGCGCTTCGCGGAGCTGCGCCGGATCGTCGAAGGGAACTAGCCGGCCTGGACCGTCCTCAGCTCCCGTAGCACCGAGCGCCCCCGGGACCACCCGCCGAGGTCGCCGTCGTGTCCCTGGGCCACATGTTGTCGGTCACGACACGGTCGGGGAACCGGCACGCCGGGTCGAGGATGATCCGCTCGATCGTGCGCGGGCCGAAGTCGAGATCGGCCTGGAAGGTGCGGCTGCCGCCGAACCAGACGTCCACCGGCCAGGTCACGATCGCCGTGACGCTGTCCACCATCGTGCTGTTGGGCATCGGCCTGATGGCCGGGCCCCGCGGCGCGAACCGCACCTTGAGCACCACCGGCGACGGCATCTGGCCATCCTGCCTGACGGTGACGCTCGTCCGGGAACCGGCCGTCGCCACCCGCTCGATCGAGCCGTCCACCGACTCGGTCGTGAACAGCCAGTAGTACCAGAACCAGCCGAGGTCGCGGTGCAACGCGTTGCTCATGAAGAACGCGTAGTCCCACGGTGAGGGGTGCTTGAAGCGCCACACCTTGGCGTAGTCGCTCATCGCGCGCCACACCGCGGTGTCCCCCACGATGCCGCCGAGCATCGAGAGCATCATCGGCGACTTCCCGTAGGCCTGGAAGCTGTACATCGGCCCGCCGTAGTTCGCGTCCCACATCAACGGGGCCTCGGTCTCGTCGCCGCTGATCTGGCCATACTGCTGGCCCAATCCGTCCAGGTTCGCCGGCTGCCCCCGCCGGTCCGCGCCGGAGAGGACGGTCCCGTACACGTCGAATCCCTCGTCCATGAAGCCGTACCACGTCTCGTTGACGCCGACCATCATCGGCCACCACTCGTGGCCGGTCTCGTGGTCCGCCGCCCCCGCGCCCGACATGATGAACATCGGGTACTCCATCCCTCCGTCCGGCCCGTCCACGACGGTGAGCTGCGGGAACGCGTACGGCATCCACAGCCGGGAATAGAACTCCAGCGCGTGGCGTGTGAGCCGCCCCACCGGGGCGTACCCCTGCGCGTGGCCCGGGAGATACAGGATATGGACCGGGACCCGCCCCCCGCCTGGGATCGTGGCGCGGGTGGCGTCCCAGACGTACTGGTTGCTCGTCGCCCAGGCGAAGTCGGCGACGCTGTCGGCGACGAAGTGCCAGCGGAGCCGGTCGCCCGCGGCGGTGGACTGGCCCGGCCCGCGCTCGCTCGCCCCGACGATGGTGCGGGTCGAGTCCGAATCCAACGCGTGCGACAGCCGCTCGCGCGCCGCGGCGGTGAGCACCTCGCCCGGGTTCTGGAGCACCCCCGTGGCGCCCACGATCCAGCCGGCGGGGACGTCGAGCGTGACGTCGAAGCTGCCGAAGTTGTTGTAGAACTCCGAGGCGCCCAGATAGGGATCCGTGTCCCACCCACCCGCGCGCAGGTCGTCGTACACGGCGACGCGGGGATACCACTGGGCGACCTGGTAGAGGCTGTCCGCCCACCGTCCCATCCGCATCCCTCCGCCGTTGTCCGTGCCCGGCACCTTGAAGCTCCACTCCGTCTCGAGCGTGGCGGTGCCGTGGGGCGCGATGGGCGTGGGTAGCGTGATGCGCGCCGTGGTCTGCGAAATGTCATACGCCGCCAGCAGGACCTGGGGCGCCGGGCCGTCGCGACGGAACCGGGGCCGGGGCGGGTTCAGGTCCACGGCCGCGCCGTTCACGGTCATTCTGGTGATCACCATCCCGTCGGTGATCTCGCCGACCGTCTCCAAGCGCGGCACGTTGGGCGAGAAGATGTTCTGATCGAGGCGGAGCCGCACGCTCGCCAGCGCCGAGTCGCTGGTGTTGTGGACCACGGCGGTCTGCCGCCCGGTGATCCTCGAGGTCGCCGGGTCGAGGCGCGCCTGGATCGTGTAGTCCACCCGGAGCTGCCAGTAGTTCCGGCCGGGCCGTCCCGTCGAGTCGCGCGTCCCCGCGGCGAAGGCGCGGCGGATCGAGTTGGTGAGTGGGATGTCGCGTCGGATGGCGCGCCCGGGAGTTGCCGCAGCGGTTCCGGTGGACTGTGCCGAGGCGGGTGATGGAGCGGCGGCCAGGCCGGCCACCAGCGACAGAGCAACGAGCGATCGAGCGTGCATGCATACTCCCTGACGAGTGAACGGGCGGTGTCGGCCCCGGCCGACATATACTATTCAGATGCGCATGGACCGAAAGGCCCTGACCTGATGATCGGGGCTACAACACCAGAAGGAAATGAACCTCCGCAGCGCGACGAGAGGATTCC
>Ga0315287_10000172_pt1 | contig 55489 bp, 45 predicted proteins | sample YL17G11_0_MG_FD_205037 | JGI IMG/M metagenome (GOLD analysis project Ga0315287, IMG submission 205037) | Sediment microbial communities from Yellowstone Lake, YNP, Wyoming, USA - YL17G11_0 | ecosystem: Environmental > Aquatic > Freshwater > Lake > Sediment | place: USA: Wyoming | collected...
GGTTTTTCCACAACGGATATCCTTTTGTATAGAGGCTTTACGGGGTTTTTCCACAAAATTTTCGCCCCTAGTTTTTCCTCTAGAATATGTGGAAAAAACAATTTACACAAAATACTTGACACTACCTAAAAATTATCTCATTCACCTTGATTTTTCTTTCATTTTGGGATTCAGCCATCTCATTTGCCTTAAATTTTCTAACATTTTGGGGTCCAGTCATCTCATTTACCTTAAATTTTCTAACATTTTGGGGTCCATTTCTCTCATTTTGGAGAAAATTTGTTTCATTTTCCTTGATGGAATGCAAATGCCAGGGGAAATTTCTCTCCTGCATCATGATGGAATCCTACTACCGGGCAGCATTCACTTTCCAGGACACCGGGGAACCCTTTTATCACATGCTCTTTTACCACAATGCCCCCCCGGTTCTTCTGTGCCCCGCGGCCCGACAGCCCCTCCCCGGCATAATATTCCAGGAATCCATCATGACATACATTCAACCCCTGGTGAAGGTGCAGTTCATCGAGCGTTTACAAAATTTTGAGTAATTAGCCATTGCATTTTCCCTAAGTTTTGGGTATCATATAGGGGCTATGACCCGAAAACCTGTGAAACCCTCCCGCCCAGCCCATGAAACCGGCGATTACGACTCCGCCTGGAAGGACGTCATCGAAGAGCTATTCGAGCCTTTCCTGGCCTTCTATTTCCCGCACATCCACCGGGACATCGACTTCTTAAAAGGCTACACCTTCCTGAGCAAAGAATTAAGAAAGATCGCACCCGACGGCCAGGTCGGTAACCGCTATGCCGATGAATTGGTCAAAGTCTACCTGAAAAACGGTTCTACCGGTTACATCTGCATCTTTATCCACGTGGAAGTCCAGGGCGCTAAAGATACTGATTTCTTGACAAGGATGTACGTTTACAATTACCGCATTTTCGACAAATTCAGGCAGGAAGGAGCAGAGGTCATCAGCCTGGCCATTCTCACCGATGAGGACCCTTCTTACCGGCCCGATGAATACCGGGTCAGTCGCTGGGGATTCGAGTTAAAGCTCAAGATACCGGTGGTCAAGCTCATCGATTACCGGCTGGATGAGGTAAAGAAGCAGGAGCTTGAGCGATCGGTAAACCCAATGGCCATGGTTGTGATGGCCCATTTTAAGAGCCAGGAGATCAAAAAGGCGAGGCCGGAGTCGAAGTTTAGTGCCAAGACGGATTTGATCAGGCAGTGTTACCGGCGGGGTTATGGGAAGGAACAGATTAAAACGCTATTAAAGTTTATCGACTGGATCATCCGTTTGCCGGATGCCCTGGAAGGTAAGATTAGCGATGAAATTATCAGTATAGAGGAGGAATATAAAATGCCTTATGTAACAACATGGGAAAGAAGAGCAAAGGAAGAAGGGGTTGTCCTGGGCATGGAAAAAGGTGCTCGCAATAGGAACATCGAGATTGCCCGGAAAATGATAGTTGAAGGCATATCCCTGGATATCATCTGCAAGACCACCGGGCTCTCCCGGCCCGAAGTCGAGTCCCTTCAAGCAGAGGAGCCGGTTCACTAAGACGAAATGATGATCCCCCCGGTGCAAGACCTGGCTTACCCCGGCGCCATAAACATAGAAGCCTCTCAACAACGTCTGAACCTTGTCTCCGCAAAGTATAGGCGGAGACAACAATGACAAACGCGACTTAAAGGAGCGTTTTCCGTTTCCATCTCCGCAAAATAAGGCGGAGACAACAAGGACGAATGCGACTCAAGGGAGCATTCATCTGCTTCAAAAGGAGCATTAACCAGATTACCCAGATTATATGAGTAATACCGTCTGAACTATGATTAAGCTGATTTAAGGATTGACTATGATGATGAACAGGGCTCATATCGCCATTCCCTCTGCCAGGATGGTATACCTTTTAGCCATCATAGTCTTCATTGAATCATGTCAATCATGGTTCCGACACCATCGCGCCATCATTCTTGCCTCCGCCAGCATTTAGGCCCCGACAAAGGGACGCATAAGTTTACTTTTTTACACCTTGACAAACGGTTTCTCCTGTGCTATACATTTTACTTCTGCCTGCCCGGGTTCTTTTAAAGGACCGATTTTGTTACTGGCCCGTGACCCCCCGGCAGCAGAGGAAGCTTGCCATGAGGCAACACATGGAACATAAGGTTTTATACGGTAATAACGGGCAACCGCCAAGGGCGGAAGCTTATATTGACCAGAAAAAGCAAAAGAGAGCCTTTTTAAAATTTAAATCACGGTACGGAAATCTTTATATCTATGATGCCATAACAAACATGATTTTCCCGGATATCCATGGGTTCTCTGAAATAATAGAGAATTATTATATTATGAATAAAGATGATATTATTTTAAAAATTGGGTGCAAATACGGAAAAGATACTGTTTTGAAGAATTTTGATTATATTTATAAGCTGATAAATCGATTCGGTGCATTCTATTTCAAAAAAAGCGATTTTATGGGAAATCGAATTTTTGTATCGCAAGATAATTTCCATAATCATATCGTCAATGTTAGGCAAATAGTTTTGGAAGTTACTCAGGCATGTAACCTAAGATGTTCGTATTGTGTATATTCCGGCCGATATAAGGATTATAGAACACACAATGAAGTCCATATGAGCGACGAAATCGCTATAAAGTCTATCGATAAATATTTGAGTTTGATTAGCTCTGATGAGCGTACAGCAAAGTCCGGTAGAGTCTTTATCAATTTTTATGGTGGAGAGCCCTTACTAAATTTTCAATTGATAAAAAAAGTTGTTCATCATGTCAAGAAATTGTTGGCTAATGGCATAGCGATCGAAGATCGAATCTATTTTACTTTAACCACAAACGGATTATTGTTAAAAGGCGATATATTGGATTATATTATAGAAAACGATTTTTTACTTGCTATAAGTTTAGATGGGCCGGAAGCTGAGAACGATAAAAATAGAATTTTGAATTCCCAAAAAGGAAGCTTCGATGCGGTTTGGAAAAACATTGACAACATTTTCACTCAGCATCGCGATTACATAGATAGTCATATCGTTTTCCTGAGTACCGTACATCCCAATCATAATATAATTGAGATAGATAATTTTTTTGATAATCTATTTCATGATAGATATAATCGCTTGAAGATATCGTTGGAGAAGGATGGGGATTATAAAGATCGCATTAATTTTTTTAAGGAACTTAAAAATAAGTATTTTAGCGATGAATCATTCGACAATATTTCTCACTTTTCTCCCTTTATTAATGGCTTTTACGGTCCTGTCTATAGAAAATTTTATAATAGATATTTTATGGGACGTAACGGAAAGTATACCTCGACATGTTCCCCCGATGATTTCCGGTTGTTTGTTTCTTCGTTAGGTAATTTTCATATATGTGAGCGAATTAATACGAATTTTTCAATAGGAAACTATGAAACAGGCATAGATTATGATAGAGTTAAAACAGTATTTGACAGATATGATAATGTTTTAGTAAATAATCGATGCGATCAATGCTTGGCAAAGAATTCGTGTTTTCTTTGTTTTGCTACCGCAGCTCACGGCGATGATTTTGTAATCGATCGAGAAAAATGTGAAGATCAAATAAAACTTACAGAGGCAAGTCTATCGGATTTGGTTTCCTACTTCGAGAAAGATGAGGATAAGATTCTGTCATTCTTATTTCCAGGTATGATAGAAGAAGATGATAATACTCTTATGAAGGCATTTTATTAAAAATATGACCGACGAGAGATTGAATTTGAATAATCTGAAAAAAAGTTATTTTTATCTCAACTCTTTTTGTTTATTGGTGTACGGGTATAAGAAAGCTGTTATATATAATTTACTCGATGGCGATGTCTTCTGGTTGGATGATAAAGCCTCGAAAATTTTGAAATATATAAAACTACCCATAAGCGACATTATCGAAAAGTGTAAGCTTACAGGTATAAATAAGGAAACAGCTTTAAACTTATTTTCCGAATTGGTCGAATTAAATATAGGAACATTCTCCGATAAGAAATTGTTTGTAGATAATATTCATAACAATTTTAAGAAAGATAGCTATGATAAAGAGCTGGTCGATTTGAAAAGGGTTTCTATAAGAGTCACTGATAAATGCGGGTTAGATTGTTTTTTTTGTAATACAAATCAAAATACCATTTGTTTCCCATGTTCAAGAAAATCTCAGAAAAATGATAGGATCTTTTCAATGAGAGATTTACAGGATTTAATCGATGATATAAGCCAGTTTAACTGCCCGGAGGTTACCTTTATTGGGGGTGACCCCTTAAAAGAAAACGGGAATTTTATGGATGTATTGAAATATACCGCAAATAGAATACCGAATACCTATGTATTTACGAATTTAATTTCGCTTTCAGATTACCAGGTAAAGGATATTTGTACATTGCCTAACGTGCAACTAATTATTCCTCTTTTCAGCCCGGATGAAGCTTCCTTCAAATCGATTTGTCGAAAAGATAATGTTCTAGAACGTATATTAACGAATATTTCTAACTTAAGGGAAAAAAAAGTTAAGATGAGTATCCTGTTCTTCAAAACAAAACGAGATTTTGATAATGGATTCGTTTCTTCTTTATTAAAAGACCAAGAAGATTTTTCAATTTTGTCTCCCACGCCATTAATAAAAGACATAAACATTTCCAAATATTCCGATGGTTTTATAATAGAAGACGAAGATTCTTTCGTTGTCGATTTAAACTCATTTTTCGAGAATAACATTTATAATTCCTGTTTGGGTAGGCGCATAACGGTGGATTTAAATGGGGATGTAAAACCATGCCTATATTCTAATATATCTTTTGGGAATATATTCGAGAAAAGGTTGAATAAAATATTAAGATCTGGCGTACAGGATCGTTTGTGGCATTTAAAGAAAGATCTAATCGAAACATGTAATGGATGTGAGTTTCGATATTGTTGTAAACACGATTGCATAGTAGCAGCAAACAACATCAATGGGAAAATCAATACAAAATATCCATTTTGCAATTATGATCCGCAAGATGGGGACTGGAAAAACAAAAAAGGAGAATAATTATGAATATGAATTTTGGGACAAAGCGATGTTCTATTGAGATTTGGCTTATCCTGGTTATAGCTCTAAGTTCTTTTAATGTCAATATGTATTGCACGCCGGGATATAATAAATCGAGCGAGACGGTAATATGTAAAGTCATTAAAACGGGAACATATTCGAGTGAAAAAACCATTTATCATCAGGATTTTTACTCACTTAAATCGGGTTTCCTTGATAAAGATGAAAATGTTTTTATCCTGGATATGAAGTCTTGCGAGATATTTAAATTTTCTCCAGGTGGTAAATTGGTAAAAAAAGTTGGCAGGGTAGGGTATGGCCCAGGAGAGAACGTTAAGCCGATAAAAATAATAAACTTCAACGATAAGATCATGGTTATCGATTATATGATGCCTAACATAAATGTTTTTGATTATCAATTAAATTTAATAGAACAGAAGAAAATAGCAAAACTATCATTTCCTTTCGACGCAGATTTCATTAGTAAAAAGGAATTTATCGTTACCAGCCCGACGATGCCTATGGTCTACAAACATAAATTTTTTATATTCGATTTCGATGGAAAAATGGAGATGAAAGTAAAAGCCGATAGTAATCAAGATGGAATAAATAAAAATCAAAGCCTGGATTTTACCCATCTGCCTTTCGTATGCTTCGATCAAAAGACAAAGGCCCTGTGGAGTGCCGAAACCGGCTCTTACTTAATAGAAAAATATGACAGGGACTTTAATCTTAAAAAGGTATTAAAAAGCGATGTAGAGTATAAATTTGAGGAATCGAAAGTTGGCCCCAGCAACCAATTTTCCATGAGAGCGCCAAAGGATAGGGGTATCTTTTTTGCTGTACGCGAGGGGAAAATATTTTACGGTTATTTATTTAATGATGAGGTTGTACTTGATTTGATAGTAAAAGAGAAATCAATTTATCGCTTTAAGTTTAGTAATTGCAGACGAATTCTCGGCCTTATCGATGGTTATCGTTTACTCATAAACACTTATGAACCGGGGAAAAATGGAAACGATGAGGAGATAGAGAAAATCGAGATTATAAAGTTAAAATATTGAATCAATACCGGCGAGTTAACATAAAAAATAGGAGATATAAAAGATGATTAAAAAAATTTCAAAGCAGAAAGATGTGATTCAAAGAACCGAACTGGGTTCGATTAAAGCTGGCGGCAAGTTTTGCTCTTGCGGTTGCGATGCTCCCGGTTGCGTGGATTGGATTGGGCAAGGTATTGCAATTACCGGTGGAGCCGCGAGTTATTTCTTTGTAAATTAATCTGTAAAAACCAAAGGTAAATGGGGTATAATTCCCCATTTACCTTGCTATTCTCTTACCCACTACCGGGCGATCTTGTGCCCGCTTAGCGACTGGGATCGGTAGCAATAACGGTTGCCCGGCAGGGGGAAGGTGAGGGTGGATGATCCAGGGAAATTTCCGGGCCTGGGGCATGGGGGAAGATTTTATGTTATAATGATGGCCCATGGTAATATTCGATATCCTTTACCTATTGGTCTTGCTGTTGTCCTTGCCGCTGTGGGTCAAGATATTGTGGAAAAAAGAGTACCGCCGGCTCCTGAAGAGGCGCTTCTCACCGGACATCTGGCCGGGAGACAAAAAAAGACTCTGGCTTCATGCCGTGTCCGTGGGCGAGGTCAAGAGCCTGAGAAGTTTGATCGAGCGCCTGGGCAAGGAATACCAGGGGGAGATCGTCCTGTCGGTCACTACCCCGGCCGGCTATGAGGCGGCCCGGGAAGATTACCCCGATATCCGGGTGATCAATGCCCCACTCGATTTTACCTTTACCATTAAAAAATTTTTGCACAGGATCGACCCGGAAATGTTGATCTTAAACGAGCTGGAGCTCTGGCCCAACTGGGTGCTGCTGACCAAAAAAGCGCACATCCCCATCCTGCTCATCAATGGCCGCATTTCCGCTGCCGCTTTTAAGAGGTATCGGTTCTTCGGTCCTTTCCTGCGCCTGTGCTGCCGGGGGATCGACCGTTTGCTGGTGCAAGCGGAACTCTACCGGCAACGGTTTATCCAGTTGAAAATACCGGCGGAAAAGATCGCCGTGTGCGGTAACATCAAAGCAGAAACCGCCTCTGAGACAGCCGCGCGCCTGCCGGCAGAGCCGGAGATCTTTGCCCATCTCAAGACCGAAAAACCGGGAAAAAGGATCATCACCCTGGCCAGCACCCACCCATCGGACGAGGCATTTATCCTGCCCTTGCTGGCCGGTATTTTGGAGAAATTCGCCGTCATCATGGTGCCCCGCCACCTGGGGCGGCTGGCAGAAATCGAGCACCGGTTGAAAGATAAAGGGATCTGCTATGGGCGCTGGACCCAGGTGGAGAAAATCGACCTGGACCGCGAGCTCTTGCTCGTTGATAGCATGGGCTACCTGTTTCATATTTTCAAGGTCAGCGATATGGTCCTGATGGGCGGCACATTCGATCAAAAGATCGGTGGGCACAACCTCTATGAACCGGCGGCCCTGGGGAAATCGATTGTCGGCGGCCCCTTTTACAACAATTTCCCGGACATTGGCCGGGAGTTGGAAGAGAGGGGTGTTTACCAACGGGTAAAAAGTCCGGAGGAATGGGTCGCCTGGCTAAACACGGTCGGGCAGATCGATTTTGCTAAGCTGGCCGCGAGCGCCCGGGCGGCCGTGTCCAGCAGAAAAGGATCGATAGAATGTATTATCAAGGAAATTTACCGCCGCATTCGTTGATAAAAATCCTGCTAAACCCGGTATCGCTCATTTTCAAGACCATCTCCCTGATCAACCTGGATTTAAAATCGCTGGCCTGCCGGAAGTACGGGAAAGCAACCATCATCTCCGTGGATAACCTCTCTTTTGGCGGCACCGGCAAGACGCCGCTGGTCATGGCCATCGGTCGGGTTCTACAGGCCGACGGTATCCCATTTGCCGTGGTCAGCCGGGGTTACCGGTCGCGGTACGAGCAGGAGGGAACGCGGGTGCTTGCCCATCATACGGTGGCTGAGATCGGGGATGAAGCCCGGATGCTGGGCAATACCTTCCCCGGCCAGGATATTTTCATCGGTCGGGACCGGCATTTATCTATAAAGAAGGCAATCGCGCGCCATAACCGGGTCATCATCCTGGACGACGGCTTTCAATCGACCGATATCCACAAAGATTTGCGCATCATGCTCTTTAACCCGGCCCATCCTTATTACTACTTAAGAAACTTTAAATACCTGGTCGACCGGGAGGATATCATCCTCTACTATGGGTGCCAACCGGCTGGCACAGACCGGGGAAAAGGGCCGCTGAAGGGCACCTACACCTTTGAGATCGAGTCTTTCTGCGACCGGCAGGGGCAGGTAGTCGATCTAGCCGGGGCGCGGTTGTTTGGTTTCTCTGCCCTGGGCGATAACCGCCGCTTTGAAAGAGACCTGGGGGGATTTTCCGGCAAAGGTTTTCGGCCATTTAAAGATCATCATGTTTTCAGCCAGGCAGAGATTTATTCCCTGGATCAAGCCAGGCAGGCTGCGCAGGCAGACTTCCTGGTTTGCACGGAAAAAGATTTTGTCCGTCTGGCCGACCTGGATCTAACCGGTATCCCTTTCATTTTTGCGCGGAATAGGATAAAATTAAGCTTCGATTTAGCGGGAAAAATCCTGGAACTATGCAGACAGAAGAGATAAAAGTTAAACCGAGACACAGGTTTGAGTATGCGGTATTCAGTGCCTTTACCCTGCTGCTCAGGCTCTCGCCTTTCTTGAAGAGTCGCACCAGGGGTAGTCTCCTGGCTTTGTTGTTCCGCAAACTGAGCAAACGCTATGACCGGCTGGTGAAACATAACCTGGGACTCGCCTTTAAAGAGGCGGCAGATAAAGATATCGTCGCGCTCCAAAAACGTGTCTACCGGCACTTTGCCCGGGTTTTCCTGGAGCTCATGTTCGTATTTGTGAAACGCAAACCGGGAAAAATCTTGCCGGAGATCGAAGTCAAAAACATCGGGCACATTGTCAATGCCAGGCAGAAAAACAAAGGCGTAATTATCTTTTCCGCCCATTTCGGGAATTGGGAGCTGATCCCCTATATCCTCAGCCGGCAGCTAAACCTAAAGATCGCCAGCATTGCCCGGGAAATGGATAACCCCTTGATCGAGCAGAGAGTCCAGGATTTCCGGGAATTCATGGGCTCCCGGGTGATCAACAAGAAAAACTCCATCCGCACCATCCTCAACACCCTGGCCGATAACCAGGTGGCGCTCTTCTTGATCGACCAGCACACCATTGCCCGCGAGGCCGTGTTCGTCGATTTCTTTGCGGAAAGGGTCAGGGCCGTGCCCTCGGTGGCCGGTTTGCATATCAAATGGCAGATTCCGCTGGTGCCCCTATTCGTTCACTATGAACAGGATAAGGTGGTACTGGAAATTCTCCCGGAGATTCGATTCCAGGGCTCGGGCGATCAGAAAGCCGATATCCGAGAACTGACCCAGCAGTGCACCGGCATCATCGAGAACGAGATTAGAAAATACCCGCACCAGTGGTTCTGGTTCCACAACCGCTTTAAAACGAGGTAAGCCAGGGGAGAGAAGCGGGCGATTGCTCGCCCGCTTCTGTGCATCAATTTTCGATGAACGACCGGTTTATTGTTCGTTAGCAGCCATTATCACAGGTTTCTGCCGGTACCCTGCATTTGCACGAAAAGGAAACAAAAGTGGCGCAGCCCAGACTGCCGAAGAGCAAATCGTAGCGGCCGGCCCTGGTCCCATTCATCATGGACTGGTAAAGAAAAGGATCCAGTACCTCATAAGAGGGTGGGAGAAAAAATTGCTAAAAAATGGGGAGTTTGAAGAATTAGGTCTTGACAAAGACTGGATAATTTCTTATAGTGTAATTTATTCATTGCAGGAGGAAAACGATGAAGACTTTTACCAGTGAGAATCTGAGAAATATTGCCATAGTAGGGCACGGCAACACCGGCAAGACCAGCCTGGTGTCGGCCGTTCTCTACGATACCCAGATGGTCAACCGGCTGGGTAAAGTAGACCAGGGCAATACTATTACCGATTACGACGAAGACGAGATCGAGCGGAAAATCACCATCCAGGCAGCGGTGGCCCATGCGATTAAAGATAAATACAAGATCAATATGATCGATACGCCTGGATTCTCCAATTTTGTCTGGCAGGCCCGGGTCGGGTTACGGGCGGCAGAAACGGGAGTAATCATGATCAGCAGCACGGACGGCGTGGAAGTCCAAACCGAAAAAGTCTTCGAATATGCGACCGAGGCGAACCGCCCGGTTATCTTCGTGGTCAACAAGATGACGCGGGAACTGGCCGATTTCGACAGCGCCTGTAAATCCCTGGGAGAATCGTTCGGTAAGGGGGTTCTCCAGGTTCAATACCCGCTGGGCAAGGGTCCCGATTTCCTCGGCATTATCGATCTCATCGAGATGAAAGCCTACAAGTACAGCGGCGATGAGAAGGGGGAGTTCTCGGAAATAGCGATACCGGCAGACCTGCAAAAAGAATTGCAGGTAAAGCGGGAAGCATTGATCGAAAAAGTGGCCGAAACGGATGAAAAATTAATGGAAAAATACTTTGAGGCCGGCGACCTGGATATGGCCGAGATCGCCCAGGGATTGAAGACCGGTATCATCAACCGCAGTATCTTCCCGGTCCTGGTCATTGACGCCATGGCCAATATCGGTGTCAACCATTTTATCGACTTCGTGATCAAATATACACCTTCCATCCTCGACCTGGGAGATACCCCGTTAAAGGAAGGGAGTATTAAACCGGATAAGTCGGCGGTCTGTTCCGCTTTCGTTTTCAAGACCATCTCCGACCCCTACACCGGCAAAATCTCTTTGATGAAGGTTTATTCCGGCGTACTGAAACCCGATACCGCCTACTATAACGTCAACAAGGATGTCATGGAGCGAATCGGCGGTGTGTTCTTCATCCAGGGCAAAGAGCAGAGCGCAGCCGGCGAAGTGTTACCCGGGGAAATCGTGGCCGTACCGAAATTAAAAGAGACGCAGACGGGCGATACCCTGACAATCAAAGGGGAAAACATCCAATTCCCGGGCATCCAATTTCCCATTTCCTCTATCTCGTTTGCCATCGAGCCCAAGAGCCGGGACGATGAGAGCAAGATTTCCAATGCTTTCCAGCGGATCATCGAAGAAGATCCAACGGTTATTACCCACCGGGATATCCAGACCAAAGAATTGGTCATTTCCGGTAATGGCCAGCTCCACGTGGAGTTGGTGGTCAGTAAATTGAAGAAGAAGTACGGCGTCGGCGTAGAGATGAAACCGCCCAAGATTCCTTACAAGGAAACCGTCAAGGTCAAGGTCGATATAGAGAGCAAATATAAAAAGCAGAGCGGCGGTCGCGGCCAATATGGCCACGTGTTCATCAAGATGGAGCCGTTGCCGCGGGGCGGCGATTTCGAGTTTGAAGAGACGCTGTTTGGCGGCTCTATTCCCCGAAACTATGTACCGGCAGTAGAAAAAGGCATCCGCGAGGCCAAGAGCACCGGCGTACTGGCCGGTTACCCGGCCGTCGATTTCAAGGTCAACCTTTATGACGGCAGCTACCATGAAGTCGATTCCTCGGATATGGCCTTTAAGATCGCGGCCTCTATGGCTTTTAAGAAAGCCATGAAAGCGGCCAAGCCGGTCTTGCTGGAACCGATCATGAAAGTGGAGGTCATCACCCCGGAAGAGTCCATGGGCGACATAAACGGTACCTTGAGCAGCCGGCGGGGAAGAATCCAGGGTATGGAAGCCAAAGGGAAAAACCACATCATCCGGGCCATGGTGCCGATGTCGGAAATGCTCGATTTCGGCACGACACTGACCTCGATCACCGGCGGCCGGGGCAGTTATTTCATGGAGTTTGATCATTACGAAGAGGTACCGGCCAACCTGCAAGTCAAGATTGTCGAAGAGGCCAGGAAAGAAGGCCGCATCAAAGAGGAAGAAGAATAGCCCGGCTGCGGACGAATGCTATGCCCAGCGAAAAAAGAGCGGCCCCCGACAAAGTAGCGCCCGGGATTTATACCATAGAGACCCATTACTTGCAGCGGGACAGGTTTACCGGCTGTTATCTCCTGGAAGATAGCGGCGAGGCGGCCATCATCGAGGCCAACACCAATCATGGGGTGCCCGGTATCCTGGCCGGCCTGGCAGAAGCCGGTCTGAAAAGGGAACAGGTCAAATACGTCATCCTCACCCATATCCACCTCGATCATGCCGGCGGCGCCGGGGAATTGCTGCGTCATTTACCCAATGCCCAACTGCTGCTCCATGCGCGCGGAAAACGGCACCTGATCGACCCGGAGAAATTGATCGAAAGCGTCAAGCTGGTTTACGGCGAAGAGAAGTACCGCCAGTACTATGGCGATATATTGCCCGTGCCCAAGAACCGGGTATTAATCGGCGAAGACAACCAGGTAATCACCGTCGGCAAAAGGGATATTTCGATCCTGGAAGCCCCGGGTCATGCCAGGCACCACATCGTCCTCTTCGACCGGCAGACCGGCTCGCTCTTCAGCGGGGATGCTTTCGGCATCGCTTATCCCCGTTTTGCGCCGGGGGGAAAGCGGTTCGTGTTCGCTTCCACCTCGCCCACCCAGTTTGAGCCTGAGACCGCCCTCGCCACTTACGAGAAGATCAGCGGGTTAAAACCGACCCGCATCCTGCACACCCACTACGGGGCCAATGAACAGGTAGATGCGGCTTACGCACAGTTGCGCGACTGGGTCCATTTCTCCATGGAGATCGCGGACAGGCGCTACGGCCAGGGGTTACGGGAAGAGGAGCTCTTCTCGGCGTTGCGGGACGATCTTTATACCCGGTTTGCCGAACAGATCCACGGGCCGGGCGCCCCTCTTAGCCCGGAAGAGCGTGAGTTTCTTTTCCTGGACGCAGATTTGAATGCCAAAGGCATAGCCCACTATATCCAGGCAAAAGCCGCTTCTTAAAACAAGATATGCCCGACATCATCCTCTATGCCAAACAAATCGTCAAGGGTTTTATCCAGCCCGATAAAACCTGGCTCCAGGTCTTAGATGGACTCTCCCTGGAAGTGGAGAGAAACACCATCACCGCTATTACCGGCGCTTCCGGGTCCGGTAAGAGTACGCTGTTACACCTTTTGGGTGCGCTCGATTTACCGGACCAGGGAGAAATCACGGTGGCCGGGGAGAATATCCTCTCTTTAAAGGGAAAACGCCGGGCCGAATACCGCAACCGCACCATCGGTTTTATATTCCAGTTCCATTACCTCATGCCGGAATTGAGCGTTCTTGAAAACGTCGCTTTCCCGGCTTTGTTACACGATTTTAAGCAGAAACCGGCCGCTTATGACCGGGCGGCTGAGCTCCTGGCCGCAGTCGGCTTAAAAGACAAGGTTTTTCACCTGCCTTTTCAGCTTTCCGGGGGAGAGAGGCAGCGCGTGGCCATTGCCCGCAGCCTGATCAACTCCCCGGCGCTACTGCTGGCCGATGAGCCGACCGGTAACCTGGATTGGCAAACGGGTGAGAAAGTTTTTCATTTATTTAAAGACCTCATCAAAGAGCATCGATTAACAGCCGTGATGGCCACCCACAACGAACGATTGGCCGGTTGGGCAGATCGAAAATACCATCTCCAGGCCGGTAAATTGGCCCCACCCACCGATTAGTCGATTTTCCCAAACCGGCTGGATGATTTAAAATAATTGCTGCCCTTCCAAAAAAGTCATAATGTTGATATAATTCATTCATGAAGCCGATAGTCATTATCTGTGCCCTGGCGGCTGTTTTTGGCCTGGCCATTTTGTTGTTGAGCCAGGATAACCCGGCCGGGGGTGTGGCCGACAGTATACAAACGCTGCCGTCGCCCCCAACCGGTACGGGCGCTACCGACCGGGATCAAGACGAGAAAGAAGATGAGGATACCATCTTTTACGACCAGGATTACTTCATGAGGAAGTTATCCCAGAAGACGCTTCCCGCCCTGAAGCCGCGGGAGAAGATCACCTGGGCCTTTAAACTTTCGGAGAAACACCTGTTTCTATGATTAAAAAATATCCCTGGCATTTCATTTACCTGGTATTTGTGCTCATTGCCCTGGTTAATATTTTCCAGAAGATCGAGTCCAAATCCTCTACAGATGGTATCACCTGGGAGACCACCCCCCAGGGGCTGGTGTGCGTCGGGGCCCCCAAATCGGGCTCCATCCAGACCGGGGATATCCTGCTCGATGTCAACCGCTATGTGATCACCAGCCGCATCGATCTCTACCGGGTGATTCAAAACAAGAAATACTGCCGCTACGAGATCGAGCGGGACGAGATGTCCCGCAACGTGGGGGTCGATATTATCGACGAATACACGCCGTTTTCCTATTATATCCTGGTCTTTTCCGGGATTATCTTGATCCTCTTGACCCTGTGGGTGTTGAATACAACTATCAAACAGGAGATCTGGCTATCCCCGCCGGCGATATTTTACCTCCTGGGCCTGTGCTTTGCCGGGTTCCTCATCTTTTCTCCCACCGGCAAGTACGATGCCCTCGATTTCTTATTTCTTTTCCTGGACACGGTGGCTTTTATATTTTTCCCGGCCCTCCTGCTGCACTTTTCCCTCTACTTTCCGATTCGATCGGGCATATTACGCCGGTTCAGGCCGAGATTCTTAAATACCTCGATTTACCTGGTTCCCAGTGCCATCTTGCTGCTCAATCTCTTTTTCGTGTTCCGCGGGCTGGCCCGGCCGGATACCGAATCTCTCCTGTATACGCTCAACCAATTCCGCCACATCTCCCTGGTCTATTTTGCCGTTTACCTTCTCCTCTCTTTGATCCAGTTCCTGGTGTCCAATCTCAAGCTGCTGGCCAAACACGCGCAAAAGAAATTTCTCTTCCCGCTTTTGGGTGTCTCTATCAGCATTATCACGATGCTGGTCTTCACGGTGGTGCCGTTGGGGACCAGCGACTTTAGCGACCTGATCCTGATCGCTATCGTCTTCTTGCCCCTGAGCCTAACCTATTACCTGGGCCATCGCCGCTTTACCGATGTCGAGCTGATTATCAAAAAGACCCTTTCCCTGTCTTCTATCCTGCTGTTTATCTTCGGCATTTATTTCCTTCTCGGCAGCGATATCATGCAGAACCGGTTGATGGGTATTTTCTGGTCGATGGCCGCCATCCTCACCGCCGGCCTCATCTTTAAACCGATCGAAGAGACGGTACTGACCTACGTGAACAAGATATTCTTCCGCTCTTCCTTCGATTTTAAAGAGAAACTGAAGGAATTGATCTTATCGTTGCGGCAGGAGAGGGATATCGCCTCCCTGGCGCGGAATTTTTTGCAGACCATCAATAACGGCTTCCAGTTGCAGGGGAGCGCCTTCCTGGTGCATTACCGGAAAAACATCTTTTACACCCATCCGGAGCAAACCCGGGTGCTCCTTTCGCGGAAATTCCAGGAAAACCTTTTCCGGAAAGACCGCCTTAGCTTCCTATCGGCGGATGAATTTGGGAAGAGGTTCCCCAAAGACGTCCTGGTCATGCAAGCACTCAATTACTTCCAGTTTCTTCCTTTAAAGACCCAGGACCAGCTCATCGGCCTGGTGGCCTTTGGCCCCAAAACCGATAATACCTACCTGTCTGTAGAGGATTGGGATCTCTTATCGAGCATCAGTTCCTCTTTAACCCTGTCGGTGGAGAATGCTTTTCTCTATTCGGAGCTAACCGGCAAATTTAAAGAGATCAGCCTGCTCAAAGAGTTCAACGAAAACATCATCGAGAATGTCAATTTCGGCCTGGTGGTCCTTTCCAGTCTCAATATTATCCAGGTCTGGAACCATTTCATGGAGGTGAGATTCCGCATCCCGGCGGCCCGGGCCATTAACCGGAAAGCCCACAACATCTTCGACCACCCGTTATGGAAAAAGATATACGAGAAAAAGCAGCGCGAGGCTTTTTTCACCAACGAAAAGGTCTGGGTATTCGATAGCGAATTTATTTTCGATATTTACCTTTCCCCATTGCGCGACAACCTGGGTAAGACCATCGGCACCATCCTGGTTTTCGAGGATGTGACGGAAAAAATCTACATCCAGAACCAGCTCATTACCTCGGAGAAGCTGGCCTCGCTCGGCCTGCTCTCTGCCGGTATTGCCCATGAGGTCAACACGCCGCTGACCGGGATATCTTCCTATTGCCAGTTTATCCTGGAAAATCCCCATGACCCGGCCAACAGCGAGTTGGTATTGAAAATCCAGGAACAGGTCAAGCGGGCCAACAAGATCATCCGCAGCCTGCTCGATTTTTCCAGGCAAAAGGGGGAGCAGCCGCTGGAGCTCGACCTCAATAAGGTAATCGATACCAGTATCTCCCTGGTGGAACACCAATTCAAGAAAAAAAACCCCCAGCTCCGCAAAGATTACGATTTCAAGTCGCGGATAACCGGCTTTTCTACCCGGCTACAGCAATTGTTCATCAATCTCTTGATCAATGCCAACGATGCACTGGAAAACGAAAATGGCCTCTTGGCCATCACCGGTGCCGAGACCGGGGAAGACCTCCTGGTCTCCATCTCCGATAACGGGCGGGGAATTTCGGAGAAGGACCTGGAAAAAATATTCGATCCTTTTTTTACCACCAAAGACCAGGGCACCGGTCTTGGTCTATCCATCTGCTACAACATCGTGGAGGAGCATTACGGCACGATTAAAGTGCAGAGCAAATTAACCGAAGGCACCGTTTTTACCATTACCTTTCCCAGGCAAAGCCCCTTAAGGAGTATCAAGATATGAGCGACAAAATCATCCACCTGGTCGATGACGAGAGTATCATCCATGATATTTTTCGTCGTATCTTCAAAAAGGAAGAGTACCGGTTGATCGTATCCGAAAACAAGAGCCAGGCCAAAGCCAATCACTTTCCCGATGTCGATGTGGTCATCATGGACCTGATGATACCCGGCACCTCGGGCATCGAGATTTTTAAGGAACTGAAAAAAGATGACCCGGAAGTGAAGGTCATCTTCCTGACCGCCTTCGGCACCATCGAATCGGCCATCGAAGCCATGAAGCTGGGGGCAGTAGATTATATCCAAAAACCCTTTAACAACGTCGAGCTCGAGTTTAAGATCAAACGCGTGATCAAAGAAAAGCGCATGAAGCAGGAGAATATCCAGTTGAGAAAAACGCTCAATGAGCGCTTCTCATTTAAGAACATCATCGGCGAGAGCCCGGCCTTGAAAAGAATCCTCGACATAGTGGAGAACGTCGCCCGCACCGATTCCATCATTCTCATCACCGGCGAGACCGGCACCGGCAAAGAACTCATTGCCAAAGCCATATTCCAGCACTCGGAAAGGAAAGATAAGCCCTTCTTCTCGGTCAATTCCAGCAACATTCCCCCTTCCTTATTCGAGAGCCTGCTCTTCGGTTATAAGAAGGGCGCCTTCACCGGGGCAGATAGCGACAAGAAGGGTATTTTTGAAGAGGCCGACAGCGGCACCATCTTTTTCGACGAAATTTCTACCCTCACGCCCGAGACCCAAACCAAGATCCTCCGGGTCTTGCAGGAGAAGGAGATCCAGCCCCTGGGCAGCAATAAAACCATCAAGGTCGATGTGCGCATTATCGTGGCCACCAACGTGGATTTAAAAGAAAAAGTGGAAAAGAACGAATTCAGGGAAGACCTCTATTACCGGCTCAATGTCCTCAACCTTTACCTGCCGCCGCTAAGAGAGCGCAAAGAAGATATCCCGCTCTTGACCCGGCATTTTTTGAAAAAGTACGCCGACGAGAATAAGAAGGCAATCAAAAACATAGACAGCCAATACATGCGGTATCTCATGGATTACTCCTGGCCCGGGAACATCCGCGAGCTCGAAAACGCCATTCACCGCTCGGTCATCCTCTCTACGGGCGATATCATCACCCCCGATTTGCTCCCCGAGGAGGTCCTGCCGGGTCTGAACGGGGAGAAAGAGCGAAGCGACTTCTCCCAGCGGGTTAATACCTTCAAACGGGAAATCATCCTCAATGCCCTGCAAAAACACGAGTGGGTGCAAAAAGAGGCAGCCGAAGAACTCGGCATAAAAGCTACCACCCTATCGGAGCTTATCAAGAGGTTGGATATACGAAAATGAATAAACTTAAACTCATGAAAGCACTCCAGGCAGCCGGGCTCGACAGCCGGCGTTCCTTGCGAAAACTCATCCAGGAAGGCGAATTCACTGTCAATGGGGCCAAAACCACCGACCCCAATCTCCCGGTCGATCCTCTCCAGGATGCCATCCTGTTGCGCGGTAAACGCTTAAAAATAAAGCTCCAACCGCCCGCTTATTTTATTTTTAATAAACCTACCGGCGTTGTCTCCACCCTCTCCGATCCCGAGTACAGGCCGACCATCAAGCATTTTATCGGCAAGATCAAAGAACGTGTCTACCCGGTGGGCCGCTTAGATTTCCATTCTGAGGGTCTGATACTTCTCACCAATGACGGCGAGCTGACCAATGCCGTCATTTCGCCCCGCAACCACATCCCCAAGCAGTACCTGGTCAAGATCAAAGGCGCACTCAGCGAAGAGGAGAGCGAGCGGATAAAGACCCGGGGTGCACTGGTCGATGGTTCCCGGCTCAAGCCCCTGAAACTCGAAACCTTTAAAAAGACCGCCCAGGGCAATTCCTGGGTCAATATCATCATCATCGAAGGTAAGAAACATATCCTGCGCAAGATGTTCCAGTATGGCGGCCACCCGGTGGAAAAACTCAAACGGGTAGCCATCGGCACCATCAAGCTGGGGAAGCTGCCCAGCGGTCACTGGCGGGAGCTTACCGCCACCGAGGTCACCCAATTCAAGGCCAATTATCCGGTCGCCCCTCCCGGGTCGGTCAAAGACAGACCCGCTAAAAAAGACCAGCTGTCCAAAATAAAGCAAACTTTAAAAAAGTCAAGACCTTCCAGGGGCACGGTTCAACCCGGTCGCCTGGCTGCGGGCGTAAAGAAAGAGCGACAGCTTAACCAGCAAAAAAAGCACAATAGCGGTAAAAATAATGGCCGCCCCGGAGGGGATATTCAACACATAAGAGAGAAGCAGGCCGGCCACAGAGGAAAACAGGGCAAAGAAAATCGATAATAGGAGCAAGAGAGAATATTTTCGGGTCAGGAGATTGGCCGTGGCCTGGGGAATCGTCAGTAAGGAAACCACCAGGATAATACCCACCACCCGGATGTTAAACACGATGGCCAGGGCCACCAGGGAGATGAGCAGGTAGTTTAACCCATCCACCGGCAACCCCTGGCTGCGGGCATAGGTCTCATCGAAAGAAACCAACAATATCTCCTTGTAAAAAATACGAAAGACCAGCACAATCGCCGCAGCCAGTGCAGCCAGCATCAGGATATCGGTGCGCGATACCGATAAGATGCTGCCAAAGAGGTAGCTCAGCAGGTTGGCCGCATAGCCCGGCGTTAAGAAGACGAAGATAATCCCCACCGCCATACCGAAAGACCACATGATACCGATCAGGGAATCTTCCCGCAGCTCCGAGCTTTTCGACAGGCGCTGGATAGCCAGGGCCGAAAAAACGGAAAAGACCGAAGCCGAAACCACCGGGTCGATACCCAGGTAATACCCCAGCCCCACACCGCCAAACGACGCATGGCTGATGCCGCCGCTGATAAACACGATGCGCCGGGTGACGATATAAGTGCCGGCAATGCCGCAGATGATACTCGAAAAGAATGCTGCCAGGAGCGCATGCCAGAAAAACTGGTAATGGAATAGCTCCAACATTCCTATCCTCCCTTCTCCGCCGGCGACTCTTCCTCCCAAAGGTCATGCTGGCGCAACACCCGGTGGGGCACCGGGCCATGGGCCACCAACTCGATCGGGCAACGATAGCTATCCAGTATCTCCTGGGTCAGCTCGCCGGAACCATGGTAGTGAAGCTTAAAATTGACACAAGCAATACTCTTCACCCGGGACGAAATCATACCCAGGTCATGGGAAACCAGGACAATCGCCACTTCCCGGTTGATCTGCTGCAAGAGATCGTAAAACGACCTGGCAAAAGTCGCATCCACAAAGGTATCCGGTTCATCCAAAAGCAAGATACCGGGATCGGCTACCAGGGCGCGGGCCAAAAAAGTTCGTTGCAATTGCCCGCCGGATAGCTCGCCGACCGGGCGGTTTTTCAAAGCCACAATGCCCATGCGCTGGAGCGACGCCATCGCCTCTTCGTGGGCCTTGCCCGAAAAAGACCGCATCAGCCCCGTCTTTCCCACCAACCCGCCGAGCACCACATCGAGCACCGTGATCGGGAACTGGCGATCAAACAGGGTAAACTGGGGCAGATACCCCATGCGGGTAGCAGGGCGGCCAGCCGCATCGAAGTTATAGCGCACCTCGCCGCCCCGGGGGGTTAAAAGCCCCAACATTACTTTTAGCAGGGTGGTCTTGCCCCCGCCATTCGGCCCAATCACACCGATAAAATCCCCCGGGTAAATACGCAAATCGACTTCGCTGAGCACCACCTGGCCATTATAACCGGCAGATACCGCTTTTAATTCCAGCAGCGGCTGAACCGGCGCAGCTCCTTCTTTAACTTGGCTCATCGGGCCGCCCCGGCAATGGCTGCGGCGGTCTCCCGCATATTTGCCGGCCAATCCAGGGCCAACGGATCCAGCAACTTCACCCGGGCACCGATCTCATCGGCGACCGCTTCGGCACTGTGGGTATCGAATTGGCTCTGCACGAAAATCACGCCGATCTTCCGCAGCAGCGCCTCTTTGATGATACGCTTCAGGTCCGCCGGGGTGGGGTGTTTACCGTCGAATTCGATGGCCAACTGCACCAGGCCGTAATCACGGGCAAAATAACCCCAGGCCGGGTGAAAGACCAGGAAAGCATCGCCCGCCCGGGCCGACAACCGGGAGCGGATTTCCCGGTCGAGCCGGTCGAGCTCCCCGGTGAATCGCCGGTAATTCTCCTGGAAATAGATACGCTCCTGCGGGAACGCCCCGGCCAGTGCGGCCACCATATGGGTGCACTGGATTTTAACCGCGGCCACGGAGAGCCAGATATGGGGATCGACCCCGGCATGGCTATGCCCCGCCCCCGCATGATGGGGGTCCCCGGCGATCAGGTGCACACCCCTGGAGGTATCGACCACGGTCAACCCCGGGCAGGCAGCGGTTATTTTCCCCAGCCAGGCCGTTTCCAGGGGCAAGGGCCCAACCTGGAAATAGAGGCGGGAGCGCTGGAGCTCCTCCATCTGTTGCGGTGTCGGCTCATAGGTCTCCGGGCTCTGCCCGGGCGGGATTAAGACATTCACCTTGACCCGGTCGCCGGCAATCTCCCCGACAAAGAAACGCTGGGGCAGGATACTGACCGTTACCACCGGCAGCACCTTTTCTTTAGCCGCCATTTTACCCGGCCGGTCGGCCGGGCCGCAGTGCCAGTTAAGGAGCACCGCCGCACATACCGCGCAAATCCATCGCATCATGATCTTAAACCTCCGCCCGAATTATACCCCATCTCCCCCAAAAAAGTCAAAGAGTGGGCGAGACCGTTCCCTTCCGCCTGGCCGCGACCGGCCCGCTATTCCAATTTCTTTAATATTAACGGTATGAGCGAAGCAATGGTAATAATACCGAGTGTCACTTCAAGTATGACCAGCAATTGCCCGAAAAGGCATGTGGGAACGATATCGCCAAAGCCCAACGTGGTGAAGGTGACGACGCTGAAGTAGAGGGATTGCCAGATGCAGACGGTTTTATCCGGCGGATTAAAGGCGATCAGGCCGAAATATTTGTACAAAAAGGCAAAAGAAGTAACAGTCAAGCTTATCCATAAAAGCGGCAATAAGGGTTTTCTACCGTGCCGATAAAAATGATGGAGAAACCCATGAAAGATAAATCCGGTGAGGATTTTTGCTCTATCCGTACAGTCTTCATCCATTTGCTTGAGTTTTCCCCAGTGGTATTTATGATAGAGTTCCATTCTTTTATAGTACAGGTCGATTTCCTTATCGATATTGTTCACATCATGAAAGACCTTTTCAAGCTCGCGGTAGGCGGTAATCAATATATCATATTTATCAATCTTTTCGAGCTCAATATCTTTGATGCCATCAATTTCTTCTGTAAAGGACTCGACTAAATTGACTGCAAAAGACTCGATATCCCGCTCTTCCAGGTAATACTTGATCATATTGACAGCATGGGCCGCCTGGCATTTGGCCTGGAGTTTCGTCTCGCCGATGTTTTTAAAGAATCCGGCTGCTTCCTGGTATTTTTCCCCGGCCCGGTCATACCTACCGTTCTTCTCGTGCTCTTTGGCCTCTGCCACCAGTTTTAGAATATTATTGATCGTGGGCATAGCGCCATTCATTTCGCCTTCTCCCCATCCTGCTGATCGAGAATCTCTTTGACCCGGTTTCTAAAAAGATTGATATCAAAGGGCTTCTTAATCCGCCGGTTTTCCGGCAGTAGTTCTTTGACATCTTCCCTATCGGCGTAGGCGGACACGACCAGGATTTGATAATGGTCTTTTTTCCCCTTGATAAATTCGATAGCATCGAACTGGGGCACGGAAATATCCACCAACAGCAAATCAAAGGGCTTATTCTCTTCAAAACTTTCATTCATTCTTTGCTGGACTTCCTCTCCATTTTTGGCGGTTATCACTTCATAGCCCTGACCCCGCAGCAGGTCTTCGAAAAGAATGCTGTGTTTCGGGTTGTCTTCAATCACTAAAATGGTTTTACTCATGCTTCGTCCTCCTTACCTGGAAATCGACTATCCTTAATAAATCCATTATTATTACTTTTATTGCCACTCATTCATCAACATACCTGTCCATTTAGCCGAGAATCTCTCTTATCCGTCTTTTAAAAAGTTGGATATCAAATGGTTTCTTGATCCGCCGGTTTTCCGGAAGTAATTTTTTGACATCTTCCCTATCGGCAGAGGCAGAAACCACCAGTACTCTGTCTCGATGTTCCTTGATAAACGAGATGGCATCGAATCTTGGAACTGCTATGTCTACACAAATTAGATAAGATGGCCAACCACTTTTTTCGATTTCAGACATCTTTTGCGTTACTTCATCTCCATCTCTGGCGATTGCAACTTCGTATCCTTCGTTCAACAAAAGATCTTCAAACAGAATACTATGTTTTGCGTTATCTTCTATAAGAAGAACGATCTTACTCATTTTCTAAACTCCTTGTATAAGGGGGCTTTAACGCTAAAAGTGCTAACTTTCCCCAAGTCACTCCCAAACGATGTATTCCCAAAATATCTCTTAAAATTCTCATGTTCATTATCAGGTCAATAGTCAGAGATGAATCTGGTCCCACCTTCTTTCCAGGTAGCCTGAGATATCGATTTTATCCTCGATCTCGATCTGTCTCCTATTTTTTTCGATTAGTAATATTCTCATACCATATCTCCGCTGAGTGAGTGATTGGCCAGTTTCCGGGGGATGGTATTAAGTGGGGTTTTGCACATGGCTATTCTCCCGTCCTTCACGCATCCGGCCTGCACGCCGTGGCAGGACCCTTATCTCGACCGTTCTTTCTTGCGCCATCTTCTTTGGCCGCCTATTGTGTCGAAAAACACAAGAACCTATTCTACCACAAAGCCGCCATTTTGCCAATTGACCGGCGGCATATTATTTGGCTTGCTTGGTGTTGGGAAATTTGGAGTTCTATTATCTGATGTTTCTCAACTGTCATCCAATTTTGCTTAACGGTTCACCAACTTTGGTGAACGGTTCGGGTATTTCGGAGAAAATTTCACCAACTTTGGTGAACGGTTCGGGTATTTCGGAGAAAATTTCACCAATCTTACTTAACCGATCACCAAACTTGGTGAACGGTTCGGGTATTTCGGAGAAAATTTCACCAAACTTGGTGAACGGTTCGGGTATTTTGGAGAAAATTTCTCTGAATTTCCTTAAATTTAAGCCAATGTCGGAGGAAATTTGTTTTTTATGAGCCGGCAGAACAGTTAAGGCAGGAACGCGCCGGGGATGATCGATATATGGGTGGTGAGAAGTGAAGAATCGAATGAACGCGCCGATCTACTCGTAATATATCACGCCGCTGGACACCGGGGCACGGCGCGCCGTGCCCCTACTACTTCGTTTTTTCCACGGTCTCGGTTATATAATCGCCGATATTGCGCTGTTTGACATCCAAACCGATGCCGATGATTTTGATATCCTTGCCGGAGGTTAAATACCTTTCATAGTACTTTTTGTTTTTGATCTGACGTATAGCCTCTGAAGCTTTTCCTATCTTAAACTCCATAATGTATATATGCGCCTCGGTTTCGATTACCGTATCGAGCCTTCCCTGGTTGGTCTGAACTTCTGCCCCGGTATCGATCCCGGCCAAAGTCAATGCCAGGTAAATGATGGTGCTGTAATATCCTTCCCTATTCTCGACAAAGATATTATACGGTATGGAAGCGATCAACGATTTTAATATCCCAAAGAACCCGTCGATATCTGCGGCTTTTAATCTCTTATGCAGATCCTTTGCCAACATGCCGATCTCGTCGCTGTACTTGCCGCTGAACTCGGCCAAGAGGTGCTTTAAGAAGGATTCTTTAACCTCTGTATTGGGATAAGACAAATAATAGGCCCGCGATGTCAAAGAGATTTCTTCGATCCTTTTTATGGTTAAATACCCGGTCTGAAAAAGCAGCGAAACCACATTCATCCGCTCCAGGTCATAGGATTCGAATATACTATTATCTGTTTCATAGTTATCGAAGTTCTCGACAGGTGTTTGGTGATTACGGATCTGCTCGATTAAAAAAGTAGGGGTGGCGCTGGTAAACCAATAATTATCGAATTGCCCCTCTTTGAAAAAATTCAAAATCGAATGGGGGTTGTAGACGAAATCGACCCCATTCCAGGAATACCCGTTGTACCATTTTTTAATATTCTGTGCCAAAAAGTCCTTTGTCACATTTTTTTTCTTTGCCAGGTCTTTGATGGCATCGCTGAAATAGTGCATTAAATCGTCTTCAGTCCAGCCCAGGATGGTTGAAAACTCCCCGGAAAGCGTTATATCCCTGAGATTATTTAGACCGGAGAATACGGATACCCTGGAAAACTTCGATACGCCGGTGATAAAGACGAAATTAAGGTATTGATCGGCACCCTTCAGCGTTTCATAAAATGTCCTGAGAATCTTACGGTTTTCTTTGGCGATTTTAAGGTTATCTAAATGATCGATAATCGGTTTGTCGTATTCGTCGATCAAAACCGCGACTTTCCCATTTTTTGAGAGTTTCCGGATCAGCTCGCCGAACCGGTTCTTATAACTTGATGCGGTTAATTGGACACCATATCCGGCGCCGATGGCATCGACTGTCTCGACCAGGGAATTTTTCAGCACCTGGGCATTCTCGTGGTCTAAGCTGGAAAAATCGAGATGAATCACCGGCTGGGCTGCCCAGTCTATTTTATCGTAAATCCATAGATCTTTGAAAAGCTCCTTATTTCCCAAAAATAATTCCTTGAGTGTGGAAATGAATAGGGACTTACCGAACCGCCGCGGGCGGGAAATAAAGTTGAATTGTCCGCCGCCCGAGATAAGTTTGAACACTTCCCTGGTCTTATCGATGTAAAGATAATTCCCCTCCATAATCTTTCTAAAGGTCTGGATACCGATCGGTAAGTTTTTCATGGCCTGATTATAATACGAAATGGAATTTTTCGCAAACCTCTTCAATAACCGGTCTTGCCGACTCTATGCCGGGTTTTCTCACTCCTCTCCCCAGGATTTGAGCTTGCGCTTCAGGGTGGAGAGGCCGAGACCCAGGGCACGGGCGGTCTGGGCCTTATTGTGATCGAAGGTCTTGAGGGTCTGCAAGACATAATGGCGCAGGTAATCTTCCAGGGGGATGATGCCGGCGCCGGTTTCCCCCCCGCTTTGCGAAAAAGCCCCTTCTTTTTCGGGCTCCGGCTCCAGGCCGGCAAAGAGTTTTTTCTTCTCCAGGAAATTGCGCAATTCCCGCACATTGCCCCTCCAGGGATAGTCTTTCAGTGCCGTAAAAAAGGCCGGGGCCGGCAGGTCGGCCTGGCCGCCCTTAGCGCCCAGCCCATGCCACAGGTATTGGGCGATCAGCGGTATATCTTCCCGCCGGTCGCGCAGGGGCGGCAGCTCGATGGTAAAGACCACGATCCGGAAATAGAGGTCCTGGCGGAAACGCTTCTTTGCTACCTCTTCTTTGAGGTCTTTGTTGGTCGAGGCAATAATGCGCACATCGACGCGCATCTCTTTGCTACCGCCCAATTTGATGTAAGAACCCTCTTCCAGGACGCGCAACAATTTGGCCTGGAACTCGAGCGGCATGTCGCCGATCTCGTCGAGGTGCAGCACACCGAAATTGGCCATCTCGAAATAACCCGGTTTGTCGCGAAAAGCGCCGGTAAACGCGCCTTTTTCATAGCCGAAAAATTCCGACTCAAAGAGCTGCTCCGGGATAGAGGCGCAGTTGACGCTGATGAATTGCTTTTTGCTGCGGCTGCTCTCCAGGTGGATGCTCCGGGCCACCAGCTCTTTGCCGGTGCCGGTCTCGCCCTGGATCAGTACCGGGCTGTCTGCCTGGGCCACCAGCGAGATCATTTTCTTGATCCGGGTGATGGCCGGGCCCTGGCCGATGATCTGGACGGCCGATTTCTGGTAGCTCTCCAGGGCATCGTGCGAGTACTCGAGCTCGAACATGCGGCCGGCATTTTCGATGCGCTTGAGGAGCGTTTCCAGGCTAAAGGGTTTCTCCAGAAAGTCGAAAGCCCCCTTTTCCACGTACTCTTTGATCTTTTGATCCGAACCATAAGCGGTCATGAGTATCATCTTGGTCTTAAGCCGGTGGTCCAGGATATATCCCAAAATGGTTGTGCCCTCGCCATCCGGGAGCTTTTTATCGACCAGGGCGACATGAATGATATGCTGGTCCAGGATTTTTTGGGCTTCCCGGCAGGTCCCGGCCGCATATACCCGGTAGCCGCGGGATTCGAGGAAATCTTTAATGGCTTGAGAAAGCAGATTATCGTCTTCGGCCAGGAGCAGGGGATAGATTTCCTTATTTGCTTCCATATTTACCCCCGGTCGATATAAGGAATGTAGAGCATGAATTTAGCGCCGCTGCCGTCTTCCGGCGGCACGGCCTTCATGGTGCCGCCCATGCGCGTCATGAGCTTGAGGGAAATGGCCAGGCCTATCCCCTGGCCGCGCTCGCGGGTGGTGAATAAAGGCGAGAATATCCTTTCCAGCAGCTCCTCCGGTATAGGCAAACCATTGTTGCGGTAAACCAGCTTGACATAGAATTGATCGATGCCCTCCACGTATACGCGGATTTTCTGGCCGGCCACCAGGATATTCAGGGAATTGTTCAATAGGTTCAAAATGATCTGGTAAAAGGCGGCCTCGTCCAGGAGCACGGTAATATTCTCATCCACCAGGTTATGGTAGGTGAGATTTTTTTGTACCAGTAGGTCCTGGTTCTGGACCAGGACTTTAGCGATCACCTTTTTCAGGTTGACCGGCACAATGTTAAGCTTGCTCTCCCGGGATACTTCCCGGATCTTCTTTAAAAAATCGGCCAACCGGGCGATCTCATCGATGGTGCGCTCGATGTAATCTTGCACCTTTTCCATCGGCCAGGCGGACAGGTTCTGCAGGAGCACCTGTAGACTGGTACTGATACCGGAAAGCGGGTTGCCGATCTCGTGGGCCATTTCCGCCACCAATTCGGAGAGCCGGTCATAAAGCTGGTTTTCTTGCTTGCTCTCCATGTAGACCCGGCTGGAAGTGATGTCCCGCAGGAGGATGATAGCCAGCTCGTCATCGACCGGGTAGATAGTGTAATCGATGGTCATCGGGCTGCCGTCCCGTTTAACCATTTCGACCTGCCGGGATTGGCCGGTTAGTCTCTGGAGGGAATCGGGCCCAACCTGGCGGCATATCAGATCGAGGATGTCCTCATCTTTACCCTGGGCCAGGGAGAGAAAGTATTGGTTGGAAAAGCGGATATTTTTTTGGTGGCAGTTCATGAAGATGACCCCCAGCGGGATCTGGTCGAGTATCACCTTTATTTCCCGTTCATTCTTCATGCCGCACCCCTCCCCCTGGATGCCCGAAACATTCTTTCGGGTAGGACAATTTCATGGCTTTTCACAGTCAAGATAATAGCAAATCCCCCCAACAAAATCAACCGTATCGAAAATTGAAATTTCGATTAAAAATTTTCCTTTTTCAAGAAAGCGGTCAATTCATCGATGAAATGTTTGAAACCGGCCTCTTGCTTCCCGGCATCGAATATATTCATCTTTAAGACGATCTCTTCGGCGAATTCGATTCCCCCCAGGGTGGCAGGGAATCCGGCATCTTTAATCGCCTTTTTAAGGATGGATTTATATTTATCCCGTTGGCACTTCTTCTGACCCATTTTGGGCCTGATTCCAATCACACCTTCTATGGCCTTTAAATCAGCCAGATACCAAACCTCGATATGGGGGTCCGGGCAAGCAATGGCAGTCCGCTCCTTCAATTCCGGGATAATCTTTCCCTGGATTTCCTGCCTGGCGACATTATAGCTCTTACAATTGGCATCAATTCCGACAATCACTACATCCGGTAATGATAGGCCGCAGTTTCCTTTCTGTAAATTCTTCTGGTAAAATTCAAATTCGGTCAGGGCACGTCCATGTCCTCCCCTGGCCTGGCGGAAATCGATTGAGATTTTTCTGTTTTGTTCCTTAGCCAACCTTTCAAGTATGGCCTTCAGAAATTTCTCATGGGCCTGGTCTTCTACAAATAAATCGATTTTGAGCGGCTTACCCATCGATCAATCCCCGCATGATCAGGCTTTGAAATAGGCCGTCCTCACTACCGACTGTTAGCGCCTCATCAAGCTGTTGGCCATCAAAAAGAGGTCCACCCGTTTCAAACCGGTTGACCTGCGAACCCTGCTCTCTTTGTTTGACATTCAATAAAACGATTTTATCCCTTTCGTCTTTGGCCCGCTTTAATATCGCATCGCAAAACAAAGGTGAGTGGGTGGTGACAATGATTTGCCGCTTTTGGTCAAGGGCCAGGGAAGCGATCAACTCGGCAATGAGCTCGAGCCGGCGGGGGTGTACGCCGTTTTCCGGTTCCTCGAAAGCTAGCAGCGATCCGCTCCAGGGATTAACGGCCACAGCGCATAAAGCCAGGATCCGCAGGGTGCCTTCGCTGATAATCCGCGAAGAAAACTCCATCCCATACTGTTTTACCGAAATGTCCAGGGTACCCCGCTTCTTATCCAGGTCTACAGAGAGATCTTCAATACTGGGGATCAGGGATTTTAACGTGCGAATGAGCATGTCGAAAGATTTCGGCTTATCGGCCCGTAAACGGTAGAGGAATGGGGCAACATCCTCACCGAGCATCCCGATATCCTGTACTTCTGTGGGGGGCCTGGCCGAACGCATGGCCATCCGGGGATCAAGATAGTATACCCGCCAACCCAAAAGTTCTTTGCGACACCTTTCTATCGGGCGATATTCCTGGCCGCTAAGCCGGGGGTCTGAAAGCATCGAATAATTTACCGGTAAATTTTCCCGCCGCGGATTGGCCGCTACACTCCGCCGTCTAATCCGCAATTGGTCTTCAATTTTTTCGATGATCGCTTTTTTGGGATCACCCCTTTTCATCAGCGGGGCCAGGTATTCATCCTCGACAGCCAGGCTGCCGGACCCCGGCCTAATGGTCACACCGACACGGTAGCGGAAAGAATCTTTATCTACCATCAGATCAGCTTCCAGTTTAAAATGTGCTTCATCCTGGCTCAAGAGTTCGGGCAATCCGCCAGGGGGAAAGGCGAACGATTCGATCGGGTAACCCCGTATCGGCTCGCTTAAAGCGTCCATCAGGGTGCGGCAGGTGCCGATCCTCGATAAAGCCTGCACAGCATCCAGGATATTGCTCTTCCCGGATGTGTTGGGTCCAAATAATACCGTCAACATCGGGAAATCGATCTCCACCTCTTTTAAGGATTTGAAGCCCATGATCTTTAACTTTTTAAGCATAGCGTGCCAAACTCCTTATCACAGGGATATTTTAAGAGTAAAATACAGTAAAGTCAACCCCCAAAAACACCGGAACTTAAAATATGTTGAGCCAATCATGCCTGGAGTATGAGTACGAAGGTAATAGTCAAATTAATCAAGGGGTAATTGGCTTCACTTGAGATTTCCGGGTACTTGACAGGAGGGGAATTTTTCTCTATACTTCAAGCTTCTATTTTTTTCCGGAGGTTGGATATGAAAAAAATTTCTATTTTGCTCTGGTTCTGGATGGGGCTGGCGGTTATGGCCGGGGCGGTTACCGGGCCGGATGGCCCATCACCCGTAGACGAGCTAAAGAGGCAAGCGCCCAGGGTGTACATCGATTGCGAATATTGCGACCTGGATTTTTTTCGCACCGAGATCACCTTTGTCAACTATGTACGCGACCGCACAGAGGCCGATGTGCACGTATTGATCAGCACCCAGCGCACCGGTGCTTCAGGAAAGGAGTACACGTTGAGATTTATCGGCCAGTCTGCTTATGCCGATTTCCAGAATACCCTCACCTATGTATCCCCGCCCGCTACCAGCCAGGATGACATCCGCCGCGGCCTTACCCATGTCATTAAATTGGGCCTGGCCGCCCTGGCCGCCCGGACACCGGTGGGCAGCCGGATCGAGGTAAGCTTCAATGAAAAGGTCAAGGAAACAGCCGTCATCGACCCCTGGAAGTCCTGGGTATTCAGCCTGAACATGAACGGCAATTTTAGCGGTGAGAAGATGAGCAATTCCTACTTCCTGTCCGGCGGCCTATCCGCCAACCGGGTCACACCGGAGTCCAAACTGCGCCTGGGTGTAAATGCCAGCAAAAACTATAGCAGCTTCGAGTATGAAGGAGAGAAGATCAGCAGCAGCTCCGAGAGCCGGAGCGCCAGCGGCCTCTATGTCAAGAGCCTGGGTCAGCATTGGTCTGTCGGGGTACAGGCAAATGTCAATTCCTCGACTTACAGCAACCTGGAGCTGGGCATGCGGCCTTCCCTGGCAGTAGAATACAATTTTTTCCCCTACTCGCAATCGACACGCCGGCAACTGCGCCTACTCTATACCCTGGGGTATACGTATCAACGCTATCGTGAAGAGACCATCTACGATAAAATGTCCAACCACCTGGCCGATGAAGAACTGGAGCTGACCCTGGACCTGTGTGAGCGCTGGGGCACGATCAGCACCTCCCTCGAAGTGTCGCACTACTTCCACGACTTCAGCAAGAACCGCCTGGAATTATGGAGCGAGCTGTCTTTGCGGATCTGGAAAGGGCTCTCGCTGGATTTTTTCGGCGGTTACACGCGGGTGCATGATCAATTATCTTTACCCAAAGGCGGGGCCTCACTGGAAGAAATACTCCTCAGACGCCGTGAGTTGGCCACCACTTACAGCTATTATGGCTACATCGGTATAAGTTACCGGTTCGGCTCGATCTACAGCAATGTGGTCAACCCCCGCTTCGGCAACTAACCCCAGCCACGAAAGTAACGGCCCCGTCCGGGAAAGTAAGGAACGTCCTTTAGAAGGCCCTCTCAAAAAACAGGCAAGAGACCGGGGTAGCAAAAAAAGGGCCGTCAATTTTACCTATTGATTTCTTGATGTTTTTGTTCTACAATTCCACCATGATATCTCGGATTATCGTAACCATCGACCAACAAATAGCAGAGCCGATTATCGATGGGAGAAAGTTACGATGAACAGGATGGGGCAACTTTTCCAAAAACTAGGGTATAACCGGGATAATGGCCTCTTTTTCATCGCTGAAGCGGATGAGTGGATGGGGAAGTTTCCCTATCGAATCGGTCGGGTACTAAGGGATATTATACGCCCATATGCGTTTTACAGCCCGTTTCATGGGGTAAAGTCCACGGACCCGGAACACCCGGAACCGCTTAATAATCCGATTATCTTGTTTTTTGACCGCCCCGATGATGAGGTCAGGCAAAACATACCGCGCTGGGCCTTTAGTTTCAGTCAAGCCCCCATTGTGATCATAAATAGAGATGATTTCGAATCCCTGGAAATTTATCATGGATACAATTTCGAAAGTAGAACGCAGACCTGGCTGGAGAAAATCGATAATAAGGATATCGATATCTTAGATTTTTCAATATTTAATTTAACTACCGGAAAAACCTGGGAAAAACTGTATGAAAAGTATTTTAAAAACACCCCCAGGGTGGATAAATATCTTTTAAAAAATATTATCGATGCCAGGAGGATTCTTATTGCCAAAGATACGGGAGATTTATCTCCCAGGACGGCAAACCGGCTTATCGGTAGATTACTTTTCCTACGTTACCTGATAGACCGGGACGTTGCCCTTGAAGACAACCGCTTCATCAAAGGGGAAACTAAAACCGAACGGCAAAAGAGCCTGGAAGACCTATTGCTTAATAAGGAAAATACCTATTGCTTTTTCAAATCCATAACCGAATCCTTTAATGGGGATTTATTCCCCCTGCTGGAAAAAGATCAAAACGGCATAATCGTTTATGATGAAGAAAAAACCGTGGAACAAAAACACCTGGATGTCATGCGCTACCTTTTTACCTGCTCCGAGTTCTTCAGGGAGACAGGAAACTGGAAAGGATATATGGTCCAGAAATCATTTTTTAACTTCTACGATTTCGCAGTCATCCCGGTTGAATTGATCAGTAATATCTACGAAAATTTCCTGGCTGAGTCGCCATCGGGGAAGAATCTTGGAGAATTGCCCAGGCAGAAAGAGATCAAAGCTTATTACACACCTCCGTTCCTGGTCGATTATATACTTTCCGAAACGGTTATTCCCCACCTGGCCATGCAGGGAGAAGCTTCCTGCAAAGTACTTGATCCCGCCTGCGGCTCCGGTATATTCCTGGTGGAAACACTACGAAAGCTAATCGAAAAAGAAATGGCATTAACGCCAAAACCCTGGCCCGGTAACAAACCGGTGATTCCTGACCGGCGGTTGTGGGAACTGGTGCAGGAGAATATATTTGGGATCGACATCGACAGCGACGCTGTGGAAATTACTATATTTTCTATTTACATTACGCTTCTGGATTATAAGAATCCCAAAGAAATCCAATCATTCCGTTTTAAAAAGATCAAAAATAAGAATCTATTCGAAAGTGCAGATTTTTTCGATGAAAATCACCCTTTCAATAAAATACTCAAGGAAGAGGTTCACCTGGATTTTATTATCGGTAATCCACCCTGGGGAGAAGTGAAATCATCTCTATATGCTGAATACATCAAAAAAAGGAATGAAAATGAGAAAAAGGAAAACCCGGATAAACATCTAAAATTAGAAATTGGGAGTAATGAGATTTCACAGGCGTTTATGGTACGAACAGGGGACTTTGCCTCTTCTCGCAAAAGAACCGGATGTGTCTTTGTGGTAACAGGAAAAAACTTATATAATGCAGAAGCAGCGAATTGGAGAAATTATTTTTTAAACCATTTTTGCATTTCCAGGGTTTTCGAATTATCTGCTATTAACAATAAAAATACAGGCGGCCCCAAAGTTTTTGAAAAAGCAAAACAGTCGGCGGTTGTTATTTCCTTCTCTCCCAGGCAAAAAAATGAGCCCCCGGGAGATAGCCTGATTACACATGTGACCGCTAGATCTAATTTTTATTGGAACTGCTTTAAAACCATTATAATAGAAAAACAGGATGTAAAAAAAATACTCCAGGAATATTTTATGGAAACCCGGGGCGGGTACGATTGGCTTTGGAAAGTTCTTTTACACGGGAATATACTGGATTTCAATTTTATCAGGAGATTAAAAGAAAATAGCCAAACACTCGCCCAGGTGATGGATGATTTAAGTTTAACCTTTAAAGGTGGCTTAAAACCGGTTGATAATTCCATTGAACCTGGAAACAGAAAGAGTACCGAAGAAATTAAAAATTGGAAGTACCTGGAGATCAATGAAAGTGCGGGGTGCGATGATTTTCGACAATATATAATATCACCGGCGAAATCATTTAAAGAAAAGCTTTCCCAATTGGTAAAAACCGGGAAAATTAATGCCGATGAGAAAGTGGCCCAATTACCGGATATTTATTTTTTTAAGGACATGAAACTGCTGCTAAAAAACGGTCTTTCCCCCGATTTTAGAGCGTTTGCTGCCGTATATGATGAAGATTTGGTTTTTACCCACTCCATATGCTCGATCAAGCCAAAGCACGGCGAACCATCGATAGCCGATATCTATTTTCACATCCTTGCCGGTCTTCTTAATTCTGATTTTTTTACTTATTTTATACTCATTACCGGTTCGTCAGCCGGTATAGAGCGGACAAGAGCAAATTTTGTGGATTTTTTTAATTTCCCTACCCTAATGGATAGGCAGATTGGGGTCCTATCCGAAAAAATCAAAAAAAACTATGAAGAGATCAATTCAACATCTTCAACGGCTGAAAAAAAAGAGTTGATAAATGAGATAGAATCCTTGAGGGAAGGAATTGAAATGGTCATAGCCGATCGATACGGGATATCTGAAGAAGAAAAATCGCTTATCGATTATGCAATAAACGTATCTATACCGGTCTTTAAAAGGCCGGCACGGATAGGGGATCGATCTTTAAAGATTTTCAGGGCGTTGTCGATGGATGTTAAAGAAGATAAAGATTATTTGCGTGAATATGCCGAAGTTTATATCGATCATTTCGGTAAACGCTTCAATACCGAAGAAAGATACTTTGCCGTCGACGTTCACATAACCTCCTCTTTTATCGGTTTTCATTTCAAAATATCCCCAAAACCGTTTGCTGAAAAGAGAATATGCTTTATTGGCGATAAAGATATAGAAGGAATGATAAATAAAATCGGTGAATTAGGGTATCATAAATTGAGTAAGGATTTATATCTTCGCCAGGATATCAGGGGGTTTAACAAAAGCTCGTTTTATGTAATAAAAACCAATCAACGAAAATCCTGGCATAAGGCCGTCGCCTACGCAGATTTGAGTGAATTTATCGAAAACCTGGTCAAAGCTGAAATCGAGAAAAAAAGTGCATGAAAATGGATCATAGATATGAATGTGGAAATATTTGAAGAAATCGATTATTACTTTAATCAGTGTTTGAATTTGATGGTATATTCTTATGAGCAAATAAAAAAGGATAAATCAGATGTCCCCTATTCCAGGAGTTTCATTCGTGAAACGACAGCCGAGGTCCGCGAAAGCTGCCAAAGTCATAATGAAATCGAAGACTTTCTTAGAAACGACCTGGTAAACAACTACTTAAAAAAACTAAGACGCTTATTTAACCTGGATTACTTTTCCATTCAAGCCGGCGTTGAGGAATCCAAACAAAATGTTAAAATCGGTATAGTCGATATCAAATTTGAATTCACTTCGGCTACAGTTATGGATGGCACCTCTTTTGTCTTTGAATGCAAGCGGATCAATAAATATACCGAAACGCAAAATGCTTATATAAAAGATGGAATGATGCGTTTTATAAGCGGCCGATATTACCCAGAGAGTGCCATGTCGAGCGCCGGGATGATCGCATTTGTGGAAGTGGATAGTGAAACAAAACCACATGGCCATCTACCGATCGAACAGGTGGCTTCGCTGCTTAAACAGAAAATAGATTCGCAAAAAAGTACGTTCTACGAATTTTCTCCATTTAATTTAACCGACGATAAATATCCCGAAATTTCACATTTTAAATACAGCTATCTATCAAAGCACTTTCGGTATAATACTAACAGGGAATTATCCATTCATCACTTATTATTCGATTATTATGAAATCCTTGTTCCTTAAACAGTTTTCCAATGAAAACTTTCAATCTTTAAATCGGCGGCCGCTGGCCCGGGGGGCAAAATGGGCGGGTCAAATTGGGCCGTAGGGTAGGGGAGAGGGACCGGTTAAAGTCTAGATTTCTTGTCTGCGGCTGATTGCCAGGATATAAAGAGGTCGGCACATGTAATCGCTCACATAATCTCACGTACCGCTCTTTTACGACCTCTGCTTTGCGCCATTGCGGCTCCTGCTTCCCAAACTTTGCCCTCATTACCAAATAGTTCTTGCTTCGACGGCCTGCGCTATTTCTTCAAAAACCCCATCCTCAAGTTGTTGACCCTGGATATGGTGGTGGTTAACGCCCTGTGCTGGCTGATCATCTGGTTTTACCAGGCCCTATTGAAAAATGTCGGCGTTAATATCGTCTACTTCGGCCTTGTCCATGCCGCTATGTGCATCGCCCAGATCCTGGTCATCAGCCAGTTTACCCGTCTTGAGCAGTGGGTCGGCTCAAAGAAACGGTTCCTTTTCGTGAGCGCCTTCCTACCCGGTCTTTTCTTCATCCTGCTCGGCTTCTGTTGCTCCGTACCGGTGGTTATATTCGCCATCGCCTTCAGTAGCGGTTTTGGCCTATCCCGCGGCCCCCTGTTTTCCAGTTACATGAACAAGTACATCCCCTCCGATAAACGGGCCACCGTGCTCTCCACCACCTCGATGCTGCGTACCTTTTCCATTGTGCTCGTCAACCTGGCGGCCGGGTTCTTGACCGATTGGTCTATTCCTTATACCCTGGCCATCCTGGGTGTGGCCATCGTTGCCTTTTCCTTTCTCTCCCGCCTCCGCGAAGAGCACCTCATCGACTGACCATAAATTTACTTTCCTTTTACCCGGATCATCCGCCTGGGGGGTAGATCTAAAATCAATAACGAGGCGGTGGATCAATGGCATACTCTTCCATTCTCCACCTCGCCTGTCCGTTGAATTGACAGGAGAGGGGATAGTTGTGTAGGGGCGTATGGCCATTCACCCCTACAGGACTACCCACAGATGTGAACTTCCTACGGACACGTCATGCCGTGCCCCTACCCGCTCAAAAGACCCTGGGCCAAAATCAGGTGGTTGATTTAGGGTATAGATGGCCATTGAAAAATGGGCGGTTTTATGGTAAGTTAATTCATGCTGGTAAAAAAAGCGAGGGAAACATGAGACATAAAGTGAATATTATCGGCGCCGGGGTAACCGGTCTGTGCACCGGTTGCTACCTGCAAATGAATGGGTATGAGACCGAGATATTCGAGCTCCATACCCTGCCGGGCGGTCTGTGCACCTCCTGGAAACGGAGCGGTTATACCTTCGACGGCTGTATCCACTGGCTGGTCGGCTCGAGCCCGGCCGATGACTTTTATTACCTGTGGGACGAGCTACTCGACATGAAGAAGATGGCCTTTGTCGATCACGAGGAATATATCCGGGTAGAAGATGAACAGGGCCGGTTTATCCGCGTCTTTACCGACCTCGACCGCCTGGAGGCCGAGATGCTGGAAAAGGCCCCGGAAGATGCGGCCTTGATAAAGACTTTTACCAAAGGCACACGGAAATTACTCAAGCTCAAGATGCCGGTCGATAAAGCGCCGCAGGTGATGAACCCGCTGGATGGGCTGAAATTGATTTTTAAGATGCTCCCCTATTTGGGCACGCTGAAGAAATGGTCGGCCATCACTGCCCAGGATTATGCCGACCGCTGCCAAAACCCTTTGTTGAAAAAGACATTCGAGATGATGTTCCTCCCCCAGATGGCCATGGTCTTCTTGCTCATGACCATGGTCTGGATGCACCGGAAGAGCGCCGGTTACCCACTGGGCGGCTCGCTGGCCTTTGCCCGCTTGCTTGAAGCCAGCTACCTGGGACTGGGCGGAAAAATCCATTACCGCTCCCGGGTAGAAAAAATTATCACGGAAGACAACCGGGCCGCCGGCATCGTGCTTGACAACGGTCAGACGCTTCGGGCCGATACTGTCATCTCGGCAGCAGACGGCCACGACACCATCTTCCACCTGCTGGAGGGCCGTTACCTGGACGAGAAAATCAAAAACTATTACGATTCTTACGAACTCTTCCCTTCTTTTATCCAGGTATCCCTGGGTGTGGGCAAGACCCTGCCCAATGCGCCGGCCACCTGCTATTTCCCGCTCGACCAGCCGCTGGTCCTGGATAATGAGACGCGCCTGACCGATATCGGTTTTAGGGTGTTCAATTTCGATCCCGGCATGGCCCCGCCGGGGAAGACAGCCGTGGTGTCGGTATTGCCCACTACCAACGACCGGTATTGGGTCGATCTGCGCCGGGACAATCTCAAGAAATACCAGGCCGAAAAAGAGCGCATCGCCACTGCCGTGATCGGGGCTTTTACCCGCAAATACGGGGTGCTGGCGAGCGATATCGAAACGGTCGATGTCTCCACACCGGCCACGGTAATCCGCTACACCAACAACTGGCGGGGAAGCCTGGAAGGCTGGGTGTTGACACCGCGCATCGGTTTAAAGCAAATGCCCAAAGTGCTGCCCGGGCTGGCCAACTTTTATATGGTCGGCCAATGGGTGGAACCGGGGGGCGGTCTGCCGACCTGCATCTTATCGGGCCGGAACGTGACCCAGATGATCTGTAAGCGAGATAAGAAGAAATTCCAGGTTATTCCACGTAGCCCAGGCTCTTGAGCTCTTTCATCTTCTCTTCATCGAGCTGGTAGCGGGAAATATTTTCCTTGAACTTCCGGCACTTCTTTAAAAAGACATTAAACTCTTTTTCGAGCTGGGAGGCGATATCGAGCCCCTGCGAATAGAGATTGTGCTGCTCTTTCGGATCGCCGATCAGGTTGAATAGCTCCCGTCTCTCGGGCAAATGCCGGATAAAATGCCACTTCTGGTGAATAACGGCCCTAAACTCGATCTCCTGGCGCACTTTCTTCCAGAGATAAGGGTAGAAGTAGCGGTCGCCCAGGTCTTTATCCCGGCCCTCGATTAGGGGTAGCAGCGACAATCCCTGGTTGTTTTTATCCCTGGGAAGACCGATCAAATCTCGCACCGTGGGCAGGATATCGATGGTGCTAACCTGGGGAGAGACCCGGCGGGCCGTTGTCCCGCCCGGCAGGTAGACGACCAGGGGAACCTGCAGCTCTTCCCGGTAGAGCGAGTTACCGTGGCCCATCTTGCCGTGATCCCATAGCCCTTCCCCATGATCGGAGGTGACGATCAAGAGGGTGTTCTTCTCCCAGCCGAACACGTGGAAGAGCTCTTTTAAGTGCATATCGGCAAAGGCGATCTCGCTATCATGGGCAGCGATCAGGTCTTTATGCCGGTCTGTCTGCGGCTCGTACCAGGGCCGGCGTTTGTGGTAGGGCGCATGGGGATCCATGTAATGGATATACAAAAAGTACTTCCCGCCTTTTTCCATTTGCGGTTTCCACTCTTTTAGGGTGGCATTGACCGCCGGGGCCTTCTGGTACATGTAAGTGACAAACCGGTCGAATCCCTGGGTGAAACCCTGGCGCTCGCCGATATTGAGGTTATCGGAAATCCCAAATGTCTTATAACCGGCCCTTTTCATCACCTCGGCAATGGTGTCGATCTCTTCGGGGATTTTGTTGATCCGTAAGTTTTGGTCTTCTGTCTTGGCCATACGGATGGCCAAAAGCCCCATCAAAACCCGGTGCTGGAAAGGGTAGAGGGAGGTGAAGATAGAGGCGGTGGCCGGCGATGTCCAGGGAGCAGCGGCAAAAGTATTCTCGAACACCACCGCTTTTTGGGCCAGCTCGGTCAAGAATGGGGCCGTGTTTCTCTTGTACCCATAAATGGGCAGATGGTCGGAGCGTACCGTATCGATGACCACCAGCACGACGTTAAAATCGGCGCTCTTTTTCTTCCGGCAGGCCGGGAAAAAAACCAGCAATAAACAGGCAAGGATCAGGCCGACCGCTGTTGCTTTCTTGAACCGGCGGGTTTTTGTCGGTTGATGGTTTTTACCTATATTCTTATCCATAATAAATATCCGTCCTTTTTAATTAGCCCTCATCCTATCACATCACCCCTTGCGAGTCAATCCCATTCGCCCCGGCAGACAGCAGGCGGCCATGCCAATTCCTGTCATAACCGGGGGGCACGCCGTCCAATCGGTTTGCTAAAATCCGGCCCATCGCCCGTACGGGAAATGGGCGGCAGACGATTCGTGATCGCGTAAAAATGTCAGGGGTAAGGGGTTCCTTGACTTTTGCGGGCGGGTGGTCTATGATGGTGGCGAGGTTAAAACCATGAGACCGACAAACGACGTTAAACGTTTAAACACGGAGGGAAGATGAAGATCATCAAACTTGTTTTCATCTTGTTTTTGATCATGGCGCTCTGTTTTTTCCTGGTCGATTGCGAGCAGAAGAGCGGGGGAAACGACGACAACAACGATGACGACGACAACGACGAGGAGCCGGAACCGGAAGAGACGGCCATCATCATCGATCACCGGCACACCGATATCGCCAAAATCCCGGATGAGTGGATCAAGAAAGTCAAAGAGCTCCTCAACGTTCATTATGCCCATACGTCGCACGGCGAGCAGGTTACCGTCGGCCTGGAGCGGTTATCCTGGAACGGTTCGCGCTACAATTTCTGGTACGAAACCTGCAACCTGCCGGTATCTACCGAGCACCTGACCATGCTCGACGGCCAGGTGGATGACGAGTACTGCGAGACGTATGTGACGCCCGAGCTCTATTGGCAGACCGACGAGGGCCTGGACCTGACGCGCTCGGTGTTAAATGATTTCTCGGTGAACGTGTCGCTGTGGGCCTGGTGCACGCAGCTCGACGATTATTCGAGCGGGGATGCCCAGCAATACCTGGACCGGATGGCGCAATTGGAAAAGGATTTTCCCAATGTGACTTTTGTTTACCTGACGGGCAATGCCCAGAACCCGGTACAGAACCGGCAAGACCGCAATAACCAGATCAGGGATTTTTGCCAGAAAAACAAGAAAGTGCTGTTCGACTTTGCCGACCTGGATTGCTGGTACAATGGCCAGCAGCATTTCGAGAATGGTGTCCAGACCGAGCACCCGCAATACCACGGGGATGAGGCCGGGCATACGACCTTTGAGAGCTGCGAGAATAAGGGCAAGGCTTTCTGGTGGCTATTGGCCCGCATTGCCGGTTGGAAGGGGGTGTGAGGGTGTCACTCGACATGCTTTCGCCCCAGCCGTTCATGTCTCGTTACACCGTCCGGCATTTGACCGGCCAGCGGTTCGTCTCACTAAAATGTCGGACTCGCTGACGCTCAAACATCGACATTTTTCCCCCTAAAGCGGGGAGTGTTCGACTCACCGGGCCGGAACAGAATTGCCTACCTAAGTTCCACTCGACATGAACGGCTGGGGCCAGGGAACCTAGGGGCGGCGCAGGGCGGAAAAACCCAGCCAGATGACCAGGCCGCACAGACCGCAGGCCAGCCAGACGATATCCTTGCCCAGGCCGTCGTATATGGCGGCCCCCAGCGCCGGGCCAACGGTAAAAGAGAAGGAGAAGGCCAGGCTGACAAACCCCATATAGCTGCCGCGGGTGCTGTCGTCGGAATGATTGGCGATTTCCGTGGTCAGGGCCGGCATGAACAACATCTCGCCCATGGTCCAGACGGCCACGGTCAGGCCGGCAAATAAAAACCCGCGGCCCAGGGGCATCATGGCCATGCCCCCGCCCAGGAGCAGGGCACCGATACCGACCAGGTAGAAATTGGGCTGCTTTTTAAGGGCGTTGAGCAGGATCATTTCGAAAAGAACGATTATAACGGTGTTGATGGCCATCAGGTAACCGATGAAGTTTTCCGGGAAATGGTAGATCTCCCGGAAATAGAGCGGATAGGTGGTAAATAACTGGGTGAAGATCAGCCCCATCAGGAAAGTCAGCCCGACTATTTTCAGAAAAAAAAGATTCCTGAGAGGGGAGCGGCTTTTTGCGGGCGCACCGGGTTCCCCGGTCGATGGGCCGTGCCCGACCACGGGCCGGGCGGTCTTGAAGAGGGAAAAGAAGGTGATAGCGGCAATGAGACAGGTCAGGCCATCGACCCAGAACAGGTACGAGTAATCGATCATGGCCAGAAAACCGCCGACCACCGGACCGATGGTGACGCCCAGGTTGGTGGCCAGGCGATTGAGGGCAAAGCCGCGGGTGCGGGTAGCGGGCGGACAGATCTGGGACATGGCGGTGGCATTGGCCGGGTGAAGCATTTCCCCGACCACGCCCAGGCAAAACATCAGTAACATGATGAGCCAGAGTGGGGTGACCTGGCCGAGGGCAATGAGGGTGCCCCCGGTGAGGAGTAAGCTGGCTTTTTGCACGGTATAGGAACCCAGGACATCGGAGAGTTTGCCTCCCAAATAGCCGCCGATAATGGCGCCGATACCGTAAACGCTGAGCACTTGCCCGGCCTGGCTGGTGGTGTAGCCGAGTTTTTTGGTCAGGTAGAGGGTCATGAAGAAGAAGACCATGGTGCCGCTGCGGTTGATAAACTCCACCAGGGAGAGGAGCCAGGCATCGCGGGGCAGGCCGGTATAGGCTTCCCGGTAAACACGGATAATGGGTCGCAAGAATCTCATTAAAGCGCATTATTCCAGAATCGTTCGTTTTTGTCAAATGAACATGAAAATACCGGTTGACTAAACATCATAAATGATGTAGGATGTTTCATGACAGGTAAAGAACTGGTAAAACTGCTCGGGAAAAGAGGTTTTGTACTTGACCGGATAAATGGTTCTCATTACATCATGGCAAAAGAAGGTAAGATCGTTTCCGTGCCGGTACATAACAGGGATTTACCTAAAGGAACGCTGATGTCTATTATAAAAAAAGCAGGTATTAACCTGTGACAGGAGGAGCCATGATAAATCTATTCGAAGCCGTTGCTGTGTTTAAGCAGGATGAGGAAGGGTATTACCAGGTCTTCTCTCCCAATGTGGATGGGGCCATTTCTTACGGCCAGACCCTGGAAGAAGCTCGGGCAAACATCGATGAGGCTATCGATGGCGTGATTAAAACCGCCCTGGATAAAGATATAGCCGGCATTTTTTCTCACCGGGCATACAAGCCGGTAAAAGGAGAAATCGTAGAGATTATCAAAATTGATCGAAGGTTACAGGTGGCCGTGTCTATTAAGATTGCCAGGGAAAAGGCCGGTTTTTCCCAGGAAGACTTTGGCCGGAAAATGGGGGTTAACCAACAGAGCATTTCACGCTATGAGAAAGGTTTGGTGATCCCGAAGGCCGATAAATTCCTGGAACTCTTAGAAGCTTGATCGCCCACAGTTAAACCCCAACCGGTTTGCTTTCCCGGGGAACATCTGGTAAAATAGCCCTGTGACCGAAAAGAGTGCTGGAGGTAAAATGCCGCATAAAGTCCTGGTGGTCGATGACGAACCCGACATGAAAGAACTCATCGGCCAGCTCTTCAGCGAAAAGACGCGCCAGCAGGAATGGGAGTTTTTGTTTGCCGGCAATGGCCGGGAAGCCCTGGAGCAGTTGGGGGAACACCCCGATACCTGCGTGGTGCTACTCGATCTCAACATGCCGGTCATGGATGGGTTTACTTTTCTCGAGGAAGTAAAGAAAATCCCGCACCGGGGACTCAAGGTGATCGTGGTCACCGCTTTTGATGATAGGCCCAATATCCGCCGGGCCATGAACCTGGGGGCATTCGATTTCATCACCAAACCCTTCGATCTCCTGGACCTGGAAAAAACGATCGTCAAAGGCATAGAGCAATTCGGACTGATCCGGGCATTGCTCAAGAAGAGTGCGGAGAAAGATGCCATAGATAAGGATCTCGAGATCGCCGCCGATATCCAGCGGGCCATGATCCCGGACGGCTCTTGCGTCCACCGGCAGGATATCGTGATCTATGCCCGGATGCTCCCGGCCAGAAAGATCGGCGGGGACTTCTTCGATTATTTTTTCATCGATGCGGAACAAAACCGGCTGGCCTTCTTTCTCGGCGATGTTTCCGGCAAAGGCATATCCGCTGCCTTATACATGGCCAAATGCTGCACCCTGCTGAAGGCATCCATCAAGGTCGAAGAGGAACCGGCCGCCTGCCTGGAAAAAGTCAATCGCCTACTCGTTTCCGGTAGTGATGGCCGCACCTATGTGACGGTCATATACGGTATCCTCGATATCGGGAACGGGGAGCTGCATTACAGTTGCGGTGGCCATCTCCCGCCCCGGCTCATTACCGCCACTGGCGATACCCGGGAATTACCGGCCAAACAGGGCATTTTCCTGGGTATCATGGAGGGGCAGAAATACACCTCGGAAAAGCTCCAACTGTCGCCGGGAGACACACTCTTTCTCTATTCCGACGGTGTCACCGATGCCGCCGACCCGGCTGGCGAACAATTTGTCGAAAAAAATCGCCTGGCGGATTATCTCAAACGTGCGCACCGGGCCTCTCCCCGGGATATGATCGAAGGCTTGCTCAAAGACATCCAGGCGTTTGCTGCCGAAGAACCCCAGTATGACGATATAACGGTGCTGGCCCTGCGCTATAAATAGGTCGACATGCCCGAAAATGAAACCATCAAACGGTTAGAGGAAAAGCTGGCCGAACTGACCCGGCAACTGGGGGAAAAAACCGCTGCTGCCAAAGAATATCAAAAACGGTTGAAAGAAGCCCAGGATCAATTGGTTAACCTGGAAAAGATGGCCTCCCTCGGCTGCTTGACGGCCGGTATTGCCCATGAGATCCGCAATCCATTAAACTTTGTCGTTAGTTTTGCCCACCTCTCCAGGGAGTTATCCAAAGAACTCGCCCGTCACATCGGGGCTGTTAAAGCTTCGATCCCGGCAGACCCGGGTGAGCGCATCGCCGGGATATTAACCAACCTGGAGCAGAATGCGGCCCGGATCAGCGAGCATGGCAACCGCATCGATAGGATCATCAGCGGTATGTTATTGCACGCCCGGGGTAATGCCGGGGAATTCCAATGGGCGGAGCTGAACGCCCTGGTTGCCGAAGATATCGACCTGGTTTATCACAGCCTGCGCGCCCTGGATCCGGCTTTCAGCCTGAAGCTGGAAAAACGCTTCGACGACACCATCCGGGAGGTGTGGGTGGTCCCCCAGGATTTCCGCCGGGCCATATTAAACATCGTCAATAACGCCTGTTATGCGGCCAACGAGAAAAAAAAACAGGGAGAACCGGGGTTTCTGCCCCTGGTCAGCGTTTCCACCCTGAACCTGGGCGACCGGGTAGAAATCCGGGTCAGGGATAACGGCAGCGGTATCCGGCCCGAGCTTATGGATAAGATTTTCGAGCCTTTCTTTACCACCAAACCGGCCGGCACCGGCACCGGGCTCGGCCTTTCCATTGCCCAGGAGATCATCGTTAAGGAGCACCAGGGAAAAATCGCGGTGCAGAGCCGGGAAGGGGAGTTCACCGAGTTTACCATCACCCTCCCGCAGCCGGTGCGGGACCAACAATAGAATGAGGGAAGAGAAATGGCCAGGGCCAGGGTAATCGAAATCAGGGCGGCTGGGGCCTTTGTCCTGCTGGATAATGACGAAAAAGCCTGGCTTCCCGGGCCGGAAATCTCTTCCCGGTACACTTTTTCAAAAAAACTCCACCTGCAAGACTTATGCGCTGTCGGCCAGGAGCTCGAGGTGGTCGTCTATGGACGTGGTTTTGGCGAGAAGCACAACCTCGTCAGTCATATTCGGTTTGCCCATGATCCGTGGAATAAAGTTAAAACCTGGAAATATGGGGAGGCCAAAGAGATGATCGTCCATTCGGTCACCTCCAGCCGGGCCTATGGCATGATCGAACCCGGTATCGAGGCATTCGTGGAACTGGCCGATATCTACGAATCCGCACCCTTCCCGCGTTCCTGGCGCCATTTTAAGACCATCTCCGTGGGCGACGTGCTGGCCGGCGTGGTCAACCCGGCTAAAATCGACCAGCAAAACCGGTTGGTCAAGCTCAATGCCGCCGCCTACTTTAAAAACCTGCAAAACGTACCCGAATTTTTACCCGTACGGCACAAAGATTTGGTCGATGCTGCGGAAAAGTCAGAGACCGGCGCCCATTCTCCCAAAAACTGGCAAATCCCGGCTTCATTCGAGATTCACCGCCTCTTACTGGTCGATGATGCGCAGATATTCCTCGATGAGATGAAAGCCTATTTCGACGACAGCGGCATCAAGACCGACCCATTCCCCCTCAAAAAAACCGCCCTCCAGTTCCTGGCCCAGCCCGACTGCCCCGATTTCGATTTCGCTATCCTCGATGTCAACCTGGACGGCGACGAGTCCCATGCCGGTTTCGAGGTGGCCCAGGCGGTGGCCCAATCCCAACCGCGCTGCCGCATCATCATGACCACCGGCGGCGATATCGAGCCGGAGAAAGTTACCCCCTTTGCCGGCGACCTGACCATTTCCGGGATACTGCTCAAACCCTTCGGCGTGGAAGAATTGAACCGGACCATTTACCGTGCCTTCACAGAGAAACCCGGGAAAATGGAAGAATTCTTCTTCCAATCCAGCGGCAACCCGCAAAAACCGGCCAGCCAACCGCGGGAAAAGAGATCGATCCTGTCTGCCGTCAAGTATCTCAAGAACCAGATCCAGGCGGAAACTGTGGCCCTGTTCAGCATCCACCCGCTCAGTTACGAGGTGCGCATCGAGGCATTCGACGGCATCCGGGAGAATAGGCTCCAGGAAGAAATCTGCCGGTTGCGTTTCAGCCCGGTCAAGGATGTGGCCATCGATAAAGAAGTCATATTCGAGGGCAAGATCAGCCATACGTCCCGGTCTGCCAAACACAGATGGCTGGCTAAAGCCCTTGAGTACGAGTCCTGCCTCGCCTTCCCGGTCGATATCGACCTGGAGCGGGAATATAGCCTATTTGCATTCCACGGTAACCCCGAGCATTTCAACGACATGGACAGATTCAAGGTCAAAGCCACCGCCGACCGCATCGCCCAGGCGCTGGAGATTCAAAAGCTGGAAGAGACCATCCGCAGCGAGAGACCCTTTTACCTGGCCGGTAAAACCTACGGCAGCATGGCCCATGACCTGATGAATGCCTTGAACCGCGAATTCGGCCTGGTCCAGGTGCTCAAACTCCTGGAAGATAAGCGTCTGATCGAAGCGGCCGGTATCCGGGAGATCAAAGACCAGTTGGAGAAAGTCAGGGAGGAGCTCAACCGGGCCAGGCGCATCGTCGAGACCTTTCGCCGCATGTCCCGCAGCCAGCACGAAGCAGAAACAGAGGTCGATGTGGTTAACATGATCGACCGGGTGGCCGGGCTCATGAAGAAAGAAGCCGATGCATTCAACACCATCATCCGCCTGGCCGGTGGAGATGGCGGTAGCCAGGTAAAAACGCGCGTCAATATCAAGGAGACCGGCCTGGAACAAGTTTTTACCAACCTGTTTCTCAATGCCGGCCAACAGGTCCACCGCTTTTCCTTTGTGCGGGGGAAAGGGCATATCCGGGTCGATTGGACGGTGCTCCACCGGGATGATAGAGACTGGCTCCAGGTACTCATCCACGACTCCGGGCCCGGCATCCATGCCCGGGATTTCGAGGTCATCTTTGAAAAGGGCTACACCACCAAGGAAGATGGCTGCGGCATGGGCCTGGATATTTGCCGGGACATCGTTACCCAGGCCGGCGGCCAGATCCGGGTGCTCAAGAGTATTTTATTTTGCGGGACCACCTTCGAGGTGCTCTTGCCACTCAATAACCGGGAGGTACAAAAATGAGAGAGATCAATGTCCTGGTCGTTGACGACCAGGAAAGCAAACGGAAGGAGCTGATCGACGGGTTAATCAAGTACGGATTGAACAAGGAGGCCATATTCGAGGCCGATTCCGGCGAAGAGGCCGTACAATCGGTGCACACCCGGCCCGGTTTCTTCCATATCGCCGTTATCGACCAGGTTCTAAAAACCGATCAAATAGACGGCATCGAGACCTGTCGCCGGATATGCTCCCAGGAGCGGGACATTTTCCCCATTATTTTCACCAATATCCCCTCCGATGACCCGGAGACAGTGGAAAAGTTTCGCCAGAAAGCCTATGAGGCCGGCGCTTACCGCTACCTGACCAAAGGGGAAGCAGAGAAAGATATCGAAAGGGTCAAAACCTTTTGTGGCGAGATTCAGCAGCTCCGCCAGCTTAAAGAGCGGATGCACCATTTTTACCAGGCCCAGAAGTATGCCCCCTCCCTGCTCAACCAGCTCGGTATCATGGTCTCCCTGATCGACCGCGGCTATAAGGTCTGGTACATGAACGAGGCCAATAAAAAATTCCAGAACCTGACCGAGCTTCCCCGCAATGCCTGTTCCCAGGTTTTCCTCAAATTCGCCTGTCCCCCCCCCTGCCCCGGCTGCATCGTGGCCCGGACTTTTGACAATGGCCAAAACCATGAACGCATCTACCTGCACCCGGACGAGCGGAGCACCAAAAAGATCAGGTGGGTTTACTCCTGGACCCAGCCCATGGCCGATGAGAATGGCCGCCCCATCCTCCTGGACGATGGCCGGCCCATTGCCGTACTCGAATCTTTCCAGGACATCACCGATACTTCCCGGGTACACAATATGCCCTTAAAGGAACGCATGGAAAATATCGCCCGCGCACTGACCGAGCGCCCCGACGGTTTTGACCGGGTCAGGATTTATGAAGCCAACCCAGCCGCCGATGTGTTGACATTGCTCGTCTATGCCGGCTACACCCATAAGGTTGAGCCATCCAGGATCCAGGTGGGCGATTTTAAAAACTTGCAGATATCTATCGACCATTTCCGTCGCACCGGCGAAGGCCGTTTCCATCGGCAGGCCGGCAATGACCCCATATCGCCGGGCGAGCAATTTGAAAACCTTATCCATTGGCCGCTCGTAAAGGGGGAGCTCCTGCTCGGTTTGCTCTCGGTAAATTCCGTCCGTAATGGTAAACCCTGCACCGAAGACAGCCTCGACATTGTCCGGGGCTATGCCCAGGAAGCATTAGAAGCCCTGGCCCAGGAAGGCAAAGGGGCGGAAATACCTGAAATAGATAAGATTATCTCCAGCATCGATAGCCTGCTCATCCAGAAAGACACACCGGAAGGCCGGTTGCAAATCCTGGTCGATGAAGTTCACCGCTTGACCGGCAGCGACTGCATCATCATCCGCTACCGGGAGGGGAAGCGTGCCCGGCTATTACCGGTCGGCAAAGGCACTTACTTTGACCGGGCCCCCCTGGAATTTCCTTTTTCTTCCCGCACCATCCCGCCCGTGCGCGTGATCATCTCCGGCCAGGCAGAGCGCTCCGGCCAGGCCCTCAAAGACCCCGGCATGATCGAATTCCTGGGAACACTACCGGACAAAGCAGCCCAAGAATTCCGCCTTTTCCATTCCTTCATCTATGAACCGCTCATATTTCAAGACCGCTGTATCGGCAGCCTGGCCCTCTACAAAAAGAAAAAAAACTATTACGACGACCGGTTGTCCGTCATGGTACGCATGTTTGCCGGGCGCATCGCCCTGGCCGTGCACGATTACCTGGTCAATACCGACCGCATGATCAAAGACTATGCCTTCGATTCTTCCCTGGAAGCCACCGTCTTCTTCGACCTGGCCGAGAAAGTCACCTATGTCAACAATGCCTTTCTAAAACTATTGAAATACGGCAAACCGGAAGAGATATATGGCAAACACTTCAGCGAATTCTGCGCCGACCGGCAGGAAGCCCGGGCTATACCCGATTCCCTCGACAAAAAAGGTAGTTGGCACGGCGAGCTCACGGGCTTAAAAAAAGACGGCACCACCTTCGATGCCCAGCTCCTGGTCAGCCTGGTCAAAGACCCGACCGGTAAACCCATCGGGGCCATGGGCTCGGTCATCGATATCTCCAAACGCAAACAGCTCGAAAAAGTGCAAAAGTCGATCTACGAAATCTCTGAAGCGGCCAGCTCGGTACTGAATTTAGATGAACTCTACGAGAAAATCCACGACATCATCAAGAGCTTAATCCCGGCCAAAAACTTATATATCGCCCTTTACGATGAAAAGAAAGACCTGCTCGATTTTCCCTATTTCATTGACCAGAATGACCCGCCGCCCAAACCCAGGAAAGCCGTCCGGGGTATGACCGAATATGTCCTGCGCACCGGTAAACCGATGCTGATTACCGAAGAAGACTTAAAAAACCTGGTCCAAACCGGGGACGTCGATATCGTCGGCACCCCCCCCCTCGTCTGGCTCGGCGTGCCCTTAAAAACGACAGACAACAAAACCTTCGGCGTACTGGCCGTGCAAACCTACGAGCCGGGCGTCCGGTATAAAGAAAAAGACAAAGATATGCTGGTGTTTGTCTCCGAGCAGGTGGGCATGGCCATCGAGCGCAAGCAGCGGGAAAAACAGCTTAACGCCTCGCTCAAAGAGAAGGTGGTGCTGCTCAAAGAGATCCACCACCGAGTCAAGAACAACCTGGCCATCATCAGCGAGTTGATCGGCTTGCAGGCCGGTACCCTGAAAGAGAAGCAGTACCTCGATCTACTCGACAGCAGTAAAAACCGCATCAAGGCCATGGCCCTGGTGCATGAGACCCTGTACCAGACCGATAACTTTTCCCGCATCGATGGCAATACCTACCTCAATAAGCTCGTCAATAACCTGGAATCGGTCTTTGGCAGCAGCGGCAAGGATATCCGCCTGCAATCCCGGCTCGACAATGTGTCGCTCAGTATCGACAGCGCCGTTCCCTGCGGCCTGATCATGAACGAGCTCGTCACCAATGCCTTTAAACACGCTTTCCCCAAGGGCCGCAGCGGTCAGATCACCATCGGCCTGACCGTGGATGAGAACAACCGGGTATCCTTAACCGTGGGCGACAACGGTGTCGGCCTGCCGGCCGAGTTCGACATCGGCCGCGCCTCTTCCATCGGGCTCCAATTGGTCGATATCCTGGTGCGCCAATTGGAAGGAAAACTCTCTATCGGCCGAACCGGCGGCACCCGTTTCGAGATAACTTTCATCGAGCCCAAAACAGACTAAAAGGACAGATAAAATGAAAACCAGCGGGGAACCATCATGACACCATCAGGAATATTGATCGTCGAGGATGAAGGCATCCTGGCCGAAGGCTTAAAAAAGAGGTTGACCGCCCTGGGATATACCGTTACCGGCATAGCTGCCAGGGGCGAGGAGGCCATCGCCAAAGCCGGGCAAACGAGGCCGGACCTGGTCATCATGGATATCCGGCTAAGAGGGGAAATGGACGGCATCGAGGCGGCCCAGGTCATCCGCGAGCGATTCGACATCCCGGTCGTTTACCTGACCGCTTACAGCGACCAGCAAACCCTGGACCGGGCCAAGATCACCGAGCCTTACGGCTACATCTGTAAACCCGTAGAAGAGCGGGAATTGCACATCAATATCGAGATCGCCCTGTACAAACACCGCACCGAAAAAGAGCTCCTCAAAAAAAGGGAGCTCGAGGCACTGGCCACCTTTGCCAGCGGCATCGCCCACGATTTTCGCAACATCTTCAACCTGGTCAACGGCTTTCTCGATGTGGCCATGAAAGAATCCCGCCATAACCCCGAAATATCCCATCACCCCCTCACCAAAGCCAGGGAAAACCTGGCCAGGGCCATCATCCTGGTAAATAAATTTCTCGATATCTTTCAGGAAGAGCGGCTAAACCGGCAAAAAATAAATGTAACCGGCCTCATCCAGGAAGCTATCGATTCTGTTCCCCGGCCCAATACGATCACCATCTCGCTACCCACCGGTATTCCCCCCCTGCTACTGGTCGGCGACGAAGCCCGGCTAAAAGAAGCATTCTCCGATCTCCTGGTTAATGCCGTGGAAGCCATGAACGGGAAAGAACCGGGCATTATCGGCCTGGCTATCGAGACCGTGATCGCAGATAGCGAAACCTACCCCCTCTTAAAAGAAGGCCATTACCTCAAGGTGTCTATCCAGGACCCGGGCAAAGGCATACCCGGTGAGCACATCGAGAAAATATTCTTGCCCTATTTTTCCACCAAAGACAACCCTACCCAGAAAGGGCTCGGCCTCGGACTGACCTTCTGTTATTCCATCATCAAACGGCACGGCGGCCATATCGATATCGTCTCTATACCCGGCGCCGGCACCACCGCCACCGTCTTCCTGCCCCTCCCCCCGCAGTAATCCCATCAGCCGGAACGGGCAGACCGGTTCGGGCCGGGCATGTTATCCTCGAAGAAGACCTGGTGCTGCTGGCGGCGGCGGGTCATGTCGCGCTCGACCGGGTAAGCCCGGCCGGTCAACGGATCGATGCCGGTGTAATAGATAATAGAAGACAGGGTCATGGGCAGCGGCAGGAAAGCCTGCACCTGCTCGGGGATAAAGCCGAACAGGGATTTGATCTCTGCCTTCATCTCGCGCATCTCTTTTAGGCCCGTCCCCGGGTGGCAGGACATGAGATAAGGCAGGAGGTACTGTTTTTTCCCGGCTTTCACATTGAGCCTTTTGAAGAATGCGATAAAATCTTCGAGGGGCGAGAGGGGAATTTTCCGCATGGCCTGCAACACCTGGGGCGAGGTGTGCTCCGGCGCTATCTTGAGCTGGCCGCTAATGTGGGACCGGACCAGGATTTCAAACAACTTCTCTGCCCCCGGCGCCCGCATCAACAGATCATGCCGCAGCCCGGAACCGACCGTCACCTTGACCACGCCCTTGACCCGCGAGGCCCTTTGCAAAAGGTCGAGCCATTTTTCGCCATCCAGGTTCAAAGAAGGACAAAGCTTCGGAAACAGGCAGCTCTCCCGCCGGCATTGCCAATTTTTCCGGCAGGAAAACCCGTACATATTGGCCGCTGGCCCGCCGATATCGGTAATCTGTCCCTTAAAATAGCTTTGCCGGGCGATTTCTTGTACCTCGCGCAGCACCGATCCCGGCGAGCGACCGATAATCTTTTTCCCCTGGTGCAAACCCAGGGCGCAGAAGGAGCAACCCGACACGCAACCGCGATGGGCCGTAACCGAGCAGCAGATCATGGCAAAGGCCGGGATCTCTTGCCGGTAGGCCGGGTGGGGGCGGCGCTGGAACGGTAGCCCGTAAACCCGGTCCAGGTCGGCAGTTGAAAACCGGTCATCCGCAGGATAATGAACCAGGAAGCGGCCGCCGGTTGGCTGGGCCATGAGCTGGGCCTGGTTTAAGTAAAAGAGTTTATAAAAGTGCACCAGCGCCTCCGGCGAGTGCATTACATCTTCTTCGGCTGGCAGGACGACCGCCCCATCCGGGGCCAGTTTCGACATCACAACCGTGCCCGGTATGCCGTCTAATGCTTGCCCGGTAGCCAGCCGCCCGGCGATCTCCTCTACTTGCCGCTCGCCCATGCCATAGACCAGGATAGCGGCGCGGGTATCTTCGATAATGGAGCGGCGCACCCGGTTAGACCAATAGTCGTAATGGGCCACCCGCCGCATAGAGGCCTCCAGTCCACCAATGACCAGCGGCGTATCTTTGAAAACACGGCGGATGAGGTTCGAATAGACGATGACGGCCCGGTCGGGCCGGGCACCGGCCTGGCCGCCGGCAGAGAACGGGTCGTCGCTGCGGCGCCGCAAAAACGAGGTATAATTGGCCACCAGGGAATCGAGGTTACCGGCGGTTATGCCGAAAAAGAGGCGCGGCTTGCCGAAAATGGCGATAGATTGCGGGTCGCGCACATCGGGCTGGGCAATGATACCGACCCTGTACCCGGCTGCTTCCAGCACCCGGCCGATAATGGCCGGGCCAAAGGTCGGGTGATCGATATAGGCGTCGCCGCTGACCAGGATCACATCGTATTCACCGGCTTTGGCGGCACCCGGCTCGTCCGGGCTTAGGGGCAAGAATCGGCTGCTCATGCCCCCATCTTATCCTGCTTTTCCGCCCCTGTCAAGGTCAAGGCGGAGAATACGGCGCTTCATGAATCGCTGTCCAGCCGGTCCCCGAGCGGGGCGCATGAGGCGTTGGCCACGGTAGGTCGTGCTATAGTTTCTCGATGTCGGCGGGGGTTAGGCCGGTATAACGGACAATTTTTTCGATGGGCTCGCCCTCTTGCTTCATCAGCCGGGCCATGTCGATTTTTTCTTGATTTCGTCCCTTATGGAGCCCCCGCTCTTCGCCTTTTTTGAGACCGATATCTACACCTTCTTTGAGACCGATCTTTACACCTTCCTTTATTCCATTTTCGTGACCCTCGTCATAGCCTTCATCACGGGACGTATCGATAACCCCTTTCAAATCCCGGTAGGTTTTCAGACTGTCCTCATACGCCTCCATCTGGGCCGCATCGAAATTCGCCAACTCCGCTATCTCAAAGCCCTTCATAAACACCTCCTCCTTCAATACCAGCGGGATATCGTCGAAACTCTCCAGGTTCTTTAAAAAATACAACCACCGGTCCAGGTGCGTCTCAAGCTCATGCTCCCCTTTGGTAAACCGCGGCATCTCGATGAAAATGTAAGTCAGCTTGTCGAAAATCACCTGGCAGTACTGGTCTTTCAACTGCACTTCGCACAGATAGGTTTTCTTTTCCCGCTCTTCATCAAAGGTAAAATCCAGAATGGCCACGCAAAAGACCGGCTTTAACTTAAAATCCCAATCGCCTTTCTCGGCCATGTCCCGGATCGGGAAGGTGGTGTAAAATATGGCCCGGTCTTTGAAGAACTTGATCTTGGCCTTCTGCATCTCGACGATGAATTGCCCGCCCTGCTCATCCTGGCAGTGGATATCGAATATGGCCTTGCGATCCGTGGTAATGGCGCCAATGTGTTCGGTGCTCTTCAAGGTGAGACTGGCGATCTTGTGCTCGCCGGGCAGGAGTTCGTTTAAGAAGTCCTTCAGTAAATCTTTATTGGCTTCTTCGCCGAAGAGCTTCTTGAAACCAAAATCGGTGTATGGGTTAATGAATCTTGCTTTCATCGCCGGAGCTCCGTTTATTTGTTCCATGCTTTATTATAATAGCAAACTCCCAATTTTTCAACTACTGCCCAAAACCTAAATCAGCCGCCTGGTTTTGGCGGTTAAGATGATTTAAGGTTGGGAGCGAGACATGAAGCGCCGAACGGCGCTCGCCCTGGGTGCACCATCATCTCCAGGGGGTTTTTGTTCTTATCCACGGGGTGATTAAATAAAGTCATGGGGTGAAAGTTCTTTTCCAGGGGGTTTTTTAAATTTTCCCTGGGGTAAAACTTTTTATTCATGGGGTAATTAAATAAAGTCATGGGGTGAAAGTTCTTTTCCAGGGGGTTTTTTTTATTTTCTATGGGGTAAAACTTTTTATTCATGGGGTGATTAAAAAAAGTTATGGGGTGAAATTTGTTTTACATGGGGTGAAAGTTCTTTTCGACCGGTAGGAGGTTCAAAGTCACCGGTAGGAAGGGTAGTGTACAATAAGTTGTGTAAATTTGACAGGAGGCAGAAAGGTGCATATACTCCAGTGTTTAGAAAAATTTACAAATAAGGAGGATATGCACCCATGAATAACATGGTCATTTTACCAAAAGTC